>Ga0172372_10012381_pt1 | contig 10693 bp, 10 predicted proteins | sample LakKiv5m_2_FD_114544 | JGI IMG/M metagenome (GOLD analysis project Ga0172372, IMG submission 114544) | Freshwater microbial communities from Kabuno Bay, South-Kivu, Congo - kab_092012_9.5m | ecosystem: Environmental > Aquatic > Freshwater > Lake | place: Democratic Republic of the Congo... | reverse complement strand
GATGGGTGCCGTTGCGTGTGTCGCCTGGTGCGGGGCGGGTCTTACAGGAGGCCCGCCAGAGCGTCGATCAGGGCGCCTTGCTCGGCCGCCGGTTCAAACAACGGGGCGCGTGCCTCGCATTGTGCGTGCAGGCGGGCGAGCACACCGCCATCGGGGCCTTGCTGGCCGGCACGGGCCTCGCGCAGCCGCTGCACCAGCGCAGCGGCGTCGCCGGGCGAAAAGTAGCCGCCGTAGTCCACGCCGAGCATGCCCACGTTGCCGGGAATACGCGAGGCCAGCACCGGTGTGCCCGACTGCACCGCTTCCATGACCACATGGGCACCGCCTTCCATGCGGCTGGGGTGCAGCAGCAGGTGCGCGCGCTGGATGCGGCGGCGCGCCGCCTCGTGCGGCAGGCCGCCCAGCCAGCGGTAGTGCGGGCAGGCGGCCTGGGTGGCGCGCGCCTGCTCGCCCAGCGCGGGGTCCAGGTCGCGGCCGATGTGGTCGATGTGGATGCCCTCGCCGGGCCGCAGCAACCGCGCCGCCTCAAACACAGTCTGCGGCGCCTTCTCGTCACGCAGGTGGCCGACCACCACCACGCGCAGATGGGCCGCGGTCTTGGGCAGGGTCTGGCGCCGCGTGCACGACTGCAGCACCACATGGCACTTGGCACGCAGCGCCGCGGGCAGTTCCAGCGGCCCCTGGTCCTGCAGCACGATCAGCCGCGTGGCCAATTGCAGCGAGCGCTGCGCGGCGGCATCGGTGGCGATGTCGCGGTACAGATCGGTGCCGGTCAGCGCGACCACCAGTGGCCGCCGCGGATGCGCCTGCGCCCAGGCGGCAATGCTGTCGGCCGAGCGGCGCGCGTGCAGCGCCAGCAGCAGATGGGTACCGTCATCGGGCGTAGGGCCATCGGGCCAGCCCTTGACCATGCGAACCGCATAATGCCCCGCGAGCATGCGTGCCCAGCGGCGCGCGGTCTGCCAGTTGCCATTGTTGGCGTCGGCCAGTGCCGGTGTCACCACGCATAGCGATGGTTTGGGATTGAAGAAAGACATGCTGGAAAACATTGTCAACGAAGCCGCGCAACGCCGCCTGGGCAAGGCCGATCTGGCGCAGGCCCTGCGGCGCAGCCGCCAGCGCACCCTGGCCCTGTTCACAGCCTATGAGGCCGCACTCGGCCCCGCTCTGGCCGTGCCCCAGCGGCCCGAACTGAACCCGCCGCTGTGGGAACTCGGCCACATCGGCTGGTTTGCTGACTGGTGGATCGCACGCAACCCGCAACGCCACCTGGGCCTCAAGGCGGATCCCGACACGCCGCGCCAGCCCGCGCGCCAGGCCGTGCGTGCCGTGGATGCCGACGCGCTGTTCAACTCCAGCCAGGTGCCGCACGCCAGCCGCTGGCACCTGCCCCTGCCCGACGCGGCCGCCACCCGCGCCGACCTCGCCGCCAGCCTGAGCGACACCCTGGCCCTGCTCGAACAGGCGGCCGAGACCGATGCCGGGCTGTACTTCTTCCGCCTGGCGCTGGTGCACGAAGACATGCACGCCGAAGCCGCGGTCTACATGTCACAGACCCTGGGCTTCGACCCACAGGACGCCCCCACCGCTGCGCGGCTGGACGCCGCCGGCCCCGTGCGGTCGACCGAGATCGTCGTGCCCCCGGGCATGGTCACCCTGGGCCACAGTGGCGCCGGCTTCGCGTTCGACAACGAGCTGTGCCCGCAGCTCAAGGCGGTCGAGGGTTTTCGCATCGACGCGCGGCCGGTCAGCTGGGCGCAGTTCCTGCCCTTCGTCGAAAGCGGCGGTTACGCCCAGCCGCGCTTCTGGAGCGCGGACGGCCTGGCCTGGCGATCCGCCACCGGTGCGCAGATGCCGCGCCACCTGCGACACAGCGCCCGTGGCTGGGAGCAGCAGCGCTGGGGCCGCTGGCAGCCGGTGGTGCCGGGTGCGCCCGCCTGCCACCTGAGCTTCTTCGAAGCGCAGGCCTGGTGCGCCTGGGCCGAAAGGCGCCTGCCCGCCGAGGCCGAGTGGGTGGCCGCCAGCGCACAGCCGGGCTTCGACTGGGGCCAGGTGTGGGAATGGACCGCCAGCCCCTTTGCGCCCTTCCCCGGCTTCGAACCGCACCCCTACCGCGACTACTCGCAGCCCTGGTTCGACGGCCGGCCGGTGCTCAAGGGCGCCAGCGCCGCCACCGACCCGCGCATGGTGCACCGCCAGTACCGCAACTACTTCACGCCCGAACGCAACGACATCTTTGCCGGCTTTCGCAGCGTGGCGCGCTAGGGCCGCGCACGCCCGGCTGCCGATGGGCACAATGCGGGGCGTCGTTGGACCTAAACCCTACCCACCACCGTATGACACCGGCACACCGCCCTGCGGGAGCAAGGCCCCTTTTGCAGCACCGCACCCGAACGGACCGCGCCGTGACGGCTGCCTGTCGCCCCGGAGGTGGCTGACATGCGTCTGCGCTGGGCCATTGCCGGAGCGGTGCTGCTGCACGCGGGCGCCATGGCGCTGCTGATCGGCGGCTTCACGGGCCGGCTGCGCCCGGCCGATCCGCCAAAGGACGAGGTGATCACCCTGGTGGTGGTGCCGCCTCCACCCGCCGAAGCACCACCACCGCCGGTGCAGGCCGCTGCGCCAACACCCCCAGCTGCGCCGCCTGTGGCGACACCACCGCCGGCGCCGCAGCCGCCCACCGGTGGCGCCTACATGGCGGCTCCACCCGCGCCCACGGCCGCCGAATGGGCGCTGGCCTCGACCTACAAGCTCAAGAACAGCAAACGCTACCGCCACAACTGGGGGCAGCAGCTGCGCAGCCTGATGGGCACTGCCCACGAAGGCCCCGAACAGGGCGCGGTGCGCTTTCGCATCGAGATCGCGCCCAACGGCGCCCTGGCCCGCCTGGACACGCTGTGGTCCACCTCGGAGGCGGTGGAGCGGCGCGCCCGCCAGGCGGTGACGCAGATGCCGCCGCTGCCGCCCACGCCCACCGGTCAGCCGCTGGTGTTCGAGAAGACCATCGTCTTCGACGCCTGGACGGCCGAAGCGCCCCCGCTCTACAAGAACGACTGCGAACCCGACCCGCCGCGGCACGGCAACCGCTTCGTGTGGGACGGCCGATCGCCGCAGGTGGTGGCCGAGCAGGCCGTGGCCGAGCAGCTGGACCCCGAGGTCTACGCCGAATGCCTCCAGCAGCTGCCCCAGGACAGCATCGAGGCCGAGGCGGCGAGCGACGAGCGCCAGCTCAAGCAGTGGGCCTCGCCGACGCTGGGTCGCTGAGACGGCTTCAGGCGGCCGGCGCCCAGAACACGCTGAACCAGTTGCGGTCGTCCGTCCAATGCGTGGCGGGGCCGAAGCCCGTCTCGCGCAGCAGCGCCTCGAAGTCGGCGGGCTGCCACTTGTACGAGTGCTCGGTGTGCAGGCGTTCGCCGTCGGCAAAGCGGCGCTCGCCACCGGGCCAGCGCACGGTCTGCACGCCGTCGGACGCCAGGTGCATCTCGATGCGCGCGGCCGCCGCGTTGTAGAAGGCCACATGGCGCCAGCGCGCGGGCGCGAAGTCGCTGCCCAGCAGGGCGTTGACGTGCAGCAGCAGGTTGCGGTTGAAAGCCGCCGTCACGCCCAGCGGATCGTCGTAGGCGGGTTCGAGCACCGCGGTGTCCTTGACCCGGTCCACCCCGATCAGGATGCCGCCGCCCGGCCCGCCCGCCGCACACACCGCGCGGGCCTGGCGCAGCAGGGCCAGCGCCTCGGCCGGGCCAAAGTTGCCGATGCTGGAGCCGGGGTAGAACACGCAGCGCGGGGCGGTCGTGAGGTCGTGGCGCTCCAGCCAGTCGTCAGCGCCCGGGGGCAGCGCCAGCTGCGCCGAAAAGTCCATGCCCAGCCCCAGCATGGGAATGCCGCGGTGCCGCTGCTGCAGCTGGCCCATGGCCTCGCGCAGATAGTCCACCGAAATGTCCACGGCCAGGTAGGCGCCCGGCCGCAGCAGCGGAAACAGGCGCGCGGCCTTGGCGCAGCTGCCCGCGCCCAGGTCGATCAGCACCGCGCCGAGCGGCAGCTGCTGCGCCATGGCCGCGCCATGCTCGGCAAAGATGGCCGCCTCGGTGCGCGTGGGGTAGTACTCGGCCAGCTCGGTGATGGCGTCGAACAGGCGCGAGCCCAGCGCGTCATAGAAGAACTTGGGCGCCGCGTGCGGCGGGTCGGCCAGCAGGCCCGCGGCCAGTTCGGCGCGGATGGCAGCACCGTCGGCCTGGTAGACCTGCAGGAAGTGGGGTGCGGCGGGTGCGGATACGGGCATGGGTTCTCCGGTGGCTGTTGCGCTTTATAAACCGGCGACCCGGCAGACCGGCCGCCGGGCAGGCTGCTGCCTTGGTCGGCGGTGGCGGTGTGGTCTTACAGGGGCATGTCCCAGTCCCTGGCGGCCGACAGGGCTCCCGGCTTGGGTTGTAATACGGCTCCCTTATCCCTCTTGACCGGATACACCCATGAACTTCCTCCGCACCCGTCGCGCACTCTTGACCTGCGCCGTGTTCTCCGCCGCCGCCCTCGCCCCGCTCGCGCACGCGCAGCAGGTGCTGCGGGTCACCACCATCCCCGAAGAGGCTGCCACCGAGCAGATCCGCAAGTTCACGCCGCTGGCCAGCTACCTGGAAAAGGCGCTGGGCATGAAGGTGGAATTCACCCCGGTGAACGACTACCCCGCCGCCGTGGAAGCGCTGGTGAACAAGAAGGTGGACGTGGTCTGGTTCGGCGGCTTCACGCACGTGCAGGCCAACATCCGCTCGGGCGGCAAGATCGTGCCGCTGGCCCAGCGCGAGGAAGACACCAAGTTCCAGTCGGTGTTCATCGCCAAGACCGACTCGGGCATCAAAAGCCTGGCCGACATGAAGGGCAAGCAGGTGAGCTTCGGATCACAAAGCTCCACCAGCGGCCACCTGATGCCGCGCAGCTTCCTGTTGGCCGCCAACATCAACCCCGAGAAGGACTTCCGTCGCATTGCTTACAGCGGCGCGCACGACGCGACCATCGCCTCGGTGGTCAGTGGCAAGGTGAACGCCGCTGCGCTGGACATCACGGTGTGGCGCAAGTTCGTGAACGAGAACAAGGTCGACACCAAGGCCGTCGATGTGTTCTACACCACGCCGGGTTACTTCAACTACAACTGGTCGGTGCACGCCGACATGCCGGCCGACCTGCAGGCCAAGGTCAAAGCGGCCCTGCTGGCGCTGAACCCGTCCAACCCGGAACACGCCGAGATCCTGCGTCTGAACCGCGCCACCCGCTACATCGAGACCAAGCCCGAGAACTACAAGGGCCTGGAAACCGCCGCGCGCAGCGCCGGCCTGCTCTGATCACGGCAGGAGCCGCCGCGTGAAACTCGACCTGCAGGCGCTGTCGGCCCGCCACCCGGCGGCACGGGCCGGCGTCACGCCGGCGATCCGCCAGCTCTCGCTGCACATCGCTGCAGGCGAGCAGCTGGCGGTGATCGGCCCCAGCGGCGCCGGCAAGACCACCCTGCTGCAGGTGCTCGCCTGCGCGCTGCCGCCTTCGGGCGGCACGCTGCAGGTGGATGGTCTGCAGCCCTGGCAGCTGCCGCGCCGCAGCCTGCAGCGCCTGCGCGGCCGTCTGTTCCTGGCACCGCAGGTGCCGCCGCTGCCGCCGCGCCAGCGGGTGGTCACGGCCGTGCTGGCCGGCCGCCTGCCGGCCATGGGCCTGTGGCAGAGCGTGCGATCGCTGTTCTACCCGGCCGACATCCCGGCCGCGTTCGACGCCCTAGACCGTTTCGACCTGGCCGACAAGCTGTTCGAACGGGTGGATCGCCTCTCGGGCGGCGAACGGCAGCGCGTGGGGCTGGCGCGCACGCTGCTCTCGCCCGCCTCGCTCTGGCTGGTGGACGAGCCCTTGTCAGCGCTGGACCCGACGCGCTCGCGCCAGGCCATCGGCACCCTGGTAGACACCGCGCGCGAGCGCGGCGCCACCCTGGTGGCCACGCTGCACCAGGTGGACGTGGCGCTGGCGCACTTCCCGCGCATCGTGGGCCTGCGCGACGGGCAACTGGCCTTCGACCTGCCCGCCGCCGAGGTCACCCGCGAGCGGCTGGCCGCCCTGTACGACCAGTTCGAGCACGAGTTGCGCGGTGAAGTGCCTGTCACGCCGGCTGACGAGGTCAAGGCCCCGCAACCCGTGGTGATGCACTGCCGGTGAACATGGACCCCGCGCTGCACACCCCTCCCATGCGCGACCCGGCCTGGCAGGGGCGGCTGTTCTGGATGCTGGCCCTCGTGGTGGTGTTGTGGCCACTGGGTGTGGCCACCGAGTTCAAGCCCTGGGTGCTGCTGGAGCCGGACAACCTGAAGGTGACCCGGCAGTTCCTGGACACATTCTTCCCGCTCGCCTACGACGCGGAGTTTCTGGCCATGGTGGCGCGCGAGACCTGGCGCACCGTGGCCATGGCCACGGCCGGCGTCACGCTGGCCCTGGTGGTGGCGATTCCGCTCACCCTCATCAACACCCGTGTGCTGTCGGTCTCGGCCCTCTCGGGCCGCATGGCCCGCGGGCCGTTCTGGCTGCGCCAGGCAGTGCGCTGGCTGCTCATCGTGCTGCGCAGCATCCCCGAACTGGTGTGGGCACTGGTGTTTGTGCGGGTGGTTGGCCTCGGGCCCACGGCCGGTGTGCTGGCGATTGCCCTCACCTACGGCGGCATGCTGGGCAAGGTGTACGGCGAGATCCTGGAAAGCGGTGAGACCCACGCCACCGAAACCCTGCTGCGCAACGGCAGTTCCCGCCTGCAGGCCTTTCTGTACGGGCTGCTGCCCACCAACGCGGCCGAGCTGACCAGCTACACCGTCTACCGCTGGGAATGCGCCATCCGCTCGTCGGTGGTGCTGGGCTTTGTCGGCGCCGGCGGCCTGGGGCAGCAGCTGGACAACTCCATGAAGATGTTCAACGGCGGCGAAGTGGCCTCCATGCTGCTGGTGTTCATCGCCCTCGTGGCCCTGGCGGACAAGGTCAGCGCCTGGCTTCGAAAGGCACTCGGATGAGCAAGCCCCGCGCCGCCAACGAACCCTACCGCCTGCCGCCGCCGCTGTTCGACGCGCGCTGCAAGGCCTGCTGGTTCACCGCGGCCATCGTGCTGCTGGTGGTGGCCAGCTTCTGGAGCCTGGACCTGCAATGGGCGCAGTTCCTCTCGCTGGACGCGCTGCGCAGCATGGGCCGCTTCGTGGCCGAGTTCTTCCCGCCCGACACCTCGCCCAAGTTCCTGCAGAAGGTCGCCATCGGCGCCTGGGAAACCCTGGCCATGTCGGCCCTGGGCACCGGACTGGCCGCGGTGGCGGGGCTGGCGCTGGCCCTGCCCGCCAGCCGCCTTTACGAGGGCCACGCCGCCCGCGCCCGCACGCTGACGCGGCTCATCCTCAACGCGCTGCGCAGCATCCCCGAGCTGGTCTGGGCGGCGCTGCTGCTCATCTCCGCCGGCCTGGGGCCGTTTGCCGGCACGCTGGCGCTGGCCCTGCACACCACCGGCGTGCTGGGCCGGCTGTTTGCCGAGGCCATCGAAAACGCGCCGCCCGGCCCGGGCACGGCCTTGCGGACCCACGGCGTGGGCAACGGCCGCGTATTCCTCTACGCCACGCTGCCGCAGGTGCTGCCGCAACTGCTGAGCTACACCCTCTACCGCTGGGAGAACAACATCCGCGCCGCTGCCGTTCTGGGCGTGGTGGGTGCCGGCGGCCTGGGCCAGCTGCTGGCCTTCCACATGGGCCTGTTCCAGATGGGCAAGACGGCCACCATCCTGGGCGCCATGCTGCTGATGGTGGCGGTGGTCGATGCGGCCAGCCACGGCGCGCGGCGCCTCATGACCCGGTGAGCCCATGAGCCTGTCCGCCATCACCCTCACCCACGCCCAGGCCTGGATGCTGCTGTCCGGCGCCATCCTGCTGGAGGTGGCGGGCACCACCAGCATGCGCCTGTCGGACGGCTTCACGCGCATGACGCCCGCCGTGCTGATGCTGCTGTTCTATGCCGGCGCCTTCGTGCTCAACACCCTGGTGGTGCGCGTGCTGGGCCTGAGCGTCACCTATGCCGTGTGGTCGGGCGTGGGCACGGTGCTGACGGCGATCATCGGCATCTGGTACTTCAAGGAAACCGCCACGGCGATGAAGATGGTCAGCATCGGCCTGATCGTCATCGGCGTCATGGGGCTGCACGCGTCCTCGCGGGTGAGTTCGCCTTGAGCTGCGCACCGGAGAGCAGCACCATGCCCAGGCCAGCCCCCACCCACCGCGCCGAGGCCCAGACGGCTGGTGATGCCCCACACTACCAGGCCGTGCGCCAGCAAACCCTGGCCCTGGCCGCACCGCTGAGCGAAGCCGACTGCCAGGCGCAGTCCATGCCCGACGCCAGCCCCGCCAAGTGGCACCTGGCACACACCACCTGGTTCTTCGAGACCTTCATCCTCGAACGCTTCGAACCCGGCTTCCGGCCCTTCGACCCCGCCTTCCGCATGCTGTTCAACAGCTACTACCAGGGCGTGGGCGAGGCCTACCCCCGACCGCAACGCGGCCTCATCACACGGCCCGGCCTGGCCGAAGTCAAGGCTTACCGGGCGCAGGTGGACGGGCGCATGGCCGCGCTGCTCGCCCACGGAGCCCCCGGCGCTGATGGCGAGCTGTCCAAGCTGCTGGAACTGGGCCTGCAGCACGAACAGCAACACCAGGAACTGCTGCTCACTGACCTCAAGCACCTGCTTTCGTGCAACCCCACGAACCCGGTCTATCACCCGCCATGGCCGCTGGCCACCGTGGCGCCTCAGCCGCTGCGCTGGTGTGCGTTCGACGGCGGCATCACCGAGATCGGCCATGCCGGCGAGGGCTTCGCCTTCGACAACGAAACCCCGCGCCACGCCGTGCTGCTGCAGCCCTACGCACTGGGCAGCAGACTCGTCACACACGGCGAATGGCTGGCCTTCATCGACAACGGTGGCTACGCCGACCCGCGCTGGTGGATGGCCGCCGGCTGGGACTGGGTGTGCGGTCAGCGCATCAGCGCCCCGCTGTACTGGCAGCAGGATGGCGACCCCGCGCAGCACGGCGGGTGGACCCACTTCACCCTGCACGGCCGCGTGCCGATCGACCCGCACACCCCCGTGGTGCACATCAGCTGGTTCGAGGCCGACGCCTACGCCCGCTGGTGTGCCGCGCAGCAGGGCGAGCCGATCCGGCTGCCCACCGAGGCCGAGTGGGAACACGCCGCCAGCAGCCTGGGTGAACGCTGGGCCGACGGCGGCAACTTTCTGGGCAGCGGAGCCCTGCACCCCATGCCGCTGGCGCGCAGCGGCGAGGGCCTGCAGCAACTGGGTGGCGACGTCTGGGAATGGACCGCCAGCCCCTACACGCCCTACCCCGGCTACCGCCCCTGGGCGGGCGCTGTGGGCGAATACAACGGCAAGTTCATGGTCAACCAGATGGTGCTGCGCGGCGGCTCGTGCGCCACGCCGCGCGAGCACATCCGCTCCAGCTACCGCAACTTCTTTCCCACCGACGCGCGCTGGCAGTTCATGGGCGTGCGGCTGGCGAAGGACGTGTGACGCCAGATGCACCAGCCAATCCGCACGCGATGAAGGAAGCCGTCCAGGCATCGATCGGCAACGGGGTTCCCATCATCGAACCCTCCGGTTCATGAACATACCGTCCATGCAGGACCACTGCATGGCCAAACCCATGCCCATGCACCCGTTGATGGAAACCCAGCGCACCGACAGCAGCGATGTCAATTTGCTGGTGACCTTGGCACCCGGAACCAGCGCGCTCGTTCTGGGCAGCTTGTTGATGGATGCGCAGGAACTGCTTGGCCGGCGTACCGATTCGTTACCGAAGCCGGCCTGCACCCCGCTCTGCGTGAGCACATTTTGTCAACGGCGGTGCCCCAGTGAATCGTGCATGGCTGCTTCGGCATCGATATCGGCGCGGTGTGGCTGGTGGTCGAACAAGACTTGCCACAACGATCTGAGGCCGTGAATCGCATGGCCACCCAGCTGGCACAACGTTGAACCAGCCCATGGCCTGCGCGCATCACCCGGTGTGTAGGGCTCGCAGCTGTGCCGCGCGGGCCAGCGTCTCGCGGTAGCCGATGTCGATGACCCGCTCGCGGTAGTCGCGTGAAATGCCGGCGTAGTAGCCGGTGTCGGGGTGCAGCAGCAGGTCGGCGGCACGGGCGTCGGGCTCGGTGAGGGCGCGTTTGCGCAGGTCGCCCGCGCGCCAGGGCTCGGTGCCGGGCGGGGCCTTGTCTTCGTGGGCCGACGCGTCCACCGCCAGCACGCGCTGCGCGCCCAGCGCCCGCGCCAGGCGCACCGGCAGGGGTTGGTGCAGGTCGGCGTCCACATGGTCCTGTCCGCCGATGCGCACCGGGGCAAACTGGCCTTCGATGGCGCTGGAGGCCTGCACCGCGAGGCCGGCGTCGCCCTGGTTGAAGGCGAGCAGATCGCCCGGGCCGGGCCGGTGGACGACGCAGGCCACCGGCACGTCCAGCGCCTGCAACGGGCGGTGCCCGACCTGCTCGCGCACCCAGTCGGCCAACGCATCGCCCGCCAGCCAGGGCGGGCCCCAGGGGTTGACGCGCATGACGCGCCAGGGGCTGGCCTGCAGCGCGAGCGCCTGCAGGGCTTCGCCGCGGTGGCCGGCGGCGCGCATGACACCGGCCAGCGCCCCGGCCGAGG
>Ga0172372_10012380_pt1 | contig 10693 bp, 9 predicted proteins | sample LakKiv5m_2_FD_114544 | JGI IMG/M metagenome (GOLD analysis project Ga0172372, IMG submission 114544) | Freshwater microbial communities from Kabuno Bay, South-Kivu, Congo - kab_092012_9.5m | ecosystem: Environmental > Aquatic > Freshwater > Lake | place: Democratic Republic of the Congo... | reverse complement strand
GAGCGCGTGGCGGTCTGGCAGCTGGTGAAGAAGTACGCCGCGATGGCCGGCCTGCAGGACGTGCACCCGCACACGCTGCGCCATTCCTTCGCCACGCACCTGGTCGTGGGCGGTGCGAACCTTCGCGTGGTGCAGGAATTCCTGGGCCACGCCAACATCGCCACCACGCAGATCTACACGCACGTCGACCGCGAGCGGCTGCGCGAGGTCATCTGGCAGTTCCATCCGCGCGAGGCCGTGTCGCGCGCCGAGGCGAAGCGCGGCAAGGCGCGCTGAACCGGCCCTCACTGCAGCGGCGGGCCCGCGGGCACGCGCGGTGCCGAGGCCAGCCTGATCGCGAGCTCGATCGCGGCACGCATGCTGCGGTGGTCGGCCTTGCCCTTGCCGGCGATGTCGAACGCCGTGCCGTGGTCAGGGCTCGTGCGCACGATCGGCAGGCCGAGCGTGACGTTGACGGCGTCTTCCCAGCCGGTGAGCTTGACGGGGATCAGGCCCTGGTCGTGGTACATCGCGACGACCAGGTCGAACTCGCCCTTGAGCGCACGGATGAAGACGGTGTCGGCGGGGAAGGGGCCGCGCGCATCGATCCCGTTCTGCACGGCGATGTCGATCGCCGGCTGGATCAGCCTGCGCTCCTCGTCGCCGAAGAGGCCGCCTTCGCCTGCATGGGGATTGAGCCCGCACACCGCGATGCGCGGCTTGTCGATGCCGAGCGTCCTGCAGAGCCGATGGCCCAGGTCGATCGGCTCGACGATGCGGCCGATCGTGAGCGTGTCGCGCAGTTCCATCAGCGGGATGTGCGTGGTCGCGAGCGTGACCTTCAGGCGCTCGCCCACGAAGCCCATGCAGTGGTGTCGCGTGCGGCAGCGGTGCGCGAGCAGCTCGGTGTGGCCCGGCCACTGGTAGCCGGCCATCGACCAGCTCTCCTTGCTGATCGGCGCGGTGACGACCGCGTCGGCCCGGCGTGGATCGCCCAGCGGCCGCAGCGCATCGGTGATCGCGTCCTCGACCCAGAGCTTGCTCGCGAAGCCGCCTTCGCGCGTGCTCGCCCGGCGCGTGAGGTCGAACTCGAGCTCGGCATGGTCGATCACCACCACGTCCTGGCCGAGCGGCTCCTGCGCGCGGTCGCTGCCCGCACGGACGCGGAACCACGTCGGCACGATCCCGCAGCGCTCGGCGACGCGCGTGAGCGTGGCGTTGTGGCCGTGCACGACGAACCGCGCCACGCCGCGCAGCGACGGGTCGGCAAGCGCCTTCAGCGTGACCTCGGGACCGATGCCCAGCGGGTCGCCCATGCTGATCGCGATCGTCGGACGCGTGTCCATGCGGGCATCCTAGGTTCCATGAACGACAGCGCCGCGCCCCACCAGGAGCGCGGCGCCATCAGGTGCCGGACGATCGTCCGCGGGTGCCGTCAGGGCACGATGACGATCGTGCTGTTGGGCTCAGTCAGGGCTTCGTAGATGACTTCGACGTCGGCATCCTTCAGTCGCACACAGCCCATGCTCGCCTGCTTGCCGATCGACGCGGGATCGGTGGTGCCGTGGATGCCGTAGCTCATCGCCTTGCTGTTGCCGGCATCGACGCCCTGCAGGCCGATCCAGCGCTCGCCGATCGGGTTCTTCGGGTCATCGGCCTTGAAGAACTCGCCCGTGCGCGGGTTGCGCCACTCGGGGTTCACGATCTTGCTTCCGGGCTTGAGCATGAACGCGCCGGTGGGCGTGCTGTTGTGCTCGCCCAGGCCGACGGCATAGGTCGCCACGAGCACGCGATCGGCACCCTCGCCGGCGTACAGATAGAGGCGGTACTCAGACTTGTTCACGACCGCATGGAAGGTGCAGGTGGGCACCTTCAGGACCTGGCCCGCGCGGATGCGGTTGGGATCCTTGATCCCGTTGAGCCTCATGATCATGCGCCAGTCCGCGGCCATGCCAGCCTTGCGCGCGATCTTGCTCAGCGCATCGCCGCTCTTGATGGTGTAGGTCGTCATCAACGCATCAGCCGGGTTCACGGTCGACGAGAAGAAGAGCGAGGCGTTCACGGTCGCGATCGCATCGATCGCCTGGCGCTTGGCATCCGGAGCGAGCGTGCCTGAATCGATCAGGCGCGTGAGCTGCAGGCGCGCAGCGATCGGATCGGTGCCGACCATGCCCAGCGCGGTCGGCAGATCGACGGTGGGCGCAGCGATCGGGGCGGCAGCGAGCGGATCGCGCGCGGGCTGGGGCGCCGGCGAGTCGGGACCCTTGTCGCCGATCGTCTCGCCGGTGGCGGGAGCGCTCACGATGACCGGGTCGGGATTGACGTTCGTGCCGCGCGTGGCGGGCGTGAGTGCACCCGACGCGGTCGCTCCGGCATCGGGCGACTCGAGTGCAGTGACCGGCTGGGTGGCCGGCGCGCTGGCGGTGCTTGCGGCTGGGGTGTTCTCTGCTGCAGCGCGTTCTGCTGCAGCGCTCGCAGCGTCAGCGGTCGGTGCTGTCGTTGTCGCATCGTCCGTGGACGGTGCGTTCGTGTCCACGACCTCGGCTGCCGAAGCCTGCGTGTCGGTCGTGGGCGACGACGTGGCCTGTGCGGCGCTGGGCGATGATCCTGACATCCACCACAGCACGCTCGCGACGAGGAAGAGCGTGCTTGCGCCCGCGATCACCCATGTGATGCGGCCAGGAGTCGAAGGTGTGCGGTTGCCCGATTGGGCGGAGCCAGTGAACGGCATGGCGGAATCCTTTCCGGTCGAATTGGTCGGCTGCCGCGCGACCATGCGCGGCGACGCGCGGGATCCTACATCGAGAGCGCCGAAGATCGAGGCTGAAGTCGACCGAACCACCAGATGCGCGTGGGGGTGACGACGTACTGCAGTCGCCAGTCGTGCGGGTCGGTCGGGACGAGGTCGACCACCTGCTCGTCAAAGCACACGCCGACGGTCACCGCTTGGCGACGCAGGCGGGGAAGGAACCGGTCGTAGTAGCCGCCGCCGCGGCCGAGGCGGTGGCCCATCGGGTCAAACGCCAGCCCGGGCACGACCACCAGGTCGATCGCCTCGGTCGCGACCGTCGCGCCCTCGGGGGCGCGGACGCCGCTGGCATCGAGCGAGAACGAGGCATCCTTGCGCTTGAGGAGGACCGGCGCGATCCCCGAGCCCGCCACGACACGTGGGGCCATGAGCGGCCGATCCGCCGCCAGCCAGGGGTTGTGCAGGAGCGTCATGTCGGGCTCGCTGCGCATGTTGAGGTAGCTCATGACCCCGCTGGCCCGCCACGCGGTGGCGATCAGGTAGACCGACTCGGCAATCTTGGTGCTTCCCTCGGCCCGCTCTGCGTCGGTCATGCCTCGCAGCAGGGTCTGATTGCGTTCACGAAGCCACTTCTTCGCTTGGATCGTGCTGGTGGCTTCGCCTTCCATGGATTCGTTTCGTAGGCTACCCCGACCGGGCCAGCGCCCGGCCAAAGGACCAACCACCCATGTGCGGCATCGTGGCATACATCGGGCGCCGGCAGGCGCTTCCCATCCTGATCGAAGGGCTCAAGCGCCTGGAGTACCGCGGTTACGACAGCGCGGGCGCCGGCACGCTCAGCGGTCCCGGCCTGCAGGTGGTCAAGTGCATCGGCCGCGTGGCGGCGCTTGAAGAGGCCATCGAGCGCAAGGGTGGGCTCGAGGGTTCGGTCGGCATCGCCCACACCCGCTGGGCGACCCATGGCGGCGTGACCGATTCCAACGCGCACCCCCATCGCGACGATGCCAAGCAGGGCCACGGCATCGCCATCATCCACAACGGCATCATCGAGAACTACGCCGCGCTCAAGACCTGGCTGCTCGAGAAGGGCCACGTCTTCGAGAGCGAGACCGACACCGAGGTGCTCGCGCACCTGATCGGCGAGCTCTACGAGGGCGACCTCGAGAAGGCCGTGCAGTCGGCCCTGCGGGAAGTCACCGGCGCCTACGCGATCGCCGCCATGTGCGCCAAGGAGCCTGATGTGCTGGTCGTCGCCCGCAAGGGCAGCCCGCTCATGGTGGGCGTGGGCAACGGCGAATACGTCGTCGCCAGCGATGCGAGCGCGATCGTCAGCCACACCACGCAGGCGTTCACCCTGGCCGACTACACCGTCGCACGCCTCACGCGCGAGTCGTTCCGCACCACGACCGTCGACAACCTGCCGATCACGGCCGAGGTCCGCGAGCTCGAGATCGACCTGCAGGAGATCGAGCTCGGCGGCTACGACCACTTCATGCTCAAGGAGATCCATGAGCAGCCGCGCGCCCTGCGCACGTCGCTCAAGGGTCGCATCGACCTGCGCATCGGCGACGTGAAGCTCGGCGGCGTCGGCGACATCGCGCGCCAGCTCGCACGTGCGCGCCGCGTGGTCTTCGTCGGCCAGGGCACGGCGCTGCATGCCTGCATGGTTGGCACCTACCTGATGGAGGAATTGGCCAAGATTCCCAGCGATTTCGACTTCGCGAGCGAGTTCCGCTACCGCAACCCGATCGTCGAGGAAGGCACCGTCGTCGTGGCCGTGAGCCAGTCCGGCGAGACCGCCGACACCCTCGCCGCGCTGCAGGAAGCCAAGAGCCGCGGCGCCACCGCGCTGGGCATCGTGAATGTGGTCGGCTCGAGCATCTCGCGCGAGACCGATGCCGGCGTCTACCTGCGCGTGGGTCCCGAGATCGGCGTGGCGAGCACGAAGGCCTTCACCGGGCAGGTCATGGTCGCCGCGATGCTCGCGACCTTCATCGGTCGCCGCCGCTTCCTCAGCCCGGACATGGTCGGGCATCTCCTGCGCGAGATGGAAGCGATCCCCGAGAAGATCGAGCGCGTCCTGGCGCTCAACGACCACATCCGCACCGCGACGGCCAAGTACATCGAGCGCGAGAACTGGCTCTTCCTCGGCCGTGGCGTGAACTATCCCGTGGCCCTCGAGGGCGCGCTGAAGCTCAAGGAAATCTCCTACATCCACGCCGAGGGCATGCCCGCGGCCGAGATGAAGCACGGCCCGATCGCGCTGATCGACAGCGGCATGCCGGTCGTGTTCGTGGCGACGAAGAACAGCCAGTACGAGAAGGTCCTCTCGAACATCGCCGAGGTCCGCAGCCGCGGCGGTCACGTGATCGCGGTCGCGACCGAGGGCGACGAGCACATCCGCACGGTGGCGGAGGACGTCTTCTACGTCCCCGATGTCACGGAAATGCTCCAGCCGCTCGTCACCGTGGTGCCGCTGCAGCTGCTCGCGTACCACGCCGCGGTCATGCGCGGCAAGGACGTGGACAAGCCGCGCAACCTGGCCAAGAGCGTGACCGTCGAGTGAGGCGCTGGCCAGGGTGCATCCAGCGGTGCCCCGGCGGCGAAGGCGGCGGCATGCTGAACACCATCCGCCATGCTGTCGTCACCGGAGCCCTCATGATCGCAGGCGCCGCGTGTGCGGTCGATGCGCCGCAGTCGCCGGAGCTCTCGGCCAAGTGGTCGGGTCGCACGGTGCTTGACCTGAAGGTCAAGGACATCGACGGCAAGGAGGTCTCGCTCGCCGATTGGAAGGGCAAGGTCCTCGTGATCGTGAACGTGGCCAGCCGCTGCGGCTACACGCCTCAGTACGAGGGGCTGCAGAAGCTCGCGGACTCGATGAAGGAGAAGGGCGTGGTCGTGCTGGGCTTCCCCTGCAATGACTTCGGCGGCCAGGAACCCGGCACCGAGGCGCAGGTCAAGGAGTTCTGCTCGAGCAAGTACGGCGTGAGCTTCCCCATGTTCTCCAAGGTGCAGACCAAGGCGGGCGCAGGGCAGAGCGAGCTCTACGAGTGCCTCGGCACGCAGACCGGCAAGCTGCCGGGCTGGAACTTCTCCAAGTACGTCATCGGCAAGGATGGCAAGCCAGTCGGCTTCTTCGGCAGCAGCGTCAAGCCTGACTCGAAGGAACTGCTCGACGCGATCGACTCGGCACTGAAGGGTTGAGCGGAGCGAGCACAGCGCCACTCGGCTGAGCCGGTGCGATCAAGGCGCCGCACGCGAACCCTCACACGTCGTCATCGGCTGCGCGCAGTGATCCTGCCGCGGCAAACCGCAGCGTGCCGGTGATGTCCAGGTAGAGCGCGCCCAGCACGAGCATCACGATGCCCCAGGCCGGGACCGTCGTGGTCGATGCCAGAATCCCCACGAATCCAAGCTGCGCCACGGTTGCACCTTGCGCGGCGAGCGCAGTGCGCGAGGGGGATCCGCCGTCGAGCGCACCCGAGCTGCGCGCACCGATCCACGCACCGAGCCATCGGCCATCGCTGGCGCCAAGCGCCACCAAGCCCGTGGTGATCCAGTGCGCGTGCGTGCGCAGGTCGATCGACACGATGAGCAGCGCTGACAGGGCTGGAACGATGGCAGCGTTCGATGCTCGTTGCAGCCATCGCGCTCCCGTGCCGTGCATGAACACGCCCACCAGGCACGCTGCCGCGGCCACCCAACTCGATCGCTGCGCATCGACGGCACCGTGCGCGGCCACGCACAACCCGATGATCAGCGGCACGAGCGCCAGCACCGTGGCACAGCGCGCAGCCTGCGCAAGCGGGCCGGTCGTCTCTTCGCGGTGCACGAGGGCTCGATCGGTGCCGGCCGCAATGGCGGCGCACGCGGTGCAGGCGGCGAGCGCGAAGGCGATCGCCGTGCCGCGCTCGGCCTCGAGGAACGCCAGGCAGAGAAGCGTGGCGCTCATCGGCACGGCCGCGAGCCACGCTCCCTTCGCGAACGCCGTCGGCTGCCAGAGCGACTGACGCGGTCCCGGATCGGCCATCGCAGCGAGGATCGCCAACGCGGCCAGGCCCAGCACGATCATGCGGCGTGGCGCCGCGAAGTCGAGCTGCGCCTGCGCCACGGCGGCACGGCACCGCTCCACGGCGTCGAGTTCCGCGGCGGCGACCGGATCGTTCGTCGTCGGCGCGCGCCCTGCATGCAGCATGGCTGCGCGTCGGGCCTGGACCAGTCGCTCTGCATCGCGAAGCGCCATCCGCTCATCAGTGCCGCCATCGATCCAGCGCACGAAGGCCGCGGGCGCGGTCGGCGCCAGGACCATCGGGCCGAGCATGATGCCCGTCACGACGCCCGCCAGGACGGCGGCGTGGCGAAGCCCGGTCCGGCGCAGGAGCCACGCGAGGGCCATGGCCACCGCTGCCACGACCGCTGCACCGAGCAGCGCATCGATCGTTCCGTGGTGGAGCGAGTCATGGGCCTGAACTGCCATCGCGGTCGTACAGTAGCCCCGTCATGCCCATGCCACACGCTGCGTCGAGCCTCCCATCGTTGGTCCTTGCGCTGCTGGCTACCGCGCCGTGCGCCGCCGGCAATGCTGAAGCAGCGCTCGCGCACGTGCCGCCGCAGGCGATCAGTTTCGTCGTCATTCCGGATCTGGCGCGCGCCGGCGCCGATCTCTCGGAAACGCTCGCGCGCATGAATCGTCCCGAGACGAGCGTGCTCGGTAAGCCCGTCGAGCAGCTCAAGGGTTGGCTGGGCGTGGGCGAGGGCTTCGATGAACGAGGCTCGATCGTCGCGTACAGCACCGCGATCGCCGATGCGAAGGCCGGCGAGCCGCAGGCCGCGTGGACGCTCCTGCTTCCGGCGAGCGATCCGAAGGCGCTGGCGACCTCGCTCGGCATGGGTGCCGATGGCGCGTTGAGCTTCATGGGCCAGCCGGCGTTCGCATCACTCGGTGCATCGCACGTGATCGTGAGCCAGACCGCTGCGCTGGCCACCGGCCACGATGCGAAGGGCGGCAGTGCGGCCTCGTTCATGAAGCTCGTCGGCGATGACTTGCGTGTGCGCGTCGACGAAGCGGAGGTGCTGGCGTGGGCCGGCCCCGTCGCGCTCGGCCACGCCAAGACGATGGGTGAGCAGGCGGCGACGATCGCGCAAGCCCGCGCGGCCGAGCAGGGCATGCCGACCGATGGCTTCGCCGGTCGGACCGAAGACCTGCAGCGCCTGTCGAGTACCTTCGTGGGCTCCATCGATCACGGCATCCTGCTTGTGGACATCGATGCGCTTGGCCTGGCTGTGCGACCGATTGCGGTCCTGGCGCCGGACGGTGCGCTTGCCAAGGCGCTCACGGCCGGCGAGGCAGGGCCTGCGCCGTTCTCGCTCTTGCCCAAGGCCGCGCTCTACGGCGCACTCTCGATCGATGTGCGTGCTGTGGGTGGTGGCGCTGCACTGAAGGCGCTCGCCGCGGCGATCGATCCTGCAGGCGCTGTCCTGCCGGCGTGGCTCGTCGATGCGGCGGACCTCGTCGATGGCGTGCAGCTCGGCGCGTATCCGAGCAAGCTCGGTGTGATGGCTGGCGGCCTCCTCAACGACAGCAGCCTCGTGGTGGTGACCAAGGACCCCGCCGCCGTCGCGGGGATCTTCAAGGATCGCTTGATGCAGATGGGCGGCGTGGCGGGTGGTCTCAAGCTCACCCCGAGCTGGGAGGATGCGCGCACGCTGAAGGACGGCACCACGGCAGCGGCGTTCGAACTCAAGCCCGAACCGGTCGCCGACGACGGACAGGCGCGCGAAGCCGCCGCAGGAGCGATGCAGATGCTGGCGACGCAGGCGATCTTCGGCAATCGCGGCATGCACGGCTTCGCTCGCACCGGCAGCGGTGGCCTGGTCGTCACCTACAGCCAGCGCCCCGATGTGCTCACGCGTGCGACCGATGCCCAGGCCGGCCGCGGTGCAACGCTCGCCGATGACGCGGTCGTGAAGTCGATGATGCAGTGGATGGTGGCGAAGCCCGATGTCGTGGGTTTCCTCGGCGTTGGGCAGCTGTTCAAGGCGGCACGCCAGATCGCCGGTTCCTTCGGCGGCGGCGCCGACATGCTGCCGCCCGTTCCGAGTCGCGCGGAGCCGATCGGCCTGGCGCTCGATGTTCGTGGCGGCCGCATCGAGGGCGCTCTCGTGGTGCCGACCGCGGTCCTTGCCGCCATGGCGGAGTACGCAGCCGATCAAGGCCCCGCAGCCGATGGCGACGCCGGCGCGCCGACGCCCGCCGATGGCGAGTCTGCACCGTGAGCGAATCGACGGCTCACGCACATCGTTCGCGCGCGGCCGCGACGTCGTGGAGGGTGCGCGGCGGCGAGCTTCGGCTTGAGCCGACGCCGCTCCTGATGGCCGTCCTCAACTGCACGCCTGACTCCTTCAGCGATGGCGGGCTCTGGAGCGGTGACCGGGCCGTCGAGCATGCGCAGGCGTGCGTGCGTGAGGGGGCGATGATCATCGATGTCGGCGGCGAGAGCACGCGGCCCGGCGCTGAGCGCATCGATGCACCCGAGCAGATTCGACGGACGCAGGGCGTGATCCGTGCGCTGGCGGCGTGGCTTCGCGCCGAGGGTCGCAGCGACGTGGCGATCTCGATCGACACCACGCGCGCCGCCGTGGCGCGGGCAGCGATCGAGGCAGGGGCGTCGATCATCAATGATGTGAGCGCGTGCACCGAGGATCCGGAGCTTGCGCCGCTCGCTGCTGCCGAGGGCGTGGGCCTCGTCCTCATGCATCGCGTGCTCGATCCCACGAACGACAGGTGGAGCCACGAGCATCGCACGTCGCTCGTGGAGGGCGACATCGTCGAGGCGGTCGCGGCGGCGCTGGCCGAGCGCGTGCACGACATCGCTGCTTGCGGTGTGGTGCCGGAGTCGATCGCCATCGACCCTGGGCTCGGCTTCGGCAAGACCGTGCAGCAGAACGTGGCGTTGGTGGTGGGGACCGCGCGCTTCGTCGCGATGGGGCACCCGGTGCTCGTGGGCGCGAGCCGCAAGAGCTTCATCGGTGCCATCACGGGCGAGCCGGATCCTGCACGCCGCGTGGCGGGTTCGGTGGCCGTGCACCTCGAGGCAGCCGCGCAGGGTGCGCACCTCCTGCGCGTGCATGATGTGGCGGAGCATGCGCAGGCCTTGGCCGCGTGGCGAGCGATTCGCGCACGCGCCTGAATCCGCAGTGTTTGCCGCGGGATCCAAGCGCTCGGGCAGGGCTACACTTTCGCCTCCCCGAACGCACCCACCGACCAAGCACGGAGCACACGAACCATGGCTGGACAGAACACGATGACCTTCACCGACGCGAACTTCCAGACGGAGGTCCTCGACAGCGACAAGCCCGTGCTCGTGGACTTCTGGGCCGAGTGGTGCGGTCCGTGCCGCATGCTCGGGCCGACCATCGATGAAGTGGCCAACGACTACGCCGGCAAGGCCAAGGTCGGCAAGCTCGACGTCGACTCGAGCCGCGACTGGGCGATGAAGCTCGACATCCAGAGCATTCCCACCGTCATGATCTTCAAGGGCGGCAAGCTCGCCAAGAAGTTCGTCGGCATCGTGCGCAAGAGCGATCTCGCCGCTGCGCTTGACGGCGCGATGTGATCGAGGCCGCCGGCGCGTGGACTTGGTCCGCGTGCTGGCCTTCGCTCAGCATCGACTGGCGCAGGCTCGCCGTGCGCCCACATCACGATCCATCGACCGCCGCATCCAGATCTGGGTGCGGCGGTTCAGTTATGAGCGCCTCATCATGGCGTGCGGGGAAGGCGTGCCGCCGCTTGCCGCAGTGCGGGTGAAGTGCTACCTTCCCCGGCCCGGCGCGTTGCGTCGGTGTGTTCATCTTGGGCCCGTAGCTCATTTGGTAGAGCGCTTCCATGGCATGGAAGAGGTGGTCGGTTCGAGCCCGATCGGGTCCACCTGACGTCGCATGAAGGCCGGCCTGTGCCGGCCTTCT
>Ga0172372_10012378_pt1 | contig 10694 bp, 10 predicted proteins | sample LakKiv5m_2_FD_114544 | JGI IMG/M metagenome (GOLD analysis project Ga0172372, IMG submission 114544) | Freshwater microbial communities from Kabuno Bay, South-Kivu, Congo - kab_092012_9.5m | ecosystem: Environmental > Aquatic > Freshwater > Lake | place: Democratic Republic of the Congo... | reverse complement strand
CTTTGCCTTCGCCCGTAAATTCGGTCTGCCCATCCGTCAGGTCATCGGGGTGGAGGGCGAAAGCTTTTCCGATACGTCCTGGCAGCCCTGGTACGAGGACAAGCAGCGGGGCCGCTGCGTGCAGTCTGGCCGCTACGACGGGCTTGGCCATGAAGCCGCCATTGAGGCCATCGCCGCCGACCTGGCGGCCCGGGGCCTGGGCGAAAAGCGCATCCAGTACCGGCTGCGCGACTGGGGCATTTCGCGCCAGCGCTACTGGGGCACACCGATCCCCATCATTCACTGCGGCGACTGCGGCGCCGTGCCCGTGCCCTACGAACAGCTGCCCGTGGTGTTGCCCGAGGACCTGGTGCCCGATGGCAGTGGCAACCCGCTTGCCAGGAACGAGGCGTTCCTGCGCTGCGCGTGTCCCCGCTGCGGCAAACCCGCCCGCCGCGAAACCGACACCATGGATACCTTCATCGATTCGTCCTGGTACTACATGCGCTACTGCTCGCCTGACAACGACCAGGCCATGGTTGATGCACGCAACGACTACTGGATGCCGATGGATCAGTACATCGGTGGCATCGAGCACGCGGTACTGCACCTTCTCTACGCACGCTTCTGGACCAAGGTGATGCGGGACATCAGTGGCGACTTCCCGGGTGATGCATCGCGCGGGCTGGTGAAATTCGATGAGCCCTTCTCCAACCTGCTGTGCCAGGGCATGGTGCTCAATCACATCTATTTCAGGAAGGGCGAAAAGGGGGGCATCGAATACTTCTGGCCCGATGACGTAGAGAACGTCCACGACGCGCGCGGGCAGGTCACGGGTGCGCGCCTGAAGTCCGATGGCAGCGCCATTGAGTACGGCGGCGTGGGCACCATGAGCAAAAGCAAGAACAACGGCGTCGATCCCCAGTCGCTTATCGACCAGTACGGGGCCGACACCGCGCGCCTGTTCGTGATGTTCGCTTCGCCCCCTGAACAGACGCTTGAATGGTCTGGCACCGGCGTAGACGGCGCGCACCGGTTCCTGCGCCGGCTCTGGACCACTGCGCACACCCGCCATGCCGCAGTGGCCCGCGCGCCAGCCACGATGCCCACCGGGCTCGACGACGCCCAGCGGGCACTGCGGCGCGACATCCACACCATTCTCAGGCAGGCCGACTACGACTACCAGCGCAAGCAGTACAACACGGTGGTGTCGGCCGCCATGAAGATGCTGAACGCGATTGAAGGCGCGAAGCTCTCCGAGTCAGCAGCCAGCGATGCGGTACTTGCCGAATCACTGTCCATCCTGATCCGCGCGCTCTATCCGGTGGTGCCCCACATCACCCATGCGCTCTGGGTCGAGCTCGGCTTTGCAGGCCAGCAGGGCGACCTGCTCGATGCGGGGTGGCCAGGCGTCGACGAATCGGCGCTGCAACAGGACCGGATCGACCTGGTGCTCCAGATCAACGGCAAGGTTCGAGGCAGCGTGTCGGTCGACGCGGCCGCCGATCGAGCGGCAATCGAAGCGGCTGCGCTGGCCCATGACATTTTCCTGCGCCATGCAGAGGGCCGGCCCGCGAAGAAGGTGATCGTGGTCCCCGGCCGGCTGGTCAACGTCGTGGTCTGAAGCGAGGCTCCCCGCCTTGACACGCGCCGCCCCCACTTTGCCCACCAGTGCGTATCGCCGCGTGCTGGTGGCGGGTAGTGTGGCGCTGGTCGGCCTGGCGGGCTGCGGCTTTCAGCTGCGCGGGGCTGCACAGCTCCCGTTTCGGAAGCTCTACTCAGGCTTCGCGCGCAATTCGGCGATCGGTTCGGAACTGCGCGCGCTCATCCGGGTCAATAGCGACACCGTCATCGTCGACCGGGTTGACGAAGCCGATGCCAGGCTCGAGGTCCTGTTCGAGCGTCGCGAACGCGAGATCGTCGGTTTCACCAGCACCGGACGGCCACGCGAGTATCAGCTGAGGCTGCGTATCCGGGTTCGCGTCACCGACGCGAAGGGCATGGAGTGGATGCCGGCCACCGAGCTGGTGCTGCGGCGTGAAATCACCTCGAGCGATATCGAAGTGGTTAATCGCGCGCAGGAAGAAGAGCTGCTGTTCAGGGAGATGGAGTCCGATTTCGTCCAGCAGCTGCTGCGCAGGCTGTCGGCACTCAAGCCCCGAAGCTGAGCCGGCATGGCGCAGGTTCGACCCGACGCCCTCGAGGCAGCACTCTCAAAGAAGGTACCCGTCATTGCCTGGGTTCACGGTGACGAGCCTCTTCTGGTGCAGGAGGCGGCCGATTCGCTGCGCGCTGCTGCGCGCCGCGCAGGCACCGAAGAGCGTCAGGTGTTCGAAGTCGACCGCTCGTTCAAGCCCGACCGGTTTGCGGCCGAGGCCGGGGCCCTGTCGCTATTTGGTGCAGCCCGGCTGCTTGAGCTGCGCTTTGGCGGCAAACCCGGCAAGGAAAACGGCGAACTGATCGCCACCACCGCCGAATCGGCAGATGACTCACTCCGTCTTCTCGTCCTGAGCGGCCGACTCGATCGGGGCGCCACCGAGAGCGCCTGGTTCGGGCGGATCGAGCGGGCCGGGCTGATCGTGCCGGTGTATCCGGTTGAGCGGCGGGAGCTGCCGCGCTGGATCGCGGGTCGGCTCGGGCGCCAGAAACAGCGGGCGGATGCGGCAACGCTCGAGCTCATCGCAGAACGGGTAGAGGGCAATCTTCTCGCCGCGCATCAGGAAGTGAGCAAACTCGGGCTTCTGTTTCCCGAGGGTGAAATCCCTGCTGCCGAGGCGCGCGCTGCGGTGCTGAGTGTGGCGCGGTACGACGCCTTCGATCTGGTCGATGCCATGCTGCTGGGTGACCGTGAGCGAACACTTCGCAGCCTCGAGGGGCTGCACGCCGAGGGCGAGGCACCCCCGCTCCTCCTCTGGGCGATCAGTGATGCGGTGCGCACGCTCTTACGCCTTCACGCTGCGCGGGCTTCGGGGCTTGCCCTGGCGCAGGCCATGCGCAGTGCACGGATCTTCGGCGCGCGCGAACGCGCCTTCGAGACCGCTGCCCGGCGCATTTCCATGGCCGACTGCGAGCAGGCGCTGCGGTCAGCAGCGCTCACGGATAGAATCTTCAAGGGGGTTGGCGCTGGCGATGCCTGGCTCGCCCTCGAGCGACTCGTGATGAGGCTGGCGGGCGTTCCGCTGCCCGGAGACAACTGACATCGTGGACAAGCAGCCAATCGACAGCACCGCTTACGTCGATGACCTGGGTCGGCGCGCGCGCGCAGCCGCCCGGGATATCGCACGCTCATCAACCGATGCCCGCAACCGTGCGCTGGTCGCCACCGCCGCCGCCATCCGCCGCGAGGCCGCAGCGCTCGAACGCGCCAATGCCCTGGATCTGCAGGCCGCGCGCGAGGCGGGTCAGGACCAGGCCTTTGTCGACCGCCTGGCCCTCACGCCCCGCGTCATCCACACCATGGCCGAGGGCCTGGAACAGATCGTGATGCTGCCCGATCCGGTTGGCGAGATCAGCGGTCTCAGCTATCGACCCTCCGGAATCCAGGTCGGAAAGATGCGTGTGCCACTGGGCGTGATCGGCATCATTTACGAGTCGCGACCCAACGTCACCATCGATGCGGCAGGCCTGTGCATCAAATCGGGCAACGCCACCATCCTGCGCGGCGGCTCGGAGGCGATTCACAGCAATCAGGCGCTCGCCGCACTCATTCGTGAGGGGCTCGCTGCCGCTGGCCTTCCGGCTGACGCGGTTCAGGTGGTCGACACCACCGACCGTGCCGTGGTGGGCGCGCTGATCGCCGCCGAGCGCTGGGTCGATGTGATCGTGCCGCGGGGCGGTAAATCGCTCACCGAACGCATCTCGCGCGAAGCGAAGGTGCCCGTGATCCGGCACCTCGACGGCATCTGCCATGTCTACATCGATGACCACGCCGATCTCGACAAGGCCATCCGGATCGCCGACAACGCCAAAACCCAGCGCTACTCGCCCTGCAACACCATGGAGACGCTGCTGGTTGCGCAGTCGGTTGCCAACAGCGTGCTGCCACCGCTTTGCCGCATCTACGCCGACAAGGGCGTCGAACTTCGCGGCGACGCCCACACCCGCGAACTGCTGGGCCGGGCATCCATTGCCTGCGTCGAAGCCACCGAGGAAGACTGGCACACCGAATATCTGGCGCCCATTCTGTCGATCCGCGTGGTGGCCGGCCTCGACGAGGCCATCGAGCATATTTCGCGCTATGGCTCGCAGCACACCGATGCCATCGTCACCGAGCATCACGGCCACGCCATGCGCTTTCTGCGTGAGGTGGATTCATCATCGGTCATGATCAACGCCTCAACGCGCTTTGCCGACGGTTTCGAATACGGCCTCGGCGCCGAAATCGGAATCTCCACCAACAAACTGCATGCGCGCGGCCCGGTGGGCCTGGAAGGTCTCACCTCGCTCAAGTTCGTGGTGTTTGGCAGCGGACAGATCCGTACCTGAGCGCACCGTTGCGGCAGGGCGCAACCTCCACAGGACTCCCCCATGAGCACCGGCTATCTCTGGATCAAGGCGCTTCACATCATCTTCATTACCAGCTGGTTCGCCGGACTCTTTTATCTGCCACGAATCTTCGTGAACCTCGCCATGGTCCCCGAGGCCGGCGATGAGCGTGCCCGCCTCCTCCTGATGGCCCGCAAGCTCTGGCGATTCATGCAGCCGCTGATGGGACTCGCGCTTCTTTTCGGCCTGTGGCTGTGGCTGGGATATGGCATGGGCGCAGGCAGCGGCTGGATGCATGCAAAGCTTGCGATCGTGCTGCTGCTGCTTGGCTATCACCATGTCTGCGGACGTCTGCTCAAGCGTCTTGAGCGCGGTGCAGACAGCCACTCGCATGTGTGGTTTCGCTGGTTCAACGAAGCCCCGGTCATTCTGCTGGTGATCTCGGTGATCCTCGTTGTCGTCAAACCGTTCTGAACTTCGAGGATTTTTTCGTGCCCCACACGCTTGACTACTTCATGGCCCCCTCCTCGCCCTGGACCTACCTGGGTCATCAGCGGCTGCTTGATCTGTGCGCGGCCCGCTCAATCCCGATCCGGATGATGCCAATCGACCTGGGCAAGGTATTCCCGCAATCGGGCGGACTGCCGCTGCCACAACGCGCACCCCAGCGGCAAACCTACCGGCTGGTCGAGCTGGCACGCTGGCGCGATGTCACGGGTCTGCCCCTCAACGTGCAGCCACGCTTTTTTCCGGTGAGCGGTGACGATGCCGCACTGGTGCTGATCGGCGCACAGCTCCATCACGGCGACCTGGCTGCGCTGGATCTGGCTGGACGCGTATTGCGCGCGGTGTGGGCGGAAGAGCGCAACATTGCCGACCCGCAGGTGATGGCCGCCCTCATCTCAGAGGCCGGGCTCAATGCAGCGGCAATTGCCGCCCGCCGTCACGACGCAAGCGCCCGCTACGAGGCTCACACCCAGGAGGCCATCGCGCGCCAGGTATTTGGTGCGCCCTGGTACGTCTGGCGTGACGAACCGTTCTGGGGGCAGGACAGGCTGGATCTCCTTGAGCGGGCACTCGACCTACCCGCCGGAGCGCGCGACTGACATGGCGACCCAACCGGAAGGGCCCCGCCCGGGCGCACTGCTGCAGCTGTTTGCGCCATGTCCGCGCGGACTCGAACCCGCTCTCGCGCAAGAGCTCACTTCGCTCGGTGCTGGCGATTGCCGCCCCACCGGCGGCGGCGTGGGCTTCAGCGGCAGCCCAACCCTCGCCATGGCGGCCAATCTGCACAGCCGAATCGCGAGCCGGGTATTGATGCGCGTGGCCACCGCCCGCTGCCGCGACGAGGACGAGCTCTACAAGCTGGCACGTCGAACCGAATGGGAACGCTGGGCAAGTGAACGGCTCACCCTCAGGGTGGATGTGTCGGCACACCGCTCGCCGCTTCGCAGCCTCAACTTCGCTGCGCTGCGCGTGAAGGATGCGATCTGCGACCGCTTTCGCGAATCCACGGGGGTCCGCCCATCGGTCGATACCCGCTCGCCCGATGTCCGGGTGTTCGTGTTTCTCGACGCGATCGATGCCACCATTTATCTCGATCTGTCGGGCGAATCGCTCTTCAAGCGCGGCTGGCGCGGCGTTGAGGATTCCGCAGGCGCAGCCCCCCTCAAGGAGAACCTTGCAGCCGGGCTCCTCTCGCTCGCCGGATGGCAACCCGACACCCCTCTGCATGATCCACTCTGCGGATCCGGCACGATTCTGATCGAAGCCGCGCAGCATGCGCTTGGCATCGTACCCGGGCGGGGACGCCGCTTCGGGTTCGAAAAGCTGAAGGGCTTTGATGCGGTGGCGTTTGCAAATCTGAAGCAGTTGGCCGAACAGAAGGCGAGCGCGGCCTGCTCGGCGCTCGCGTCCTCGCCCGGCACGCTGGCGATTTCTGGCGGCGATATCGATCCCCGCGCCGTCGATCGCTCGCGACGCAATCTGCTTCGCGCCGGCATTCCCGAGGGTGCGGTCTCAGTCAGGGTGGAAGATTTCGGCGCCCCGCGCAGCGAGGCCTCGTCCGACGGACCGCGTGGTGTCATCGTCACCAATCCGCCCTATGGTGAGCGCCTCCACGCGCAGCTGCACGGTGCAAGCGACGCCGCACCTGAAGAGCCCTCAGCCACGCCCCGGGCCGCCCCGCCGCTCACCGCCGCCGACCAGGCGCACCAACTCGCCATGCAGCGGATCGGCACCACCCTGCGCCAGCATTTTCGCGGCTGGCGCGCGTGTTTTCTGTCGCCCGATCCTGAACTGCCGCGTCAGCTCGGCATGCAACCCCGGCGACGTACCCCGCTATTCAACGGCGCAATCGAGTGCCGCCTGTTCTGTTTCGAGATCTTCGAGCGCCCGGCCCGATGAACACAGCCTCTGCCTTGCCTCCAACCGACACCGCGGCGTCCCGTCTGGCCGCAGTGAGCGAGCGAATCCGCCAGGCCTGCGTGGCCGCCGGTGGCCCGCCCGCCTCGGTATCGTTGCTTGCGGTGAGCAAGACCTGGGAGGCGGCGCGTGTCCTTGAACTCGCAGCGCTCGGTCAGCACGCATTCGGTGAAAATTATCTGCAGGAATCGCTGGCAAAAATTGCCGCATGCGAGGCGGCCGGAGCCGGCACGATCGAGTGGCACTTCATTGGCCCAATCCAGTCGAACAAGACCCGGCCAATCGCCGAGCACTTCCACTGGGTGCATTCAGTCGACCGGGAAAAAATCGCAGCCCGGCTGTCTGAGCAGCGCCCAGCCGGCAGCAAGGCGCTTCAGGTCTGCGTGCAGGTGAATGTGTCGGGCGAGGCAAGCAAAAGCGGCTGCGAGCCGTCCGAGGCCCTGTCGTTGGCGCTGGCGGTGGCCCGAATGCCTGGTTTGCAACTGCGCGGTCTCATGACCATTCCCGAGCCCACCAGTGACCCAGATCTGCAGCGACAACGCTTTGCGACGCTCAGGGAGCTGTTCGACCGCGTACGGATGTCCCTCGCCGCTCAGGGCATGGAAGCCAGCCGGTTCGATACGCTCTCGATGGGGATGTCGGACGATCTTGAAGCTGCGATTGCCGAAGGGGCAACGCTCGTCCGGGTGGGCACCGCCCTGTTCGGGCGGCGCCTTGCACAGCTCAGGCCATCGCCTTGATGGCGGAGGCCAGGCGGCTCTTGTACCGTGATGCGGCGTTCTTGTGAATGATGCGCTTGTCAGAGATGCGATCGATCACAGACTGGGCCTGCTGCATCACCTGGGTGGCCGCGGCTTTGTCACCGGCCCCAATGGCCTTGCGCACACTCTTGATGGCCGTGCGAAGAGCCGAGCGCTGGCTCGAGTTCTGCGCATTGAGACGAACCGACTGCCGGGCGCGCTTACGCGCCGACGCAATATTTGCCATGGGACAATCCCGAAAAGATCCGGAGAACCCGGAAAAAGATGAAGGGAAAGCTTTGAAGTTTAACCTGATTTCGGGCGGCTCGCCAAATTGCCCAAGGTCGCGGCGTCAATGCGTCCAGCCTGTCGGCCTCTGCCGGCCGCGGAGCATTTGAGGTGAATCTGCTGAAAGCCGCGGCAACCGTAAGCGGCTTCACGCTGCTGTCCCGAATAACAGGGCTGATACGCGAAACCCTGATCGCCTCCCTGTTCGGGGCATCGGCTGCCACCGATGCGTTCTTCGTTGCCTTCCGCCTCCCCAACATGCTGCGGCGACTGTTCGCCGAGGGCGCGTTCTCCCAGGCATTTGTGCCCATGCTGGCCGAGCGCAAACTGCAGGCCGAACAGGGCCAGGTTGAAGCGGCTCGCGCCTTTGCGAGCCGGGTTGCAAGCGCGCTTTTCTGGTCGCTGCTCGCGGTCACGGTGGCCGGCGTGCTGGGCGCGCCGCTACTGGTCTGGCTGATGGCCGCCGGTCTGGAGCCCTCGGCCGAGGCCGCCGCCATCCTGATGACCCGCTGGATGTTTCCCTACATCCTGCTCATTTCCATGGTTGCGCTCGCGGCTGGCATTCTGAACACCTGGAAGCGTTTCGCTGTGCCGGCCTTCACGCCGGTGCTGCTGAACCTTGCCATGATCGTCGCGTCGCTTGCGCTTGCCTCACGCGTCGATCCGCCGGTGCTCGCGCTCGCAGCCGGCGTCATGGCGGGGGGCGTGGCCCAGCTGGCGCTCCAGTGGCCCGCGTTAAAGCGTATCGGAATGCTGCCATCGATCGGATTGAATCCGTTTGCCGCCTTTGCCGACCCCGACGTTCGTTCGATCATCATCCGAATGGGGCCCGCCGTGCTCGCAGTGTCGGTGGCGCAGCTCAGTCTGGTCATCAACACGCACATTGCCTCACGACTTGCGCCCGGCAGCGTGAGCTGGATTTCATTTGGTGATCGATTGATGGAGTTTCCCACTGCGCTGCTGGGTGTGGCACTGGGCACGGTGCTGCTGCCTTCCCTCGCGCGGGCAGGACAGCAGAGCGACCGCGGCGAGTACACCAGCCTTCTCGACTGGGGACTCAGGCTCTGCGTGATGCTGTCGATCCCAGGAATGGTCGGGCTCGCGCTGATGGCAGAGCCGCTCACCGCGCTCCTCTTTCACTACGGACGGTTCGACGCGCACGACGTGGCCATGACCCGGCAGGCAGTGCTTGCCTATTCGCTGGGGCTGCTGGGCCTGATCGCGGTCAAGGTGCTGGCCCCGGGGTTCTACGCGAAGCAGGACATCCGCACACCAGTCAAGATCGCGCTCGCAGTACTTGTTGCCACCCAGCTCATGAACCTGATCTTCGTGCCCTGGTTCGCGCACGCAGGCCTCGCGCTTTCGATCTCGGTCGCCGCCTGGTGCAATGCCGCGCTGCTCCTGCGCGGCCTGCTCCGAAACGGCACCTATCAGCCCGCCGCCGGCTGGGGCTGGTTTGGCCTGAAAGTGCTGACTGCCGCGGCAGCCATGGCGCTCCTCCTCTGGCTTACCGTGCCACGTTTCGACTGGATCGGCCTGCAGGCCACGCCCGTGATGCGCGCAGCACTGACCCTGTCCATGGTCGCGCTTGCCGCCGCCACCTACCTGGGCGCACTCCTGCTGATGGGCATCAGGCCCAGACAGTTCATGCGCCGTGGCTGAACGCGGACGCTAAACCGGGTCCGGAATTCCGGTACCCTCGCCAGCCATCAGGCGATACGCTCACTACGGAGATTTCGATGCGGATAGTGTTCATTGGCGGCGGCAACATGGCGACCGCGCTGATCGGCGGGCTGGCCGGTAAAACACCGAATGCCCCGCTCATCTCGGTCGTCGATCCAGTGGCCCAGCAGCGCGAGCAGCTGCAGGCGCGCTTTGGCGTACGCGCTTTCGCGGCGCCCGAGCCCGCCGCACTCGATGCCGATGTACTGGTGCTCGCCGTGAAACCCCAGCAGATGCGCGAGGCGGCGCAGTCCTGCGCGGCCTGGGTCTCCGGCCAGCTGGTGATCAGCGTTGCCGCCGGCATCCGGATTCCGGATCTTCAGCGCTGGCTCGCTGGCCACCAGCGAATTGTCCGTGCCATGCCCAACACACCTGCCTTGATCGGGCTGGGGATCACCGGCCTGTGCGCCTCTCCGGGAGTAGGCGCCGATGATCGGGCCACCGCTGATTCGATTCTGCAAACCGTGGGTGAGACCCTGTGGCTGAACGATGAATCGCTGATCGATGCGGTGACCGCGGTGAGCGGCAGTGGCCCAGCCTATGTGTTTCGCTTCATCGAAGCGATTGAGGAGGCTGGCGTCAAGCTCGGCCTGTCAGCGTCCGATGCCCGCAAGCTTACGCTCGCCACGTTTCGCGGCGCTTCGGAATTGGCGGTACGTTCGTCTGAGCCACCCGCCGTGCTGCGTCAGCGCGTCACTTCCAAAGGCGGCACGACCGCTGCAGCACTGGCGGTGATGGAGGAGTCTGGCCTGGGCCCGTGCATGGAGCAGGCGCTGGCGGCTGCAGCCCAGCGCGGCGCTGAACTGGGCGACGAGTTCGGGCGGTGAGATGAGGCGCCAGGCGGGCGCACTGAGCGCGGGCGCCCGATTCAGCGCCCAGCCCGCGCCACGTGAGGCCCGACGCCGTAGCGCCCTACCCCATAACGCCCGACCCCGTGAGGCCCCGCCTCGCGAGACCCCGCCTCGTCAGGCACCTCGCAGCCACGCATCAACCAGCACTCCCCCGAAAACCGCCGCCCCCAGCCAGTTGTTGTGATTGAACGCCCGGAAGCATCCT
>Ga0172372_10012377_pt1 | contig 10694 bp, 12 predicted proteins | sample LakKiv5m_2_FD_114544 | JGI IMG/M metagenome (GOLD analysis project Ga0172372, IMG submission 114544) | Freshwater microbial communities from Kabuno Bay, South-Kivu, Congo - kab_092012_9.5m | ecosystem: Environmental > Aquatic > Freshwater > Lake | place: Democratic Republic of the Congo... | reverse complement strand
TTGTTTCTACAGAAATTACTATTGTTCAACAACCACAAAACGCGAATGCTTTTGCTGGTCAAACAGCTACGTTTAGCTGCCTCGCGGTTACTAATAATTTCGAAACACCAAACTATCAATGGCAAAGTAGCACTGATGGAATCTCTTATAGTAATATTTTAAACGCAACAAATAGTTCTTATACATTAACAGCACAATTACCTCTTAATAATACTTTTTATAGATGTGTTATTACCGCAAAAAATGCAGCAACAGTAATAACTTTAGCTAGAACTTTAACCGTAACATTGGCGCCTGGTAAAATGACAATATACAAATTACAATGAAAAAATATGTTATAACGTGTGAGACAGAAGCTCAAATAGATAAGCTTATTGAGCAATTAATTACACCTGGCGTTTCCCCATCTATAACAACGCCGGGATGTGACTGTCTTAAACAATCTATACGTATAACAAATTATTACCCGTCTTCTCAGGTCGATGTAGAGGTAGAATTAACGCAAGAACAATTTGATTGTTTAAAATATTATTCCGATATATTAGCAATTTCTGAAGTTAATGATGATGTTTTCTGCGAACCGTCTTTTAAAGGTAAAAAAAGAAAATTGACCCAAAGCTATACAAGTTCAAATGATTCTATACCTGAAAGCTGGGCAATGTCTAGATGTTCATCTATTTCTGCACTAGCTCCGTGGAATCAAGATTTTACTTATTATCTCACAGGATCTTCAGTTGATTTGGTAGTTATAGATGGTGGTATTAACCCAAATCATCCTGAATGGAATAGCCCTACAAATATTTCAAGATTGCAATTTGTAAATTGGAGTAATTATGCCCCTGTTACTGCAAACAGAACTATAAATGTTTCTGTGGGCCCCGGTACCGGTGGTGGGAATCACGTTTATTATATAAACTCAATAGAAAAAGGCACTGTATATGTGGTTAAAGATAGAGAGGCTGCTTTTGGCAAGGGGTATCCTGTAACATCGAGAACCGGGGTATATGATTTTGTTTTAGATGGTACAACTACCAATGGACATCCTTTTTTTATAGGGGAAGCTATTAATAGCCCTTTTGATACAACATACGTTTCTAACAACGGGGCGACTACTGGGACAGTGTCTTTAACAGTGTGGCCTTTCAACGATCAACGGTCAATAAATGCAGGTAATCAAAGTGTAATGTATTATTGGTGTGGTAATCACTCAGGAATGGGTGGTATAATATCTAGAACAGATTTTAACACACAGTCTACAGATAACTTTTTTTATTCTGATAACGGGGGCCACGGCACCCACTGTACTGGTACTGCAGCTGGATCTGCTTGCGGTTGGGCAATAGAATCAGCTATCTATAGTATAAAAACAAATTTCTATGATAGCTATGGATACGCAAACATTCAGAGTGGTGTAAAGCAAATGTATGATCACCTTATTGGGTGGCATAGACAAAAGATGTTAAACCCATCTCTTTCCTCTAGACCAACAGTAACATCAAATAGTTACGGGTGGCCTACAGGTTTTAATTATATTGATGTAGATCTAAAAGTAAAAGAGTTAACGGATAACGGTATTCATTATGTGCACGCAGCAGGTAACGATAATAATATTGTGGTAGAGCCTGGCGATACAGCTTTATGGAATAGCGGTGAAAGGATACCATCACCTACATATCCTGAAGGATATTGGTCGACCCAAGCGGATAACCCCGTAATAGATGTTGGTGCGTTAGGTGCATATACAGTTCCCTTTACTCAATATAGAGCCGATTACTCTAATTATGGGTCAGGCGTCAGTTTATATGCCCCGGGTACCTATATTCAAAGTGCATGGCATAATACATCATATGCCACTTACCCAGCTCCTTTTTCTAGTTTTGGGCTAAGAAAAATTAGCGGCACCTCTATGGCTACACCAAACGTCGCTGGTGTGTTAGCAACCATGCTTGATGAGAACCCAGGGCTTACACCCCTACAGGCCAAGCAAAAGCTTCTTACCTATGCAATAGTAAACGCGGTTTCTAGCAATAGTTTTTACAACATATACGGCTTTGGCCAAAAAGCCGGAGGAAATCCCTTGACATTGTCTCAATACCCTGCAACATTTGTTGCAACTACATCGTCAAGTGAACCAATTTTAAAGTATACAGGAAGATGCTACAATAAAATTACTAATATAAATCCTTCTGGAAGTTTTTATTTCTTGTCTGGTTATAATAATGATTCAGTGTTTTTTATGAATTCGGCCACCGAGATGGTTTTTACCAACGCTTGTTAATTATAATTTATCGTACAGAACATTTCCATTCAGGAATAGAATGACTCTTTTGATAGAAAAACGGATGTGCCCAACCATTTTTTAACTTTTGTGTTAGAATAATATTATTCATCATAATATCTACCTGATTATTAAAATGATAATTGTTTAATATTTGTAAAATACACTTTCTATGAACTATAAAACCGTGAGTACATCTCGTAGTTAAATGATCTCTATAATGAATAAGATTTGTGCCAGTTAAAGGCTCACGTATAGAAAGATAATCTGTTCCTCCAATCCAGCATATATCACCATCAGTATCTCTCATTTCCTTTATACACTGCTCGATAAAATTAAGAGGGGAAGGGACACTAAGAAAATCTATATCATCTTCAATATAAAATCCATACTCTACATCTGTTTCATATTGCATGCAAAATGTATGGTAATGTTTCAATGATAGCGATAACTCCCCCGGGGTAATTTTATGATTACTATGTAATAAGGTAGGCGGATATTGTTCAACCCAAATACATTTGTATGGGTATGCAATTTGAATTAAATCTTTCGTAAGAGATTCTTTTCTATAACTTAATGCAGGGTGGTGCATTATATATGTGGTAAGCGGGGTCATTTTTTAAAAATATTATCGTATGTATATTGCTTTTCAATAGAGTCTTTTGTGAATATATAATGCCATGTATACTCAAATATTCTACTTGTAATAAAATTACTTAAGTATGTACCCTGTACCCAGTCATACAAATTTATCCAAAAAGCTTTTGGATATTGCGTAATTAAGTCTTTATGAACAACAAACTGCGCGCCAGAGTAAAATTTAAATACCGTAGGTAGCGATAGATGTTTTTGAAAAATATACCAATTTTGTCTCAGCCAAATGTCATGAGCACCTTTATCCAAATAAACATCTTCACTTATTTCCTGGTACCATTCCCTTTTATTAATTGAGAAAAAATCAGCTAATTCCCAATTTAATTTAGGTATAATTTCATCTGCGTTAAAATCCATATGACCAGATATTCTATGCCCATGCATAAAAAGTGTTTTCACTGGCATATTATCATACATATCAATTATGTATTGCAAGAAGCACGGCACTTCCTGTCCTTTATTTTTTTCTACTAGACGATATTTTGAATCTGTTTTTGAATATATAAATTTAGGTAAAGATGTGCAGTCTAACCAGGAGAGATCCTCATTATAGTGTGCCGTCATTATAGCCTTATCAATGATCATTAACCATCTCCTGTACCCATATAGGGTGTGTACCGTTAAATGTTACTGTTTTTGAACCATTTACCAATGTATTATTATCTTGCAACCAGGTTTTATATGTTTTTTCAGTCCAAGTTTGGTTATAAAATTTTGATTTAAAAAATATTTGTTCTGGAGTAACATATGAGTAATGAAACATTTTTATACCTATTCTTAAAGTTTCATCTCGAGGAACTACTTGCTTCTCATTGCAATCCGTGCCATCTGGTAAAATATATGTCGGTGGTTCGTGTCTAGCCCATCTAGAACCAGGGACGTGTCTAAAAATACGTTGCCATGGTAAATTATTTCCCCAGGTGTAGGGAGATGTTTCATCTATACAATTTTTAAAATCTCCCCAAAAATGATTTGCATAAAAATGTACCGCATTTGGTTCATATTTTTTGAGTATATGTTTTATTCTACCTATATCTTCTTTTTGATAAAACTCATCTATATCTACTTGCCACATATAATCCCCTGTAGCCAGTTTGCTCCACTCATTACACATTTGAGTTTTACCGTTCCAAAACCCATGAGGTTCAATAAGAGTAATTTTTTTTTCTGGGTCAGGAAACTCCTTTATGATACTAATTGTATTGTCGGTCGACTTACCGTCTGGTGTACACCATGTTGCATCACCATCAAAATAATGAGTCTTTTGATCTGACCTAGTTGCTCCTTCAACTATAATTATTTGATCTGCAAGGTAATATAGCTGCGTTAGCTGAGCCTTAAGCATTCCCTTAGGGGCAAATTTTTCCCCATTAAAAATAATCATACCTGCAGTTATTTTCACTAAAAAATATACCTCCAATTATTTCGGCTATTAGTTGTGTGGTGGTTACCTGTCCCTCTGACATATGTATGGTAAAATAATTCATTTGATAATGAAAGAGAGTCTGCTACATGCTTAAAGCAACTATCCATTACATGAACCTGTTTTGCATTCTCTATTGCTCTACAATAATGAAAAATATTTTTTTCACTTTGATCCGGTCTAAAAATACGAGTATTTTTTGGAAGCATTTTATCTGGAATCTTGTATCCTCTACTTTCATCATCATGTACAAAAATATATTCATTATTGCTCAAATCAAACCTTTTCATTAAATTGTCTTCAGCTCTATAATCTCTATCTACATAAAAATCTGACCATCTACGATCAAACTTTAAGCCAACTTGCTTATAAAAACATTCATCAAATCGAAATGTCTCTAATAAATGTTCTATATTACCGAAACCTATCCATATCTTATTTTCAAGATTAATCGAATCTAATATTGCATCTATTTTCACTTCGTCAGTAACAATAACTTCAAGATTTTTTAAATCTCTATACATAAACAAAATACTTTCTTTGTATTCAGGCTTAACAAACGTCACTACTTGATCATAATTTTTGCAAATATTTCGCAATATACCATTACATAATATCATATCACCAAGCCCCATATGTGTCCTTACGAAAAATTTTTTCATATTAACCCTCTGTGGTGTCTAAAGATTTGCGGATAGTTATATTTTTTATCTATAAAAGCATTTCCCCACTCGGATGGTTCACGTGCTTTTGTAATATTGTATTTAATTGCCAATATTGATAGTATCGATTGATCGTGACGATGATCTTTAAAATCCGGATGATTAGGGGTAGCGCTCGGCATATCTGTTATAAGCTCATCCTTTTCACACCAAAACAAATATTCTTTAAAAAAATCTACCGTGTAATCATTTTTTTTCAATAGAATATATGAACCATCAACCTGATCACCATATATGTATTTGTCTTCATTACAGCTCATTGAAACAAAGCAATCTTGCTTTGTCCACATATAATTTTTCCATATAGTACCCTCTGGGGCACCATCCCTATTTTCAAATAGTACTATTCCTTTTTCATCATGATTACAAATATCATACAAGGGAGCTGGATCATTGATAATAAGATTACCACTATCAATATAAAAAATTATATCACCATTCTCAACTAAAGATAGAGTTTTGTTTATAATATATGGCTTCCATAGCCAAAAGCCGCTCCCCCGCGGATAACGAAGTATACGTTTATTTTTTGTCTTAAATTCATCATCAAGAATGTCTGGTGTAAATGATGCATGACCACTAAAATATTTTTTTCCTGAGTCTACTAATAATCTTTGACTCCTGTAAAACCTTTCATTTGCAAAGCTAAGTAAAATGGTCCTCACTATATAAGTTTATATCCTACTATATGGATTTCAACAATATATAGCTTAAAATATAAAAGTGAATACAAAGGTATTAAATTTTTTAGAAGGGGGAGTTGAAATATTTGAAAAAATAAAAAGTGGCCAACCGCTTTGTATAGGCAAAATTGGTAATGCTGAATTGATGTGCGCTTACAATTATTTTTTTGCCAGACATCATAATCAAGTTCCAATACCATGGAACCCTACAATTGTGAAAGAGATATACATAAACGCTGGCGTTTTTCCTCAAACAGAAGAAGCTAGAATTTATTTTTCTGAATCTCTTTCCGAGGCAGTTGCAAATACAGATATTATTTCTCCATGGAATAATGGCTTAGGTGAATTTGAGCTTAGATTTATTAAGAGCAGGAACCCTAATAGTATTTTAGTCGATTTGCAATCATTAGAACCGTTTTATCACGGCCTTCCTTGGTCTTGCCTTTTAAAAGGCAAAAAAGTTCTTGTTATAAGCCCATTTGTTGAAACAATAAAAAAACAATATTTAAATAAAGATTCTATCTGGAAAAATCCAGAAGTTTTACCGAATTTTGAATTAAAAACAATTTTTCACCCTACAAGCAAAGCTATATCAGGTGATAAAAACAAATACAATACCTGGAAAGATATGGTGGATAATATTAAACATCAAATGCTAAACACTGAGTTTGATATAGCATTAATAGGAACAGGTGCTTCGTCACTACCTCTTGCTTCATATGCAAAACAAATTAATAAACAAGCCATACATCTAGGCGGGGCCCTACAAATGTTGTTCGGGATTAAGGGCAAGAGATGGGAGCAGATGCGCATTTTTAATCATTTTTACACATCTGCATGGGTAAGACCGTCAACTGAAGAGACTCCTGAGGGGTATATGCAAGTAGAAGGTGGAACCTATTGGTAAAGTCTAGTAGCGTTAAACGCTTGTTGTTGCAAATCTAGTTGATAACCGGAGTATGACCAATAATTGGTTTTAAACCAATCATCGTTAAAGCAAACTTTCTCAAGGTCAGCTTCATTTTTATGAGGCGTCCAGTAATTAGCCCCCGGTCTAATGAGTAAAACATTAAACAAATAATGATGCCACATATCAACATCAAATCTAGCTGGCTGCCAATATAAACTATTATTATAGTCTAATTCGGCGGTAGAGTATTGATCCCCACCACCATGTTTTATGTGAAAGGTTGGTGGTGGCCAATCATTACAAAATTTTGACTTACCTAGCCTCAAACAGAGCGTAGCATAATGCACATCCCAACATGGGTGACCTAGGATATAATTAGGAAATTCTAACCTTTTCCTCTTCCACCAGGATGTTTTAAAAATAAAAGTATCAAAACCAGCCACTTGATAATGATCACCTGCTATAGAATCGGATAATGTCGAGATAGGATCTATAGCCAGTCTGCTCGCCGGCCAAGAATCATAATCAGTTTCAAGAAAATATTTTATGAATCTATCTGACACAATTATATCATCGTTTGTAAATCCAAAATAATCATATTCAAGACTCGCAAGACTATCAAAAACCTCTCTAAGCATAGGTATGGTGCGTGTAGATTCTCGTACATAATTTTTATTTGAATCTTCCAAAACATACAATGTTTTTATGTCTGGATGCTCTCTCCCTACTAACGACTTATCTTTAAATTGTATATTATATAAATCTATTACGCTTGGAAATTTTTTCTTTAAGTTTAATAGAGATTGTATACACAAATCTGTACGAATAGATCTACCAAACAAATTTATACCAAAGGCTAACTTTTTAGTTTCTTTTTGCATGAAATCTTTGTATATCTTTTAATACTCTTTTTACTTTTTTTTCATCCATATCCGGGACAGCTCCTTGCCATGCCGGTAGATAGCCATGTTTTTTCTTGAAAAGATTTACACCTTGCTCTATGTTAGATCGCCAATCAGACCTAGGCCTTATGGCGCTACTGTTTTCAGAGCACTCTATTTCATCCAAATAATCACAACTATTTGCAATATCAGGAAAGTGCCAGTATGGAGCCCCCATACCTGCTTTAAAAATTCTATAATCATGATCAACATGCTCAAACGCATTTGTATATTCTTCGTCTATTAGACCTACTTTGTCTAGACAGGCTTTTGTGTAGTAACAAAACGCCCCTACACTATGTGTATTAAATGCAACTTTTACATCCCCATAATCAATAATGTATCGCGGCTTAGGAGACCCCCCGGATATGCCACCTTTATTGGCCGGGCCATGATATCCAAAATTAAAATGCTGAATACCAGTAATGTCTTTTGCTTTAATATATTGCTCAAACACTAGTGGGTCCTTAACGATAATATCATCTTCTACTAAAAAAATATCTGTACAACCTTTTTCTAGGAGGGCCCTTAGCAATTTGTTTTTTGATCTACCTACCCCGATATTGCTTTCGTTGTGAATATATGCAAAGGGCTTCTCTTTTAAAAGTTTTTTCCAGTCTTCAAACTCTGACCCATCATTAACTACTACAAGCTCAACAGTTTTCGGTATTGATCTAAAACATTTAAGAAAAAAATTTGGTCGATTACAAGTTACTATACCTACACCAATCATATCTTATTATATTAATAATATTAGTATTGCAACTATATCTATAGCAATAAATAACAGATACATATGCCAACATTTAACAACATTAATATTAAGCAACTTAATCAAATAGAAGAAGTGGCAGAGAGTAACTATTTGATCGTTGAAACACAAGCCGGTACAAATATTATTGATTTTAAAAATTTTGTTGTTGGACCCAACAATGTAAGTTTTTATTCATCTTTTACAACATTAAGCAGTCAAGTTAACACATTAAGTGCTGTTGTAAACTCTGTACAACCTGGTCAAACAGCCATATTAAAATATGACGCTTCAGGAGCCTCCGGGGCTGGAATTTCATTACCTTCAGGGGTTAACAATATTAAAGTTACATGTATAGGTGGCGGCGGCGGGGGCGGTGGTTCTAGTGGAACCGGGGGCGGTAGTGGCGGAGGGGCCGGTGGGGTAACGATAAAATACTATAAAAACGTTAAAGGAAAGACTTTTTCTTATCAGGTTGGTGCAGGTGGCGGACAGGGGACTGCAGGACAAGACACCACATTCACCTTAGATGGGTTTCAAGTTGTAGCGAAAGGCGGTGGAGCGGGTGTTGCTGGTAACACTGCCAGTACTTATGTGGCAGCTGGGGCTGGCGGTATAGTAGGTGCAGGGGATATTGCTTTAGTTGGGTCTGCGGGGGAAAACGGAGCTGGTGGAGCGTCAGCTGCTGGTTCAGCCGGCGGTCAGGGCGGTCATGGTTTTATGGGTTGTGGCGCAGGTCGAGGCGGGGTAGGTAGTAATGGTTCAGGTACAGTTGGAGCTGCTAATACAGGTGCAGGTGGTGGCGGAGGATCAAGCGGTGGTACTGGTGCCAGTGGTGGTACCGGTTTGATAGTTATAGAGTATTAATATTATCTTTGTGAAAAGGTAATGCCTTTATAATCTTTTGCAAAATACGCCTATCATCAATTTTCATTGACTTCAGCCTTGCGTATTCTTTTCTAAATGCGTTTATAAACTCATCCGATAAATTAAAGTTTCTTGGATAAAACATACGCTGTACGGTCTTAATAGACTTAAAAGACTCCATTAAAAGATTATAGTTTTTGTCGTATAACATCAAGATATTTATTACAAAATACCTTTTTCTTTTACGGCTAATCCTTGTTGTTCTCTAAGTAACGACTCCATCTTTGCAATTTCATCCATATTAACAAGGCTCTGCTCTTCCCCGTACATGTTACCTTCAGGGTTCACATACATACCTATCAAATCAATTCTTTCCTCAACACTACCCTTTAGCTCGATAAGAGCTGGACTATCATTAGGTGGAAAGAATGGTGATGCACCTGTTGTTGACAGTTGAGTGTGGATAGCACGAAAAATATTATCCGTTTCCGTTATAAACTCTGGATCTATTTCTCTAACATCATTATCTATAATAGGCCCCATTAAATCTCTTGTTGAAAGAAAGATAATATCTAAAGATCTCATACTCTCCTTTACTAGTTCTATAGATTCTGATATAAAATTAGAAGAAAACCCTTTTTTACCCTTATCATGGCACCAGAGCGAATATACTACATTATCAAGCCCACACCTATCAAAAGCAATGCAATCATGAGGGGTATAAGTTTTTTGCTGGTTAACCATAAACTTTAATATTTCTAGTTGAAGCTTCTTATCTGTTTTTTTGCTATGATTATTATTCTTTATTAGTGAACGGTAGGATGTGTCTGGAATTTTATAATTTGGCCATTTATTTAAAAATGCATTTAAGGTAGTTGTCTTACCTGTACAAGCAGCACCACTAAAAGCTATACGCATATCTTAATTTATATTATATTTTTATTTAATCTAGTATGGTTTGTCCATTAGACCACCAAATGCACCAGGGGCTTCGTATTTCCGGCCCTTAGATTCTTGTTTCCATTTTTTAAATCTTTGTAAAACTTCTTCCGGTGCATCAAACTCAACAGGGTCTTGCTCAATTGGCGTTTTACCTGAAAATACTTGTTTCCATATATCTTGCGGGGACATCTTTGACGTATCCCTATAATTTTGATTCATTGCATAGGGTGTTAGCGATTGATCGATAGGATATGCTTCTTCGGGTCGTTGTAAATTTGGTATATCAGGTGTCCCTCTTCTTGTTACAGGTGTTGGTGGAATAGCCGCGGGAGCTGGCGATGTTTGAGTTTGTTGTTGTATCTGCTGAGGTGTCGATACATTATACTGTGTAGAAGGAGTAGTTGTAGGTGCTTGCGACTGTGAGTAAGAAGGTGTTGTAGTGACACCAGCTGATTGTGCTAATTCACCAGAGTTTAGTTTCGGCTCTTCTATTGAGGGCGCAACTTGTCCTTGTTTTTTTTCA
>Ga0172372_10012375_pt1 | contig 10696 bp, 12 predicted proteins | sample LakKiv5m_2_FD_114544 | JGI IMG/M metagenome (GOLD analysis project Ga0172372, IMG submission 114544) | Freshwater microbial communities from Kabuno Bay, South-Kivu, Congo - kab_092012_9.5m | ecosystem: Environmental > Aquatic > Freshwater > Lake | place: Democratic Republic of the Congo... | reverse complement strand
GTTTTAACAACTTTGAAAGTTCCAAAGCCAATTAAGGTAACAGCGTCACCTTTTTTAAGAGCTTTTCCAACGGTTTTCAAAAAAGCTTCTAGAGCAGAACCGGCATCTTTTTGAGAAAGTCCAGTATGATTAGCGATTTCTTTAATTAAGTCTGTTTTGTGCATAAAATTATCTTTTTATAATTAATATTAATTTATAACATGTCTGGAACTAGCAAATACTAGAACTTCAACAAGCTTGGCCGATGAAATTATAGTTCAATTTTATTTAAGCAAGTATTTATTTTGGTTTTTAATAAATTTTTTTTGAGTTTTGGTCTACAAAATAGATATTTGAGAGTAATATAGTTTATGCCGACACTACAAAATCAAGGATATAATCTTGTGATGATATTGGCAAAGCTTGATTTGACTGCTGAATTTTAAAAGCTATTCCAAACGTGTTCAATTTGGGATTTTGAATTTTTAATTGCATAAGTGTTCGATCGTAAAATCCCTTACCCATTCCTAATCTTTGTGAATAGTTATCAAAAGCTAATAGTGGCACTAGAATGTTATCGGGTTTTAATATTTTATTTCCATTTGGTTCAAGAATTTTTGGATATATTTTATTATTAAGAAAAATATTTCGGTTGTCGTTTTTAATAAAATCAAGAGTTTGGTTTATAATATTAATTCTTGGATAGCAGATTTGGCAGTTATTTTTGACTAAAAATTCTTCAATATAAATTGGCTTGGCTTCATATTTGGTAGGAATATAAGAACCAAAAATTTTATTTTTTATTTCGAGTTTACCATCTTTTATTATTTGAATAAATTTTTTGGCAATTTTTTTAGATAAACCATCAATTTCTTCAGGATTTAATAAGCGCCTTTTGGCTAAAAATATTTTTCTAAGATTTTGCTTTTGAATGTCGATATTGTTCACAATTTATCAATTTTTGTGATAATTTTTTGAATATAATTTGAAACATTGTCCATCTGTTCACTCATAGCCTCAAAAAGTTCGTCTTCGGTATATAAAAGTTTCTTTTCCTCGATAAATTCTTGATTTTTTTGAATTAATTCTTGTTCGAGCATCAGTCCTGCGATTACCAATAAATGTGAATCGCTAACATTTTCGATATTTTCTTCAAGTTCTTTGATGCGTTGATCTAACCTTTCTGAGCATTCAAGAATGATTTCGCTTTCTTCGGGGCGACATTCGAGTTTATATTTATTTTTGCCGATTAAAACTTCTAAAATCATAGCTTTGTAATTATTTCATCAATTTGCTTTAGCTTAGAATTTACCGATTGAATCAAATTGTTTGATTCCTTGCAAAATTTTTGTTTCATCTCTGCGCTACCGTTGATTCGACTATGCAATAATTCATTTTCTTTAGAGACCTCATTGAGAGTTTTTTGCAACTCATGAATTTCTCGAGTTAAGTCGCTAATTTGTAATTTTTGTTTATGAATTTTTATTTCAGCTTCTTCAAAATTATCTTGATGATTAAGAATGGTACTATCGTTATAATTTTTTTCTAATTTATTTTTAATGATTTTTTCAAGATTTTTAAGAGCGTTTGAAAGATGAAGGCGCGAGCTATTGAATTTGGCTTTGGCGACTGGGTCTTGCATGATTTAGCTTCGATAATCTTTGTTAATTTTAATATATTCTTCATTTAAATCGCATGTCCATACAATTGAGCTGGAACTGCCAATGCCTAGGTTTACTGCGATAACTACTTCAGATTTTTTTAAATATTCGTGCACAATTTTCTCCACATATTCTGGATGTTTTGCTCCGTTTTGTGTAAGGGGGTGTTCACCAATTTTTACTAAAATTTTTTCGGGTGAAGTTTCGGGACAAGACTTGCCAACCGCCATTACAATTCTTCCCCAATTCGGATCAGCTCCGGCAATTGCAGTTTTAACAAGAGGCGAATTGGCGATTGACATTGCAACATTTTTAGCTTGGATATCCGTTTGCGCTCCTTCGACAATAATTTCAATGAGTTTTTTGGCGCCTTCGCCATCAACAACAATCATTTTAGCAAGCTCAAGGCATAATTCGTTAAGTTTTCTACGAAAATCTTCGATTTCTAAACATTCTGAATCGGAAATGAGATGATGAATTGGGTTATTTTTATCACCATTATCTGCAAATAATAAAACAGTGTCATTGGTTGATTGATCTGAGTCGACGGTAATCGAGTTGAAACTTTTTTCAATGGCATCGACTAAAATTTTTTGCAAAGTATCTTGGGCAATATTTGCATTGGTAAAAATATATCCAAGCATAGTTGCCATATCGGGAGCGATCATCCCCGAACCTTTTGCAAAACCAATTAACTCGATATTTTTTCCTAAAATTGTGCAAGTTTTTTTGACTAATTTTGGCTTGGTGTCGGTGGTCATAATGCTTCGCGAAGCCTTATCCCATGAGTACGAATTATTGGAAAAATTCTCGGACATTATGGGAATGGCATTAATAATTTTGTTGGCGTCAAGAATTTCGCCAATAACTCCTGTTGATGAAATAAAAACTTCTTCAACTTCACAATTCAATTGGCGCGCAACCGCTTGTGCAGTTTTTAAAACTGTTTCTTCGCCAATTTTTCCAGTAAACGCATTGGCGTTTCCGGCATTGACAATTAATGCTTTGGCCTTACCGCGACGAATATTTTCTTTACACCAAACCACTGGAGAGGCGGGCATAGATGATTTTGTAAAAACCCCAGCGACTGTTGCAGGGTAATTGAATTTTACAAATAATAAGTCGTCTCGATTTTGATATTTTATACCGCAGTTTGTAGTGCTGATGAAGATATTTGGAAGCATATTTTTGTTATAAAATTTTAGTTAGGATTTAATAGCTGTAGAAAATTGTACAACTTTTTTTTCAACATTTTCTAAAATTTCTGGAATTGGAATATTGTGCGACATCTCTTTAACGATTGCCGAGCCAACAACAACACCATCAACGCCAATCTTGCTAAATTGTTGCGCTTGAGATGGTTCTTGAATCCCAAAACCAATTACGATTGGAAGTTGGCATATTTTTTTAAGTTTTTCGATGTTTTGTTTATTATCTTCGATCTTGGCAGACTTGGTACCAGTAATTCCAAGCATAGAAATCAAATAAACAAATCCACTAGAATTTTTTAAAATTTTTGAAGCTCTTTCAATTGAGGTAGTCGGCGCAATAAGTTTTATTAGGTCAAGTTTTTGATTATTAAGATTTTGAATTATTTCACTTTCCTCTTCAAATGGCAGATCTACAACTATAAAACCATCAACGCCACTTATTCGAGCGCTTTCAAAGATTTTATCGAGTCCAAATTTTAAGAGTGGATTAAAATACGTCATTAAAATTATTGGCGTCGTAGAGTCATGGTTACGAAAATCTTGAACCATTTTAAGGGTTTTGTTCAAATCCATTCCGGCTGAAATTGCTCGTTTGGCAGAATTTTCAATAATTGGTCCATCGCCGGCTGGATCAAGAAAAGGTACCCCGATTTCGATTATATCAACCCCATTTTTAGGTAATGATTTTAAGCATTTTAATGAAGATTCGTAATCAGGATCTCCAGCGCAAATATAGGCTACAAACGCACATTTTTGTTGAAGTTTAAGGGATTCAAATTTTTTAGATATTCTGTTCACAGTTTAAATCCTAAATGTTGGGCTACGGTGTTGATATCTTTGTCACCACGACCCGATAAATTGACAATAATGATTTGTTTTTTTGACATTTTTCGAGCAAGTTTGCAAGCAAAAGCTACGCCATGAGCAGATTCAAGGGCTGGAATAATTCCTTCGGTTTTGCATAATAATTGGAAGGTTTCAAGGGCTTCTTGATCGGTTGCATAAACATATGAAACGCGATTAATTGAATGAAGGTAGGCATGTTCGGGGCCAATTCCGGGGTAGTCTAGGCCGGCTGAAATAGAGTGCGCATCATTGATTTGTCCATCGTCATTTTGAAGAAAAAAAGTTTTGTTGCCATGTAAAACTCCGATTGAGCCTTTGCTGATTGACGCTGAGTGTTCTTGGGTATCGAGACCTTTGCCACCGGCTTCAACGCCATACATCGCAACATTTCTATCATCGATAAAAGGATAAAATAAGCCAATTGAGTTTGAGCCACCGCCAATACAAGCTACAAGCGCATCTGGCAGTTTTGATTCGGTTGCCATAATCTGCTCTTTGGCCTCACTCCCAATTATTGAATGAAAGTCCCGAACCATTTGAGGATATGGGTGTGGACCAGTTACGGTGCCAAGAAGGTAATAAGTATCATTTGCATTGGCAATCCAGTCACGCATAGCCTCATTGATTGCGTTTTTAAGGCTTTTTGAGCCGGTTTCAACGGGTTTAACTTCGGCTCCAAGAAGTTTCATGCGAAAAACGTTTGGCGCTTGGCGCGCAATATCTTTGGCACCCATATAAATTGTGCATGGTATCGAAAATAATGCGCAAACCGTGGCGGTTGCAACACCATGTTGACCTGCGCCAGTTTCAGCAATAATGCGTTTTTTACCCATTTTTTTTGCTACCAAAATTTGCCCGATACAATTGTTAATTTTATGTGAGCCGGTGTGATTTAGTTCATCGCGTTTTAAATAGATTTTAGCGCCACCGCAATAATCGCTTAACCTTTGAGCATAGTAGAGTGGACTGGGGCGACCAACATAATTTTGTAAATAATATTTGAGTTCTTGAAGAAAATCTGGGTCATTTTTTAGTTTGGCGTAAGTTTGTTGAAGTTCAAGAACGGCTGGCATAAGAGTTTCGGCAACATAATTTCCACCAAATTCACCAAATTTTCCATTTTGATCAGGTTGACAATATTTAGTTGAGTGACTTTGGGAATTTGAGTTGGCCATTTTAACTGTATGGGATTTATCAAAAAAATTTTCAACGAAGATAAGGTTTTTTTCTTAAAAAACAATTTTTAATTCTCTATGGGAAAATGATTTAAAAAATGATTTATCACCATGTCTTTATAATCAATATTATCAAGCTTTTACATGCTATTTTATTGGAAATTTTTTACGTATAATTTTAGAGCTTCAATAAATTTTAGTTACAAAACAAACAATAATTAATTTTTAATATTTTTAATAATTATTTATTGACATTTCTTAATTTCAGCGTAATTTTTCCATAAATTTCCATTTAATTCCAAATTAATCCAAATAATTCCGTGGCATTATTTTTATCAACATTTACAAACAAAGTTGACGCAAAGGGTAGGGTTTCAGTCCCCGCGCAGTTTCGTGCTACTTTGGTAAATGAAAATTATTCGGCTATGGTGGTTTATGAATCATTTATAAATCAATGTATCGAAGGGTGTGATTTGGATAGAATCAAAAAATTATCTGATTCAATTGATAATTTAGAACCATTTTCAGAAGAAAGAGATGCCTTTGCTACAGCAGTATTGGGCGGATCAGTGCAATTATCAATTGATGGAGATGGTAGAGTTATTTTGCCAGAAAATTTATTAAAAACTGCTAAAATAAAAGACAATGCAGTATTTGTTGGCAAGGGTTCAACCTTCGAAATTTGGGAGCCAGAAAGTTTTTCTAAATATATGGAAAAGGCTAAGAGCGAGGCGAAATTGAAACGTAATTTATTGAGGTTGAATAAATGACCAAGCATCAATTTCATAAACCAGTAATGCTTAATGAAGTTATTGAAAACTTAGCCGTAAAAGATGGTGAAATTTATATTGATGCAACTTTTGGCGCAGGGGGGTATTCGAGTGCAATGCTTGAGAAGGCCGAGTGTAAATTAATTGCATTTGATAGAGATATTTCAGTAAAAAAATTTGCTGAAAGCTTGCATAAAAAATTTGGCAACAGATTTATTTTTAAAAATCAAAAATTCTCAGAAATTGCCGAAGCTATAAAGCAAGAGAATATTCAAGAAGTTGATGCAATAGTTTTTGATATTGGAGTTTCGTCGATGCAGCTTGATGAAAAAATTAGAGGATTTTCGTTTGATGCTCAAGAAAAGCTTGATATGCGAATGGATCAAAGCCAAAAACTAAGCGCATTTGAAGTGGTAAATTATGAAGATGAAGAAGAATTAGCGAATATAATTTTTGAATATGGTGAAGAGCCGAAAGCTCGAAAAATTGCTAAAAAAATTGTTTTAGATAGAAAAATTAAGCCCATTAACACCTGCGTTGAATTGGCTCAAATTGTGCGTTCATTTTATCGCGGTTATCACAAAACCGATCCAGCAACCAAAACTTTTCAAGCTATCAGAATATTTGTAAATCGTGAGTTAGAAGAATTGAAGTTGGCTTTGAACGCAACTCTTAAAATTTTAAAAAAAGGTGGAAGACTCGTGGTGGTCTCTTTTCATTCACTTGAAGATAAAATCGTTAAAGATTTTTTTAGAGAGCAGGCGGGTTTAAAAAACTCATATTCCAGATATCAGCCCGATGAAATAATTGATAAAAATTTTATAAGAAATTTTCAAATAATTACCAAATCAGCTGTGAGTCCATCGCAGTTTGAAATTGATATTAATCCGAGATCTCGCTCAGCTAAAATGAGAGTCGCTCATAAATTATAATTTATAAATGAAAGAAATTTGGGATTCGATGAATCGATATTATTTTGTAAATTTTTCAATAATAATTACCGTTATTTTGAGTATTTTTGTAATGTTTTTTATTCAATTTAATGTTGAAAAACTTCAAGAAAATATAGCCAAAAGTAGAACGCAAATAAATGATTTTGAAGATCAAATTAGATTGCTTGAAGTTGAGTGGGTTTATTTGACGAGGCCAGAAAGACTTAGACAAATTTCGGCAAAGTTTCTTAAAAATAATGGATATGCTTTGTCCAGTCAAATCAAGGGAGAAGATCAGTTAAATGAAATTTATAGTGCTGATTATAAAATTGATGAAAATGCAAAAAATTTGGATGACAAAGAGCAAAAAATATAAGGTGTTTTTTAAGTAGAGATTTTTATTTGAAATTTAGTGTTTTACAACAAATAAGATCAGAAATATCAATTGAGAAAAGCCCAAATAAGTAGTTTTTGATGAAACTCTTTTGTTTGGGCTTTTTGGATTATAAAATTAACGAGAATAAAATTCTGTAATGAGGTGTGGTTCCATTTCTATAGCATATGGAACTTCAGCGAAAGTGGGTTTTTCAATTAGTTTTATTGAAAAATTTTCTTTATCTAATTGAAGATAAGACGGAACATCTCTCTCCATTTTTTGAAGTGAATCTATTAAGATATTTAGTTTACGGGATTTTTCGCGAACTTGAACTATATCTCCAACCTTAAGTCTGTATGATGGAATATTAACAACTTTTCCGTTTACTAAAACATGTTTGTGATTAACAAATTGTCTAGCTGAAAAGACTGTCGGAACAAAATTTGCTCTATAAACAACTGCATCAAGGCGACTCTCAAGTGTACCGATAAAGTTTTCGCTTGCATCACCTTTCATTCGTGATGCTAATTTAAAGGTGTTATAAAATTGTTTTTCAGAAATGTTTCCGTAGTAAAATTTCATTCTTTGTTTAGCGCGAAGTTGAACTCCATAATCGCTTGAACGACCTTTTGAAGTTGCCCCATGTTGCCCTGGGCGATAATTTCGTTTAGCGAATGAGTCTTTGGCTTGGCCCCATAGGCTTCCACCAAGTTTTCTGCTAAGTTTTTTCTTAGCGGTAAATCTTTTAGTCATTGTTAGTTATTAATAATTTGCCTTATTTTCCATTGGATTTGAGGGATTCAAGATTAATCTTGGTTGCCGTCAAATTTTTAATAAACAAAACGTTTATTAAAGGTTAAAGCCAGATACCTTAGTCGACATTTTTTTATAAAATATTATCTTAGTCAAGAAATCTTTTAGATAATGATTGGCTTGGCATAATAACCTAAAATTTTAACAAATGGTTTTATTTTAGATTGAGAGAGTTTTTTAAGATTTAATGAATTTTCGTTAATAAAGTTATTAATTTCAGCAAGATGAAATCTTATTCCTTCAAACTGAGAAACTTGAACGGATTTAAGTATTTTTGCCTCGAAGCCACATTCTTTTAATGTATTTAGAACCGATAACCTGCTTATTTCTCTGTTAGTTTCTATCGATAATAAAGTATTATCATCGCAAGACTGCTCAGTTTCTTTAATTGCAACTGCAACTAAATTTATTTTATTAATGTTTTTATCGTTATCGTGATGTTCAGCAAATGGAATTTTAGCAAAAATTTTTATATTTGAACGATTGTTGGCCAAAGATATCCACCAGTTTTCTTTGGTATCTTCTTTTTTGTTATTATCATCGTTATTTGTTGGAAGAGCAAAGATGCCAATTTGACAATTATTGTTTTCTAATTCGCTGGCAATGCTACTAGCGCTATCAAAATTCAAAATAGGCACTTCATCATTATAATAATTTTTAACAAGATGGGTATAATCAGAAATATTTTTTGGGTTGTGAATGGCAATTTTGATAGTTTGCTCACTTATATTGGCGGTAGTGATGATTTTACGCCAGATATTTATAATCGTTGATTTTGGGAGATGATTTTCATTAATTTTCACTAGATTTTTAATCATATCAGCTTCTCGCCCAGAGCGAATAAAAAATTTTTCGTTATTGCTTTTTTTGAGTTGAGCAACATTTTGAACAATTTTCATTCTATCTTTGAGAAGTTCCAAAATTTTCAAGTCAATTTGATCTATGAGGTTTCGGTAGTAATTGAGATCTTTATTGTGTTGATTTTCGTCCATTGATTTTTAATAATTAAAATTAGTTTTTTTAATTTAATTTATAAAAATTAATGAAAGTTAAGTCAAGATTTGGTCCTTTATATAATGAGTTCGAAATTGGCGAAGTTGACTATTTTGCAAAAGATTCAAAATTAAAATTATCCTCTGGAATTGAAATTGATAATTTTCCTATTGCATATCAAACATATGGAAAGCTTGATGCCAAAAAATCTAATGCCATATTAATTTGTCATGCTCTGACCGGTGATCAATATGTTGCAAGTAAGAATCCTGTAGTTCAAAAAGATGGTTGGTGGGATTTTATGGTCGGAAGCGGAAAGCCAATTGATACCGACAAATTTTTTGTAATTTGTTCGAATATTATTGGTGGTTGCATGGGTTCGTTTGGTCCAAAATCAATTGATCCCAAAACTCAAAAACCTTTTGCCCAAACCTTTCCGTTTTTAACGATTTATGATATGGTGAGAGCCCAAAATCTTTTAATTGAAAGCTTTGGAATTGAAAGATTGCATGCGGTTATCGGAGGATCAACGGGTGGAATGCAAGTTTTGGCGTGGGGCGTTTTGTTTCCTCATAAAATTAATGTTCTAATCCCAATGTCAACTTCATATCGTCATTCTCCTCAAAATATTGCATTCCATGAAGTTGGAAGGCAAGCTATCATGACCGATCCAGATTGGTGTGATGGCTATTATCTATCGTATAAAAAATTTCCAAAAAATGGTCTGGCGCTTGCCAGAATGACTGCTCATATAACTTATCTTTCAGAAAATGCTCTTCAAAGCAAGTTTGGTCGAAACTTAAAAAATAAATCGGGATTTTCATTTAGTGCAAATAGAGATTTTGAGGTAGAAAATTATCTTCATTATCAAGGTAATCGTTTTGTCGAGAGATTTGATCCAAATTCATATTTAATAATTACTCGCGCAGTCGATTATTTTGATTTGGAAACCGATTTCGAAGGTAACTTATCAAAAGCTTTTTTTGAATTATCTAAAAATAAATCATGTAAAGTTTGCGTTATTTCTTTCTCTGATGACTGGCTTTTTCCGCCAAGCGAATCTAAAAAACTAACTCATTCACTTTCGGCTTGCGATGTTAATGTGAGTTCTGTGGTTATTGAGAGTTCAGGAGGTCACGATTCATTTTTATTAAAAAATAATATTTTTGAAAAAACAATTAGCGGTTTATTAATTGAAAAATAAAATTTTAAAAACTAGCTTGACCAAAATTTTTTAATTTTTGCTTTATAAACTATGCAAAATAGCCAAAATATAAATACCCAAAAAATTCGTTTCGACCTACAAATTATTGCCGATTTAATTAAACCAAACTCTAAAGTTCTTGATATAGGTTGTGGAGAAGGGCAATTATTGAGTTTTTTAAAACAAACAAAAAATATTGATGGAAGGGGTATGGAAATTTCTCATACTCAAGTTAGTAAAGCTTTAATTAAAGGTTTGTCCGTTATTCATGGAAATGCCGAAAATGATTTAGTGATTTATCCCGACAAATCTTTCGATTATGCTGTTCTGAGTCAAACTATTCAAGCTACACACAATCCCCCAAAAATTCTATTTGAGATGCTTAGAATTGCAAAATATGCGATTGTTTCTTTGCCAAATTTTGCTCACTTTCAAAATCGTTTTGAAATTATGTTTCGAGGCAAAATGCCGGTAAACAAAACCATTCCATTTCAGTGGTACGAAACTCCAAATATTCATTTTTGCTCCATAACTGATTTTGAAAAGCTATGTTTTGATTTGCATTTAACTCTAGAGAAAAAAATATTTCTTACCTCTCATCATAAACTTTTGGGTTTTTTAGGGAAAGAAATCATTGCCAATCTTATTGCAAGATATGGAATATTTTTAATCACCAAGAAAGAATTATTTGCCACCGGTCAGGAAGAGTTTGCATTTAAAAACATGGTTAATTTAG
>Ga0172372_10012373_pt1 | contig 10697 bp, 4 predicted proteins | sample LakKiv5m_2_FD_114544 | JGI IMG/M metagenome (GOLD analysis project Ga0172372, IMG submission 114544) | Freshwater microbial communities from Kabuno Bay, South-Kivu, Congo - kab_092012_9.5m | ecosystem: Environmental > Aquatic > Freshwater > Lake | place: Democratic Republic of the Congo... | reverse complement strand
CAAACCCGATGCTCAAAAATTCTATAATTGGCTGATCCAACCCTTCGAGAAAGAACTCCAACAAGCCAACATCCAAACCATCGTCTATGCCCCCGATGAAGGATTGCGCTACATTCCCCTCGCTGCCCTCTATGATGGCAAACAATGGCTAGTCGAACGTTATCGCATCAACAACATCACCGCCGCCTCCCTCACCGACTTCACTCCTCGCGCTGCATCCTCAATCCGCGTCCTCGCCGCCGCATCCTCAGCCAAGCATGATGTCAAAGTAGGCGATCGCACGCTTTCCTTCTCACCCCTTCCTGCCACCAAGCTAGAAGTAGACAACATCGCCACCAAAATCAATACCACTAAACTAGTAGATCGCGACTTCACCGAACCCGCCCTCAGAGGGAAACTCAACACTCATAACATCATCCATCTCGCTACCCACGGACATTTTGAAGTCGGACAACCTGAACAATCCTTTATTCTGCTTGGTGATGGCAATACATCCACGATTAGCGATATCGGTAGCTGGACGCTCACCAATGTGAGTTTGGTCGTCCTCAGTGCCTGTGAAACTGCGATCGGTGGTCAGGGCGGCAAGGGTAAAGGGATCGAAATTTTTGGTTTAGGCTATCAGATTCATAATGCGGGTGCAAGTGCTGCGATCGCCACGCTTTGGAAGGTGTCGGATGGCGGTACTGAGAGACTCATGGATGCTTTTTATACGGCGGTAAAGACAGGTAAAGTCTCGAATACGGAGGCATTGCGACAGGCTCAGGTGGCGATGATTACGGGTAATTATGAAGGTTTGGGCGAGGCGAGAGGCATTGTGTCTATTGAGGCGCGTCCAAGGGCGACATCAACTGTCCCAGCTAAAATCAGCCATCCCTACTACTGGGGAGCTTTTATTCTCATTGGCAATGGAATGTAGGGATTTTTGTAACAATAGTGGAAGAGATAGGTGATAAGGATGAGATAAGTTAGATTTAGTGAGGATTTAGGGATTGTGTTTGCACTTGCTGGTAGCAAATAAATGAATGAGAAGAAATATTACAAGCTAGAAATTAATCATAGTATTTGTAGACAAATTCTAGTTATAGCTTTAGATTACTAATATATAGATACGGATCAATGAAATCTAAACTATAAAATCGCTATGGCATCTAAGAAAAAGACAACTAGCAAGTCGCAAGAAACAGAAGATTTGTTTGTGCAAGGAGATAAAGATAGCCTTAAAGCCATTGAAAATCTCAAAAAATCTCTAGCAGAATACAAAAGAATTGGAGATAGTGTCAAAGTTGCTGATACTCTCTTTGAAATAGGCAAAATACATTCTAATTTGGGTAAAAGGTTTCATTGGGAAGCAATTCTTAAAGGATCAAAAGATCCCCGACCACTGCCGCCACCACCTCCGCCTGAACAAGTTACAGAATCTCCCGGTCCAGAGGAAATTCGTCCTATTCCTGAAATACCTGAAGTACCTGATGGACCTAGATAATCACAAATACTCAGTTCTACAAAATAGTTAAGTTGATTTTATAAACTTAAAGGTTTGTCATTATGACCCTTTCTCAAGGTTTATCGGCTATTCTTGCTATGTCTATTGGTTTGCAACAGTCGATAAATCTACCAATAGAAACACTAAAACTTAAAACAGTTCAAATTCAAGATCAAAGTACAATAGATAAAACCAGAAAAATAGAGGCAACTAATTTATATAAACAGGCAAAAGGATTGTACAAAGATGGCAAGTATCAACAAGCTATCTCTGTTTATCAAAATTCATTGATGATTTGGCAATCTCTTAATCAAAAAGATATGATTGGCAATTCATTTAATGCTATTGGTTCATCTTATTACCAACTAGATAACTATGAAATTGCCATTTCCTTTTACGAACGTGCATTAAAGATTTATCAAGAAATAAAAGATTTAGGCAGCGAAGCCAAGATGCTATATGCAATAGCTGTCTCTTATAGTGAATTAGGACAAACTTCCAGAGCAATCTCTATATATCCAAAAGCATATCAGGTATTTGAAAAACTTGGTGATAGACTAAATCAAGCAAAAGTTCTGATAAATGCTGGCATTGACTATAGAAAGGTCGGACAATATTCTCTAGCTTTACAACAATATCAAAAAGCACAGCCTCTTTTAAACGAGATAACTAATAAGAATGAAATATCTATACTAAACAATGGATTGGGTAGTGTTTACAGCTTATTGGGTCAATATGACAATGCCACAAAGTTCTATCAGAAAGCTATTGATATTATAAGTAAGGATGATAGCTTTCAATCTCTTAGAAATAGAGCAATATATATCAACAATCTTGGATATGTTTTTACTTTACAAAAAAAATATGATCTCGCTTTAGAATCATTTCAAAGGTCATTGAGTATTAGCGAAAAAATAGATCGTATACCTGATCAAGGAATAGCTCTTAGCAATATTGGATATGTGAATATCCAAATAGGAAGAACCGCTACTGCAATTAATAACCTGAATCTAGCATTAGGAATTATTAGAGAATATAAAGATAAGGATTTTGAGGCGAGAATACTTGATAGTTTGGGAGATGCTTACAAGCAATTAGGGAAATATAGTGAATCACTAAATTTTTATCGTGATGGCTTAGTTGTTGCTAAGGAAAGTGGCGATCGCACAACCGAAGCGGTTATTCTTAGTAACATAGGTGATTTATTTGCAAAGCAGGGGAATGTAGCAGGTGGGATCGTATTTTATAAACAAGCTGTCAACACTTACGAAACCATTCGCAAAGATATTCGCGGACTTCCTACAGAACTACAAAATTCCTACAAAGAAACCGTTGCAGGTACTTATCGCCAGCTTGCCGATCTCCTCCTTCAACAAAACCGCGTCCTCGAAGCCCAACGAGTCCTCGACCTTCTCAAAGTCCAAGAACTTGATGAATTTTTGCGTGGCTTGCGTGGCAACACCAACACCCAACGCGGTATCGAAAATCTTCCACCCGAACAACAAATTAACCAAGGCTATCAAAAACTCATCAACCAAGCTGTAGATATCGGGAAAGAACTCACCGAACTGCGTAGTATCAAACCCAAAGATCGCACCCCTAATCAAGACCAACGCATCGACCAACTCGACCAACAGCAAACCAAACTTGTCCAAACCTTCAATCAATTCATCGAGAGCCAAGAAGTTAAAACCCTCCTCAAAAATCTAGAAAAGATCGCCTTCAACCAACAAGACCTACTAGGCAAACTCAGCGAATTCAACGCCCTGCAAGACAACCTTCGCAACCTCCAACAACAGGCAGTTCTCCTCTATCCATTAATCCTCGAAAACCGCCTTGAACTAGTCCTCGTCACCCCCTACTCCCCCCCGATCCGCCGCACCGTCAACGTCACCAGCAAAGAACTCAACCAAACCATAGTTGACTTCCGTTCCGCCCTCGAAAATCCCCACACCGACGCAACCAAACCCGCCCATAAACTCTATGACTGGCTAATCAAACCCATCGAAAAAGACCTCGACACCACCAACACCAAAACCATCATCTATGCCCCAGATGGACAACTGCGCTACATCCCCCTCGCCGCCCTTCATAACGGCAAACAATGGCTAGTCGAACGCTATCGAGTTAACAACATCACCGCCGCCAGCCTCACCGACCTCAACACCAAACCCCAACGTGAGCTATCCGTCCTCGCAGGAGCCTATACCACCTTTGGCAAAAAACATAACTTCGCGATTGGTGACGAGCAGTTCAACTTTGCGGGTTTACCATACGCCGAAATGGAAGTAAGCAAACTTGCGGAAACTATTTCTGAGACTACCCAACTCCGCGATGATGGCTTCAGCTTCAAAATCACCAAACCGAAAATGGATGACTATGCGATCGTGCATTTTGCCACCCATGCCGCCTTCCTCAAAGGTCAACCCGAAAAATCATTTATTCTCTTTGGCAACGGCGATCGCATTTCCCTCACCGACATCAAAGAAGGCGCATTTGGTTCCCTCAAAAAAGTAGATCTCTTCGTTTTGAGTGCTTGCGAGACAGGTGTAGGTGGTAACTTCGGCACAGGTGCAGAAATCCTCGGTTTCGGCTACTTGATGCAAACCACAGGCGCAAGAGCTGCGATCGCCTCCCTCTGGAAAGTTAATGACAGTGGCACACAAGCACTGATGAATACCTTCTATGCTACTCTTACCAATAACGCCTTCACTAAAGCCGAAGCCCTCCGTCAAGCTCAAATAGCTCTGATTACAGGAAATTACAAAACTGTTGCTGGCAGCAGTAGAGGAAGTAATTTAGTAGCGATCGAGCAGCGCATTCGCCAAGGACTTCCCAGTGATGTCGCCAATAACCTCAGTCATCCCTACTACTGGGCTTCTTTTATCCTGATTGGCAATGGCTTGTAAGTATGCTGTCTGGAAGCGTGTGATATAATACCGATTAACAATCAGCCCTAGAGCGTTATGGTAGCCATTACCGAAGAGCGATCGCAACCCAAAGTAAATGCCAAAGTAGGTACAGACGAACATGCGATCGCATCAGCCACCAATTCGGCAACCTCGGAAATCATCTATCCCAGTTCCGACGGAGAACCCTTGGCAGAAACTCAACAGCATGTTCTGGCAATTCTGATGGCTCTATCGCTCTTGCGGTTATATTTGCAAGAGCAGCAAGCGGTTGTTTTTGCCGATCAATACCTCTATTACATTGAAGGCAATCCCAGAGCTAGGGTTGCGCCTGATGTGATGGTTGTGTTTGATATCGAAAAACGCCTCTATGCCAATTATAAAATTTGGGAAGGACAACAAACACCAGCAATTATTTTTGAGGTGACATCGGCAGGGACAAGGGAAATTGATTGGAACTTTAAGAAGACGCTATATGAGCAGTTGGGAGTTACGGAATACTGGCTATTCGATCCCTATGGAGAATGGGTTACAGAACAGTTGCAAGGCTATCGACTGAATGAGGATGGTGTGTATAAGTTGATTCGCGATAATTGCAGTGAAGTGTTGCAACTCAAGTTACAGGCTGAGGAATATCTGATCGGGTTTTATCGTCTGGATAATGGAGAGAAGTTGCTCACGCCAGAGGAGCTATATAGTGCAAATTTGGCGGCTAATCAACGGGCAGATCAGGAAAAGGTAAGGGCAGATCGTCTTGCGGAAAAGTTGCGGCAGTTGGGTGTTAGTTTGGATGATGAGATATAAGGGATGTACAAGAAAATAAAGAGCCGATTTTTTGTGGCGTGGCTTCGCCACAAAAAATCGGCTCTTTAGGCAGCCTAAGTTGGGTGTGATGGGCAAAATTGATTGATGAATGTTAAAAAAATCGGGGAAATGGAGACACAAGAAAATTTAGTGATATATTAATCTCACAGAGCTTAGGGCTGTCGTCATCCTCCCTAAACCTCACCCACTTTTTCCTTTTTCCTTTCTACTTTTTCCTTGACTTGACCTATGGCTTCACGCTTTTATGCATTGGTGTTTGTGGCTCTGACTGGGATCGCGGGTGTGGTGTCGCCGCCTGATGGGGCGGTGATGGTGGCTCAGGCGCATACGGCACAAGCCCGTAAATCAGAAGCAGATCTGCTTATAAAAAGTGGATACCGGTTATATGATACTGGTAAATATCAAGAAGCACTTCAATTATGGGAAAAAGCTTTAACCATTTATCAAGAGATTAAAGATTTTAAGGGTAAAGGAACTACTTTCAATGCTTTTGGGAATGCAAACTATTCTTTAGGAAAGTATCAAGAAGCGATTGAATATTATCAGCAAGCACTAGAAATCACAAAAGAAATCAAAGATAGAAAAGGAGAAATCTTATCACTTGAAAAGCTGGGATTCGCATACAACGCTCTCAGCAAATATGACAAGGCGATCGAGTTCTATTTGCAAAGCTTAGCGATCACGCGGGAAATCAAAGACCGTCTCGGTGAGGGATATGCGCTGGGAAATTCGGGTGTAGCTTACCGACGGCTCGGCAAATATGACAAAGCGATCGAGTTTCATCTGCAAAGCTTAGAGATCGCACGGGAAATCAAAGACCTTAGCCTTGAGGGGGCATCGTTGGGAAGTCTGGGAAACGCATACTATTCCCTCGGCAAATATGACAAAGCAATCGAGTACCATCTGCAAAGCTTAGAGATCGCACGAGAAATCAAAGACCGTCTTGGAGAGGGAGCAGCGCTAGGGAATCTGGGAGGGGCTTACCATTCCCTCGGCAAATATGACAAAGTGATCGAGTTCCAACTGCAAAGATTAGCGATCGCGCGGGAAATCAAAGACCGTCTTGGAGAGGGAGCAGCGCTAGGGAATCTGGGAGGGGCTTACTATTCCCTCGACAAATATGACAAAGCGATCGAGTTCCATCTGCAAAGCTTAGAGATCGCACGAGAAATCAAAGACCGTCTTGGAGAGGGAGCAGCGCTAGGGAATCTAGGAGGGGCTTACTATTCCCTCGGCAAATATGACAAAGCGATCGAGTTCCATCTGCAAAGCTTAGAGATCGCACGAGAAATCAAAAACCGTCGCGATGAGGGGTTAACATTAGGGAATCTGGGAGGGGCTTACTATTCCCTCGACAAATATGACAAAGCGATCGAGTTCCATCTGCAAAGCTTAGCGATCGCGAGGGAAATCAAAAACCGTCAAGGTGAGGGAGCAGCGCTGGGAAATCTGGGAATTGCTTACAATTCCCTCGGCAAATATGACAAAGCGATCGAGTTCCATCTGCAAAGCTTAGCGATCGCGAGGGAAATCAAAGACCGTCAAGGTGAGGGACTGTCGCTGAATAATTTAGCTGCTGCTTACGAAAAACTAAATCGCGATCGCGAAGCGATGATTTCTTATCAGCAAGCATTGACCATTGCTAGAGAGATTGGCAATAGAAGTGGTGAAGGTTTAACTCTCGCAAATCTGGGAGATATCTTAGCTAAAGCCAAACGTCCCGAACTCGCGATTCTCTTTTACAAACAATCGATCAACATCCGCGAAGCGATTCGTAAAGACATCAGCAAACTCGATAAAGACATCCAAAAATCCTACTTAGCCACAGTCGAAAATACCTATCGCAACCTCGCCGACCTCCTGCTCAAACAAGACCGCATCCTCGAAGCCCAACAAGTCCTCGACCTCCTCAAAGTCGAAGAACTCAACGAATACCTCCGTACCCCCACCCGCAGTGAAAAGACCGAACAAGGAACAGAACTGCGAAATCAAGAAAAAACCTTCATCGCCCTTGCCCTTGAACTTGACGACCTGCAAAAACGCAAACTTACCAATACCATCACCGCCGCCGAACAAGAACGACTGAATAAACTCGTCAAATCCGAACAAGAACAACAAAAGCAATTCATCGCCTTTCTCGATAGTGATCCCGTCCAAACCCTAGTCGAAGAACTGCGCCTCAAGGAAAGACAACAAAACGTCGATATTTCCAACAACTTCCAAAACCTCCGCACCGACATTCTCAGCAAATATCCCAACGCCGTCCTCCTCTATCCTCTCATCCTCGAAGACCGATTAGAACTAATTCTAGTTACCGCCAAAACCACACCCATCCGCCGCACGGTCAATATCAAGCGAGAACAACTGAATAAAGAAATTGGTAATTTCCTGACAAAACTAAAAGATCCAAGCTCACAAGATGTCAAAGTACCTGCCCAACAACTGCATACATGGCTCATCAAACCCTTTGAAACAGAACTAGCCGAACTGAAAAGCGACACGATCGTTTATGCCCCCGATGGACAGTTGCGCTATATTCCCCTCGCGGCTCTCCACGATGGCAAACAATGGCTAGTCGAAAAATATCGCGTTAACAACATCACCGCCGCCTCCCTCACTAAATTTAATAAACCACCGATCGCCGCCACACCCAAAATCTTTGCAGGAGCCTTTGGCAACGTCAACAAACAAGGATTCTCAGGACTCCCCGCCACCATCACCGAAGTTCAAAAAATACGCGATCGCTTCCCCGATGCCACCACCCTTATCGAAACCGCCTTTACTAAGGAATTAACCACCACCAACTCCAATTCCTACACCGTCCTCCATTTAGCCACCCACGGACAACTCACCACAGGCGACCCAAAAAATTCCTTCATCATCTTTGGCGATGGCGAAAAAGCAACAATCACCGATATTCGCAAATGGGCGCTAACCAATGTGGACTTAGTAGTTTTGAGTGCCTGTCAGTCGGGACTAGGAGACAAATTAGGTAATGGTGTCGAGATTCTTGGCTTAGGCTATCAAATGCAAGCCGCAGGCGCAAGAATGGCGATCGCTTCCCTCTGGAAAGTCTCTGATGCAGGTACAGAGAAACTCATGGATGCATTTTATACAGCGATAAAAACAGGCAAAGTCTCAAATGTGGAGGCTCTAAGACAGGCACAGGTAGCCATGATTACGGATAATTATGAAGGTTTAGGCGAGACGCGAGGTATTGTGTCTATTGAGGCACGTCCAAGATCGACATCATCCGCCGTTCCCACTAAAATCAGTCATCCCTATTACTGGGCTGCTTTTATCCTGATTGGTAACGGTTTATAAGAGTATGTTTAGAAACTTAATGGATAGAATTTTTTGGCTAAAGCTAGTATTTCTGCCCCCTAAATCCCCCAATTCTGGGGGACTTGAATCTGTTCCCCCCAGAATTGGGGGGCTAGGGGGGCTAAAGTATAACTTCTCAAACACGTTCTAACAAAAGAGGATTAAACCATGTCACAAAATCGCCGTCAGTTCCTCAAATTCAGCAGTTCCTTTCTCGCCACCCTTGGCATCTCAGCATTACCGATATGGCAACAGAGCGATCGCTATGCCAGCGCCTTATCTAGTCCCAAAGGACGCAAACTAGCGCTTTTAGTGGGGATTAATAAATACCTAATCCCTAGTTATGCCGATCTGAATGGTTGCACTTATGATGTGGAACTGCAAAAAGCCTTACTGATAAATCGATTTGGATTCAATCCTAACGATGTGCTAACCCTCACCAATGACACAACCCAAAAGCCAACCCGTCAGAATATTTTGACCGCCTTTGAAGAACATCTGATTAAACAAGCGAAACCTGACGATGTGGTAGTGTTTCACTTTTCTGGACATGGTGATCGCGTCACCGATCCCAATCCAATTAGAGGAGCGAATGGCGAAATCATCGATCTCAATACCTCCTTTGTAACCTATGACCCACGCGAAAGTTCGGGAATTATGGGGCGATCGCTCTTTTTATTATTATCCGCACTCAAAACCGATAACGTCACCACCATACTCGATAGTTGCTATTCAGGCGGCGGCACACGCGGCAATATTCGCATTCGTTCCGTAGCAGATACTCGCGCAGGCATAGGTTTCGATCCAGAACCAATCGCTGCGGAATTAGAATTTCAAGAACAATGGATGCGTAAATTGAACTTAACCCGCGATCGCTTAGCACAGTTACGCAGTCAAGGTGTCGCCAAAGGAATTGTCATTGCCGCAGCACAGGCACAACAAAAGGCGATCGACTATTCCTTTGATGATTTCCATGCGGGGCTATTTACCTACCTACTCACCCAATCCCTATGGCATCAGACAGAAGATAAACCGATCGAAACTGATCGCGCGATCGCCAACCTAATTCCGAGTATTAACGCGATTACTTCCGATCAAGTACCTTTTGCAGACTTCCAAAAATCAGGCGATCGTCAAAAGCAACCAATTTATTTCTTGCCTCCTGCCTTGCCGACAGCCGAAGCAGTAATTACGAATATAAATGGCGATCGAGTAGAATTTTGGTTGGGAGGAGTGGAGCGCGATTGTCTCAAAAAAGGCGTGAATTTTCAATTTGATGTCTGGAATGCAAATAACAAGATTACTGGCAACGTCAAAATGTCTTCACGGCAAGGATTACAAGCGAAGGGCATATTAAATGGAACTGCTCAAATCGGCGATCGCTTACGAGAAACCTTACGAACTTTACCTACAAATTGGCAACTAGCGATCGGACTCGATCCATCCTTGGGTAAAGATCTAGAAATTGCCGAAGCAGCAATCCAAAAAAGCAAGCGAATCGTGGCAGTGCGCTATCAATCGTCACAGGTGCTTTATGGAATGGAAGTGCAGTATATTCTCAGTCGCATGACTTTTGCCTATCGCAGCCAATTAGAAAAAATTTCTAAAACCAGTAAGCAACCTCGCAAGATTCCAACTGTGGATAGCATTGGCTTGTTTACACCGAGTATTGATGAGATCATTCCTGATTCCTTTGGGAAGGTAGGTGAGTCGATCAAGGCTGCAAGCGATCGCTTAATTCCCAAATTGCAATCCTTATTAGCAGCAAGGCTGATGAAGTTGACCTTGAATGCGCGGCAGTCAGAGCTTAGTTTTGCGGCGAAGATGCAGATTGAGGGGCAGTCGGATGCGCTAGTGGGTCAAGCGTTTACGATTCGTGGTAGTACGGCGGCAGAGTCGAAAAGCGATCGGGCAATTCCTACTGGTTCTCCGATTCAATTTGAATTAAAGAATTTAGGACATGAAGATCTGTATTTGTCAATTATGCTTATTCAAGCAGATGGGAATATACAGGTTTTATTTCCTTATCGAAGCGTTTTAGAAGAATCACTCAAAGTGAAAGGAGGATTGACAAAGTTATTTCCTGACCCTGCTATTGATAGGTACGATTATCCTGTTAGTGGAACGGGCTTTGGAGAGGTTTTGATTGTGGT
>Ga0172372_10012370_pt1 | contig 10705 bp, 11 predicted proteins | sample LakKiv5m_2_FD_114544 | JGI IMG/M metagenome (GOLD analysis project Ga0172372, IMG submission 114544) | Freshwater microbial communities from Kabuno Bay, South-Kivu, Congo - kab_092012_9.5m | ecosystem: Environmental > Aquatic > Freshwater > Lake | place: Democratic Republic of the Congo... | reverse complement strand
TCGCGGAGGGTTCCGCTGGAGTCATTTCTGTTGTTTTCGTCCGCTCTGGCTGTTCACTGGGAGGCTGGAGGCCAGCTTTCTTATACGTTGTCGTCGGTCGGTCGGACTCTGCGGGACCGGATGGACGTGACGAGGCGTCTGCAGTCGAGTGCTGCGCAGTCGCGTTTTTCTGCATTTGCGGTGCTGGCATTGACATGGTTCATCGCCCTGATTGTTTACAACAACAATCCGGAGCAGATGTCGGATTTTGTCAGTTCGACGCTGGGCAGCTGGTGCATTGCGGCGACGACGATACTTCAGGCGTTCGGGATTGTGTGGATGAATGTGATCAGCCGCCCGAGGTTTTGACATGAGGATCGCCGCACTGCTCATCATCACTGTCATTGCGGGTGCAGCCGGAGCAGGGGTGCGTCGGCAGTGGCTGCGTTCGCGAAGTCGTCGTCGCTGGGAAACTGCGGCGCTGGCAGGTGCCGAGACCGCGGTGACTCGGGAACAGGGTCCGGGCGAGTTGTCGATGCTTTCCCGATGGCTTTTTCTTGCAGGTTATCGATCGGGTCGCCCGGAAATGGTGTTCTGTGTGGTAACGGGGGTTATGGCGAGCATTGGTCTGGGAGTGGCGATTGCATTTCAGACAAGTGGTCTGCAGCAATTGATGATTCGTTCTGCGGCGGCAATTCCAGGCGGGGTGGGCGACACGTTCCTGCCTGTACTTCAGGCGTCCCCCTGGCTGCTCCTGCTGCTGCTCACATCAATTCCCTCGGTGGTTGTGCGGCGGCGGCGTTTTGAGCGAGTGGCTTTGATCGAGCAGGATCTGCCGCTGGCACTGGAGCTGCTGGCCACTCTGAGTGAAGCTGGAGCGGGGTTTGATGCGGCGCTGGCGCGGATCCTTTCCACGCGACTTTCCGGGCGACCGCTGTCCATGGAGTTCCGGCAGTTTCAGTCAGAGCTGCTGGCGGGTATCACGCGAGCCGCATGCCTCAGGCGTTTATCAGCGCGAATCGACATTCCGGCGGTTTCAACCTTTGTGTCAGCACTGGTTCAGGCGGAGCAGCTTGGGATGGGGCTCACGCGGGTCCTGAGGATTCAGGCGGACGATTTACGGGCTCGGAGACGGGAGCGAGCAATTGCCTTCGCGAATTCGCTGGCGACGAAGCGAGTCATTCCGCTGGTGATCTGTTTTTTGCCCGGCCTGTTCATCTGGACTCTTGGACCGGCATTTGTGGAGTTCTTTCGGATTGTGGAGACGTTTATTGAAATTCGGGGGTTCTGATGAAGGCGCGGCTGTTGAAGCGTGGCAGTGGAGAGGTGGTGGTGTCGGATTTGAAGCTGGCGGTGACATTTCTGTCGAGGCTGCGAGGTCTGCAGTTTCAGCCGCAACTGCCGACTGACTGCGGACTGCTGCTCGCGCCATGCGGTTCCATTCATACTCACTGGCTCAGATTTCCAATTGACGTGGCCATGCTTGACGATGCCGGGCGGGTACTGCTGGTTCGACGGCATCTGCGACCATGGCGGCTGCTGCCGGGCCCGCGGGAGACGGCGTGTGTGCTTGAGTTGGCTGCAGGCTGTCTGAGACTGAGTGAAGGGGAGGAGGTAGAGCTGGTGCTGGAGCCGTTCCCGGATTCAGTGCCGAGGGGGTTGGCGGGACTTCAGGCAATGCTGAAGAGCATTGATCACCAGGGGCGGAATTAAAGAAGTTTCCAGACGCAGAACAGGCCGGTGAGCAGAATCAGGGCGGCGCGAATGCCGGCCCAGGGCAGGCGGGAAGTGGCAGCCAGCCGGTGTTGGGCCCAGTGTCCGCAGAGTTGCAGGATCAGTCCGGTGACGGAGAGTGAAACCGCGATACCTGCTGCAAAGAGGCCGACTGTCAGCAGAGTGGACCAGAGGGATCGTTGAGAAAGTCCTGCAAAGCAGGCGGCGAGGGCGGTGGGGCATGGCATCAGGCCGACGGCGACGCCGAGGAGCGTGGTGGTGCGAAGGCCGTCACGGCTCATGTTTGTGGAGTTTGCCTGATCACCTGGGATGTTAAGTGTGACGACTGTCAGCACTTCGTGATGTGGCGTCCTGGGAGCATTGCAGCAGTCAGCATCAGCCACCGGGTGTGGCTGATGCTGATGAGGTCCACAGCAGGTCTGGCGGCGAGTGGTCGCGTGCCGGAGCATATTGAGGCCAACGGCAATGACGAGCAGCGAGCTGAGCCACTGGAGTGCAAGTGAGACTTGATTTTCGTGGCTGTGGTCTGATGACAGCGCGTGCTGTGTGAAGTGGACGAGTGTGGCAATCAGGAAGAGCGAGGCCGAGTGTGCGGCAGCTGAGGAGAGCCCCATCACAACGGGATACCAGAGACTGCGACGCCCCTGCAGCATCCACACGAACATGGCCGTTTTTCCATGTCCCGGTTCAATCGCATGCACGGCACCGAGGAAGAAACTGATGCCCAGTGTGAGTTGTTGTGCGTGGTGGTGATGGTCGTGGGACACGGATCGGATTCCATCCAGAGCAAGCCATCTGGCGATGGGTGATAGCCAGGGGGCGATTGCGGCAAAGAGGATTACTGTCTCCGACCAGTCCGACAGTTGTGTGGTGTGAGTTTAGCAGAATGTTTCGGTGGAGTTGAAGCCAGGATCAGGAATCTGGCTGCGAGATTGTGCTTTTTGACGGAAGTGCTGTCTGGTGAGTGCGGCAAGAAAGCTGCAGCTGCAGCAGACGACAATGGTGGCACCTCCGGAAACATCCAGGTGCCATGACGCACAGAGTCCCACGAAACTGGAGCTGGCCGATATTGCAAAGGCAACCTTCCACATGGATCGAAGCCGCACTCCAAGGACGACGGCGGCGGCTGAGGGCGTCACCAGCAGGGCGGTTGTGAGCACGACACCGACAGCCTGGATTGCGGTTACGACAGTCAGCGTGAGCAGGAAGAGGAGCAGTGTGCGAATCCGGGCAGGTGACAGGCCAATCACCTGAGCGTGTGCCGGGTCGAGTGCTGTCAGGAGCAGTTCCTTGCGGAAGAGTCGGAGAAGCAGGGCGATGAGCAGCGTGAGAACAGCGATGCCGAGCAGCTCTGTATCAGAGATGCCAAAGACATTCCCGAAGAGCATTCGAGAGAAGTCGCGAAAGCTGCCAGTGGCACTGATGAGCAGCACTCCGAGTGCCAGCATTCCTGAATGCAGCACTCCGATCGCCGTATCTTCGCGGAGTTGTCGTTGCTGGCCGAGCCAGCTGATTCCGGAAGCTGTGACGAGTCCTGCAGCGAGTGCTCCTCCAAACAGGCTGGTACCGAGAAGCCATGCCGTGACGAGTCCCGGCAGGGCGGCATGGGCCAGTGCATCTCCGAGGAAAGTCATGCGTCTGAGCACAACATGCGGGCCGAGGAGTGAGCAGCACAGGGAGATCAGCAGGCTGGCAATGAATGCCTGTCTCATAAAGCCATGCTCGAACGGCTCAATGAGCCATAACATGCAGAGATTCCATGGAATAAGGGACAGGGATGTACTGAAGAAGGATGTTTACCGGGGCGAGTGGTCCATGCGGCCTTCCCGGAGCTGAATGGAGCGATCAAAGCAGCTGGAAAGGCTGCCGAGGTCATGGTGAGCGGCGAGTACGCACCCACCTTTGGCCGTTTCTTCCGCGAGAATCCTGTGGACGACTCCCTGAGTCTGCGTGTCGAGCGCATTCAGGGGTTCGTCGAGCAGAAAGATGGAAGCCTCCTGCACGAGTGCCCTCGCGAGCAGTGCGCGCTGTCGCTGTCCCCCTGAGAGTTCGCCGATGCGTCGCTGCTGAATCGATGTCAGTCCAAGTCTCCAGAGTCCATAACTCACCAGCTCCCGATCGTCTGCACCTGGGCCGACGCACCAGCCGAGGTGAACATAACGCCCCGTCATTACGAACTCCCGAACAGTGACAGGAAATTTCCAGTCGACTTCAGTCCGCTGGGGAACCCATGCCGTGCGGTGATGACACGCGCCAACCGCGTTTCCGAAAATGCGAATCTGGCCGTGGTGGGGCAGCATCAGGCCTGCAGCAGCAGCCAGAACCGTGCTTTTACCTGCGCCATTGGGACCGGTGAGGGCGACACGCTCTCCGCAGTGAACGGTGAAGGTGATGTCGGACGCGGCATCCGGGAGATGCGGCGCGTAGCGCACGCTCACACTGACAAAGGTGATCGCCGCCGCAGACGGCACGGGTTCGCGGTGTCCTCTGCCGGAGTATGGCAGGATCGCAGCGTTGTGAGCCGATGCAGGGGCATGGCATCCACACGGACCTCCAGGAACTGCTGCATCCATCGCCACGACGGTCCGCGGTTGCTTGTCAGGAGTCTGAGTGATCACTTCAGAGACTCCGAGATGGTCTGAACATTCCACAAAAACAGCTCTTCCCACGTCTCACCTGAGGAACCTTCCGGGCCCAGTGCATCAGTGTAGAGCGTTGCGACCACCTCAACCTGCGCTTGTCGCGCAGCCTGCTCAGAGAGCCGTGGATCCAGAATGTTCTCCGCGAACACAGCCGGCACCTGCTCGCGGCGGATGAATTCAACGACGTCTGCCAGTCGGGCGGCCGAGGCATCGTCCTCTTCGCCGGCAGCGGCCCCGAGCAGGCTGCGAATCTGAAAACCGTACCGCCCGGCGAAAAAGCCAAAGGTGTCGTGTGCAGTGATGAGCTTTCTGCGGTGCGGCGACAGGCGAGAGATCATGCCGAGCGCCGTTTCATGCAGTCCCCGAATCCGTTGAATATAGCCGTCTGCACGCGCCTTGTAATTGCCGGACTCGCGGGGGTTCACCGTTGTCAGCGCGTCCCGAATCCGCTCTATCATCTGGACCACGAGCACCGGGTCGTGCCAGACGTGCGGATCCTGTTCGGCGCCTTCCGGTGGTTCATGACGAACATCGTTCAGCTGTTCGGCAAGCACCACGCGTGTCCCGGCAGAACCGCTTGCGATGTACAGTTCGTCCAGCCAGACTTCAAAGCCACGTCCGATTTCAACCACGAGATCGGCATCAGCAAGTGCGGCAGCGGAGCGAGGCGTGGGTTCCCATGCGTGTGCATCGGCGTTGCGGCCAACGAGGGCCATGATGTCGGCATCTGGCCCGGCAACATTCCGCACCCAGTCTTCTGCGATACTGAAGGTGACGACGATCCGGGGATGTGGGGTGGTAGTGGCAGGTGAATCCACGCGGTTTTCCTGCCTGGAGCAGCCGCAAACAGACAGAATCAGCAGGCACAAAACGACCACCGAAGACTTCATCTGACGGAATCCTCAAACCGGGTGCATCCTCAGCCATTTTCAGCCACAAACTCTCAATCCACGTTGACACCACATGCACAACATGTATGCTAACGCATACGCGTTGCATCTGCAACCCGTCGTTTTTGTATTGATTGGTTCCTGAACCCACATGTGGATGCCCATTTATGTGGCTGTTTCGAAGATCGGGGCGTGAAGCAGTTGCGAAGTCGGACGAGATCCGTCGGTGGTGCATGGCTGCTCTTCAGCCCCCTGAAGGGTCATTTGTAATGGTGCGACAGGTGGAGTGCAGTGAGCCGGGTTGTCCACCGGTCGAAACGGTGATTGCCCTGCTGGCAGAGGCTGCAGCACCTCGGCAGTGGAAACTGCCGGTTCCACTTGAAGAGGTGACGCATGAAAGCCTGTTAAGGTGCTGGCGTCTGACGGTTACTGGCAGCCTGCTCAGTGGTCATGTCCGGATTGAATCTTCCTCGTCTTTGGGGTTATTTTCAGAAGAAGGTGTTGTATGGCTGAGTCGTCGGCAAACGCTGTGCCGGTCACTGTGCTGACCGGATTTCTGGGCGCTGGAAAAACCACACTGCTGAATCGGATTCTTTCAGAGAATCACGGAAAGCGGATTGCGGTGATTGAAAATGAGTTTGGGGAGGTCGGTGTTGACAATGACCTGGTCATTGGTGCTGAGGAAGAAATCTTCGAGATGAACAACGGTTGTATCTGCTGCACCGTTCGGGGGGATCTCATTCGAATTCTCGGAAACCTGATGAAGCGAAGGGATCGGTTTGACCACATTCTGGTTGAGACGACCGGTATGGCGGACCCCGGCCCGGTGGCGCAGACATTCTTCATGGATGATGAGATCCGCAGTCTTTTGTCGCTGGACGGAATTGTGACATTGGTGGATGCGTTTCACGTGCAGCAGCACATCGACAGCTCTGATGAAGTGCGTGAGCAGATCGCATTCGCGGACGTGATCCTGCTGAACAAAACAGACCTCGTAACTCCGGCTGCGCTGGATCTTCTGGAGGCCAGAATTCACAGCATGAATTCCGCCGCGCGGATTTATCGGACTCGGGACGCTGCGGTGGATCTGAATCTCGTGCTGAATCTCGGCGGTTTTGACCTGAACCGAGCACTCGAAACGGATCCGAAGTTTCTTGAACCGGAGTATCCGTTCGAGTGGAGCGGGCTGTATTCATTGTCTGCCGGAGAATATTCGCTGGTCCTGCAGTCCGGACCGGATCCGGCGATGAATCTGTGCATGGCAGCGGCCGCGAATGCTGATGAGCCGAGTATGCGGGCGATTGTGGAATCCGCGGTGGTCCGGTTTTCTGCAGAGCCTGTGAATCTCGCCGCAGGAGTCCCGATAACCGCAGACCAGGAACTTCTCAGTCTGCAACTGGACCAGGCTCCTGCAGTCTTTCCATTGGTGGTACCGCATTCAGGAGCATGGGTGTTGTTCACAGAACATCATCCAGACGAGTTTTCCGGGATGCTCAGGGATGCGGCTGGCACTGTGATCACCCCGATTGTCACTCGCGAATACAAACCGGATCATGAGCACGATGAAGAAATCACATCAGTGGGCATCACCACAGCTGGCGAACTTGATCTGGAGCGGTTTCAGGCGTGGCTGCGTGAGCTGCTGGCGGAGCAGGGACCGAACATTTTCCGCATGAAGGGGATTCTCAATTTTCGGGGCATGGAAAAGCGGTATGTTTTCCAGGGAGTGCACATGCTGTTCGATGGTCGTCCTGATCGTCCATGGGGTGAGCAGTCCCGCAGGAACTCGCTGATCTTCATCGGTCGTGGCCTTGACCGCGAAAAGCTAAATCAGGGTTTTGAATCATGCCTCTGCTGACAGACTCGCTCGCAGGCTTCGCGCTGGACTGGTGCGCAAGACCAGAGGACTATATCGCAGATCTTGCCTGGTCATCAGCCGGCAGGTTTCTGGCGGCGATAACGATCGAAGGTCACGTCAAGGCGTGGAATGTCGACAGTGGCGAGACCTGTCTGCTCGGACATCACGCGGGTGGCGGAGCATCCGTTTCGTGGCGTCCCGACGATGTTCAGCTGGCATCAATCGGCCACGATGGCCGGGTCAGAATCTGGGACGCCCCCAGCGGAAGGCTTCTGCATGAGCTCGACGCAGGCGCCCCCTGGGGAACTCGCGTCGCCTGGAAGCCGAATGGGGCAAGGCTGGCAAGTGCCGCGGGGCGAACGATCAGGATTTTCGACAGCGATGGGCAACTGCACTATGAAAGCTCAGCTCACGCCAGCACCGTCACGGATATCGGCTGGAATCCCGATGGCAGTTCCCTTGCGTCCTGTGCATACCTTGGAGTTTCGCTGCACATCACAGGAAAGCCCCGGAGGGACTACACCTGGAAGGGCTCAAGTCTGGCGCTGGCGTGGAGTCCGGACAGCCGGTTCATCGCCACGGGAGAACAGGATCAGTCTGTCCACCTGTGGTCTGTCCGAACGGGTCGGGACCTGCAGATGAGCGGATTCGCACTGCGTGTTGAGGAGCTTTCGTGGGATTCTGCGGGCCGGTTTCTGGCGACAGGAGGAAGCGACACGGTGGTAATCTGGGACTGCAGCGGTGTCGGTCCGGAGGGGCGACAACCGCTCATGCTGGAATCGCACAACACTCGGATCACACAGCTGCAGTATCAGCCGCGCGGACCGCTTCTGGCTTCCGGAGATGCAGATGGGGTGATATTTCTGTGGGCGCCCCGAAGCCGAAAAACGCCTTTGGCCATTGCCCGACTGAACTCCCGCATTTCAAAATTGGCGTGGGCCGCAGACCAAAGGCGGCTCGCTGCAGGCACACAGCACGGAGAAGTGCTCGTGCTCCGAGCAACCTTCGAGACTGCGCAATAATTCAAGTGTCCTCTGGAGTCCTTACAGATTTCCTCTAAAATCACCTGAGACATATTCGATCACCTTTGTTTCAGGATTCGATATGGCCACTCGCAGCAGTCGACATGAAGTGCAGGAAATTGAGGAAATTCGGGAATTACTGCGAAGTCGTCAGCTGCGGGCGACCCCTGCCCGAATTGCCGTGATGCAGATCCTCAGAGAAATCCAGGCGCCTGTGACTCACGCAGACCTCGCTGAGCGGCTGGTACCCGCTGGTTTTGACAAGGCTACGGTTTTCCGCAATCTGTCCGACCTGACCGACGAAGGATTGCTTCTGCGAACCGAACTGGGTGACCATGTCTGGCGATTCGAACTGGCAAACCTGCAGCATCCGGATCGCAACCGGCATCCGCACTTCGTCTGTTTATCCTGCGGGCGCGTGCAGTGCCTCGAACCGCTCGAACTCACTGCAGGCTCCAAAAGACGGACGCAGGAAATTGGTGCAGTCAGCGAGATTCTGCTGAAGGGCGAGTGTCAGACCTGCCTTGAAACTGCAGGCTGACTTCCACTCGGCGGATCGACCCTCGCACGCACGGCCACGATCAGCTCAACAGCCCACGCTGAATGGCTCTGGAAGGCAGACTGATCCGCCAGTGGTGATGAACCATTTTCGAACCACTGTCACAGTCTCTGTCACAGCTTTTGTCACAGCTTTTGTCACAGCTCCGTGTTGCTGATTCTTAGTCTTTTTACACGAGAAAATGCTGTGAAATTGATCTCATGTCACAGCTCATGTCACAGCTCGATGTCACAGCATCCGCAGACGGTATTCTCGGTTTGGATCCGTTGCACTGGCCGCGGAATACTCGATGAGTGCGAGATCGGTCAGACGTTTCAGGTCACGCTGCAGAGTTCTGCGGTTGACACGGGGAAATCGGGATTCCACATCAGAGATCCTGATCTGCATTCCATCCATGAGTGACTGGAGAACGAAGACCTGCCGGTCATTGAGATCGTGCTGGCGGGTCAGCACATCGGTACGGATCACTTTGCGTCCCCGCTCGACGGTTTCGTTCATTTGCGACGCGAGTCCGTGGCAATAGTATTCCAGCCAGCCGGTGCAGTAGAGGCAGAGGGTGGACAGAAGTCGGGAGGTTCTGCCGTTGCCGTCGATAAACGGGTGAATGTGAACGAGCTGGAACTGTGCGAGCCCGGACATGAGTACGGGAGGGACATCGGTCTCCGTATTCAGCCATTCGACAAGTTGTCGCATGAGTTCGGGAACATCGTCTGCCGGAGGCGGGGTGTAGATGATCCGACCGGTTTCAGTGTTGGCAACGAGGTTCTGGACGCGGCGATATTCGCCGGGCCGTGCTTCTCCGCCGCGGACACCGACGACCAGCAGGCGGTGGATTTCGCGGATGAGAGTTTCGGTGATGGGGCTGTCGCTGAGAATGTACCTGGCGACCAACTCGAAGGCTTCTCTGTAGTTGAGCAGTTCAAGGCGGTCATCTCGGGAGACGCCATGCACCTGCTTACCAGCAAGCAGTTTTTCGGACTGTTCGAGGGTGAGTTGGGTGCCTTCGATGTGTGTGGTGTGGTGGGCTTCAAGCAGGAGCGCGCGCTGGCTCATGCTGCTCACCCACTGTTCGGACAGTGTGGCAGCCTGCAGGAATCCTCGAGCGCGTTCGATGGTTGTCAGATCGCGGGTGATGGCGTTGGTGATCAGGAATTGTGGGTTGAATTCGGATCGTGTTCGGGAGTTGGCTTTGGTGCCAGCCTTCCGACTTGCCTTTTTGTTGATTTTTCTGGTGGCTTTGGGCATCGCTGTAACTTTTGGGTGGTAACGGGACTTCTGCGGAGAATTCTGCAGCTTTGCCGGATGGTCTGCAAGTGGCATTCGGATGCAGGTGCATTCGGGACGACGCGAATCAGACGGCGGCAGTTCGGGAAAACGGGAGACGGTTTTGAGAAGGGGGTATGTTTTCGGGGGACGAATGGCAACTATTCGCCCGAAAACTGTTCCCAGCGGCCGATAATCGCAGTAGACTTGAGTTGCAGTCGCCTGCACCCCTCCCTCCGCATCCATCCGGCTCTCCGCCTGCCCTGCCTTCCCCTGGAGTGCTTCCATGCTCACCATCAACGGTTCGCGTCGTATGCTTTGCAACGGCATTTCACGCAGGGATGTTCTGCGTCTGGGGACGCTTTCGGTTGGCGGGCTTGGACTGCCAGAGCTTTTGCGTGCGGAGCAGATAGCGGGCGAGGTAAATTCTCGCAGGGCGGTGATCATGATCTACATGTGCGGTGCGCCGGGTCACCAGGACATGTACGACCTGAAGATGCAGGCGCCTGCAGAGATCCGGGGCGAGTTTCAGCCGATTGCCACGAATGTGCCGGGAATCGAAATATGTGAGCACATGCCGCGGCTGGCGGGGATTATGGACCTGTGCGTGCCGCTGCGTTCGGTGTATGGCTCGCCTGATGGTGACCACGATTCATTCATCTGCTATACGGGTCGATCAAAACGACAGCAGCCTCCTGGCGGCTGGCCATCGTTTGGATCGACGGTAACCAGACTGCTGGGTCCGCGGAATGCTGCGG
>Ga0172372_10012368_pt1 | contig 10707 bp, 9 predicted proteins | sample LakKiv5m_2_FD_114544 | JGI IMG/M metagenome (GOLD analysis project Ga0172372, IMG submission 114544) | Freshwater microbial communities from Kabuno Bay, South-Kivu, Congo - kab_092012_9.5m | ecosystem: Environmental > Aquatic > Freshwater > Lake | place: Democratic Republic of the Congo... | reverse complement strand
GGACTTGAAGAAAGCCAACGAACAATTCGGTAACTTCGAAGTAATTCCATTTTCCAAAAGCCACGACCGATTTTTAATCATTGACCATTCCGAAGTCTACCACCTTGGAGCTTCGCTGAAAGACCTCGGAAAAAAGTGGTTTGCCTTTACGAAACTTAATGCAGATTCCATCAAAGAATTGCTTCGAGAAGTGAATGTGCTAGTTTCAAGCCATTAAAGTTCTTAAAAGCTACGTTTCAAAATTGACTATTACTCAATAAAAGAGGATTCATTTTTCCTGATGCGGTCCCTGAGCAGCTCGTGATGTGCCTGTCGAATCATATCGAAGGGCCGCACAAAACACAACAAGATATTCGACCCCGCTGGGGTCGCTCAATTACTACATTACTTAAACAATTCTATACGATTCCGATGGAATCGATGCAGGCCCTTTAAATGAATCTGATATTCATCAGAAGGGATGACAATTTCACATTAAATTATCAAGCATTCAACACCCCACGCGAGATGACGATTTTCTGTACCTCTGAGGTTCCTTCGTAGATCTGGGTAATTTTTGCATCGCGCATCAAGCGCTCCACGTGATATTCTTTCACGAATCCGTAGCCGCCATGGATTTGAACCGCTTCCACCGTTTGCTCCATTGCTACTTTCGAGGCGTACAATTTCGCCATCGCACTCGATTGGTCGTAGTTTCTTCCTTGGTCTTTGTCCACCGCAGATTTGTACACCAACATCCGTGCAGCTTCAATTTCTGTTGCCATATCGGCAATCTTGAAAGCAATGGCTTGATGCTTGTAAATTTCTTTTCCAAAGGCTTGACGCTCCTTGGAATAGGCTACCGATAATTCGAGTCCGCCTGCAGCGATGCCCAGGGCCTGTGCGGCAATACCAATTCGACCACCACTCAATACCTTCATGGCAAACTTAAAACCGAAGCCATCTTCTCCGATGCGGTTTTCTTTCGGAACCTTTACGTCGTTAAACAATAAGGTGTGAGTGTCACTTCCTCGGATTCCCATTTTATCTTCTTTGGCCCCTACTACAAAACCTTCCATCCCGCGCTCAATGATGAAGGCGTTGATGCCTTTGTGCCCTAATTCTACACTTGTTTGGGCAATGACTAAATAAACTGAAGCGGAAGATCCGTTGGTAATCCAGTTTTTGGTGCCGTTTAGTAAGTAATAATCTCCGTGATCAATGGCCGTGGTACGCTGTGACGTAGCATCAGAACCCGCTTCAGGCTCCGACAAACAAAACGCCCCAATTTTCTCTCCTTTGGCTAGCGGAACTAAGTACTTTAGTTTTTGCTCTTCGGTTCCGAATTTTTCCAATCCCCAACAAACCAATGAATTGTTCACCGACATGCACACCGAGGTAGAAGCATCCACTTTGGAGATTTCTTCCATCGCCAAAACGTAGGACAAGGTATCCATCCCGGAACCTCCGTATTTTGGATCAACCATCATTCCCATAAAACCTAATTCCCCCAATTGCTTCACTTCCTCGGCGGGAAATCGCTGCGCGTTATCGCGTTCAATCACTCCGGGTTTCAATACGTTTTGGGCAAAATCTCTCGCTGCTTCCTTTACGGCTAAATGCTCTTCGGTCAATTCAAAATGCATGGGATGTAAATATGATTGTTAATTTTACAAAAGTAAGGTATTTTTCCATTGATTAAATTACATTCCACCGAGGAAAAAAGAATTATTGGCCTCATGTCGGGCACCTCGCTCGATGGTTTGGATATCGCTTGTGTAGTTTTTCCCAACGCTCCTACGAACCACGCTTTTCGACTAGAACACGCGGAAACCGTTCCCCTCCCCCAGGACCTCTTATTGGAACTCGAAAACATCGAGGTATTGAGTGCGCGGGCTGTATTTCATTTGAACCAAAAATTAGGACTTTTCTACGCTCAATCGGTGAACGCTTTTCTTTCAAAATTCGGCATAACTCCCAATTCAGTGGATGCTATTGCCTCCCATGGTCAAACCGTTTTCCACCAACCGGAGCAGGGTTTTACCGTTCAGCTCGGTTGCGGTGCTACCCTTGCCTACCGGACGGGACTGCCGGTGATCAATGATTTTCGTTCCTTGGATGTGGCTGCAGGCGGACAGGGCGCTCCGCTCGTTCCAATCGGGGATCAAGCATTGTTCGGTCACGAAGCCGAAGCCTTTCTGAACCTAGGAGGTTTTGCCAACATCAGCTTTCAGAGAAATGGGAAAGTTCTTGCCTACGACATTTGCCCCGGAAACCTGCCCTTGAACCGTTTTGCAAGAGTCCTTGGAAAAGCCTACGATGCCGGAGGAGCCATTGCCTCGAAACATGCAGTCGATTCAAGCTTGCTGAACACTTTAAACCAGCTGCCTTATTATAGCATGGAGGGTCCAAAATCGCTGGGAACCGAATGGTTAGAAAACCAGTTTTACCCTTGTTTTTCGCAGAATATTGTAGCAGAAACAGCCATTGCTACCGTAACGCAGCACCTCGCTGAGCAACTGGCCAAGACCCTTAAAAAACATGAACTCCAAAGCGTTTACGTTACAGGAGGAGGAGCCATGAACACGTACTTAATGGAGGAGCTGAGAAAGCGCTATACAGGATCCGTCGTAATTCCATCCGCTGAACTCTTGGAATTCAAGGAAGCCATCGTCTTTGCCTTTTTAGGAAAACGGTTCATCGACCAAGAATACAACTGCATAGCCTCCGTTACCGGAGCCAAGGAAAACGTTTGCGGTGGTAGGCTGCATTTTCCACGTTAACAGGTTATTCACAGCAGAGCCTTGAGAATAAAAACGAAGTTTGCCCATTCCCTTAGGATCAAACCGTATTTTTGTTGCTACTGAATTCATGGAAATCGTTCTAGTCACTTTATTTCTCTTGGGGTATTTAGTCATCTCGACCGAACACGTGCACCGCATTGATAAGATGATTCCGGCCTTGCTCATGATGGTCCTTGCCTGGGGCTTACTTTTGATGATGCCCTTCGCCATGGAACAATGGTTGAATCCTTCCAACGAAATGCTCGCATCGTTAACCGGAGACGAAGAAGTTCGCGTGTCTATGATTCAAGCAACGCTTTTGCACCACCTGGGAAAAACGGCTGAAATCCTCATATTCCTCATTGGGGCAATGACCTTGGTGGAGCTGATCGATCATTTCGACGGGTTCAAAGCGGTATTACCGATGATCAAGACCCGTAAAAAATATGCACTCTTGTGGGTGCTAAGCCTCCTTGCTTTTTTTCTTTCGGCCATTATTGACAACCTCACCACTACCTTGGTGATGATTGCGGTATATCGAAAATTAGTCCACAAGGAAGAAGACCGATTGTGGTATGCAGGGTTTATTGTCATTGCCGCCAACGCGGGTGGAGCATGGTCGCCGATTGGAGACGTTACGACCACGATGTTGTGGATTGGTCAAAAAATCAGCATTGCTCCATTGCTGGTTGAAACATTTATTCCATCGCTTCTTTGCTTGATCGTTCCTCTCGTTATCGCCCGATGGTTACCCGTATTCAAAGGAGATTTAACGGTGCCTGAAGAAAAGGGTAATGCTAAAGGAAGAACGGAGCTGCTCTTAGGAATTGGGTTCTTTTTATTGGTGCCCGCATTAAAAGCTGCCGTGCACCTACCTCCCTATATGGGAATGCTGTTCGCACTAGGACTCTTTGCGTTGTACGCGGAATGGAAATCGAACCGAAACTTCAAACTCACGGAATTCAACGAAGAGCAAGTGCCTGCAAGTCCTACGATGAAATCCTTAGAAAAAGTGGAGCTTCCGACTATCCTGTTCTTTTTAGGGATATTGCTCACCGTGGCCGCTCTCGAATCGATGGGAATGATTTTACAGTTGGGTAAATCCGTTCAGGAGGCGGGCATTTCCACCTCCGTTTTCATGGGAATCCTCGGTATTGCTTCAGCCATTATCGACAATGTACCTTTGGTGGCGGGAGCCATGGGCATGTTCCGTTTTCCGATGGACCACGAGGCTTGGCACCTGCTTGCTTACACGGCTGGAACAGGAGGCTCTATTTTGATCATTGGCTCAGCCGCTGGCGTGGTGGCGATGGGCATGGAAAAAATTTCATTTACATGGTATTTAAAGCGCATTGCGCCCATAGCTTTATTAGGGTATCTCGTAGGTTATGCATTTATGTTGATTACCCTGTAACTTTTTTGAGCTTTTAACGATATAATCGCACATGACCACAAGCACACCCACCCATTTGGGCTATTTCGATAGCCTTCCACAAGAGAAGCGTAAAAGTGCGGCAATCTCCGCAGGATTAATTGCCTCTTTGTGTTTATTGCTTTTTCTCATCAAATACACGACCCCTGATCCGCCACCCGTGGCGCATTTAATGGTGGGAGATGAAATCCTGGATGCCATTTCGGTGGAAGATCTGCTCATTGCGGATGGAGGATCTGACAAAGGTGGAGGAACGCCTGCGAACGATGAGCGTTCTGAACCCATGCAACAAAGCGAACAACTGCTGACCGCAAAGGGAAATGAGCCCATAGAAAATGGAAAATCCAACCACAGCGTTGGAAGCAACCCCAACAATCCTTCCAGCGCACCTTTCAAAGCGAACAATCCCTTTGGGGACGGAGGGAACGGAGGAGGACGAGGTGGTGGAAACGGTGCGTTTGATGGGAATGGCGGAGGAACCGGTGGGGAGGGCGACGGAGAAGGCGACGGATTTGGAAGCGGCAAAGAACGCATCCGAAACAACGACCCCGTACTTCCAAAATACAATACGGATGTTGATTTAAAAATTCATTTGAAACTTACGGTTTCTGGAGATGGCAACGTAACCAATGCCGTATTTATCAAGAGTAAAAGTACTACGACCGACCAAACCATCATCAGCGATGTAATCCGTCAAGTTATTCGTCAGGTTAAGTATAGCAAAGATGCCAACGGAAGGATTTCGTATTGTTTTCTGACCGTAAAGGTAAATGCTCAATAACTACTCCGAGGCTATTGCTTGGTTATTCCAACAGTTTCCTTCGTACCAAAACATAGGTGCTTCGGCCTACAAGCCCGGATTAGCGAATACCCAACACCTGTTGCAAAACTTGGGGAATCCCGAGACCAAGCTTCGGTTTATTCATGTCGCTGGAACTAACGGAAAAGGCTCTACCTGTGCATTTACGGCCAGTTTTCTTCAACAAAAGGGCTACCGAGTTGGATTGTTCACCTCGCCTCATTTAGTGGATTTCCGCGAAAGAATCCGCGTCAATGGCCAAACCATTCCGGAGGATAAAGTCCTTGATTTCTGCAAAAAGGTGGTTCAATTTAACGTAGATCTTTCCTTTTTCGAAATCACCCTTGGGATGGCCTTGGTTCATTTTGAACAGGAGCGCTGCGACTATGTCGTACTTGAAACTGGCATGGGTGGAAGACTGGACGCTACCAATGTTGTTACTCCTCTTGTTTCCGTAATTACGAACATTGGTTTGGACCATCAAGCATTTTTAGGAAATAGCCTACCTGAAATTGCAGGAGAAAAAGCCGGAATCATCAAGCAGGGGATTCCCGTTATTTGCGGAGAGGAGCGCCACGAATTGCATGAAGTATTCAGCTCGAAAGCAGCAAGCCTCAATGCTCCGATACAATTCCAACATGGCGATGTAAAGGCCACCTGTGAAGAACTTCCCCTTTTCCAACGTAACAATGCAGCCCTAGCGCTTGAAGTTTTGAGCGCCTTAGCCATTTCCACCGATACGCTTGATCCTGTTGATACTTGGAACCATCTGTTCGTGGCTACAGGATTCCTCGGACGTTTAACTCCTTCCACGAAATTTTCGAAGCTCTATTACGATGCTTCCCACAACGCTGCGGGCTTGGAAGCTACGCTAAAAACGCTCAACTCGATGGGAAAGGACGACATTATGGTGGTTTTTGGGGCATCCAACGATAAAGCCTTAGAACATTTATCTAAGTCGGCTGTGAAGCAATGGGTATTTTGTGAATTTTCGAACGACCGAAGTTATCGGGGACAGCACTTACAAGAAACCGTTGAAAAATTGTCCTTAACGGAGGTGCATTACGCAGCCGATGTTAACCAAGGCATCGAGAAGGCGCTCGAAATGCGACAAGAGGATTCGACCATTCTCGTGACGGGAAGTTTCTTTTTGCTGAGCGATTGCCATGAAATCCGCGAGAGGCTCCTTCAAGGAGACCAATGAACCACTTTTTTCGTTTCGAAAAATTCCTGCTCATAGAAATGTGCCAACGGGAACTCTTGAACCGTCCCTTGCACTCCTTTCAATTCGTCCGATAAATCCCCACCCTTTAAGTACAGAATACCTTTCGCTAATCCGTTGTATCCTTTTCCGTTCGGAATTATATGCTTCACCCAATCGATGAACACGGGCATGGCTGTAACTGCACGAGATACCACAAAATCAAAACGGTCCTTCACCTGTTCTGCACGCATATGATGGGCTTCTACATTCTTCAATCCCAAGGCATGAGCTACCTCGTTGACTACTTTAATTTTTTTACCGATAGAATCCACCAAAACGAAATGGGTTTCAGGAAAGAGAATGGCTAAAGGGATGCCTGGAAAACCTCCCCCAGTTCCAACATCTAAGACGCGCTCATCCGGCTGAAACGCATATACTTTGGCTATTCCGAGGGAATGGAGAACATGTCGTTCGTAAAAGTTATCCAAGTCTTTTCGGGAAATCACATTGATTTGTTCGTTCCAATGGGCATACAAGCCTTTCAGTTCCGAGAACTGCTTTTGTTGGTGAACCGTTAAATCTGGAAAATAATGGAGGATTAAATCCACGGGGTACTTATATCGTGTTCTTGGTTTTGTCCATCATACCCGCCAAGAAATCCCGTGCACGAAACAGCTGGGCCTTAACCGTACCAAGGGGTAAATTCAGCTCATCGGCTATTTCTTCATAGGAAAGTTCTTCGAAATAGCGTTTTTCCACCAACTGACGGTATCTGGGTTTTAATTTACTCACCAAAAGCCTCATGTGCACCACCTTTTGATCGTGCATCATGGTTTCCTCTGGATCATTAACGGCGGCTTTCGCATCGATTCGAACGGTTTCTCCGTCTGCATTGGAGAAGCCCTGATCCATGGACATTACATTTAATCGTTTTTTACGGATAAAATCAATGCCGTTATTGGAAGCGATTTTGAACAACCAGGTACTGAAAGCAAAACTTGGCGAATATTGATCAATTCGGTTAAAGGCTTTTCCGAACGCTTCAATGGTTAAATCATCTGCATCGTCGGGATTCTTCACCATTTTCAGCATCATAAAATAAATGGATTCCCTGTAGCGTTCCATTAATTCAGCGTAGGCTGCTTGGTTGCCTTCCTTTGCTTTATCAATCAGAACTAAATCGTGTTTCGCTTTATCTGAAAGGTGTTCTGTATCTACCATTTACTTGTTGCTTTTCGTTTTATGGATAGGTAGAGTATAGGAATCAAAAGCGCATAGAGAAAATCCCATCCGGGAAAGAACCACGCCAAGCCCGGTTCTTTCAATTTTCTCAACCCATTTCCAATGACGCCCCACTTCAACAAGGTCACTCCTCCTAAAATCCCCAACTCGAGATAACCAACTCTATTTATCCAGCACAAAAGAATAAAACTAATAGCTACCCACCACAAGGTCACTGGATATATTCCTAACAACGATTTTTTGATAACGTCGTACCGCCCAGACGTCGAATAATGCCGTGTTTTCTGTAATTTCCAACGAAACCATTCTGTATGAGCATCCGAATAACAAAAAGCTTCATGCGCGAATTGAACTGTATAATTCCCTTTTTTGGCCGCCTGTTGAATCAACAGGTCATCGTCGCCCGACACTACATAGTAGTGCGACTTGAAACCTCCTACGCTGTCGAATACCTTTCTCGAATATGCCAAATTTCTTCCAACTCCCATATAAGGAACTTTCGCCATGGCAAAAGAAGCGTAATTGATGGCGATAATCGCTGTATCGAAACGAATTAAACGGTTAAGCCATCCTAGCTTTTTACGATGGGGACCATAACCCATCACGATATCTGTCCCTTGAATAAATCCTTGAGCCATTGCGCGCAACCAATTCCTTGAGGCAGGTATGCAATCGGCATCCGTGAAAACAAAGTGATCGTATTTTGCTGCTTTAATTGCCAGAGTTAAGGGCAGTTTTTTACCTGGACGCAGGTGGCGGCTTTTCTCCAATTGCACTATTTTAATATTGGGGAATTGTCGCTCGTAAGCCTTAAGTAACCAAAGGCTTTCGTCGGTGGATTGATTATTCACCACTACCACCTCAAAACAAGGGTAGTCTTGTTCTATGACTTTCGGTAATAACTCGTACAGGTTTTCCGATTCGTTTCTGGCAGCGATTAAGACACTTAAGGGAGGGAAGTTGGCAACTGGGTCCTCCGAAACAACCGTTTTAATCCGAAGAAAACGCGCGTAAAAAAACACCACGTACGCCCCATGTAGTCCCAAGGCGCAATAATAAAAAGTTAATAGGTAAGGAAACAGGGCTTGCATGCAAGGCAAAAATGCAAAGATGGGACAGGAAAACAAATAGCTGTATCTTTGACCCTGATATTTATTAACATCCTTATGCACTTTGAGAAGCTCACCGTTGACCCCCAAACTAAAGCGAGAAGGGGAAGACTGCATACGGACCATGGCGTGATTGAAACACCAATCTTTATGCCGGTGGGAACCGCCGCTACGGTAAAAGGGATTCAGCAAAAAGAACTAATACACGACATCAAAGCGCAGATTATTCTTGGTAACACCTATCACCTTTACATGCGTCCGGGAATGGAGGTTATGGAAACTGCTGGTGGATTGCATTCATTCATGCATTGGGACGGTCCAATTTTGACCGACAGCGGGGGCTACCAAGTATATTCCTTGTCAAACTCCCGTAAAATCACCGAAGAAGGAGTTCGATTCCAAAGCCATCTTGACGGAAGTTACCACTGGTTTACGCCGGAGTCTGCGATCGATGTGCAACGCACGATTGGGGCAGATATCATCATGGCGTTTGACGAATGCACCCCCTTTCCATGCGAATACGGGTATTCGAAAAAGTCCCTAAAACTCACGCATGACTGGCTTTTGCGCTGTGTACAACAAATGAACAATACGGAAGCCAAATACGGACACCAGCAAACCTTGTTTCCTATTGTCCAAGGTTCGGTGTACGAGGATTTACGCAAAGAATCCGCGGAATTCATGTCAGAATACGGTGAGGTTGGAATAGCCATTGGTGGTCTTTCGGTAGGAGAACCCGAAGAAGAATTATACGCAATGACCGAAATTGTTACGGAGATTCTTCCCGCTGAAAAAGCCCGTTACTTGATGGGCGTTGGCACCCCGTGGAATTTGCTCGAGTGCATAGCCTTGGGAATCGACATGTTCGATTGCGTTTTACCCAGTAGGAATGCCCGACACGGATTGCTCTATACACGTGAAGGAACTATCAATATTAAAAACAAGCAATGGGAATTTGATTTCTCACCTATCGACCCAATCTCCACTTTAGCCAGCGACCATTATTACACAAAAGCGTATTTGAGGCATTTGTTCAGAACCCAGGAGAATTTAGGACTGCAATTAGCTACCTTACACAATTTGGCATTTTACCTGGAATTGATGAGGGAAGCTCGGGAGAAAATTGAATCGGGAACCTTTTCCGCGTGGAAGAACCAATTAATTCCAAACTTGAAACGTCGCTTATAAATGTTGAGCATCCTGGATAAATACATTATTCGAAAATTCCTCAGCACGTTTTTCTTCATGCTCGGAATCATCATGCTCTTTGCAATGGTCTTTGATGTTTCTGAAAAACTGAGTGAGTTTATTTCAAATCAAGCGCCTGTTCGCGCCATCTTATTCGAGTATTATTTGAGCTTCTTTCTGTTCCACGGGAACATGTTCTCCTCGATGATCATTTTCATATCAGTGATATGGTTCACTGCAAAACTCGCCCAAGACACGGAATTAGTGCCCATGTTTTACTCTGGTAAACCCATGCATAGATTTCTTAGACCCTACATGCTTTCTGCCACAGTATTGATGATGTTCTCCTTGCTTCTTAACCATTACATTGTGCCGAATGCCAATAAATTACGGCTTGGATTTGAGGAAAAATATTACCGTGATGTGATGACCGTAGAAAACTATCACGCTGATTATCCTAACCATACCACCGTTTATTTTTCAAATTACACGAATGATCAGGGTAAAGTATCCAACCTCATTGTTCAACGATGGGACACCACGGGAAAACCGGTTTTCTTTCTAAAAGCAAATACTGCTCAGAATGCACCCAACAGCTATGCTTGGAAATTGCATCATGTGTATATTAAAGAACTGAAGTTTCCTAAAGGCACCTTGCGGCACGTTAGCGCATTGGATACCGTTTTCAACTTTTCCCTTCAAGATATGGCACAAAGGGAAAACGTTGCGGAAACTATGACCTCCCCTGAGTTGTCGCGTATGATCTCGAAAGAAAAAAGCAAAGGATCCTCCCGCGTACCTTTTTATGAAATTGAGTTATACCAAAGGACCTCTTATCCATTTGCTACGTATATTCTCACGCTGATTGGTTTCTCTGTTTCGTCGCAAAAACGACGGGGAGGCATCGGAATGAACGTTGCCATTGGACTCGCTTTTGTATTCGTCTATATCTTTTCCATGAAAATCATGGC
>Ga0172372_10012366_pt1 | contig 10708 bp, 10 predicted proteins | sample LakKiv5m_2_FD_114544 | JGI IMG/M metagenome (GOLD analysis project Ga0172372, IMG submission 114544) | Freshwater microbial communities from Kabuno Bay, South-Kivu, Congo - kab_092012_9.5m | ecosystem: Environmental > Aquatic > Freshwater > Lake | place: Democratic Republic of the Congo... | reverse complement strand
GATTCAACTCCGGCACTTCGACAGTCGCCGATGGACGCGTACCGATTTCGGACAACTTGTATTGCGGCACATTGGCGATGATGCGCAACTCGGAGGGATCGAAACCCGTCATCAAGGGCTTACCCACGGTGACCATCTCCCCCATCTCAACCATACGTGCGGATACGACGCCAGCGTAGGGGGCAATGACCGAGGTGTAGCTCTTAGCAAGCGCCGACTGTTGCGCGCCTGCCGCGCTGACTTTGGCTTGCGCTACAGCCATGTCGTAATCCGCCTTGGCTTTGTCCAACGCAGCTTGGCTAATGAACTTCTGTTCGAACAATTGCTGCGAACGCTCGTAGTTCAACTGGGCATTGCTCAATGCGGCCTGTGCCTGCGCAACCTGCGCATTGCTTCCCGCAACAGCTTGGTTCGCCTCGCTCTCGTCGATGCGCAAGATGACCTGCCCTTTGCTCACACGGTCGCCCACATCGAACATCACCGCCTTCACGCGCCCGGAGATCTGCGCCGACACCGTTGACTGGCGCGTTGCCTCCACCACCCCATCCACGCTGTAGGTCTGTGCCACCTCACGCTCTTGTACGACTACGGACTGTAACGACTCGGCGGCATGCACCGCTGTCGCCAAGGTCAATCCCAGCAAGAATCCAATCATCTGTCTCATCACTCACCCGCCGAAAAGTTAAGAGCGCGCATATTAGCAATTTCTAATATTAAGAGCAAGCAACACAACGCGCGGGCGCATGGGGCGCACTCGCAAGCTAAACAATTGATTTAAATGAGCGTTGATTCAAACCGAGCAGAACACATCGCGCATCATGCCCACCAGTTTGACAGTGCGCGGGTCGGCGATGCGGTAATAGACGCGGTTGGCATCTTTGGTGGTCGCCAGCACGCCTTTGTCGCGCAGGATGGCGAGATGTTGCGAAATATTGCTTTGGGTGGTGCCTACTTGATCGACGATGTCCTGCACGCTCAATTCGCCCGCCGCCAACACACATAGAATCTTGAGGCGCAAAGGATGCGCCATCGCCTTCATGGATTCCGCCGCGAGGAGAATGTGTTCTTCTTTGTCGATCAGTTTCTTTGCCATATACCTTCTGCCTATCCCCGTACGCCAATGTCGATATGCGAAATCGGCTAAAATCACAGCCTAGTGAATCAGTGGATTCTTATTTTGATAGCTTAATAGAGAAAAAGCCAGCATGACCAACCGTTCTACTCCGACAATCAAACCTGTTCTCCTGCTCATTCTGGATGGCTTCGGCTATCGTGAAGAAGCTGATTTCAATGCCGTCGCACACGCGCGCAAACCCAACTGGGATCGTCTGTGGAATCAGTATCCGCATACCCTAATCCATACCTCCGAATTGCATGTCGGCCTGCCCAGAGGACAGATGGGAAATTCCGAAGTAGGACATTTGAACATCGGCGCGGGTCGCATCGTGTACCAAGACTTGTCCAAGGTGGATTTCGGCATCGAGGACGGCACCTTTTACAGCAACCCCGTACTGGTGAATGCTGTGGAGAGTGCGAAACAAGGGGGCAAAGCGCTACACATCATGGGTCTGCTCTCCGCCGGCGGCGTTCATAGCCACGAATCTCACATCCATGCGATGGTGGAACTGGCCGTTCGTGCCGGAATGAATAAAGTATTCATCCACGCTTTCCTCGACGGACGCGATACACCGCCGCGCAGCGCCGCACAATCATTGCAGTTGTTGCAAGACAAATGTACCCAATTGGGCGCAGGCCGCATCGCAAGCATCGTCGGCCGCTTCTTTGCGATGGATCGTGACAATCGTTGGGATCGTGTGCAGATCGCTTACGATATGCTGACCTCGGGCACCGCACCTTTCAGTGCGCCTTCAGCCCAAGCCGGTTTGGACGCAGCCTATGCACGCGGCGAGAACGATGAGTTCGTGCAGGCCACCGTCATCGGCGAACCCGCCGTGATGCAAGATGGAGATGCTGTGGTGTTCATGAACTTCCGCGCCGATCGTGCACGCGAGATCAGCCGCGCGTTGACTGATACGGATTTCAGCGGCTTCGCCCGCACCCGCTTCCCCAAGCTATCCAACTACACGACCTTGAGCAGCTACGGCGAGGACTTTCACTATCCCTGCGCCTACACCTCGGACACCATCCACAACGGTTTCGGCGAATACCTGTCGAATCTGGGCTTGAAGCAACTGCGCATCGCCGAGACAGAGAAATACGCCCACGTCACTTATTTCCTGAATGGCGGCAAGGAGCAGCCCTACCCCGGTGAAGACCGCATCCTTGTGCCTTCACCCAAGGTCGCCACTTACGATCTGAAGCCCGAGATGAGCGCCTTCGAAGTGACGGACAAGCTGGAAGCCGCCATCCGCAGCAAGCAATACCAGGCCATCTTGTGTAACTACGCGAACGGCGACATGGTGGGGCACAGCGGCATCATGGACGCGGCGGTCAAAGCGGTGGAAGCGTTGGATACCTGCATCGGTCGCGTAGTGAATGCGATGCTGGAATGCGGCGGCGAGGTGCTTATCACGGCGGACCACGGCAATGCGGAACAGATGCTGGACCGCAACACCAACCAGGCGCACACCGCGCACACGCTCAACCTCGTGCCTTTCCTCTACATCGGCCGCCGCGCCGAGATGGCCGAGATCGGCACCGGTGCGCTACAAGATGTCGCCCCCACCCTGCTGGCGATGATGGGCGTGCCGCAACCTGCCGAGATGACCGGCAAACCTCTCATCAAACTGCTGTGATCCTAGCGATGCGTTTGGCGCTGTTGACGTTGTTGCTCACGTCATCTGTCGCTTTCGCATCGCAACAGGACGATCTCGACAAACTGCGTGCACGCATCACCGCGCTGCAAAAAGATTTCGACAAAGCCAACGAATCCAAGACGGAAGTGGCGGACGACCTGCGCGAATCGGAACGCGCCATCAGCGACGGCAACCGTGCACTGGAACGACTGGCGCAACAACAGCGCACCGCTAGAGCAGACCTCGCCTCGCTGCAACAGCAGGAGCGCACACTGCGCGGCGACCTGCGCGAACAGCAGGTCTTGCTGGGGCGTTTGTTGTATCGCCAATATCTCGAAGGGGGCGACCGGGATCGCCTCAAACTGCTGCTGAACGATGTGGATGCAAACCAGCTCGCGCGCGACTTGCAGTATTACCGATACATCGCCCGTAGCCGGGCCGACACCATGAAGTCGATCCGCGGCAATCTGGACAAACTGCGCACGGTAGTGGCTGAGGTGCGCGCGAAGAGCGAGGAGATCGCCGCATTGCAAGCAGAAGAACGCAACGGGCTACAAAAACTGGAACGCGAAAAACGCGCGCGCCAGCAAACGCTCAACAAGATCGCCACCCAATTGAAACAACAACGCCGCGAGATCAGCCGCCTGCAACGCAACGAAAATCAACTGTCACAATTGGTAACGAAGCTGGCGCAGGTGTTGCCGAATGTCGAAGGCAAACCCTTCCGAGCGCTTCAAGGGAAACTGGCGCTACCGGTGAAAGGCAAGAAGACCAACCAGTTTGGCGTGCGTCGTGCCGAGAACAATCTGCCATGGACAGGCTGGTTCTTGCGCGCGGCAGCAAACCAAGCGGTGAAAGCCGTTGCTGGTGGCCGCGTGGTGTATGCCGACTGGTTGCGCGGTTTCGGTAACCTGCTCATCATCGATCACGGCCAAGGCTACATGAGCCTTTATGGCAACAACGAAACGCTCTACAAACAGGTCGGCGACAGCGTGCGCGCGGGTGACACCATCTCCACCGTGGGCAACAGCGGCGGCAATGAGGATTCGGGTTTATACTTCGAGCTGAGGTTCAAGGGTAAGCCTATTGACCCCGCCAAATGGGTGAGAAGTTAGCCGTCAAAAAAGGAAATCAAATGAGTCGTCGCTTCAAAGAATACGGTCTGGTGGGTATCGGTCTGGTCACTGGTGTGTTGATCAGTTTGCATCTTTCCGCCGTCGCCGAAAAAGAGGCTCCACTACCGCTCCCGGTCGAGGAGTTGCGCGCCTTCGCCGATGTGTTCGGTCGCATCAAGAGCGATTACGTCGAACCCGTGAGCGACAAAAAACTCATCACCGAAGCCATCAACGGCATGTTGAGCGGACTCGATCCGCACTCGGCGTATCTGGATGCCGAAGGATTCAAAGAGCTTCAAGTCGGTACACAGGGTGAGTTTGGCGGCTTGGGCATCGAGGTCGGCATGGAAGACGGCTTGGTCAAAGTCATCTCGCCTATCGAAGACACCCCAGCATTCAATGCGGGCATCAAGAGCGGCGACCTCATCATCAAGTTGGATGACACGCTGGTCAAAGGACTCACGCTGAATGATGCGGTGAAACGGATGCGCGGCAAACCCGGCAGCGACATCCTGCTCACCATCGTACGCAAGAGCGAGGCCAAACCCTTGCAGATCAAAGTTACTCGCGCTGTCATCAAGGTGCAGAGTGTGAAATCAAAATTGGTCGATCCAGGTTACGGCTTCGTGCGTATCACCCAGTTCCAGGAACACACCGGCGAGAATCTGGCGACTGCATTGCAGAACCTACACAAACAGAACAATGGCCCGCTGCAAGGACTCGTGCTCGACCTGCGCAATGACCCCGGCGGCTTGTTGACGGGTGCGGTGGGTGTCTCGGCGGCGTTCCTCCCCAAGGATGCGCTGGTGGTCTATACCGAAGGCCGCACCGAGGATGCCAAGATGCGCCTACTCGCCAATCCTGATTTCTATTTGCGCGGCAACGGCAAGGATGACTACTTGCGGAACCTGCCCGGCGAATACAAGAACGTGCCGATGGTGGTGCTGGTGAACGGCGGTTCTGCCTCCGCCTCCGAGATCGTCGCAGGTGCGCTGCAAGACCACAAACGCGCCGTCATCATGGGCACGCAATCCTTCGGCAAAGGTTCGGTGCAGACCATCCTGCCGTTGGGCAACAACACAGCCATCAAGCTGACCACGGCGCGTTACTACACACCGAGTGGCCGCTCCATCCAAGCCAAAGGCATCGCCCCCGACATCGTGGTGGAAGATCCGGCAACGGCGGGGATGGACAGCGCTTTCCGCTTGCGCGAGGCCGACTTGGACAAACATCTGAGCAACGACAAGCAGCCCGAAGAAAAGAGCGAAGCGGTAAAACCCAGCAGCAAGGTCGCTCCTAAAGAGAACGACGGCAAGAAAGCGGAAGTCGTTGAATTCGGTGCCAAGAACGATTATCAGTTGAATCGTGCGCTCGACTTGCTGAAAGGCGCGAGTATCTTCCGGGGGAAATAAAACGATGAATCCGTTCGAGCTCCATAAACAACGCGTGTTAGTGTTTGCCGATGAACCCGCAAACCAAGTTGAACAGGCTTTTTTATTGCTGAGCGGACTAGATCATCTTGAGGTCGAAAATGGGCCGATCCGCAACAGTTTGCTGATTCGTTACAGCGTGGAGCATTATTCGCTCGAAGGCTTAAAGAAGGCGCTCATCAAAGAAGGCTTCACCTTCAATTATGGCTGGCTTGCAAAATTGAAGCATGGCTTCATCCACTACTGCGAAGACGTGCAGTACCACAACCTGAAATCGCCCGAGCCGCGCACCAAGAACAACTCGCAAGCGGTGTTCGTGAAAGCTTACGAGCATCATCCGCATGGCGACCACGACGACGCTCAATCGCCTGAGACAAACCAATCGAAATGACCCTCGGCATCGCGCCGGCCTCGCTTTATGAACGATGATCAACTGCTGCGCTATAGCCGCCATATCCTGTTGCCGGAGATCGGCATCGAAGGGCAGCAAAAACTCTCCGCTGCGCACGCATTGATCATCGGCGCGGGCGGCCTGGGTTCCCCCGTAGCCCTGTTCCTCGCCGCCTGCGGTGTCGGCACGATCACCTTGTGTGATGATGACACGGTCGATCTCACCAACCTGCAACGCCAGATCGCACATCGCACTGCCAGCGTTGGCAAAGCAAAAGTCTCTTCTGCAAAAGACACGCTGGCAGAGATCAATCCGGATGTGAATGTAGTAGCGCTGATCGAACGCGCCGATGAGGTGAGACTTGCCGAGTTAGTTAAACAAGCTGATGTGGTCGTGGATTGCAGCGACAACTTCCCCACCCGATACGCCCTTAACCGCGTCTGTCACGCCCTCAAAAAGCCACTCGTGTCCGGCGCAGCCACGCGCTTCGACGGGCAAGTCAGCGTGTTCGATTTTCGCCGCGACGACTCCCCCTGTTATGAATGTTTGTATCCCGAACGCATGGAGAGCGAGGAGACACGTTGTGCCGTGATGGGCGTCTTTGCGCCACTGGTCGGCATTGTGGGCAGCATGCAAGCAGCGGAAGCACTCAAACTGTTGATGCATATCGACACGACGTTGTGCGGAAGATTGTTGACGCTGAACGCACTCAGCATGGAAGTGCGCACGCTACGACTGTCAAAAGACGCGGATTGTGCGGTCTGCCGTCGCACCTGACCGCACCGCACGCTTTCAATCCGGTAATGCGATCTTGTTACCCGTGCTGAACTGGTAATCCTTGAAGATGTGTTCTGCGCTCAACACTTGGTAGCTGCCGTCTGCCGCTTTGCGCGTGGTGTCTTTCAAACGGTAGGTCAGGTGTCCGCAGGTCCAGCATTTAAAATTGCGCATGTGGGTGCATAGACAGGTCTTGTCCATGACAACAACTTTCTTGTCATCGGGGTGTGCGGCCACCTCACGGTTGTAGGCATCGATGTAATCGCATCGACCGTTGGCATCCAGTAAATAACCATAGGACTCGCACCCGGGGCGGATGCCAGAGCCAATGGAGGGACTGCTCTTCAACATGCGCATGGGATAGCCCGTGGGCGAAGTGCCATTGACTTCGATGTCGTCCTCAGTAGCCCTGAAATATTCTTGTTGCACCTCCGCTGGCAGGCCACATTCCTTGGCAACGGTGAAACGTGTCGCCACTTGCACTGCCCCTGCGCCTTCCGCCAAGAAACCAGCGGCATCACCGCCCGTAAATATCCCCCCTGCCGGGATGACGGGAATAGCCAACTTTTCTGCCTTTAGGTACGCGTGAATCTCGTTCACGATGGTGCGCAAGTCATACTGCGCCCAGTCCATGCCAAAGCCCAAGTGCCCCCCTGCCAGCGGACCTTCGACAACCACGTAGTCGGGCAAGCGATTGGTCTTCACGTTCTTGCGCAAGAATAGTTGCAAGGCGCGCACGGAAGAAACGATGATGCCCAGCTTCACGTCGCGGAAACGCGGATGGTCTTCCATCAGTGCGAACGAGCCCAGATGCAAGCCCGCTGCCAAGGTGATGCCGTCGATACCTGCGCTCATCGCTTCATGCAGACGCACACGCAGGGTGTCGCGCGGCGAATTCATGGTGAGTTTTTCCATGACGTTGATGAACACCATGCCCGGACCGCGTTTGCGCTCCATGGTGTTGCTCACGTGCAATCGGGTAGATTCTGCAATATGCCCAAGGTCAAACTTGACCAGCGACTTGTCGGAATTGTCGATATTGGCTTTGTACTGCTGGAGTTTTTCTTTGACGAAACCGGTGTCGTAACGACGGTCGGACACGGTAGGCAACATGGCATCGGAGATGTGCCCCACGCCCCCCAAACGGGCAGCTTCCAAGGCGAGGTCGGCGGTGGAAATGTCCACGCCCATGCCGCCAATCATGATGGGAACCAACTCGTGTTTGCCCAACTTCAGGCGGTAATCATCTACTTTTTTTGTCATCGTCTCCCCAGCGCTTTGGGGGCTCCTCCGTCAACTTTGCACGCCGATCATTGCGTCGGCCTTATGGCGCTATATTACCTTGGAATAGCGTGCATGTTCGGTGCGCGTGCGCAGATATTTGTCGAACACCATGCAGATGTTGCGGATAAGCATGCGCCCCTTGGGGGTAACGGTGATCCACTGCGGCGACAAATTAAGCAAGCCTTCTTTTTCGTACTCGGCCAGTTCTTTCATCTCGGTAGCGAAGTACTCGTCGAAATTCAGCAGGTAGGCAATGCCCAAAGATTCTTTGGATATCTCGAAGTGGCACATCAACGCTTGGATGATGGCGCGTCGCACCAGATCATCCGCGTTCAGTTCCAAGCCGCGCATGATGGGAAGTTCGTTACGATCAAGCGCATCGTAATAATCTTCCAACTCGCGGTAATTTTGGCTGTAGGTGGGGCCAATTTTGCCGATGGCGCTCACCCCCAGTGCGACAAGGTCGCAATCAGAGTGAGTGGAATAGCCCTGAAAATTGCGATGCAAACGCCCCTGCCGTTGTGCGACCGCCAACTCATCTTCTGGTTTGGCGAAGTGATCCATACCGATGTACACGTACCCCGCGCCCGTGAGTTTGTTCACCGCCATACTCAAGATGTCTAGTTTAGTTTGTGGCGCTGGTAGCTCTTCTTCATGGATGCGGCGTTGCGGCTTGAAGAGGGTCGGCATGTGCGCGTAGTTGTAGATGGACAGACGATCTGGGTTAGTCGCAATGACGCGATCCAGCGTACGACCAAAGCCTTCCAACGTTTGTTTGGGCAAGCCATAGATGAGGTCGATGCTCACCGATTTGAAGCCATTGGCGCGCGCGGCGTTGATGACGCGCATCGTTTCTTCTTCACTTTGGATGCGGTTCACCGCTTTCTGCACGTCGTCATCGAAATCCTGCACGCCGACGCTGATGCGGTTGAATCCTGTTTGCCCCAGCAAGGCGATGGTTTCGTCGGTGACCTTGCGTGGATCGATCTCGATGGAATATTCGCCATCGTCAATGAGCTTAAAGTGTTGGCGGATGGCCGCCATCACTTCGCGGATCTCGTCGTCACTCAAAAAGGTCGGTGTGCCGCCGCCGAAGTGCAGCTGCTCCACGACTTGGTTGGGCCCCAACAGCTTGGCCTGCATCGCCATCTCTTGGATAAGATAACGCACATATTCGGCTGACTTGCTGCGGTCTTTGGTAATCACCTTGTTACAGGCGCAGTAAAAACACAGCGTATTGCAGAAGGGAATGTGAATGTACAAAGACAATGGACGCCCTACCCCGCCGATCTCGCGCTTGGCCACCCACTGACTGTAACTCTCCGCATTGAAGGCTTCGACGAAGCGATCCGCCGTCGGATACGAGGTGTAGCGCGGCCCATTCTTGTCCAGCCTGCGTATCAGCTCCAAGTCAACCACCAATTGATTCACTGCGTCGTTCATCTCTGCCTCCTCAAATGAGGCGCGTACTATGCCATCACCCTGCCCGCAGTACTTGATATATGTCAAAATGGGCGGGTATAAACCCTCCGCATCCTGCGGCTATAAGTGATCAAGAACGTGCCACCCGATACCCCCACCGAACTCAAAGTCGCCTGCTCCAATTGCAATCTGCGCGAGATATGTCTCCCTGTCGAACTGACCGCCGGAGAGATGCATCGACTGGAAGAGTTGAGCAACAACAAACGCAGTTATACCGCCGGCGATTATCTCTATCGCACCGGCGACCGCTTCAAGTCCTTGCACGCCATCCGCAGCGGTTCGTTCAAGACACGCGTCCTGCACGAAGATGGGCGTGAGCAAGTTACCGGGTTCCTGATGGCGGGCGAGATCATCGGACTGGATGCCATCAGCACCGACCTGCACACTTGCGAGGCACTCGCAATGGAGTACAGCGAGGTGTGCGAACTGCCGTTCAATAAGTTGGAAGAACTCAGCCGGGACATCCCCAGCTTGCAGCGCCATCTGCACAAAATCATGAGCCGCGAGATCGTGCGCGACCAAGGCATCATGCTGTTGCTCGGCTCGATGCGCGCGGAAGAACGCTTGGCCGCCTTTCTGCTCAACCTTTCACAACGCAACGCGGCACATGGCATGTCGGCCACGCAGCTCAAGTTACGCATGTCGCGCCTAGAGATTGGAAGTTATCTGGGCTTGAAATTGGAAACGGTCAGCCGCGCCTTCTCACATTTCCAGGAAGAGGGCTTGATACAGGTTAAAGCGCGCGCCGTGGAGCTATTGGATCTGCCCCGACTACGCACCTTGGTAGGCAAATCCTAAGAGAAACCGCCGCATTCCTTTATTGGACCGAAATAGGTATCCTGCGCACCGCAATCAAAACACGATAGGGAGAAGAGATGACACAAGCATACCAAGCCACACCGGAAGAAATGACGCGCGCCAAATGGCCGCACGAGATTTTCCTCATCAATCTGGTGTTCAACCACATCCTCGTCTTCGCCTCCACCTTTGGCGTGTTCAGCACATTCCCACTGATGGTGCTGATCGTTCCGTTGACATCGTTCGCCATCACGGCTTACATCGCCATCAATGCGCGCAAGGTCGCAGTAGGCAACGATACGGCGTTCGTCAAAGCGCATTGGATCGTCGCCAACAAACGCAACACGCATTTCATGTGGTTGTTGACCATCACCTGCATCGTTGTCGGAGGCGGATTCTGGCTTTCGCAGATCATGGGCTGGTCCAAGATCACCACCATCGCTTTATTGGGCGGCATCGGTCTTCTGCCCTTCATGGTGTCACTCTTGGTGCTGATCGTGATGGGAAATGATTCAATGTACCAAGCACGTCACCACAAATTCCCGCGCGGCACGACACCGCCAGCAGAATCCGTCTCGCCATCCAACGTTTGAAACCGAAAATGACCACTGAAAGCAAAATCTACTGGGGCGTCGGCATCTTTTCCGTCGTCGTGATTCTTGGGGCGTTCCTGAT
>Ga0172372_10012365_pt1 | contig 10709 bp, 15 predicted proteins | sample LakKiv5m_2_FD_114544 | JGI IMG/M metagenome (GOLD analysis project Ga0172372, IMG submission 114544) | Freshwater microbial communities from Kabuno Bay, South-Kivu, Congo - kab_092012_9.5m | ecosystem: Environmental > Aquatic > Freshwater > Lake | place: Democratic Republic of the Congo... | reverse complement strand
GGTGATGGAAGATACGAATAAAAATTGTATAGTGTATGCGATTGTTGATTTATTGACGAATTTATCAAATACCAAATGTATTATATTAAAAAACAATGAATATCAAATCAATTATTATGAACCAGTGAAAATAGACGAGAATATTTATGCGAAAATGTTGGATAATAAAACGGAAGGAGAAAAGGGTGCTGCCGCCAATGTCGAGCAAAAACCGACGGATTATATTGAATTGTATAGCTATTCCTTGAATATGGAAGAGCTTCGTACATATGTGGATAAAATTACCAAGGAATATATGCTTCGTATTAAAAATAAATTGGGCAATAAAATATATTATTTCAATGAAATTGCATTGTCAGTGTCTTACACGCATACAGGATCGGTGGATTATTCAAAACTTTCGGACAATTTGCATTTTACAATGAAGCCTTTTTATACAAATCGTAAGTTTTCCAATATTTTTGGAGAAGAAATGGAGGTTATTAAGAAGCGTGTGATGTTTTTCAAAAATAATAAAAAGTGGTATGATGAACAAGGTATTCCTTATACATTGGGTGTTTTGATGAGTGGTATTCCAGGGTCTGGAAAAACGAGTACAATTAAATGTTTAGCAAATGAACTAAAACGCCACATAGTAAATATTCACTTGACGAATGAAATGTCAAAAACGCAACTGGAAAATTTATTTTTCAATGATATTTTGTATGTGACACAAAACGGAAGAACGGAATATTATGATATACCTATTGACCAGCGAATTTATGTATTGGAAGATGTTGATTGTCAATGTGATTTTATATTGGAACGTTCAGACAAAGATTTTGATTTGATTACCACATTGAAACAAAAAATCGACGAATTAACAAAGACGAATGACAATTTGGTGCAAATGATTGAAAATCCACAACAAAATAAAATAATTAAAATGAATTATTCTCAGGCTGCCCCCCAGATTCAAAAAAGCTCACAAAAAATTACCCTGTCTTTTCTGTTGAATTTGTTAGATGGTGTATTGGAAACACCTGGCAGAGTAGTTGTGATGACAACAAATTGGATTGAAAAATTGGATTATGCGCTTATTCGTCCGGGAAGATTTGACATTAAGACAGATTTTGGATATTGTAGTAACAATATGATTGTGGATATTTTTAATTATAGATATGAAAATAAATTGACGGAAGAAAATAGACAAAAAATATTGAATATTCCTGAGAGATTTATTAGTCCAGCAGAATTGGGTAAAGTATTGTTTGAGAATTTCGACAATATGGAACAAGCCTTGGAAAAATTATTGAATTTATACAATAAATATGTGGAAAACAAAAATGTGACGGATGTAACAGATGTAACAGATGTAACAGATATAACAAATAATGTAACAAATGTAACTGATGTAACAAATAATGTAACTGATGTAACAAATGTAACTGATGTAACAAATGTAACTGATGTGACAAATGTAGATGTGACAAATGTAGATATAACAGAGGAGACATATGATAAAAAATGTGCGGATATAAGATATGGAGAATACAAACAAAATATAAAAAAACCAAAAACTATAAACAATTTAGATAATATACAAAGTTTTAATTTTCAGGATAATAATGCTTATTCATTATATGATGAGCCGTTGAATTTTGAAGAAACAATGCCACATTTTCGTGAAAACCACTCTGTTTTTGCATAAATCGTTATGAATAGAACCATTGAATCTAAACGTGATTTTTATGATTACATTTACGTTTAAAAAATTATGTGTAAATTATATATGTTAAACATCCAAAACAAAGGAGTGACGCAAACTATTTTATCTGAAAATGGCAAAATATATAAAAACAAACTGGATTGGGATGCTACCTATGATGGTAAACATGCAAAGGTGTCCATTCATTCCAATGAGGATGGAACTAAAAAACACATGGATATATTACTTACCAATCAAGATTTGTCCCAATTATTATCTATGCCTGCCATAGATATACCTATTCATAAACGATTGCAAATGGATTTCAATCCAACGCCAACAAAAAAATGGTATTTAAAAACGCCGCGTTATCGTGAGGAGTTCAAATTAAGGCGTAAAACTCCTAGTCGTAGGACAAAATCCAAAAATCGTACTTATCGTGTATATAAGAAATAAATGTGTCTATTGTGTCTATGTATCCAGAATAGAATGACCACGAATTCGTCCTGTGGTGAAATATAGACACCATGAGTCGGGTTTTTGTTTTTTTCCTCCATCGTATGCCACTGCATAACGTTTTTCAATCAACAATGCATTTAGATGGACATTATCAATATATACATCGGCCAATAATCGTCCATATTTTTCATTTTTTACATTTTTCAATTCAACCCACCTATTCATAATCATATTTTCCACAAATTCTTGTGCCATATGTGCAATTTTTTTTTCATCTTCATCGCTGCCTTTGATTTCAGGAGTATCAATTCCATTTAATCGCACATTGAATCGATATACGGGGGAACCCTTATAGGGCATTTTTGATGCAATGGTGATGGTGTCTCAGTCATAGACTTTGATTACTTTGCCGCCTTGAATGGGGAAGGTAAAATCAATAGTGTCTGCATAAGTAATATCTTTTAGTTCGATTGCTGCAGTATTGATGCGAGAACAGCAATTCATGGTTATATAGGCGTGTATAACATCATACACGTCTATTATCTCATTTTTATTTTCTTGTGAAGATAATGTATTATGATTGTTTATTTATTTCGCACAATTGGCGCATCTATTCCCATTTTTTTATTTATTCTCTCGGTTTCCCTTTTGTGGAAAAAAACAACCATGCTTCATTACTATGTTTTCGGTGCTTTTTTATCTACCTTATTAAATCTTTTTTTAAAAGGTATTTTTCAACATCCGCGTCCTAGTGAAAATCCAACCTTGTTCCGCATTGCGGTTCAACAAGGACGACGATTTGTTTTCAAAGATGGAATACCGCATGATATTTTCGGAATGCCTTCGGGTCATGCACAGTCGTCACTTTTTTCAACGGCGTTTATTCATATGGCATTGCAACGACCACAGGTAACCGCACTATATATCGCGAGTTCTATATGGACCATGATCCAACGTGTAGTGTATAATCATCATACATTCGAACAAGTGGTGGCAGGGGCATTAGTGGGTGGTATATTTGGCTACGGCATGTATGTTATGGCACGGCAGAATATTCGCGGAAAAGTGACGGAAAAAAAGGATGATTGGGGGCCACGTTGATATTTTATTGTCCTTTAATATGACCACAAGTTGTAGAACATCACAAGGTTTTTATCCCAGTTTTGCGCCGGTTATTGATACCTTGTCGGTGACCACCAGTGGAGTAGGAGTATATACCACAGTATCCATCACAGGTTCTAATTTTTTGCCGGTAAATTGTGGAACGACATATGTGAGTTTTGGTTCATTTGGCCAAATTGCGACGACTTATTATAGTTCGAATAATTTATCTTTTACTGTGCCATCCGCGGCAACTGCAGGAACATACAATGTAACTGTCGTCAATATATATTCGAACAATTTCTCTCCACAAGTAAATTCCAGTTATCCTTCCAATTGGGTATCCTCGAATGTAGTAGTATATACAGTAACGTAAGATTTATAGATATAGTGTATAAAGACGAAAGTATGAAATATTCTTTTATTGTGTTTTCTTTTTTGTTAAGCATTGTTTTATTGAGTGTTTTCATAAACCTCCAATGCAATAAGGAACCCTTTACCCATTCAATTGCGTTATTAGGAGATAGTATTTTTCGGAACGACGCCTATGTATCTTCTGGACAAAGTGTATGTGACCGATTGAGAGAAAAGGTGAATTGTTTGGCGAAAGACCATGCAACTATTGCGGATGTATATTCCCAAATAGAAAAATTGACGGCTGTTCCAAGTGTTCTTTTTCTTTCAGTAGGTGGCAATGATATATTGATGCATTATGTGTATACGAATAATGAGGTTGGCGACCTTTCTTTTGTTGCAGAAAGTTTCGAAAAATATCGCGAATTGACGAGGCAAGTAGAACGTGCAACGAACCAATTGGTATTGGTGGATTTGTATTTTCCAACGGGGGATGCCTATTCTTCTTATGCGCCGATTATTCGCGAATGGAACCGACGGGTATATGAGTGGGCAGAAAAGAACAAATGGGAGGTGCTAAAGGTGAGTCGCTTATTGACGCAACCCGATGATTTTGCATATGGAATAGAACCTTCCAGCAAAGGAGCAGAAAAATTGGCAGATGCAATATGTGCCTATTCGACCACTGCGATAGGTGAATGATGCACTTGCGGGGGTGCAGACCATTCGGCATAAGGAATGGCTTTGGTGGTTGGACGTTCGAGTGCCAATAACTGTTCCAATGCTTTCATTCTTCTCTCCAGTGGTTTTAAATTGCTCGATAATTTGCGCGACAATTGTTTCCATCGCCATTCGAACTGAAGAGCGGCTGTCCAATCGGGAAATCCGGAGACATAGGCGACGCGTCTCCAAGTTTCACCCAATGTAACACGGGTAGTTGTGCAACGTGCGCCTCCCTTTATTTCGCCATTGTGCTGGCGTAATCGTCTATCGAGATTTACGGTTGCGCCAATGTAGGTATTTCCAGTGGTGGAAGCTAATAAATATACGTAGAATGCGGTGGATGTCATTTATTGGATGCAAACAAAAAATGATTTATTTTTCAACTATTTCTCTCTATTTTGTTCTAAAATTCTAATGTTGAAAATAATGAATGTAAACAAACCTGAGTCCAATGAAACCAATCAATATTTGTTTTTATATTTTTGTAAATATGGTGAAACGGTGATACTTGATCATTTATTAACGACACGCAAAGTAAGTATATATGAAACAACTGTCCGTCATGCGTTTTGCGAGGCTTGTCTTCAAAATCGATTGGAAATTGCCAAATGGTTGCACTTGCATTTTATAATAGATTTTTCCGAAAATATCACATCCAAATTGTTATTTGCATTGTGTGAAAGAGAACATTTATCTGTGCTTATGTGGTTGTTTTGTCATTTTGCCTTGGATGTTCTCTCGTTAGAGAAGGAAAAATCAATATTATTATTAGCATGTACTCATGGAAATATAGAATTGGCAAAATACATTTTATCTATCTTAGTAGCACAAGGTGTCAATCCTCATATGTATATTGAAAAAACTGTGTCGCAAGAAACGTTCCAAAAGTTGTGTGATGCCAATTCATTGCGAATGGTGAAATGGTTATATTCTCTGCATTATGGATATTTGCATAAGAACAAAACTTACGGAAAAGAAGCATTTATATATGCGTGCAAAAATAGAAACAATAAAATGGCACATTGGTTATTGGGTGTATTTATGAATGATTTTGACCACTATCCGTGGGATAATTTGTTTAGCTCTTAAAAACCCAAAAAAAATATAAAAAATGAATAAAACCCAAATAAACAAAGAACAATGTAAATAAAACCCACTTACTCTCCATTAATTTCTTGCTTACGTAAGGTGAATAAATCGTTGATTTCTTTTTTTAGTATGGGTAATGGTATGAGTTCATAATTTTCTGCATCAGGATGCAATCGAACCAATACTAAATTTTGAACGATTTTTCCATATTTTTCTTCTAAAATTGTTTTATACAGATTTAACTGGAGAGCGTAATGCCAGAAATTTGAATGATGTAAATGACAAATGGCGGGAGTTTTGGCGAATTCATTAAAATTATTTATTCTTGTGATATTTTTGGAACGTTTCCAATCATAAATGGAGAGAGTTCCATCAGTATTTTCATAGACCATATCGATGGAGCCGGATATTTTGACATCATCATGATAAATAATCCATTCTGTGCGATAAGGTTTTAAATGTGGATGATCTTTTATAAATTGGATGAAATATTGCCATTCTATTGGTTTGGTGTGGGTATCCGTTGTGTTATTTTTGTAAAAATGGTATAAATCATTATTTGTATAGGGGAAGGGTATATTTGGTTCATTATGAAAACATTCAATTTCATAATGAAGATGGGTTCCAGCGCCAGACACGCTTTCTTTATTTTGGTTCCATAATGCTTTGATTTCGTCAGGTGTAAGTCCCCAATATTTATGTCCTTCTTTCCATCCTCTGCCGTTCATCATTTTGGCGATAATGAGGTCTGCATCAAAATGTGGAAAATGTGAATGTATCCAAGTGGTTACAGATGTATATTTTACATCAGGTTCAGTCAATACGATATATTTATGGTCTTCTTCGAAAAACTGGATATTTTTATCACGACTATGGGTGTTTTGTGTGGCTAATACAACAGGATGCATATGCTGTATAAAAGTGTAGTATTATCATTTCAATTTTTTCAGCAGATTATAAGTCATACAAGGTCGTCAATGTTAGATTGAAGCTGTAATCCATGTTATTTAAACTGACAATGCGTCCATATTCATCTACTAATTGAATAGACACATTTTGTAAATTGACTGGTCCAAAATATTCGCGAATGGGTGCAACAGTTGGTAACAAATTTTTATTTTGTAAGGTGAAAGCGGGTAAATTACCTACGGTTAATTGAGCCAAAATATTATTATTTAATATGGAAGAATTTAAAGCAGAATAGAAATTTTTGGAGACGTTATTGTTGTGATCATCCAAAATAAGATACAAATATTTGGGACCACTAACATCAACCACACCTTCCGACACATAATTTAGATTATTTACATATATGCCTCCGCGAAAACCGAGCATCCATCCTAATTTCAATGGAAGGGGAATATTTTTATCATCTACGCCATAGTAGTCTGCGACAAAATTTAATGAATAGGATGCGACGGTTCCCGTGGTGATTTCGCCAACCATGGTTTGACCGCTTCCAATGAGTGAATTTACTGCACTACCATTGGCTAAATTTACATTGAATGCGATTAACGAAAAAGGTGTACCTGCTGCTTGAAGTTCGGTATTGATTGCAGTAATTACACTGTATGCATCATAATTTCCGTCGGGTATGGTAATGACCGTGCTACTAGCGGTGCCTGTAGTAGGAGTGACAGTGATGGTAAAAAATGAATTGCCGAATTGTTTTGAAATGGCGTAATAAGTGAGTGGCAATTGAATGGAAACGAGGTTCATTTCTACAACGTTGTTAAACTGTGTGGGCAACGTGAAATTGAAATGAGTGGAAGAGGTGCTGAAATAATTGTCGCGAAATCGAGTATCAATGACCAAATTTTTGTAACTTATCTTTTTTTTCAAAGGATTGACAACGCCTGGATAAAAAGCGCTTGGATAAGAAGATGTATAGGGTTTTTCATAACGAGTTTGCACGGGATGTTCTGCAGGAGTGTCTTTCATTTGTGCGGGTTGCAATTCATAATACGATGCATATTGATCGCCATATAAACTGTTGTTGTTCAATATTTGTTGTTCCTTTAACTGCATTAACAAAATATTTTTTACATCTCTTAAGAAGCTGAGTGTTTTGACTTGCATTTCTTTGTCCAGGCGTTGATTTCGTATGATATTTTCTCTCAATTTGCTTTCTTTTATTTCGAGCATGGAAGAAGTATAATGAGGGGGCAATTCGAATAATTCGAGAAGTTCTTTAGGGGTATAATTTTGGATATTTAAATCGAAGGACGACATATATTATGTTATTATTTTTTATCTTTTTGTTTAACTTATGCCACTTATGTCACTTATGTCACTTATGCCAAATAACTTGCAATCTAGCAATTTTTATAACCCTACTATATAGTATAAGTGATGTATTTGGATATTTTTATAACTTTTATTTTCACGGTGAAAATAATTTTTATTTTATTGAGTGTCTATCAGGTGTATCTTAAGATGAAAAAAGAAAAAAATACATCTATATATAAAAAAATTCATTATTGGAGAGAACGATTTGAGTTTATTTTTGTTATTTGTATGGGTATTTTGCTTATTTATTTGTTTCGTCCATCCAATACAAATTTGCAAATAAGTGGCGAAACTAAAATATTATTATATTTGTATGGATTTGTAAGTATATTGATTTCCAATTGGAATGTGTTTATTCATGAAGCACCTTGGTTTCAAGATGTGCAAACGTTTTTTACAACTCGAGATTAAAATTACCATATTACCATAAAATATAAGCGGCATAAAATCCAGGTGTCCCTTTTTTGAAAGCGTCTTTTTTATGACGAATGTAATATAGTCGTCTTCTCTCTTCTGCCATTTTTTTGTCTTCCTGCAAATAGGTGGGATAATCTTTATAGTCGATTGCTCCAATGGAACAGATGTATTCTTTTTTTGCAGTGAATACATCTATTTTTTTCTTTTTATTGTGACTTGGTTGAATGAGAACCCCCAATTCTTTGGCGCGCTTAAAGGAATAAGGAGTAATCTTATACATGGTTGAAAGCGGTCTTTATATTATTCAAGAGTAAAAAAATGAATAGATTGGGAGCCTAAAGAGTAGTTGTGCGCGCAATGTTTGGATATTCAAATAAATATACGAAAGCTCTCCAAGTGATTTCGCAACAATTTCAACAACTGACCAATATTTATGTGGTGAAATATATAAACACGGGTGATCGTGTTATGGATGGAATATTATCGGTGATGGTAAATAGTATGATTTCAATATTGGGTAGTTTGAATTATAACTTTTTGATGTACTCTTATAAATACATAAACACAAAAGAAGAAACCGATTCGCCTACAGATATTAATTATTCATTTATTGATTTTTCACAGCATGATAAAGAAGAAATTCTAAAATATAAATTTAAACTAGAAATTCTCGAACCTTTACACCTTTTCTCATTTAAAACGCCCATTTTATATGAGAACTCATAAATAATTTTTCTTAATTTTTCGTGTCTTATTTTTCTTGGATATATATTTTTCTGGTCTTTCATAAGCACCCTTAATTATATTTCTGCATTTGTCTTTTGGTATATTTCTTATGGTTTTGGTTATATTTTCCTTCAATTCTGTATGTGTTAATCCGTCTAATTTTTGTAATCGTGATTTCAACATACTGAAATAATTTTCTATGGAATTGGTAAAATGTTGATAAGGAACCGCATATAATAAATAATTGTCTTTGTTTATTAATTCTTTCACCTTTGGATTTCTATGACTGCTTGCATTATCCAAAATTATTAATTTATTCTTGAATTTATTTGTTATATTTGCTTCTAAAAACTCTACCATTCTATCTGCGTTTATTCCACTTTTTTCATAATAAATCCCAACCAACAACACCATTTACCGAAATAGCAAATATTCCTGTATATTTCTTGAATACTTCTTGTGATTGTGTTTTTATTACACATCTTTTTCCTTTTTCACTATAACACCTGTTTCTCTTTTGTAATGATTTTATTGAGGTTTCATCGATACATATAATATCATCTATTTTGTATTTTTTCACTTCGTCATAAAATTTTTTCAAATTGTTATTTATGTCAATATCCTTACCAAAACGCTTAACTGGTTCGTGTCTTATTCTTGTCATTTTTAATGTAATGTTATTATCGTGAATGATACGACTTATATGAGACTTATTCAAGTCTAAATTTGGATATTTGTTTTTCAATAATATAACAACTCTTCAATTGTAATTGTTTTATTTTTATTGATTTCGCCTAATAAAAATTCCACGTGTTCTTTATGAACTTTATACGCTTTTGGTGTTCTTTCATAACCAGTAATTTTTCCATCTTTTTTATATTTTTCTACCCAACGCATTAAACTTCGTCTGGAACATTTGAATATCTTACAAACTTCTTCTTGTGTTTTTGTCTTCAATTAAATAATATTGAACGGCAGTTTCTTTATAATCACTACTTTTTTGATAAGGCATATATACTATTTATTTATAAAATTGAATTAAAAATAATAACAAAATAAATAATTACTAATAAAATGTCACATATTTTATCTCTTGGAGCAATCAATAAACTTACTGGTGAATATGTTTATCCTAAAATAGCAAATAAAAAAGATGAATATATTTGCCCAGAATGTAATAAAGATTTAATTTTATGTCAAGGTGAAATAAGAGTTCATCATTTCAGACATAAAGTAGATAATGTTAATCCTTGTCATCATTATAGCAACCCAACTGAAGCGCAAATTCACAAAGACGCAAAAATATTATTAAAAAATTTATTGGAAAAAAAAATACCAATTTCATTTAATAGAACTTGTTGTTGCTGTAAAAATAAGGAAATATTTGAAATTCTAGAAATAAGTGAAACATCAACTATACAACTTGAATATAGATTTGAATATAATGGTCTAAAAATTGCTGATGTAGCATATATTGATGATGGTGATATTGTATATATATTTGAAATATGTAATACACATAAAACTTGTAGTGAAAATAGACCTGAACCTTGGTTTGAAATAAATGCTGAAATGCTTATAAAATTAGCAAATGATAATAGTTTAATTTCATTAGAAATACCTTGTATTGGTTATGGAAATTGGAGTAGAGATACACAAATGAAACATATGATGCCTACGATGAATAAAGGATTAAGAAAATTAATTCATAAAAGGTATGATACAATTACTATAAATGAGTATCGTACATCACAAAGGTGTTGTGAATGTTATAATGAACTGAAACATCAAAAAGATAAAAAAGGAAAAGAAATATACAGATTATTCTGTTGTTCTAACTGCGTGAGTTCCAAAAACAAAAATG
>Ga0172372_10012364_pt1 | contig 10710 bp, 9 predicted proteins | sample LakKiv5m_2_FD_114544 | JGI IMG/M metagenome (GOLD analysis project Ga0172372, IMG submission 114544) | Freshwater microbial communities from Kabuno Bay, South-Kivu, Congo - kab_092012_9.5m | ecosystem: Environmental > Aquatic > Freshwater > Lake | place: Democratic Republic of the Congo... | reverse complement strand
CCCCTGAAAACCGGGACCTTCCATGATCAAGCTCACCATTGGCAACAAAAATTACTCGTCGTGGTCGATGCGGCCCTGGGTCTTGCTCAAGCAGGCCGGCATTGACTTTGAAGAAGTGATGGTGCGCTTTGACGGCTTTGGGCCGCAGTCGCAATTCAAAACCTCGCTGCGTGGTCTGTCCCCTACGGGCAAGGTACCGGTGCTGCAAGACGGCAGCCTGGTGGTGTGGGACACACTGGCGATTGCCGAATACGTGGCCGAACGCTTCCCGGAATGCGAGCTCTGGCCACACGACGCAGCCGTGCGTGCCCGCGCACGCAGCGTCTGCGCCGAAATGCACAGTGGCTTTACCGCGCTGCGCAGCGCGTGCCCGATGAACGTCGAAGCGCGGCTGCCAGAAGTTGGGGCGCTGATCTGGCGTGACAACGTTGGCGTGCGCAGCGACGTGGCACGTCTGGTTGATATGTGGCGTAGCGCGCTACAGAGCAGCGGTGGCCCGCTGCTGTTTGGCAACTTCAGCGTGGCTGACGCGTACTTTGCACCGGTCTGTAGCCGCCTGATCACGTACGCCCTGCCGCTGCCCGACGACGCTGCAGCCTATGTGCAACGCGTGTGTGCGCTGCCCGGCATGCGCGCCTGGTACGACGCCGCGTGCGCCGAGCACGATTTTTTGGACTTTGAAGAGCCGTACCGGCTGCGCAGTTGACCATGGAAATTCACCTGGTTGGCGGTGCCGTGCGCGATGCCCTGCTGGGGTTGCCGGTGCAAGACCGTGACTGGGTGGTGGTGGGTGCCACCCCCGAACAGATGATGGCGCAAGGCTTTACGCCGGTGGGCAAAGACTTTCCGGTGTTTTTGCATCCGCGCACGCACGAGGAATACGCGCTGGCGCGCACCGAACGCAAGACCGCCCCCGGTTACCACGGCTTTGCTTTTCATGCCGCACCCGACGTTCGGCTTGAAGACGACCTGGCGCGTCGCGATATTACTATTAATGCAATAGCTAGTAGCGCTCTATCCACATGGGCTGGAGGCCAATTTGATACAAAACTTCTGATCGACCCACTGGGTGGCCAGCGCGACCTGCAAGCCAAAGTGCTGCGCCACGTGAGCCCGGCGTTTCGTGAAGACCCGGTGCGCATCCTGCGCTTGGCGCGCTTTGCCGCGCGCTTTGCCGACTTCAGCGTGGCATCTGAAACCACGCTGCTCATGGGTGAGATGGTGACCAGCGGCGAGGTGGACCACCTGGTTCCTGAGCGCGTCTGGCAAGAGCTGGGGCGCGGCCTGATGGAACGCCGTCCGTCGCGCATGTTTGAAGTGTTGCGTGATTGCGGTGCGCTGGCGCGGCTACTGCCCGAGGTAAACCGGCTGTGGGGTGTGGCGCAGCGCGCCGACTACCACCCCGAGGTGGACACCGGCGTGCACGTGATGATGGTGCTGGACATGGCCGCGCTCTTGCAGGCGCCGCTGCCCGTGCGCTTTGCCTGCCTGTGCCACGACCTGGGCAAAGGCAACACGCCCGCTGATATCTTGCCGCGCCACCTGGGGCACGAAGGGCGCAGCGTGACGCTGCTGCGCCAGGTGTGCCAACGCCTGCGCGTACCTGCGGCGTGCCAGGAACTGGCCGAGGTGATGGCGCGCGAGCACAGCAACATCCACCGCAGCACCGAGCTGAATGCAGCGGCGCTGGTGCGATTGCTGACGCGTTGCGACGCGCTGCGCAAGCCCCAGCGTTTTGCCGACATCACGCTGGCGTGCGAATGCGACGCGCGCGGGCGCCTGCATCACCAAGACACACCGTACCCGCAGCGCCAGCGGCTATTGCGCGTGCTGGCGCTGATGCAGCAGGTGGACACGCGCGCCCTGGCCGAGCAAGCGCAGGCTGAAGGCGTCAGTGGTGAGCGCCTTGGCCGGCTGATCGAGCAAGCGCGTGTAGCTGCAGTGCAGCGTGGTCTGGCGCAGCCGGATGCGGCTGGACCGCAATAATCCATCCATGCCGATCAACCTGAAAGCGTTGCAAACCGCCTTCGCGCACATTCGCGAGGGGGTCTTGTTGATGGACGCCAAGCAGCGCGTGATCGGGTTCAACCCCAGGGTGTGTGAGCTGCTGGATTTGCCCAGCTACATTCTCAAGGACAAACCCACCATCCAGGAGTTGACGCGCTGGCAACAGCAGCGCGGCGATTTTGGCCCGCAAAACCAGTGGTTGGAGACAGCGTTGGCCGAGTACCTGCACCGGGTGGCCTTGGGTCACCCCGATGAAGGCGTCGACCATTACCAGCGCATCACGCACACTGGCCGCACGCTGGACGTGGCCACCGAACCCCTGGCTGATGGCGGTGCCGTCCGCGTTTTCACCGACATCACAACACAGGTTCTGGAGCATCACGCTTTCCTCAAACTCGGCGATTTGGCGCGTAAAGTGCAAATGCTGGGACGCATCGGTGGCTGGGAATTTGATCGAGCGGAAAACACCATCACGTGGACCGAAGGTACGTATCAGATCTTTGACACCACTCCCGAGCAATTTACCCCTACGGTTCTAACCACGCGCGCGCTGTTTACGCCGCAAGCCTGGCAGGTGGTGCAGGAGTCTTATGCCGACGCCCTGAACCAGCCGGAGAACCACCAGTTCGACATTCAGATGCTGACGGTCACCGGGCGACCCATCTGGGTTCACTCCACTGGTCAGACGGTCTGGAAGGACGGTCGCCCCATCAAGCGCACCGCCATCGTCCAGGACATTACCGAGCGCAAGCAGATTGAAGGTCAGGTCTGGGCGCAAGCGCACCTGGATGCCCTGACCGGGCTGCCCAACCGGCGCATGATGCGCGAGCGGCTCGAACAAGAACAAAAGAAATGCCGACGTGATCACCGACGGCTGGCGCTGCTGTTCGTCGATCTGGACCATTTCAAGGAGATCAACGATACGCTTGGCCACGACCAGGGCGATCAATTGCTGATCGAAGCAGCATCGCGAATTCGTCAATGCGTGCGCGAGGCCGATACGGTGGCGCGCATGGGTGGCGACGAATTCACCGTGGTGATCACCGATTTGCAAAGCGCCGATCGGCTTGAGGGGGTGTTGCAGAAAATGCTCGACGCGCTCAGCGCCGCTTTCGCACTCAAGCACGAGCAGGTGTTTGTGTCGGCCAGCATTGGCGTGACGGTGTACCCCGACGACGCCTCCGACATCGAGGGACTGCTCAAAAGCGCTGATCAGGCCTTGTACGCGGCCAAAGGTGCCGGGCGCAATCGGTTCCGCTTTTTTACACCGGCGCTTCAGGAAACCATCCAGCACCGCGCCCAAGTGGCGCACGACTTGCGGATTGCTTTGGCCGAGCAGCAATTGCGCGTCTATTACCAGCCGATCGTTGATCTGGCCAGTGGCACCATTGGCAAGGCCGAAGCGCTGGTGCGTTGGCAGCACCCGACGCGCGGTCTGGTCAGCCCGGCTGAATTCATTGCAGTGGCCGAAAGCAGTGGCTTGATCGTGCCGCTGGGGGAATGGGTATTCCAACGCGCCGCCAACCAGGTAAGACAGTGGCGTTCCACGCTGCACCCGCACTTCCAGATCAGCGTCAACAAGTCACCCGTGCAATTTGAAAACCCCGATGCGCAAGCCGTACCGTGGATCAACCAGCTCAGGGCACTGGGGCTGGACGGGGACAGCATCGTTGTCGAGATCACCGAAGGCCTGTTGCTGTCAACCAGCGACGGCGTCGTTGACCAGTTGCTGCGCCTGGCCGATGACGGTATCCAAGTGTCACTGGACGACTTTGGCACCGGTTACTCGTCGTTGGCGTACCTGCAGAAGTTCCACATCGACTTCATCAAGATTGACCAGTCTTTTGTGCGCCAGTTGGTGAACGGGTCAACCGATCTGGCACTGTGTCAGGCCATTATCGCGATGGCGCACACGTTGGGTATGAAGGTGGTGGCCGAAGGCATAGAGACCGAGCAGCAACGCCAACTGCTGACCGACGCCGGTTGCGACTATGGCCAAGGTTACCTGTTTTCACCACCAGTACCGGCTGACGCGTTCGAGCGGCTGATGGATTTACCTTGGGCCGGCAATCCAGCATGACGGCTGCCGAGTGGACCGCTTTGCTGGTGATGTGTACGGCCGTCAGCTTCACGCCAGGCCCCAACACCACCTTGTCCGCGGCGTTGGCGACCAACCGGGGGCTGCGGCACGCCTTGCGCTTTGTTGCGTCAGTGCCCGTTGGTTGGGGTCTGCTGCTGGCCTTGTGCGTCAGTGGCGTGGGTGCGCTGGTGGTCACCGTGCCGCTGCTGCGTTGGGGCGTCAAAGGCATGGGTGTCGCCTACCTGCTGTGGCTGGCCTGGAAACTCTGGCACGCGCACAAATTGGCGCAAGCCAGCAACAGCCAGCTTGACGTCAGCTTTGTTCAGGGTGTATTGCTACAGTTTTTGAACATCAAGGCGTGGATGCTGGCGCTGACCGTGGTGGCCGGGTGGGTAGCGGGGCGCTCCGACTTATGGTCGCGCTTTGCGCTGGTGCTGCCGGTGTTGCTGGCGTTTGCGCTGAGCAGCAATCTGACCTACGCACTGGTCGGCTCGGGCTTGCGCCGTTGGCTGTCTGACGCGCAACATGGCGGTCGGCGTCTGCTGTGGTTCAACCGCAGCATGGCCGGTGTGCTGATCGCCACGGCGGCGTGGATGGCAACCGTCTGACGCGCTGAGCCTTCACACGCGTCACCGTGGCGACAGGGCAGGGTTAGGTGTTGCCCGTACAGTCGCGCCCCATGTCCACGCTTTACCTTGTTCGGCACGCACAGGCGTCGTTTGGCGCAGATAACTACGACCAGTTGAGTGAACTCGGCATGCGCCAGAGCCTGCAACTGGGGCGTTATTTCGCGTCCAAAGGCATGACGTTTGACGCGGTGCTGACAGGCACGCTCAAGCGCCACGCACAAACCCTGAACGGCATCGCTGATGGACTACAGGCGCAACTGCCTGCAACCCCCTGGCCCGGTCTGAATGAATACGACAGCAAAGCGGTGATCGCCGCCATTCACCCCGAGCCGCTGGCGCGAGCGACCACGCCAGAGCTGTACCGCCACCACTTTCGTCTGTTGCGTCAGGGTTTGATCGCCTGGATGACCGGGCGGGCGCAACCGGCGGGACTGCCGACCTGGAAGGATTTTCAGCTAGGCGTGGTCGATGCGCTGACGTCCGTGCGCCAGAGCGGCGCAGAAAACGTGCTGCTGGTGTCCAGCGGCGGCCCGATTGCCTGCGCCATTGGCCACGTGCTGGCCACCCCGCCCGAAGCCACGGTTGAGCTCAACATGCGCCTGCGCAACACGGCGGTGAGCGAGCTGACCTTTACCCCGCGCCACTTTGCACTCAACACCTACAACACGCTGGCGCATCTGGAGGCGCTGGAACTCAACGGCTGGATCACGCACGCATAAAAAAAGCACCCGAAGGTGCTTTTTAAGATAGCAAACTGTTGTTTGCAGGTCTGGGCTACTCAAGCTTTTTTGCCAACGGTAGCGGCGGCCTTCAGGGCTTGCTCGGTCACGGCGGTGACGTTGCTTTCAGCCAGGGCCAGCGCTTGCTTGGCCGCACTTTGAGCCGATTCGATGGCGTTTTGGCTCGAAGCCAGCGCGCTCTTCAAAACCGCCACAGCAGATTCGGAACCGGCCGGGGCGTTCTTGGCGACGTTGTCCATCACTTGGCTGAACGCCTTTTGGCCGTCAGCCACCTTGCCTTCCAACGCCTTGGTGTATTCAGCGCTGGTTTCAACAGCGATGCCGTACACATGACGGCCGTAGGCGGCAGCTTTTTCAGCGGCGGGGGCGAACAGACCGGTTTGCAGGGCCATGACTTGTTGCACGTCCTTGGCACCCAGCAGGGCCTGGGCGTTGGCAAACGATTCGGTCAGCAGCGCCTTGGAGGCGGCCAGGTTCAGATCCACCAGCTTTTCAAAACCGGCGAAGGTCTTGGTTGACAGGCTCTTGGCGGTGTCGAAGTTGGCTTTGGTGGTGGCGGTGATTTGGTCAACGGTGATGTACATGATGCGAGCTTTCAAAAGAGGGTTACTGAACGGATTAGCTGCATCCGTCACTTTATGTTGCAGTGCAGCATGAAACGAATTATAGGGACGGATCGGGCGCTTTCAAGCTTTTTTTGTTGCATTGCAGCAAAAAAGTTAACGTGGAACCCGCGATTCGCGCCTGCCGACGCTCCTACAGGGTCAAGCGAATCGGTGCGCGGTGCCAAAACTTTCCTGACAGATCAGGATGTCTGAGGTTAAAAATCAGCCCTCAGACCAACGCTGTAAATCGAGTACTTGCCGCCATTCAAATCGGCTGAAAAGGTGTTGTAGAGCACCGGCATCTCGTTAAAGATCAAGGTGTCGCTCAACTGGCTGCGGGCAAAAATGCTCAGATTCGGGCGAATCCGGTAGTTGGCCTCCAGCGCAATGGTGCGCGTCTGGCTGTAAGACGACCAGCCGCGTGCGGCCAGAATGTCGTCGATGCCTTCGCGTTGCACCGCGTACCACAAATACCCGGCACGCATCGTCCAGGGGCCGTGGTTCCAGGCGGCGTTGATACCGGCTTGCAGAAAGTTGCCGCGCCAGGCCAGTTCGTCGGCCACATGGATTTTGCTGGTATTGGCCAGCACTTGTGATCCGTCGGCCGCAGTCGCAACCGTACTGGGGTTGCCAATGGCGTCAAATTGGTACGCGCGACCACCATTGAGCACGCTGCCAGACAACTGCCCGAACGACAAACGCGTGCTGCCCGCACTGAGCAACACGTCCAGATCCGTAGTGGGAGTGAGCTTCCAGCCAGCAACCAGGTCAGCCTGCAGATTGTTGTCGACCGGTTCGCTTACCTTGATGGATTGCAGCAAAAAACCAGCGGGCATGAGGGCCTGTACCCCGGCATTGACGGCAAAACTGGAGCCCACATCGCCCGCCTGGTTACCCCAGGCCGACAACCGCAGCGCCAGCGCCGGCACATGGCCCGTCCCGACAAGCAAGCGGTACTGCCCAGACGCCCGCCAACTGCTGAAATTGTAGCTTTCAGACAGCCCGCTGATGCGCCGTTGCCACAAACTACCCGACAACCAAGCGCTGTCGGTCACACGCCAGGCACCCGCCACGTGTGCGCCTTGGTAGTCGCCCGCCTGCGTGCCAGCAGCCAGCGCGTTGGTGTCTCGGATCTTGAAAAAGTCAAGCGGCTCGTTCATGTGGTCCGATCCGACTTCGAGTACACCCTTGGGGGCGTATTGCTCAGGCGTGGCACTTAAAAAGGCATCCAGTGGCGCAGCTGTGGCAGCAACAGCCGCGCCGCAAAAAAGCAGGCCCAGGGCCTGCTTTTTGAAATGTCCCCAAGCCACTCTCAGTACCGATTGGATTGGGTTGGACATGCAGGTTAAGGCTCTCAAGGTATCAGGTTGATAAAGCCGCTCAGGCTGGGGCCTGTTACAGTCACCGTAGGCGCAGTACCGCCAATCAGGCCCGGAACCGTCACCGTGCCGACGGGCAGGACGGTGCCATTGGCCAAGCGTACTGGTGCGTTGGGCAACACCAGCGTCACTTTGTAGGCCTTGTTCACCAAGGTCGCGCCGTTGCCCAGGCGCGCCATGGCGTTGCCGACAACGTTGCCCAGCACGATGCTGCTGGGCGTGCCGGGCGTCAGGGTATTGGTGACGCCAGCTACCGTGTCGGCAAAGCCGCTCAGGATCTCGGAGCCGTCCGTACCACGCGCATAGATGCGGGCAAACGCGGCGCCAGGAACCGACACAACCACATTTGCGCCACTTTGCATCAACTTGACGCCGTCAATGTAGGCTTTCAACCACGCCAGGCCGGTGGGGTCGGCGTCGGCAATTTCAATGGCTGCGGTGGTGCTTTGCCCACTGCCCAGATTGAAAGTTCCGGCGTCTGTCAGGGTAAAGCTTACAGCCGCCGTGCTGGCCATGGGCCACTTGACGGCAATGCCGGGCGAAGCCTGGAATTGCGTCAAGGTGTAAGTGGTCGCACCCGTGCCGTTGTCAAAGCCAATGCTGTCATTGGCCAGATAAACGTAGTTGGTGGGCGACACGGTGGTCGTTGTGGTGGAACTGGTGGTGCTGGTGGTTGACGTGGTGGTGGTCGTCGTCGTCGGGTTCGGGTTCACCACCGTCATGTAACCTTCAATGCCAACGCCGCTCACCGACTTGGTGGCACCATTGGCGGCGGGAACATTGACCGTGTAGTTGGTCATGGGGGAGCCATCGGCCAACGCCAGCGACAAACCGTTGATGACCAACGTCACACGGTACTTGCCACTCAGGTCTTTCAGCGCGCCCAGACGTTGCGTGGCGGCACTGACCACAGAACCCAGCGTGATGCGGCTGGTGCTGGCAAAGGTCAGCACGTTGTTGACACCCGCTACGGTGTCAGCAAAACTGCTCTTGACTTCTGAGCCATCGGGTGCCATGGCATAGACCCAGGCGTGCGCCGTGGTGGGCACGTTTACAGTCACACCGCTACCGCTGCTGGCAACGTTGACGTTGTCAATATAGGCCTTGATTTGTGCCTTGCCGTTGACGGCGGTGTCGGTCATGGCCAGCGCCACAGTGACCGGCCCACTGGGTGTCACAAACGTGCCGCCAGCGGCCAGTTTGAACTCCAGCGCAGCCGCATCCACCATGGGCCAATTCACCAAAATGCCAGACGCCGAATGGAAATCGGTCAACGTGTAGCTAGTCGTGGTAGCCCCTGTGGTGCCGTCGTTGTAACCGATGGTGTCACCGGTGAGGTACAGGTAATTGACCGGCAACGTGGTGCTGGTCGTAGTCGTCGTTGTGGTGCTGGTGCTAGATGACGACGTACTGGTTGAGGACGTGGTCGTATCACCGGGCAGCGTGGTGGTGGTGGTTGTGGTAGTGACCGCAGCGGAATTGACGGCGGTGACAACTGCGTTACTGACGGAACCGGTTGTCAAAGTGGGTGTAGCGCCCAACACAGCTGCAGCAATCGTGTCTGGTATGCCTGTATTTGTTTGCATGTTGGTGGTGACCGTAGCCAGATCAACCGCACTACCGACTGCTGCCGTAATCATGTTGCATTGCGCGGTCAGCGCGGGTTGAATGGCCGCTGCAAGATTAACAGCACCAACTTTGTCAACACCAGTTTGAATATTCGTATCTGCCAATCTGACCAGCGTCGCAGCATTTTCAACGAATTTGGCGACTATGCTTGGATTAATGGTGGCATTCGCCCCAGTGACACTGAGCAAGGGCGACGTAGCGCCAGCCAGCGTCTTGGCCAGCGCATCTTTGACCACGTCGTACACGGGTTGCAGCTTGGCAACCTCAGCGGCAGAGGCCGTGGCCGAAACGTCAACCCCACCCAATCTGGCCAGCGTCTGCGTGGTCTGCAACAACAGTTGCTGCACCGCCACGGCCTTGGCATGCAACAGCACTTCAGACCCGTTGTCCGGGTCGGTGGTGAGTAACTTGAAACCAGCGGGCAAGTCCATCAATGTAATCACTTGTGCTTCTGTGAGTGCGCTGGGGCCGACCATCAACGTGGTAAGCGGTGTCAGCACGGTGCCATTGGCTGGCGCCCTCAATTGCCCTTTTAACGCCAATCCATCAGGGTTGACACCGCCTGTTGCCACTGTTTCTGCGTTGCAGGCTTGTGCAAACCGTGTCCGACCGTTGGCATCGGTTAACGCGATGGCGGCAAAGTTGGGGCTTGCGTCGCTATCACTGGCCGGGTTCACTTTGCAAATGACCTTGGCACCCTGCACATGGCTGTTGGTCACGGTGTAAACCGGCCCCACAAAAGAGGTCGATGCACCACCGCCACAGGCAGCCAACACCAGCGCCACCGCAGACAATGGAAATAGACGGAGTTTGGATTGCATGAAAGGCCCCATAAAAGTTGAATTGGCCCGCCAGCCTTGCAAGGTCGGGTGGTTTGGAACAGCAGAAATAGTCATTGGTGCGTGCAACTGAAAAACAGGAAATAGCTAACGCGGACTGAGGCTGATGTAGCCTTCCAGCCCCGGCCCGGTAATGGACCTGACGTTGGTCGTGTCAGCCAATGATCTTGGTACAACAACCGTATAGCTGGCAAGCGCTGTGCCGTTGGCCAGTGTCAGCGGCAGATTGCTAACCACCAATGTCACTTTGTAGGTGCCGTTCAAATTGGCGCTGCCACCAACCCCATTGATGGCGCTGTTGAGTGCCGCGCCAAACACCAGCTTGCTGACCGCGTTGGCCGACGTCGCCAGGCTGGCACTGGCGCTGGCCACAGAACTGCTTAAATTGGTCAAAGTCGCACCACTGCCGTCGTTGGCCACACCATAAGCCCACGCCACGGGCGCGGCGGGTACGCTCAGCGCGATGCCGCTGGCGCTTTGGGTAAGCGCAACGTCGTCCAGATAAAACTTGATGGAACCCTGGCTGCCGGGGGCCGTGTCCACCAATGACACGGCAACACTCACCGTCTGGCCCGCGCTGGCGGTGAAAGTACCGCCATTGACCAGCGTGAACTGCAACGCCGCTGTGTCAAACACCGGCCACTTGACCGGGATGCCCGGCGCGGTCTGAAACTGCGCCAACTGTCATGAATCCAAGCCGACGCCCCGGATGATGAAAGAAACTCTAGGGTGGAGGTGACGGGGTAGATGCCGAGAAAATTCTTTGGGGAACACAACCCCGATAGCTAACTTGGCACGCCTG
>Ga0172372_10012361_pt1 | contig 10711 bp, 7 predicted proteins | sample LakKiv5m_2_FD_114544 | JGI IMG/M metagenome (GOLD analysis project Ga0172372, IMG submission 114544) | Freshwater microbial communities from Kabuno Bay, South-Kivu, Congo - kab_092012_9.5m | ecosystem: Environmental > Aquatic > Freshwater > Lake | place: Democratic Republic of the Congo... | reverse complement strand
GTTCTTTGGCACCACCGACCCGGCCGCCATCGAAGCGAAGATCGGCGACAACCGCGCCGACGCCGACCCGAACGACACCATCAAGGGCAAGAGCGACTACACCGGCTTCCTCTCGTCGCCGCCTACGCTCACGGCCCCTTGAGGCGTTCATCTCGCCTGCTCTGCCCTGCCCTGGAGTCACCATGCCCACGCTCGCCGCCCTTGCGCTGCTTTTGTCTGCCACCACGACCCCCGCCGGGGGCGGGCCGGCGCCGCAGCGGGTGCTCGTCATGGAGCTGCGGGCTGACGGCGTCGACGGCGTCGTCGTTCGGACCTTGCAGTCGTCGCTCACCACCGAGCTTGGCCGGGTGCCGGGGCTGGAGGTGCTGTCGAGCGATGACATCAAGAACCTCGCCGGGCTCGAGGCGGATCGACAACAGGCAGGCTGCGACGATGAAAACAGCTGCCTCGCCGAGGTGGCCGACGCATTGGGGGCCCGTGCGGCTGTGTTTGGCTCGGTGGGGCGTCTGGGCTCGCTCACCGTCGTGAATCTGTCGTTGCTCGACACGACCACGGCCACCCCGGTGGGCCGCGCCGAACTCAAGGTGGAGGCGTTGGAGCAGGCTCCGGCCGCCTTGTTGGAGGCCGTACCCACACTGGTGGCTTCACTCCTCGGCGAACCGGCGCGGCTGGCCTACACGAGGGACGTCGACGAGCGCCGTGCTGCTGTCGCCAAGGCAGCCGCCGCCAGCGCCGCCGCCACGGCGAGGGCCGCCGCAGAGAGCGCCGCCGCGGCCAATGCTGCCGGTGCCGGCACGATTGACTTGAAGGAGAACGCCGGCCCGCCCATCTACGTCGTCGCGCCAAAGGTGGTGGGCATGTCGGAGTCGGTGGGCACGACGGTGGCCAGCACGCTGGCGCGGGTGGCGGGTGAAGAGGGGCTGGCGGTCTTCACGCGCGACGACGCCGCAGCGATCCTCTCGCAATCGACCGACCTGCAATTGCTGGGCGCCGATGCGGATGGTCCGTCGTTGTCGGAGCTTGGGCGGCGGGTGGGCACGCGCCACGTCATGGCCTGCGTGGTGTCGACGATCGACGGCGACACCGTGGTCCAGGCGCGCTTGATCGACGTCGAGAAGGCGGCGGTGGTGTCGCTGCGCGAGACGCGGGCGTCGCAGTTTGGCGGCGGGTTCCTCGCCACGGTCGAGGCCGCTGGCCGTCTGGTGATTGCGCCCATCTTTGCCGACCAGAAGGGCAGCATCGCCCTGAAGGTCACCGAGGAGGGCGCCGACGTCGTCGTCGACGATCAGGTCGTGGGCACGACGCCGCTCATCAGGCCGCTTTCCCTGACCGGTGGCCATCATCTGGTCGAGGTGCGCAAGAAGGGGTTCATCCGATTTGCGGAGACGGTGAAGGTCTCGCGGGGCAGCGCTCTCGTGCGCGAGGTCGTGCTGCGCCCCTCGAAGGACTTTCTCGACGAGTATCGCAGCGTCAATGGCACCCTGCGTGCGCTTGCCTGGACATCGACGGGGCTTGCGATCGCAGGCGGCGTCGCGGGCGCGGGCCTGTGGTTTGGATACGCCGGCAGCCTCGATGGTCCCGTCGCTGTTGACGACAAGTTTCGCGATCCCACCACCGGACGGGTCCTGCCCGAGAACGCCGATGCCTATCGTGCCGAGCGCGCTGAAGCCGAGTTCACGACGACAGCGCTCTACAACGGCGCCGCCGCAGCCAGCGCAGTGGCCGGCCTTGTCGGGGTGGCAGCGGCGACCTTCCTGATCGTCGGCGATGACCCGGCCCGGTACGACGCCCTTGAGTAGCAGGCACGAGGGCGCCGCTGCTCAGTCGGCGGCGTCGATCTCGTCGATCTCCATGAACGGCAGGTCGCGCGACTCGAGGGCCGAGCGGGCGCCCGAGAGCTGCTCGTTGGTCTCGCGCAGCCGCCGCGACAGCACCTGCACGAACGACCACAGGAGCTTCACGGCGAGCACCGGCTCCTTGCGGATGAGCGTGTAGAACGAGCGGCGCTGCACGACGAGCAGGCGCGTGGCCTCGCGGGCCGTGACGGTGGCGCTGCGCGGCGACTGGTCGACGAGGGCCATCTCACCGAAGTGCACGCCGGGGTGCAGCTCGACGATCTCCTGGCCGCTGCGGCTGACGAGGACCTTGCCGGCGAGGATGACGTAGAGCTCCTCGCCGTTGTCGCCCTCCTTGATGATCACCGACCCGGCCTCGTAGGTCTCGAGGTAGGTGATGTTCAGGACCTTCACCAGCTCCTGGTAGGTGAGGTAGCGGAAGAGCGGGATCTTCTTCAGCGTGTCGAGCTTGAGGTTGACCTCGTTGGCCCGGGCCTCCTCGAGGGCCTTGTCGCTGGCGTCGGCAACGGCGCGCAGGATGACCGCCGTGATGTTGTCCTTGCCGCCGCGCTGGTTCGCCGTGGCGATGAGGGCGTCGGGGATCTTCTCGGTCTCGGTGTTGGCGAGGGCGTCGGCGAGGTCGTTGGGGTCGTCGTAGTAGCCGTGCAGACCGTCGGAGCAGAGCAGGAAGGTGTCGCCGGGGATGATGTCGAAGACGAGGGTGTCGACCTGGACGTTCTTCTGGATGCCGACGGCGCGGGTGATGACGTTGGCGTAGGGCGAGGTGCGGGCCTGCTCGCGGGTCATCTTGCCCCGCTTCACCATTTCCGACGTGTAGCTGTGGTCCTCGCTGAGCTGGTGGATCTGGCCGGCGCGGACCATATAGAGGCGCGAGTCGCCGACGTGGGCCATGATGCCCTTGCCGCCGACGACGAGCATCATCACGAGGGTCGTGCCCATTCCGGCCTTGCCGTTGTCGGCGGTGGCCATCGCGAAGATCTCGGAGCAGGCGGTGTTGACGGCGAGCTCGCACAGGCCGGCGAGGCGCTCGCGGGCGTCGGCGACGTCGCGGCGGGCCTCGTCGATCACGCTGCGCTGCTCGGAGAGCACCCGCTGGACGGTGGCGACGGCGTGGGCCGAGGCCACCTCGCCGGCGGCGTGTCCACCCATGCCGTCACAGACGACGTAGAGCCCGAGGCCCTGGTCGAGGAGCAGGTTGTCCTCGTTGTGGTCGCGCTTCTGACCGACGTCGGTCTTTCCTGTAGCGACGATGTGCACGGGGGATCCTCAGCGACGTCTCAAGACGACGAAAGTGAATGGGGTTCGCCGCACCATGACGCGCCGGCCGGCCACGGGTCAAACTCCCGGCCGCGGCGTCGTCGGCGCCCCGGACGGCCGTCCGGGGCGGGGTGGGTCTGCCTGATGCGGAGGCGTCAGAGTGCGACGGGACGCAGCGTCGGCGCGACGGCGAAGTCGAAGCCGGTGGCGGCGCGGATGTCCTCGACGCGGACGTCAGGGGCATGCTCGAGAAGCGTCATACCCCGGCCGCGTTCGACGGCGAAGACCGCAAGGTCGGTGATGACGAGGTCGACGCAGGCGCGCCCGGTGAGCGGCAGCGTGCAGTGCTTCACGAGCTTTTGCTCGGTCTTGCCGTCCCTGCCCTTCGCCTGGTGCTCCATCGTGACGATGACGCGGGGGCTGCCGGCGACGAGGTCCATGGCGCCGCCCATGCCCTTCACCATCTTGCCCGGGATCATCCAGTTGGCGATGTCGCCCTGCTCGCTCACCTGCATGGCGCCCAGCACCGTGAGGTCGACGTGGCCGCCGCGGATCATCGCGAAGCTGTCGGCCGACGAGAAGTACGAGGCCCCCGGCAGCGCCGTCACCGTCTGCTTGCCGGCGTTGATGAGGTCCGGGTCCTCGTCGCCCTCGAAGGGGAAGGGACCGACACCGAGCATGCCGTTTTCGCTCTGCAGCACGACGTCCATGCCGGGCGGGATGGCGTTGGCGACGAGGGTGGGGATGCCGATGCCGAGGTTGACGGTGAAGCCGTCCTTCAGCTCACGGGCGGCGCGGGCAACCATCTGTTCGCGGGTGAGGGGCATGAGGGGTTCCGTTCGGGAGATGGGGTGACGACGACGACGTGGACGGCGCTCGGACTCAGGCCTGGGCCCGGGGCCGGACCGTGCGCTGCTCGATCCAGCCGGCCTTGCCGGTGACCTGCACGAGGCGCTTCACGTAGACGCCGGGGACGTGGATGGCGTCGCCGTCGAGGGCGCCAACGGGGACGATGTGCTCGGCCTCGACGATGGTGACCTTCGCCGCCATGCACATCATCGGGCTGAAGTTGCGGGCGGTCTTTCGGAAGATCAGGTTGCCGCTCTCGTCGGCCTTCCACGCGCGCACGAGGCAGAAGTCGGCGAAGAGGCCCGTCTCCATCACGTAGGTGCGGGGCGCACCGGTGCGCGGATCGATGAGCTCGCGGGTCTCCTTCTTCGGGCTCGTGACGGCGACGGTACCGTCGGCGTGGTAGCGGATGGGCAGGCCGCCCTCGCTCACCGCGGTGCCGACGCCCGTCGCCGTGTAGAACGCCGGGATGCCGGCGCCGCCGGCGCGGATGCGCTCGGCGAGGGTGCCCTGTGGGTTCAGCTCGACGTCGAGTTCACCGGAGAGGTAGCGCCGCTCGAACTCCTTGTTCTCGCCGACATACGACGAGACCATCTTCTTGACCTGGCCATTCATCAGCAACACGCCAAGGCCCTTGTCGGTGGTGCCGCAGTTGTTGCTGATGAGGGTGAGGCCCTTCGTCCCCTGCGCGTGCAGCGCGGTGATGAGGTTCTCGGGGTTGCCGCACAGACCGAAGCCACCCACCATGAGGGTGGCCCCCTCGGGGATGTCGGCGATGGCGGCGGCGGCGGAGTCGACGCGCTTCTTCATGCCGCCCGGATGACCCGGGCCGCTGCCGTCGTCAAGTCCTCGACGGGGCGCGGCGTCCGGCTTCGACGCCCCGCGTTGACGAGGACGCTTGCGGCCTGCCGCACCCCTGCGCGTAGAGTCCCGCCCCATGAGCGACTTCGAACCGCCGCCGTCCTTCGCCGCCCGCGCCCGCATCAACGAGGCCACGTGGAAGGCGCTGCACCTCGACCGGGTGACCCACCACGAGGGGGCCCGCCTCGACTACTGGGCCGACGCCGGCGCGGCGCTGTCGTGGCGGACGCCGTGGCACACGCTCCTCGACTGGCAGCCCCCGCGCGCCCGCTGGTACGTCGGCGGCACCCTCAACGCGACCGAGACCTGCCTCGACCAGCACCTGTCGACGTGGCGGCGCAACAAGGCCGCGATCATCTGGGAGGGCGAGCCCATGCAGGGCGGGCGCCCGACGGAGACCCGGACCCTCACCTACCAGCAGCTCCACGACCAGGTGTGCCGCTTCGCCGGCGTCCTGCGGCAGCTCGGCGTCGAGTGCGGCGATCGCGTCGCCATCTACATGCCGCTCGTGCCCGAGGCCGTCGTCGCGATGCTCGCCTGCGCGCGACTCGGCGCGACCCACTCGGTGGTCTTTGGCGGCTTCTCCGCCGAGGCGCTGCGCGATCGCATCCACGACGCCGCCTGCAAGGTCGTTGTCACCGCCGACGGCGGCGCCCGCCGCGGCCAGATCGTCCGCCTCAAGGACACCGTCGACGAGGCCCTCAAGGATCCGCGGACGGCCTCGGTGCGCCACGTCGTCGTGCTCAAGCGCACCGGCCAGGACGTCGCCATGACGCCGGAGCGCGACCTGTGGTGGGACGACGCCGTCGCCGAGGCCACGCCGGTCCGCGAGGCAGTCGCCGTCGACGCCGAGCACCCGCTCTTCATCCTCTACACCTCGGGCACGACGGGAAAGCCCAAGGGTGTGGTGCACTCGACGGGCGGCTACCTCGCCGGCGCGATGCGCTCGTACCGCTTCGTCTTCGACCACAAGGACGAGGACATCTTCTGGTGCACCGCCGACGTCGGCTGGATCACCGGGCACAGCTATGTGACCTACGGGCCCCTCGCCAACGGCGCGACGATCCTGCTCTACGAGGGCGCGCCGGTGTACCCGGAACCCGACCGCTTCTGGGACATCATCGAGCGGCACCGCGTGAGCGTGCTCTACACGGCGCCGACGGCCATCCGCACCTTCATGCGCCTCGGCGACCACCACGTCGAGAAGCACGACCTGTCGTCGCTGCGCCTGCTGGGCTCGGTGGGCGAGCCCATCAACCCCGAGGCCTGGCGCTGGTACCACGACACCGTCGGCGGCGGCCGCTGCCCCATCGTCGATACGTGGTGGCAGACGGAGACCGGCAGCATGATGGCGTCGCCGTTGCCGGGGCTGACGACGACGAAGCCGGGCTCGTGCATGGGGGCCCTGCCCGGCATCGACCTCGCCGTCGTGCGCCAGGACGGCACCCTGTGCGCGCCCGAGGAGCAGGGTCTGCTCGTGAGCCGCAAGCCGTGGCCTTCGATGATGCGGACGGTCTGGGGCGACGACGAGCGCTTCAAGCAGACCTACTGGGTGCAGCTCAAGGACCCGGTCACCGGCGAGCCCTGGTACTTCACCGGCGACGGCGCCCGCTTCGACAAGGACGGCGCGCTGTGGATCCTCGGCCGCGTCGACGACGTCGTGAACGTCTCCGGCCATCGCCTCGGCACCGCCGAGGTGGAGAGCGCGCTCGTGCTGCACCCGGCGGTGGCCGAGGCCGCCGTCGTCGGCCGCCCCGACGAGATCAAGGGCCAGGGCATCGTCGCCTTCGTCACCTTGAAGGCGAACCGGCCGCCGTCGGACGCGTTGAAGCTCGAGCTGCAGAAGCAGGTGGCCGCCGAGATCGGCAGCTTCGCCCGCCCCGACGAGATTCGCTGGGCGAACGCCCTGCCCAAGACCCGCTCCGGCAAGATCATGCGGCGCCTGCTGCGTGAGTTGGCCACGAAGGGCCGCATCGAGGGCGACACCACCAGCCTCGAGGACCTCGGCGCGATCGCGGCGCTGCAGCCCGAAGACTGAGGTCCACTCTGCCCTGCTGACCTACGCACAGCCGCAGCAGCAGGCGCAGACGACTGCGCCGATCGTGGCGTCGAGGGCGCAGCCGCACGCGAAGCCGATGTCCGTGCATGCGAAGGCGCAGGCGCAACCAAGTTCCGCGTTGCAGGCTTCATCGTCTTGTCGGCACTCCGTGGCACCGCAGGCGTCGACGTCGTCCTGGGTGATGACGGTACCAGGGCAGGCCGCGCAGCGCTCACCGGCGTTGATGATGAAGAACTCGCCGGTAACATTGGCGCCGTTGACGTCGGCCCTCACGACGCGGAGTGCGTTGTCGTCTTCATCGTAGAGGTACTCGGCCACGCCGTCGTCGTTGGATGTGCCGGACCCCACGGTGACATCGTCCAACGTGAACGTCACACGAACGCCAGCCACGGGTTCTCCGTCGAGGTCGACGACCCGGACGCGAATCATGGTGGCGTCTGGGTCGCCCTCGCAGCCCTGGAGCGGCTCGACGCTGAGGCCCTCCAGGAAAAGCTCCACGGTCGCGCACCATGTCCTGGCAAGTGAGGCCCGATCGAAGTCTCCAGCTGCGGCAGTGGCGCGGATGCCTCCTTCGCCGAGCAGAACTGAGCATGCTGGGGCGAGGGCGAGGGCAGGGTTCGCAGCGACGTCAGGCTCCGGATCGAAGACGAACCACTCGGCGAACCTCGCGCAGACATCGCAGGCGACGTCGGCGTCATTGTCGTCTTGTTCGGAGAGCCTGACGCAGCGGTCTCGAAGTCGAACGAGCGAGAACTCGTCGTCTCCGTCAACAGACATCACGGCACACCAATCATCGACATGCGCGTCGACGAACGTTCGGCTCACGATGTTTCGAGCGTTCGTCACTGTTGGCTCGAGCGGGATGGCGGTCGCCGTCGGCGTCCATGGCAGCGTGACGTCCAGGTACGTCGAGCTGGCGATACGGTCGACGTACCCCCCGTTTGGCTGCATGCCCAGGAGCGGGCCCATGAGGCCGTTGGCGAGCTGGGTGTCCTGCGGGAGCTGTGGCGCGAAAAAGCGGATCGCGCCCTGAACGCGCCTCATATCCTCGTGCCACCGAGGCACGACCGATTGAGCGAACAAGATGCCGCCGATGTTGATGCGCGTGAGCAGCTCGGAGGTCAGCGGCAAATAGAAGTCGCTCCGCTCGAGGGGATTCAATCCGAGGGAGGTGAGGTACTCGGCGCTGCTCACGCCGAGCGCTGCAGAGAGTGGCGGGGGCATGAGCGCTGCGAGGCCAACTGGAACCTGGATCGCCGCGCCGAGACCGAGAGCACGGTTGGTCGCGCGCTGAGAGAAGCAGCGGTCGAGCTCGATCGACGGGAGCAGGCGCTCCGCTGCCGGCCCGAATGAGCGCGCGGAGGCGTCGTACACTTCTCGCATCGCCGTCGCGCCGCAGCGAAAGAGCAGCTCGAACTGCGCTTCGAAGGCGGGATCGCTCAAGACCTGATCGAGGTAGAGATCCCCCGCGCCGCGCACGAGCGTTCCTTCGTACGAGAACTCAACGCCGTCGTCGGGCGCGCACATCGCGTCGGCGAGCTTCGTGATGGCCTGCGCGCCATGAATGATGCCGCTGCCGCGGCCGACCGCGTCGCCGATCGCGTCGACGACGCCGAGGCTCGGATCTGCCGCGAGCGCGTTCTGGAAGTCCGGAAGCTCAGGCGACCCCCACCGCTGCCACATATGGCCCATGCTCCAGGCGTCCTGCAGGAAGTGGTGGCCAATGGCCTCGAGGATGAGGGCTTCGCGATCGCAGGCTTGCAGCAGGGCTGTGCCGTCGCTGGTGGCCGCTGTAAACGCCGCTGCCATGCGCTGACAGGCGGCCGCACGCTCGAGCGCGAGCTGGTGGTAGCGACGAAACACCTGCTCGGCTTGTGGCAGAAAGTGGTTGGAGTTCAGCCACCCCATATGCGCCTTGAACGCGTGACAGCGGGGGTCGAGGTCGGCGGATTGGGTTGGAGGGCAGCCCTCGTTGCCGGCCGTCCAATCCCACAGCGCATAGGCTTTGTCTGGCAACTGCGCGAACACGGCGACCTCAAGCTCGCGGCGCTGCATGTCGCGCACAGCGTCGAGCGGGACGACATCGAAAGAGAACACAGCGTCGGTGCGCGACCCGCCAAGGAATGTGTCCACCGTGAAGGGGGCGTCCACAGCACCAGGCAAGCCGGCGATCTCGCGGGCGCGGAGCCAGATCCGGGCGTGCTCGCTCTTCACCCATGGCGTGCGCGCCGCAGCGAGACCTTCGCAGTCGAGCGCGCCTTCGCCGCAGGCGAGCGAGTCGTACGCTTGTGCCTGACCGCTCAGCACCAACGCCAGCGCTGCGACGGCGTGTCGAACGCGCGCTGTCATCGCGGCGCTCGACGGGGCGCGAGGAACGGATCGCCGCCCGCGGCTCGATAGAGATCCTGGAGGCCAGGGAAGCACTCGTGCGTCGAGCCAAACACGGCCATGTACGCGCTTCCGACGTCGGCGCCGAGGCGTCGCTCTTCTTGATAGGCGTCGACGCACGCTCTCGCACAGCACGGCGCGCTCTCCTCCCAGGGCCGCGCAGAGGCACAGATCGGGAGGCGCGCCACGCAGCCGTCTGGATCCTTTGTTGCCCCAACGCACGACGTGACGAGGTCCGTGCACCGCGCTGCAGCACCAATCGCGTCGCGCCTTGGCGCGCCGATCGTTAACGGGAGCCCGGCGACCTCAAGGAGGATGACGTTGCCGTCCTGGTCACGGGGAAGGCCAGGCAACGAGGCGATGTCGTCGCTCGAGACCGTCGGAAGCTGCGGATAGGGTTGGCCAGCGTCGCCGAGCGGGGGCTGCGTCGCTGGTGGCTCGGTGCAAGCCGCGAGCAAGACCAACAGGGCCGCCTTCTTCATCTTCAACTCCTCGTACATCGCGAGCGTGGGCGCAACATCACGTTGCGCGTGGTTCCTGTTCCTGCGGGCGCATGGTGCGCAGCAGGACCGACGAAGTGGTCTGATTCGCTGGCCGGTCGGCACGCGCCACACTGCGGGGCGCCACACGCCGCCGGACACGCGGACGACCACTCCCCCATGCGCGGCGTGAACCTCTGCGAGGTCGCGAAGCAGCTGGGTTCGCCGCCGTGGCCACAGGAGGCTTTCGGCGACAACCAGGCACTGCGCGTCGAGCTGCGCGTACGCGGCGCGGAGCGCCCAGCACGGCGGCACCGAGTACGGCGCATGCTTCGCCGCACGGCCAGCGTTCACCGAGCCAATATGGTGCACATGATCTCCCCGAATGACCGTGGCACAACGCCGGGGGCTGGCGCAACGTGCGCACCAATGCCTGGAAGCCCTGGTCGGTGAGCATCCGACCGAACTCGTCGGCGATGCACCAGACGCCGTCGCAGTCGAACGTGACCTTCGACCGATGGCACAGCGACGAAGCCCACAAGGAGCGTGACGGCGAGCCTCATGGGGTCAGCCTCGGCATGAGACGTGGCGTGCCACCGGAGGCCCGAATCACCTCTTGAAGCCCCGGAAAGCACTCGTGTGTCGAGGAGAAGACCGCCGAGTTCGCAGCCACGGGCGAGGCCCCCAACCGTCGCTGCTCCTGGTAGGCGTCCACGCACGCCGCCGCACAGCAGGCCTCGGCCTCCAGCCAGGGCTCGGCGGTCGCGCACCGTTTTACCGTGGCGATGCAGGTGTCCCCGTCACCGGTGACCTGCATGCAGTCGTTCTTCAAATCGCTGCATGCGGCTGCCGCACCGATCGGATCGATGCGTGCGGGGCCCATGGTCAGCGCGGTGCCGTCCACCGTGGCCACGATCGGCCGGCCGTCGGCGTCGCGCGGCAACACCCGCGCGAGGTCCTCC
>Ga0172372_10012360_pt1 | contig 10712 bp, 15 predicted proteins | sample LakKiv5m_2_FD_114544 | JGI IMG/M metagenome (GOLD analysis project Ga0172372, IMG submission 114544) | Freshwater microbial communities from Kabuno Bay, South-Kivu, Congo - kab_092012_9.5m | ecosystem: Environmental > Aquatic > Freshwater > Lake | place: Democratic Republic of the Congo... | reverse complement strand
AACGGTTTACTCGCCGCCCGCAATGGATATAATGGCGACCCTCACTTGCCGGTATAGCTCAGCTGGTAGAGCAACTGACTTGTAATCAGTAGGTCCCGGGTTCGACTCCTGGTGCCGGCACCATACAAATCAAGCCTTTACGGCATGTCGTAGTTCACGACCCCGTAATCAGATGTTCCCGAGGTACAGTTTCGGTACAGTCCCGTACCGAGCACACCTCGGAGAGCATATGGCGACCCTCGTAAAAACCCCTTCTGGTACCTGGAAAGCAGTCATCCGTAAAACCGGTTGGCCGACCACCTCCAAAACTTTCCGCACCAAACGCGACGCCGAAGATTGGTCACGCCGCACCGAAGATGAAATGGTGCGCGGAGTCTTTATCGAGCGCAGCAGCTCGGAGCGCATGACGCTTGAGAAAGCTCTGAATCGCTACCTCTCGGAGGTCTCCCCAACCAAAGCCCCAAAGACCGCAAAATCTGAAGCCGGTAGCGCAAAGATACTGATACCTCGCCTTGGCAAATACTCGCTGGCTGCTCTGTCTGCGGACATCCTGGCCGACTATCGAGACTCCCGGCTAGCTGAGCGCAGCCGGCGCAAAACTCTAGTCAGCCCCAATACAGTGCGGCTTGAGTTAGCGCTTCTAAGCCATCTCTTTACGGTGGCCATCCAAGAATGGCGAATTGGGCTACCAGCAAACCCAGTTCTCAATATCCGTAAACCCAGCCCCGGCCAGGGCCGTGATCGCCGTCTCTCTGCCGACGAGGAGCGCCGTTTGATAGAAGCTGTGAACGCCCATAGCAACCCTATGCTCGGCTGGATTGTCCGCATAGCCATCGAAACGGGTATGCGCTCGTCAGAAATCACCAGCCTGCGCTGCCACCAGGTCGATCTAAAAAAGCGTGTTGTGCGCCTCGCAGACACAAAAAACGACAGCGCACGAACTGTTCCGCTCACCAAGCGAGCCACCGAAGCTTTCAAGGCCGCTCTGGAAAACCCTGTTCGCCCCAAGGATTGCAATCTGGTCTTCTTTGGCGAACCAGGAAAAGACGAGAAACGCAGCCCCTATGCCTTCACTAAGACCTGGGGGCTGCTGAAGAAGAAACTCGGCATGCCCGATCTGCGCTTCCACGATCTGCGCCATGAGGCAGTAAGCCGTTTGGTTGAAGGGGGTTTATCCGACCAGCAGGTATCGGCAATTAGCGGCCACAAGTCGATGCAGATGCTGCGACGCTATACGCACCTGCGAGCAGAGGACTTGGTAGGTCGGCTGGACGATCTACCAGAGAGAGCCCCACATCCAGACGCCTAGAAACAGTCAAAAACAGTCCAGAGTGTAAAACGATGGCAAAAAACGGCCTCGTTTTCACCGGATTTGGCGACCTCACGAGAGTTATTAGGAGACGAATAACGAAACTCGTGAGGTAAAAATGAGCAGCATTGAGCAGCAACTATTGGATCTAAACGGTCCACTCATGACCGCAGCAGCCACCGCAGCGCTTTTCGGCTACACCGCACGTGGAATGCAGAACGCGATCTACCGTCAGACGCCATTTGGCGTAGCGGTTGCTCAGGCCCAGGTAAAGATCGGCCGCCGTGTCCTATTTCGCACCTCCGACATCGCCAGGCTGGTGTCCTGATGCCGGCGTCAGTATCAATCGCAGCGCGCAGCGTCAAACCCGAACGACCGAGCTGGGCTGTTTACAAAGATCCGGTTCGGGTAGACAAGCGAGTTTTGGCCCCAGGGGTTTATCACCACAGCACCCGTAGCAACCTCAATCAGGATGAGTGGCTGTCCTCTCCCATTTGGGTTTCCACGCGAGTGATCAGCGCGGATGACGGCTCACATGGTCGAATCCTGCAATACGCAACGAATAGCGGGATCCAGGAACTCATAATGCCTATGGAGTTACTAGCCGGCACCGGCGAGGAGATCCGCCGCGAATTGCTACGACGAGGGGCCAAGGTGTCGACGGAGACCAGGGCCAGGGCGCTGTTTACCGCCTACCTGATGCATGAGGCTCCAGAAAAAACCGTTATGACTACCAGCCAGATTGGCTGGCAATCACCAGGCGTGTTTGTTCTGCCCTCCGCCGTTATTGGTCGCGCCGACATTCACTACTCAGGCTCAGGCCCTAGCCCATTCTCGACAAGTGGCTCCCTCGCAGCATGGCAGGAACAGGTGGCTGCTATCTGTATAAGCAACCCTCTGCTGATATTGGGCGTCAGCATCGCGCTAGCTGGGCCATTGCTGCGGGTCGCGCAAATCCATGGCGGCGGCGTGCACCTGGTAGGCAAATCATCCACTGGCAAAACCCTCGCGCAGCTCGTAGCTGGCTCAGTGTGGGGTAACCCATCATCCACCGGCTTTGTATGCAGCTGGGACGCGAGCCGCGTCGGTGTCGAGACGGTGGCAACAGCTCGCAATGACACCCTCCTCTGCCTAGATGAGATCGGACGAGTCGACCCTGGAGACATCGAAAAAATTGTGTATGCACTGGCTAACGGGCAGGGGCGGGCAACAATGGCCCGTGACCGGTCTGCAAACCCAGTTAAAACATGGCGGCTGTTGACGTTTTCGAGCGGTGAGAAATCGCTAGCCGAGCATGCAGCGTTAAGTGGGGCTCCCGCGCACGCCGGTGCAGAACTACGCATGATCGACGTCAGTGCTGACCGCAGTTACGGTGCCTTCGATGCCCTTCACGACTTCGAGACTTCCTCGCAGCTTCATCGCCACCTGAGCGACGCGATCCACGAACATCACGGGCTACTGGGTATCGAATTCCTACGCCATTTGGTCGATGAGTCCGAGGCCGAAATTCGGTTGCGATTCCAAGCTGTACGCCAGCACTTCGACGCCCCCTCCGCCCAAGCCGGAAGGATTGCGGATCGATTTAGCTTAATTGCCACAGCGGGTGAGCTAGCTACTCAGTTTGGAGTTCTGCCTTGGCCACAAGGCACCGCACTGGCGGCCATGCGGCAGTTGTTTGGCGAGTGGCTGGCTCAGGCAGGAAGTGGTGAAAGCGAAGACAGGCGCGTGCTGCAGCAAATCATCGACTTCCTGGGACGACATAGAAACCGATTCCCCGATCTGCGCGCAGGAGGGCACGTACCGCACCAGGCAGGATGGGTTCAGCAGACCAACGATGGCGCATCGCTCTATCTGTTCAGTCGCAGCAGCCTAAGCGAGGCCTGCCCCGGCCTCGGCATTGATCGGGTAGTGAAAATTCTCAATGAGCACGGCGTGATCGCGAGTCACGATCGAGACCGGCTCACGAGGAAAACTCGATTACCTGATGGGTCAAACGCAAACCTCTACGTACTCAACCCTGCCAGTTTGCTCTAAACGGCGGGAACAACGGGAACATCGGGAACAGACCACAAAATCCGTGGCCTCCAGGCCAGTGCCACTGGCCTGGAGGCCACGGGAACACGGGACAGCTGACCGACGCAGAAGGCCAGCGCTCTGGCCGAGTTGCTGCCGCACAACTGGGTATATGCCGCAAGGTGTAATGCCCGCTCGCTTACGGTGCCCGGTTTTTACCCGACTTTGTTCACTAGCAAACAGCTATTAGGGGTACTAACACACAGGGGCACCACATGAAAACCGAACTGCTTGATTACGCAATCGAAAACGAAGGCAGCACAAAAATCTGGGCAAATCTGTCAATACGCGCGGACGGTATCGGCCCGTTCCGCTTTTACATCATGCCTGACGAGTGGGACACAACGCATGGTTGGGTTACCTTTCAAAGCGGGATCGGTTGCCCAGGCGATGAGATCGATCTGTCGAGTTTGTCTACTGATGCCCGGTCGTTTCTACTCGGTGAGCGCCATGGCGTTGAAGAAGTACACGACTTCGAGCAGAACGTTAAGTCATCGTTACGACAGGAAATGAAGGCAATCATGCGAGAGATGAGTGAAATGCTGCTGAGCACTCTCGATCATCAGCACGAAGAATCAAACTGAACGCGGCCAGGGAAGCGGGGACGACGTGAGTCGCCTCCCGCTTGGTATCAGTTTCGTTTATCGACCCGGATCTGCCAACTCAGTGGCTGGATATCAGAAAGCCCGCAGCGCTCATATCCCACGCGACGGCCGGTCTCGGGCAATGCATCGACAAACATCTTCCCATTCATCGAGCTGAGGAAAATTTCACCGCAACTTGCCTTTGTCAGGAAATCTGGGGTTCCCCCAATGCCCGGCACCTCGCCAATCCACCGGGCTTCCACATTAGTAACGACCTTCCCGCCCTTGATAACCCTATAGGCCACCTCAGGCCCCTTAACGCTAGGACTAAACAGCAAAACGTAGTTACCGTCCTCGGCAGGGCTCATCCATTTTCCCAAATCTTGCTCTTTATCATCAGAGCCGCAGCCTGACAGCACCAAGCTGCCAGCCAAAATGAGAACTACTTTATTCACTCTTCTCTCCCTGACCTGAGCACACGATTTTTTAGTGCAGAAATGAAAGGGGGCAGCACCCCTACGGAAACACCGTAGATCATGCCGCCCCTCAATCCCAGCACGAGTCACCTCTAAGCCGAAGCCCACCTCGTAACCCGCTATATGCGCTGGCAATTCCATCATACTCAGCCAAACCGCTTCTGCAATATCTAACTGCCTGACGCTATACAAGCGCACGCACTACACAGAAAAGCTCGCGCCCATGCAGACCGAGAACACCGCCTGCAAGTGCACACGAATGAATCCCCACCAACGTCGCTAACTGATTTCGACTTCGCAACTCTAGCCACTGCATGAGCATCCGACTGGGAATCAGCGCAGCCGTCGCCCACCACAGCGCCGGCATGGGCAGTCCCAGCAAGCCAACCAGCGAGAACAGCGCAACGTGCGCGCAGAGATACGCCACAAAACCAAGAGCGACAGGTTGCCGAGAGTCAGCCGCGGGATGTGCCATGATGAAACCTTCTTCGATGAATGAGTCATCACCCTCGCCCGGTCTCATGCGTGCCAGTAGGTCCACTGAAATGAATTTTTGACCCGTCTCCACGGAAAATGGCGGATTTCCGCAGGAAAGGACGGAAAGCGGCGGGTAGCCGCGGAAAACCATAGGTATTGGCGGAAAACGGCGGAAAGCCGCCCCGTTTTCGGTCAAAAAACCATGCTAGCGGCCACCTAAACTGGCCTACAACTGCAGGGAATGGCCGGGGCACACGGAAAACGACGGAAAATGACGGGAAGAAACCCGTCTCAACTCACCAGCGGTAGCCAGAAAAGCCCCGGCGAGCATACACAAGCCCTCATCCGTACTGCGCCATTGCGGCGGTACCAGCGCAGCGCACTCGCCATATAGCACACCTCATCAGCCCAGATTGGCGGCGCGTCCAGGCAATACCCTTGCACCTCGATGATAGGCAAGCCCTCCTGGCCAAAATGCACATCCATCATCACTACCTTTCCCGACGAAAACGCGGCACAGGCAAGGACACGCACCGCCGTTTCAAGCTCCAGCTGCAGTCTGAGCCCTGGACGCAGATGAACTGCCATTCGCCGCTCAAACACATTCGCCGGCCTGGCCCAGGACTCCACCGCCGCTGAAGGCAACGGAATGAACTCGCTGGACTGCAGATATCGTAAGTCGCAGTCGTCGACCTCAATCATTCCCGGCAAGCCTCCGCTCGTGCCGTGTGATATGCACAGCGCTCGATACAAAACGCGGCCCACCAGATCCTGAGCACAGGCCAGAGTGCCCCTCTGTTCTCGCCCCTTATCTGGAGGCTAAGCATCCGATGCTGCTGGGCAAGAGTTGGAACCAGGTGCAAATGCGGCTTGGCTACCTGGAGCCGATGGCGTGCCTGCTGAAGCAGGTACCCCTGCAGCCTCACAACAGCTCCAGGAGCTGCAGGCGTTCCTGATCACATACACCACGCAGGCAATTGACTCTCTGGGCGATCATTTCAGCCTGCAGAAAGGAGTCCAGATCCAGGTGCTCGAGCTTGAGCACCTCGGTAGCGCCCCAGGAAATGCCGACCAAGCGCAAGGTAGTTGTCACATGCACGGCACGATAGCCTGCATGTGACAACTGCTGGTCGAGATCAAAGATCCATTCTTGATTGATGTAGGGCGGGACGAGAGACATGGGGCCTCCTCCAGGTTGGTTGGAGGCCTAGCTTCACTCGATCTGCAGCGTGCCAGCAGACCGAGAAACTCGGTTTATCGCATCATTGATAGCTGGGCTGAGCTCGAATCACTTGCTCAACGCAATGATCGATCACGACCGCGCACAGCCACAGCACGGCTACACGGCCCAGTGATGCACCAGGACCTGACCCGACCACCTGTCCAGCTACAGCCGAATGCCACCGCCTCAGACGCGGAGCCAGATGCAGCCCGTGTCTGGACTGGCGCAGACGGCTTGCAATGGATGACCGCAAATAGCGACGCAACCAAACCATGTTTCATCTCCCAATGTGGGCAACGGATTCAGTCTGAGGCCTGTAAGTGCGTGCCACCAGTTGAAATAAGCGACAGTAAGGAACCGCGCAGCAGCTCAGCCTGCGCCACCCCATCCGTCCTTAAATCCTCTTCCCAGCAACTAGCGGCCAGCGCACTTAACGCCTCTGCGCGCGTCTCCCCTAACTGCTCCAGGAGATAGCACCCCAGCACATAGTCCGGGGTAGAGAAGGCAATGGCCCGCATGACGTACAAGAAGGACTCTGGTTGCTGCTGACCTGCCTCGATCTCCTCAAGGCAGGAGAGAATGACTGCCCGCATGGGCTCATCCTCAGATTCTAGAGCAGCCAACCGCAGATGTTTGAAATCGAGTTCGACCATCACTTCGTACCTTCACGAGGCGGAACAAGGCTAACGATGTTGCCTTCAGCCGGCTTATCCATATTTTTCCGCGGGCCTGTCTTTGGCTCCCCACTGGCGCGCTGCTTCATGTTTGATCGATTTGCGGCAGCAGCTGCATGTACAACGGCCATCCTTGCTGAAGATCCTGTTGCCCCTGCTGGCCCACCTGAACCGGGAGGGCCACCACGACCATTCCGCCCAGCCCGCTGCTGCGCAGCTAGCTTTCTCGCAGCTTCCTTCGTGACCTGCGCCTTCATTCCCATGGCCCTCATCGCTAGACTCCCACCCTTAGCAAGCACGTTCGTTACGCTAGCGCCTAAATCTCCGGCAGTGGGCATCGACATGACCCCGAACAACCGCCCGGCAATTGAAACAGCCCCCGCAATCAATCCAGAAATCAGCATCAGAAGAACGCCACGGTTCCCCGCTACATCAGTAGCCACACCGCTCATCGCGACAGATTGAGCCGCGATCAGGAACTGGCTCATAGCCAACTGCTCGGCAAAAACCTTGAAGACCAGCTCGATGATCAGCAACGTGCAAAAGCCCCAACTCACAAGCCTTGCCGCATACAGCAGAACGCCAAATCCGAGAAAAATAGCGGCAAGCACCAGAAGCGGAATCAGCATCACGGCAATCGCCAGCCCTAGATTGACGGTGTAGACCACACGCGGCAGCTGAGTCACCAGGTCAAGCTGGGCGAAAAAGGCGCTTACACCATTGGCGGCACCCACCGCCTCAGCGGCCGCGCCTCTAACACCGCCCAAGAGGCCACCTTCTCCGTACATCGACGCCATCGAGCGATCGACAACGCTCGACCAGGCGACAACACCGTCGACGATCGAGACTTCCGTGCTGGCTGCCATATCAGCTGGCCTCAACGTACTGCGCAGCCCCCGATAGGCTTCCTCTGCCCCGGCCTGGGCAGCGAGGTACGCCTCATAGCAATTAGCAGGTGCAAATGGCGGGATGCCAGCATAGCTATCGGGATACGTGCCCTCCGCAGCAAATAGTTTCCCGCCGGCAACCTTGCGCGGATCAAGGTATGACTCAGTTACCGCAGCCTGCCCATCGCTCTTGCCAAACCGTGCAGACCAATCACCGGCACTGGGCAGCGCGTATGTGCGATTAGCCGGCCACTGCCCCTCGATCCGCTGAAGCGCGGCAACCCCCTCCTCGCGTCGATTACCGGCAGACCAGGCTCCAGTGATTGCGGAGATAGACCGGAATGTGCCGAACCACCCGAAAAACTTATCGCGCGCCTTGCTGATGGTCTCCTCGCTGAATATCTGCAGGTGCCCATCCGGCACACCAAGGCCCCCACCACCTTTCAAACCGACGGCCTGCCACGCCTCGGTGCTCACTCCAGATATGTCCGGTAGCGGCTGGCAATACCGCTGATAGTCCTGCATCAGTGCCGCCAGATCAGAGCCGGCGAACGGCTGAGCCTGCCGCGCACCAATATCCTCGACCAACAATGCAGTCCCTGGCTCAGATCCACGTATCGCCAAGGTGAAAATGGAGTAGATGGAACCAAGCGGCACCACCAAAGCCCACTGTGCTGCGACTGCGGGAATAGGCGCTCGCCCTTCAACTTGGATGGTTGTCGGCGACAGTAAAGCTACGGATAGCGCGCAGCTTGCGAGCGCACTCCAAACCTTATGCCCAGCGGCTAAAGCACGAACCACAGCCAGTATCACGGCTAGGTATAGTCCCGACTCAACTAGCCCGCTTACAGCTCGAAGGATCCCCGTCTGCGTGCCACTCGATGAAAGCAGCGCAGTGTAGAAGGCGTCATGACCGCTCTCGAACAACCAGCTGAAATTCCCGATTCCAACGCCATCGGCTCCTTCCATGGTTCACCTCGCCTCTCTCTTGGCACCCCGAACACGCCTGAACCAGCTCACTAACAACCAAGCACGCCAGCCCAGCCAGATCAGGAGGGCACCAATAGACGACAAACTCAGTGCTGCCCACGCGATTGCGAACACGAGGTGGGCCCGATTCGATTCGAAACCACCGCTCTGATCCACCCAAAGTGCGATTAGCTGAGATGCGACCTGGCCGACCAGGGCATATAGCCCGATCCAACTTCTCAACCTACTCATGCCTGCTCCTCCGCTGAAAACAAACGGCAGCGCAACCAGGTCACGCACTGCGCGATCCAGCAGACGACAGCGACGAGCGCTGCAAGCATCCCCAGCACAACGAGCGCTAGCCACATGGCTATGCCGAACGGGTTAAGCGCGATTGCCGCCCCGATGCCGGCAGTGATCGCAACGGCTACAAGCAGAAGAAGCGCCGACCACTCTGCAACCCGGGCCACCCTCTTTGTCGTCCAACGCATTTTCCTGACCTCGATTGATGAATCTCCGTCAATCATCGGGCCAGTTGGAGCGTGCCACCACCCAAAACCACCTCACCAAATGCCGCCACCACTGCATCGGCAAAAACTCGGTTTTCGGGGCCGGATATCCACTTCAAGCGAACAGCCGAGCTCTGCTCGGCTGGCGGCGCTTTAGCGCCGCTACGTGCCGTTCCGGCACGCTATGTCAGGGCGCTTCGCTACGCTCGCCCCCTTACATAGCGTGCCTCCCCAACCATCTGCGCACATTTCATCCGCCACATTGACTGCGCAGCTCCGCTCGTTAGCATGAGTCCATCCCAACGAGCGCTCGCCACCGGCAGCGTTCACCCGCTATCTCGCTCGCGCTCTCGCGAGCTGATAGCGGATGGGAGGTGCAACGCGCGCACTCGCGCCTGCACCTCGCGTCGGATTTCAGCCCCGATCTTCGGAGCTGAAATCCGACCCAAACCACCCAGGAACTTGCCCTCCTGAGTCGGTTGCAATCACAGGCTCGACGCGCTGGAAGTCGCTAAAGACCAGCGCTTTGAATCGCTCGCTCAGCGATTCAAAGACGCAACATCGAGTACCGCACTGCAATGAGGTGTCATCGGCCACTGCTGACTGATGCCCGTCGAGTGCCGCTCACGAGCAGAACCTAAAACCAACCCCAACACCGAGAACGTACACACGACCCAGACAAACCAAAGTGAGTCACAAGCAACACCAGGCAACACAGTGGAGGTGCATTTGCACCCCTGACGAGATTTTTCGTTAGGCAGTCCAGCTGACTGAATCGAAAGATTCGACGAATGTAGGCGAGGGCAGCTCTTCAGCTGTTCGACCGATGCAGGAAGGTCACCAAGCGATGGTTCGAGCGCAGCTTTTGGCTTGCAGCACATCATCGACGAAGGCTTGCTTGTATCGTGTTCAACTTACAGCCCGACTCATGAATAAGTCCGTCCTCGATCCCCATGCTGCAGAGCTGCTGCTCCGAGCTCGGCAGGGATACACGCAGCGCATGCTGTGCCTGTACCTACAGCATGAACAGTCGCTCCAGGTCGACCGCTCCAGCCTCTCGCGCTGGCTCGCCGCACACTCGTTCACCGTTGACCTTCCTGCAGACGAAGAACTGCACCGCTATCAGCAGCTAGCCGCCCTTGGCCTAACTCCGCGCCGGTATCGACGAACGTTGTCGCGGTGGCGTGGCCACATCGAGCATCTACGCAAACGAGGCAACAGTCTCAGCGAGATCCAGGCCGACCTGAAAAAGCACGGTGTATCCGCCTCGATCCGTACGATTCGCCGCGAACTAGGAGCAGTGTGATGGCCAAGGGAAGGACGTTCGCCAAATCAAAGACACAGGCCAAAAAGGCGGCTCGCAACCTATTCCAGCGCGGGAATATCGCTGGCCTCGGCACAGCTCGGACGGGTTCTACCCCGTTAGCACGGACACTTTCAAGTAAGCTCACACCGAGCTGAAGGAGTGTTCATGAAGCGCAAGAAATACAGTCCCGAGTTCAAGCGGGAAGCCATCGAGCTGGTTCGTCGTT
>Ga0172372_10012359_pt1 | contig 10712 bp, 5 predicted proteins | sample LakKiv5m_2_FD_114544 | JGI IMG/M metagenome (GOLD analysis project Ga0172372, IMG submission 114544) | Freshwater microbial communities from Kabuno Bay, South-Kivu, Congo - kab_092012_9.5m | ecosystem: Environmental > Aquatic > Freshwater > Lake | place: Democratic Republic of the Congo... | reverse complement strand
CTTACAAGTTAAACCTTCAGACGAAGGATGCTGTAATTTCTGAATACGATAATCTAATGAAAATACAAGATAAGCGCATTGACCAACTTGAAAAACAAAGAAAACGTCAGAATGTTGAGAAGTATGTTTTTCTATTTATAGGCGTGAGTCTTACTGCAGGAGCTTTGATCACTTATGATCAGCTAAAACGGTAGGGTTTTTCGTGGGAAAGTCCAAATATCCAAATCAAATAGATACATCAGTTGAGATACCGGCAGTAAGGGATAATATATTGCAGTCCGGTTCTGATGTGATAAACAGTATACGATCTGCGATATTCTCAATAGAGCAAGTTCTCGGAATTAATCCACAGGGAACATCTGGAAACACTGTTGCATCAAGATTAAACCAAGCACTTGATGAGAATGGAAATATAAAAACTGATGCATTGTCATTAATAAATGTGTTGACTGGCCCAATTCTTGATAACGACGTATCAATTTCAGCGGCAATAAAGGAGTCTAAATTAAGACTAGATTTTCCAACAAAGATTCTTCAGTCTCAACTTTCAGACTTGAACCTGCAGATTGACGAAATAATATCGACATTGGATGTCTTGAATAGTAATTTTTTAACGCACATCAATCAATATGCCGAAGGCCGCCATCCATCAAGAGCCATATCAATTTCTGCGTATACATCATCTGGTTCCGATGACTCAACTCAAAATATATCAAACGGAAGTGTTCAGAGTTTCGCAGAAGAACTATACGATAAGCACATAAATTTTTCGGGTGAGACTTCTGCTCTGAATAAGTCTCATTCTGCTAGTCAAATATTTTTTGATTCTGTAAATTCCGCAACAATTACCGAGAGTAATGATGTTCAGGGGGCAATAGAGGATATTGCCAATAATCAGTTCAATGGTATAGTTTCTCATCAGAACAAATTTCATTCTGATGGTATTCTTGGTCATTCTAAATTGTGGGAGAAGTATTTTGCGGAAGAACAAGAGGTTTCATTCTCAAAAAACTCTGGAAGCGAAAAGTCTACTTTTACAATTACTTTAACTACACCGATATCGTATTCGGGAAGTGAGCTATCATCATTTGATATGGCTTATGTTTACGACCCCAATTCTTCGTTTGCACAAGAATATCAGATATCATCGCTTATTTTGTCAGACGATAATCTATTTATCGAGGGCTTTGAAGTATTCGGTTTTGCTCATATTAACTCAACCCCATCAACAGTTTGTAATATTTATAAAAAAACAGATGCACAGTATAATAATTCATCCCTTTTGGTTTGCACGAGACAGGACCCGAACCTAACCTCATCTGCAATACTTCAGGTGAATGACCCAAGAAATGCTTATATCGAATCTGATTATGTCAACCCCTCGTTAATCAGCGCATCAAATAAGAATATCAGTATATCTATTGATGGCGGAACACCCCATTCGATAGACGTATTTGATGCAACGTCTGATTGGCAAACAATTGATTCTGTAACCTTTAAGATAAACGAATATGCCGCAGAGAATTTTTTAAATGTCTCCGCTTATCGGTTTGATGGGCAGCTTGGAAGTAAAATAATTATTTCTGTAAACTGTGTGGATTCGGACAGTGATAGGCATTATTTAACAATATCACAGGGCTCGGATGATGCAATATTTGCACTTGGGTTCTCTGCATTTGATGGCATAGATATATATTCGAATTATGGCACTCGGTATTCTATATCCGGAACTGAGAGACTTGGTATACCCGAGAAGTTAAGAACAGAAAGTCTTGTGTACTTTGCTGGTTCAAATTTAATTCAGAGTGGCGGAACTGGAATAGACTTTCTTGAGTTAGGCGTTAAAAAGGATGATTTATTAGTTATAACTAATTCGGATGACCTCGGCACGTATCATATTACATCCGTTTCTCCAACAAATATATCCGTATCAAGTTCACAGCTACCATCAGGGTTTTCATCATCATCGGATGGAACTCAGATTTTTTCAATATTAGGAACGACTACTTCGTTTAGAGATATTGATTTTTCTGAAGTAGATAGTTCCTTTGGCTCAATTTTATCAGAAGTATTTATTGACGAGGGAAATGTTTTAAACAAGCAGACGGTTTTGGAGTATGAAGCGCAAGTTTATGCATCAAAATCAGTAATTCGGATTGTTGATTATGATGGAGATATTTCAAATCAGCAGTTTGACGTTGAGGTTGATACATCATCTAGCTGGATAAAAGTCTCTGTTGATGGCAGTGATTTTGTTGATATATTTGGCCAAAACTCTTATGTTTGGATAACTTCTGCAACTAGAAATGTGTCTTTTAAATTTTTTGTTCGTGATTCGGGAATTGCATATTCGAAGGTTATTGCGAATGGTCAACCATTAGATTTTACGATTTATGGTTTTGAGCCAGTAAATAGAGTTAGAAATTATTTAATAGCAAGAGTCCCTTATGATATGTTTAGCGGTTCTTTTGGTGGTGGAACATATGGTCGACCAACGGACAAAAGGCAGATAGGGACAGTATCATCTTTAGATATTCACTCTGATGTTAAGGAGGAATTAAGCTATCGCCCAACAAGAGAACTTCGTGCAAATGGGCTTTTTTATGGTTGCGATATAGTTTCTAATTTGTTAGTGGACGATAAGTATTCCTATGTAATGGAGAGAGGGGTTGCCTATGTCAGAGGGCGAAGATTAAGCATTCCGGAAAGAGAAATTGTAACGGAGATAGATTCGACGCTATATGACAAGATGTATATTGCGATTGATGAATTTGGAAATATACTTTCGGAGCCAGCAATCCCAGGATGCGAAGCACCGTTTTCAGATTCTGAAGTTGCGTTAATAGGTACGCTAGAATTTGACGGAACAAATGTTGACTATATAGATCTAAGGCTCTTTATTGATAGGATAGACCTGAAGCTCTTGAATTCAATAACGGTCAGTCCAGAGCCGGGAATGGCTCACTTTAGCGATTTAAGAAAAGCGTTGCGGTATGCAAAAAGATTTTCTTCAATTTATTCTGCTGCAGGTGTTCCTACGGTTCATCTTAAATCAGGAACATATGATATATCTGTAAATATGGACGCTTCATCATTTGGCACGTATTCGGATTGGAGAGATGCTTATGATGCAAATACATCAAATGCATTAGACCATTATTTTAGCGCGGTACTGGGCACCGGGATTTATATAGACTTCCCTGTAAATATTGAGGGCGAGGGTGACTCAACGGTGTTAAACGTATCGAATAACGTTAATTATGGGGATATAATACAGTTAGAGCATGGCTCAATATTGATTCCGGGTGATGGATTTGCATTCTCTGGAGTAAATTATGATAAGGTAAATTCCGGTAAAATCTCGATTAAGAATTTAAAAATGAAGAATTGCTATATAGATTTGTGTGATCTAAATTGCCAAACTTCATCAGTTATTAACAAGCACGTTATTTTAATCGAGGGTGTTACGTTTGAGTCAACTACTGATAGCGAATTGGGTCGCAATGCCGTATTCGTTAGAGAGTGGTATGATTCTATAAATAAAAAGGGGAATATAAACATAGCTGGATGCTCGTTTGTATCTGGTTCAAATACGGAAGATAGCCCGGTTATATATTTTTCTGAGGGTTCCAGGATCTACAACTCTCAGTTACTTTATAATACATTTTCCGGAAAAGCAGACTCGATTTTTATATCAGGAAATGGCATAGACTTTTTTGATTCATTTGTTTCTAGCGAAAGAAATATAAATATATTATCAACTACAAATCTTAGTAATTTCACTAATTTTAATTCAGTTGGTGCCCCAGAGATTTACGAATCCCAGCCAATTACAAATAGATTGAGTGGTGGACTTACAATATGCGGTGAAACAAAAGTTGGTGGCGATTTACATCTCCAGGGTGATCTTATTGCAGATAGTTTTAATGCAATAGTTTCAAATGGTTTTTCGATCAGTGCCGGGGATGATTTTAGCGCAGATATAGATGGAGATGTATTTTGGGGCTCTGATAACTCTACTCATGTAATAGAGGATCTGTTTGATTTAAAATCAAATGGAGATATATCTATTCTGGCGAAAGATTCTGTGACAATTGGGCAAACATCAAGCCCATCATTTTCCCCTCAGAATAGAATATTTATGAATGAGGATGGCATTTCAATTATCGCGAATAGCGGGGATGATATAAAGCTTAATGTGGCGAGCGGCGGAGAAATAAAAAGGACTAATGCGGTTACGAGATATCTTTCGTTGGCTGGTACAAGTTTTATAGGACATCTTCTTTCGTCTGCGACAGTCGATAATAATCAGGTGAGATATATAACATATACATTTCCATCAACACCGGCGACGGCGGAATCCATATGCCCAATAGTTCTACCGGATAATGTTACATTAAGTAGTTTAGATATTGCGCTAGATAGTGATGATATAGTAGGAACATTTCAGGTTCAGCTTTATGAAGTTACGATGAATGATGTAAATACAATCACTCAAATTATAAATGAAACAGGCTCATTACCCGCAACATTTAACGTACTTAGCTGGCCGATAACGGCTTATGTTACGCAGAATGAGTTATATTATTATGTATTAAAACTTTCATTAATTAAATCTAGCGGAACCAGTAGTGCTACGGTTAGAGTTCATCATGTAAAAATAGGATATTCAACTACATCGGTTGGCTAGTTTTATTATTTTAAAATGCATTTATAACTAGGAAGATTAATGCCAAAGTCTAAATATCCAAATCAAATAGATACATCGATAGAAATTCCTGCCGTAAGAGATAATATAACTGAGATAGGGTCTGATGTAATAAATAGTATACGTTCAGCAATATTCTCAATAGAGCAGGCTCTAGGGATATTGCCCAATGGGCAAGCTGGCCAAACTTTGGCGGATAGATTAAACCAGGCATTAGATGAAAATGGAAATATAAAACCAGATGCATTATCACTGGTAAATGTTCTTTCTGGCCCCATACTTGATAATGACATATCTTCCGTTGCGGCAATAAAAGAATCAAAATTAAAATTAGACTTTCCTACTAAAATACTTCAATCGGAGATTAGCAGTCTTAATTTCGAGATAGATCATATTATATCCAGTATAGATCTTATATCTTCTCAACTATCCTCTCATTTATATCCAAATACTCCAGATAGGCATACTGCTTATTCTATTTCTGTTAGTTCCGCATCAGAAATATCTTCTGATGAGTCTACAAATAATCTGCCGTCGAATAATTTGCAGTTGGTTCTAGAGGAGATTTATAGCGGTCATATTAATCTAAGTAGTGATTCGATTTCATTGCTTAATAATGCCCATGAATCAAGTCAAATATATTTTGATTCTTCTGAGGTTGGTGATGTCACTTCAGCTACGGACCTACAGAGTGCAGTAGTTGATATAGCAAACTATGAGCAAATAGCGCTTAGAAATAATACATTAAATACTCACTCAAATGGAAGAATTAGAACCGGCACAGTGTTTGATGGATATGAATTTTCAAGTTATAATCACTCTCTGGTAACAAATGAAGCAGTTACATATACGTTTTCAAATGGTGCATCAAGAACTACATTTGTCTTTACAAATACACCATCCCTAAATGATGAAATATTAAGAGGGGATGTTCTTGTTCTATCTGGTTCCGAGAACGAAGAGGATAATAAAGAATATCAAATAGATTATGTTTCAACGAATCCATTGTTGGTCTCGGTAACCGTATTTGGCGGCCCTAAGAAGATTTCTCTGGCAACACTTTCCGCTTCAATATATAAGAATAGTTTTTCAAATTATAACTTAAATGGCTTAAATTCTGCAGTAAGACCTAGAGCTAACAAGACAAATACGCCGGATGTAATTGTATGCAATCCAAACGCAGCAACCATTGTTTCATCAGGATTTCATGCAAGTAATATAAGCGTAACGCAGAGTTCGTTTTCAATATCTATAGATAATGCGCCTCCGATTGATGTTTCGCTGTATGATTCTTTCGTATCTTCTCAGTCTATAGATTCAGCAGTAAATAAAGCAAATGAATTTTTTATAGACAATCATATGAATGCTCTCGCCTTTAAGATCAAGGTTGGTGATTCGTATGAATTAGCGATATCACATTCTGTTCCAAACTTTTCGGGCGATAAAGTCGACAGAAGTATTTTAATATCAAACGCATCATCAAATGATGGTGCTTCAATACTTGGATTTTCATCATATATAGATAAAACTATTTATGGCACGTCTGGAAATGATTTCCTGATAAATGGCATAGTTAAGTCTGATATAATCGATTTAAAATATTTTTCAGGCAACAAAATTCAGCTAAATCCGTCAGATAATAAAATATCAATATTGGATGATGTTTTTTCGGAATATGGTATTGGCGTAGGTGACACAGTAACGATTACGGGCTCTTCTGATCCGAGTGATGATGGAACATTTAGGGTTTCTAGCATATCCGGCTCAATAATAACTCTCGATGGGTCATATTTGTTTTTAGGACAGATAAATGAAGATTCTATAGTTATATTTCAAAAAAATTCCGCAAGACTTGAGGAGATGAATTTTGAGGAAATTTCTGGGTCAGACGGGGCAATACTTTTTGATATTTTTATAGATAATGATTCTAGGGTTTTATACTCTAAGCGATTAGAGATTGAGTCATCACTTACATCTGGTGCGTTTTATGCTGCAGTTGTTGATATCTCCAGGGATTTTATTACGCAGGGCCAGACAGGCTCGCTAACTATAAATACAGATGGGACGTTATCACTAACTGGTCCAGATTTGGTCGCAGGAAGTTCGGTATTTGTAGCGTCACCTGGTTTTTATAAAGTTTTTTCTGCAAGCGGATTATCGTATGTAGTTGTTCAGGTTAAAAATTCCGGATTACCGGCTGTACCTAAAACGATTAATCTATATGGATTTAACGAACTATCTAGGAAGAATTATAGAATTTCTCGCGGTTTATTCTCCACATCATTGGGGAGAGTCTTTGGTGAATATCTGGAGTCTGGAGTCCCGACATTAATTGACAAAAGACGTTCGGGAACGGTTGATGATACGATTGTATCAGAATCATTTATAGAAAAGTACATAGAAGGCCCAAGAAATGAGCTAAGAGCATCGGGAGTGATTTCCGGATGTGAAGTGACAAGCGTTACTTATAACTTGACATATTATGAACTAAGTATTTCGCCAGGAGTATTTGTATCAAATGGCATAAGGCATGAATTCTCCGGAGAGGCAAGTTTTGTTGTAAATATTGATTCTGATTTTTATTTAGCATTTGATGAACATGGGTGTTTAAGAGCAGAAAAGGAGATATCATATAGCCAATCGGCCCCGCCAGAATTATCATCGTTGGTTTCTCCGTTTTATATGAGAGAAGTCGTTTTGCTTGGAAAGATATTTACAACGCAGGAGAGGGTAGATTGCAGATTATTTATTGACAGATCTGACTATAAAGTCTTGAAGGAAATTATTGTTTCCTACAAAAAAGGCTTTGGTCATTTTTCTAATATAAAGTCGGCGGTGGAGTATGCTAAGATTTTTTCATACATATATCCCACCGTTGGAATACCAAGCATTTACATAGCACCGGGTACATATCTAGTTAGTGAGACGATTTACATAGATACAGATATGGATATACGTGGTTCGGGGGTCAATACAATTATAAAGAAGGCTGGTAATTTGGCATTAGGGGTTGAGCCAAGATTTGATTCGACTCATTTTGACAAAATAGTTCCGGACATGAGGAGTTGTATTTTTTACATAGGAAATCTAGATGGGTGGTATTCCGCAGGCATCAAAAGAGGTGTATCGATTGGTAACTTTACATATATAACGTCGGATACGCTTGCTTCGGTTGGATCGGTTATTTCTATATCGGGCGTCACTGGTCGTGGACCATTTACGAATATTCCATCGTTACCGGATGATTACAATCCTACGTATAGAATTTATGATATTAATTTTATAGGTACAGACGATATGTTCTATTCGTCAGATCCGGCGCAAGCATTAGGGGAGTTTGCAATATGCATATCAAAGCAGAATAATGATGTTGGATTTACAGAGCCTGGATTCGCAAGCAATGCAATTATGGGTTCATGCTTAATAACGGGTTGCAGATTTCATAGCTTTGGCGTTGAAAAAGGTCCGGTATATGTATTTGCCGATGTCGGTACAATAAAGGATATTATCACATCTCAAAACATAAGCACTGACCAGTCACCAAATTTAAACGATACTGATTTTGGAATATTACAGCTAGGTTCATCGACATACGTCGGATTGCAAAGGGTGAATATTATACAGAGTTCAAATGCTGTAAATTATTAGTGTTACACATTATTGTATATCGTATAATGTATGTAGTTTTACACATAGATGTGTGTTATAATTGGAGAGTTCGTGAGTTCGGATCAGAATGAAACAGCGATTGATTTGATATATAAGACCTATGAGTTGCTAAAAAAGATGGAACAGCAAGTTTCAGAGCTTTCATTAAGACACGATGAACTTTCAAAGAAAATAGATGTGTTAGATTATTCGAATAAATTACTGAACAATAGATTTACTAAGCTACAAAATTCGTTATCTGACTCGATAGCTGATCCGGGAGCGAAGTCTGTCAAAAATAATGAAAAAGAGACTGCTAAAAAAACACCACCAGCAAGTTTTATGGCGAAAGCGGTATATGACACGGAAAACTCTAAGCCCTCAAGAAAAGTGGACAAGATTATCTTGGGAAACATAAAGGTGTTTTCATATATATTGAACCAGAAAAAAGAGCCCGTCTCTGGTGTAGAAATAGATATATATAATGAGTCGAATGAGTTAGTGAAGGTCAGAGATACGGATGAAATGGGGTATGTCGAGTTTAAGCTGCCGCCAGGAAATTACAAGGCCGAAGTTCGACAGAAAGGGTTTTCTCCGCTAAATATAGAGTTTTCACTAACCGAAGGCATGAAGGAGTTTAACTTACGATAATGTTATCATTAAAAATAAATAAGAATGGGCATAATTCAATAAATCTACACAAGACTATAAAACATATAGTTTCCTTTGTTTATGAAAAAATGGGCGTTGATGCAAAAGTAATATCAGATAACAATAGTGCGGAGATAAACTTTGGAAACGATAGCTTAAAAGAAGACGATAGTTATGTTTTTGCTGAGCTTGTAATTAAGAAAAGAATAAAAATAAAAAAAGAAGATTTTGAAAACAGAGACAAGCTCCACTCATTTATTTCTACTATTAAATCCTTTTGTGAGAAGGCTTCCGAAATAGAGAGACAGTTGGACGATGTTGATTTTATAAGGAGTAAGCTGACTAAGGAATAGGTATGCCAGAAGACATTTTAAATCTTCCGGGGACAGGAACTAATAGCGGGCATTTAGTTTATTCCAATTATTACTATGACAACCACATCATTCAACAGGTATGCATTGTCCATCCCAAAAATCTTATTATAGATATACTCAGGAAATATTTTTCTAGTGATAACAGGTATCCGTATAGAGCCGACGAATATGGCTATCCGCTTACACCGGATATATCCGGATTGGAAAATACAGAATATACGGGTGTTTTGATATCTGATGTATTTAGATACGAAGTTAAATTTTTTCCAGCAATATTGGTTAAGTCGAATGGTGGGGCTTATAAGCCAATATCTTTCAATCAGGAAGGCACGTTAAAATACAGAAAAGATTTACTAGAAGATGAACTGACGGGAAGGAAGACTATAGTCTCTACGCCAACTCATCGAGTTTATGCTGGTATGTGGGATATGCGTTTTGACGTTACTATTTATACGGAATCGCACGCTGAAAGCGAAGAGCTGACAGAGATAGTTTCCTTGTTATTGCAACACACAGCATGGAATGAACTTAGGGCGAGTGGTCTTTTTATAAAATCATTAAGCATTAGTGCTCAAAATAATGAGCCTTATGCCAACGATTATATTTATAGTCATACAATAAGTATTGACACAATGTCAGAATGGAGAGTTGAAATACCAATAGATAGCGTGATTGAAAAGATGATATTTTATTTCGATTCGGTGAAAACCCCCACATCAAATCAGGCGTTGGTGGGGTTAGCGACTGAAAAGTTTAAAGACATAGTTGATATGGCGGAAATAAAATTATAAGGCGATAATATTGGTGTTTTGATTTCTTTCTATTAATCTAAAAACAATTTTAGAATACTATACGGAGCGTTTATATGCCAAATATTCCAGGAGTCACAACCGCCCTACCGGGAGTTTACGCGAGAGATCGAGTTATAAGCAGAGGAACCTCTGTAATAGGCGGCCTCAGAACATTGTGTATTATGGGCGAGGGTTTAAGGCAGGAAACAATAGTTGATGCCGCTGTAGGTGGCGGAACTGATGGCGTTTCGGAGTGTGCTCCTGACGGTAATCCCGCTGGTCGGTTTTTTAAATTACAGTTTGCACCAGTAATCAGTGGGCGAACAGAGCTTTTCCTGAATGGCTCACAATTGTATGGTAAAGAAGAAATAATTGATGAAACATCATTTGATGGTGTTTTTGATTTCAGAATTGATCCAGAGACGGGATGTATTGAGTTGCAGGGCGCTTCAGTAGGCGATCAGGACGGAAAGAAATATTCTGCTAGCTCATTGAATGTTGGTAATGGCTATATTGTTGATGGCACATGCGGTGATACTG
>Ga0172372_10012354_pt1 | contig 10716 bp, 5 predicted proteins | sample LakKiv5m_2_FD_114544 | JGI IMG/M metagenome (GOLD analysis project Ga0172372, IMG submission 114544) | Freshwater microbial communities from Kabuno Bay, South-Kivu, Congo - kab_092012_9.5m | ecosystem: Environmental > Aquatic > Freshwater > Lake | place: Democratic Republic of the Congo... | reverse complement strand
TGACGCACATAGGAACTAACCGTACGCTTAGTCATACGGCTATGTCTTGGAATACAGAATGCGTTGAGATCTATTCAGATATTGACAGCGTCGCTGACGATTCTCCGTCGACGAGAAGCGGAACATTTACAGAAGGTCTGTCGGCCCGGGATCGCAACTTCCGAGATGTTGCGGCAGCGTAAGTTTTCTCTAGCCCTGTTATTACGTGGAAAACGGCGCGACTGAGGGTGGAGGGCGCTGCTTTTCCTCGGCAAATATGCTTCAGCCGGGCGGCGTATAGAGCACCTTCCACTAACTTGCCCGACTACGTCGATCGATACTGGAGCGAAATAGTCAACCTCGGCTCCTCCTCCGTCGCAATACCCGGGATGGTAACTGGCTCAGAAACGCCTTTTACCTCTATCGACCAGTTACGACCGCGGTGATCAGTGCATGTAATAGGTTTATACAGATCCTCTTCTTTCTTATAAACTAAGCACGCGGAACCATCGTCAAACCTAACGCGCCATTCTCCCGAGTTGTTCCTCAGCAATCTCGCGCCGGTGAAAACCGGCTCTCCCGAGACAGCACCCAACATCTCAATCTTTAACAATTCTTTCGACGAGGGGTCTCGCCACCGTCGAATTGTTGTCGGTCCCGATGGGCGAAATTGAACTGACTCTTCAAGTAGTCCGACTTCGGGTTGAGTACTTCTTTTCTCTGGGCTCGCGTTAGCCACCGTTAGTGCATGCACCAATGAAATTGCTGGCAATCCGACGGCTATCAGAACAGCCCTCATTGAAGAGAGCGCCCCCCGCGAGGGTCACACGAGATGGCTTCTTGCCGATCGTTCGTGAGGGGATCTAATCGTGCATCTATGGGCAACGCGACCGCGTCAATCTGATCTTTCGAAGGCCCAGACTGGCCTTGCAAACGTTTTGAGAATGCAAGCACAAGATTTGCCCAGTCGTTGTAATCTTTCAGCACTGTAGTTTTGTCGTCTCCGTTTAAATCCCGGGATTGAGGAGCTTCAGTGAGACTTCCGTCCATATTCCAGTCTGCGTATGCCCCAGAATTAGCACCGCGTCCGATGTTGTCTTTCTCCAATAAGCCGCTTTCATCAAGATCTTTACTGATCCCATCAGAAAATGAGATCACGAATTGATTGGGGTCACCACAGGGACCCGCGATCAAATCACAACTTGATGGCGTCTTATCACCCTTGTCGTTTCTCCAACGTAAGTAGGCAGACCCCGACCTTGCGTCAGGGTCAAGGCCATTTAACGCATAAAGGTAGTTCATCACGCTCCAGTAGTTAGGCTTTTCGTTAGTCGCCTCGTTACCGCCGTGCTCGAGACCCAGGTTATGGCCGAGCTCATGCATTACCGTACCTGCTTGCCAATTGATTAGGACGTTTCTTGATCGACCAGCAATATCCTTTAATCCGTAGCCTCCTAACGTTATCAACAGGTCATTGCCGGATAACTCGGCTAGACCGCTGGAGTCGCCCTCCCCGGTATTTTTCTGTGAACTACCGAACAACATGTAGTGGAAAATAGGTAGGCGCCGCAACTCCATAAACTCATCTTTCCAATCGTAAATAGATCGACGGGAACTGATATTTGATGTGCATGTCTTTGAGTCGAAAGTAACGCATTTTTCGTACGGAACACGCGCCCGAGTTTGTCCAAGATTAAAGTCCGAGGACAATATGGCCTGACTAAAGGTCGTACCAGCATCGAAATGCACCTTAAAGTTTTTCGCTGAAAAGGAGTCGACGACTTTTTGAAGTGCCTCTCTTTTCGGAATAACACCAGCATCGGTACTATCCATGAAGTCGACTTCAATGAAGATATCCCGCTGATTCAGTCGCGCTCCCAAACTGTGCAGGCCAATTCCAGCAAACGTTCCACCCGAGACCTCGGCGGTATCAGGAATACCGTCGTTATCAGCATCAGTTGCCGACGCGGGAACGTCGTTACGCCCACCTGGGGTCATCCACTCTACGTTCGTCCATTCTGCGGCGCTATTGGTCCCAATCTCCGCGGTTTGTGGGAAGAGGCGAACAACGCTCTTTCCGTATCCGCTCTCTGTATTTATCGCGGAAGAGGCGATTGCAGCGCCGGACCACTGACCGGCGCTACGCGATGTGTGCGTACCGCCAACAAGAACAAAATCAATGGTGACATTAGATGCAAGAATCTCAATGAACCCATTGGTTCGCGTCCAAAAAGGGACTAGTGCCCCACTAGAGATCAAGAGTTTTTCGACTCCCCGCTGACTGATACCCTCGGTGTTTCCAGAAACGATCACGTATCCACCGGGCTCTAACGTTACGCTTGGCAGGGAGAACTCACCGACATCCATAGTCCCGCCATTTCTCGGAACACGCGTCGAGCGAATCTGATAATTACTTAGATTTACGGTGGCAACACCGCGATTATGAATCTCGAACCAACAAGCAAGATTTGTGTAAATACAATTTGAAATTTCAGAGATGACTAAGTTACTACTCGGTTTAAAAGAAGCGTTTATCTCGCATGTGCCAGAGATTGGTCCGGTCATGTAAGTGGAGCCGCTTAATGCTCCGCTACATCCACTGACGCTATCGATCGCATACCCAGTCTGTGGGGTTAACGTGATTGCCACCCTCTCGCCGGTTTTTGCATACGATTTTGCTGCTGAGACCTGTCCGCCGACTCCTGCGGTAGCCGAGACGGTCCACAGGAAAGCACGCCCCTCCTTGAATCCCCAGTTGATGTAGTGCTGAGTAGCGGCGGTGGTGTCGGTGCCGAAGGCCGCCCGCAGATCGAAGTGCGCGGCAAGGTAGCCGAGTGCATCGAAGGTAACTCGACGACCTTCCTTGAACCCGGTATTGATGTAGTGCGTAGCGCCAGCAACGGCATCGGCCCCAAAGGCGCTGATGAGGTCAAAGTGGCTGGCGATGTAGGCCAGTGCATCAAAGACGATCTTTCGCCCTTCTTTAAATCCCCATTGCACGTAGTGCCTAGTCCCAGCAGCGACATCGGCGCCGAAGGCAGCAATCAGATCGAAACTACTGGCGATGTAGTTGAGCGCATCGATGGGTCGGAACGTGACCTGGCGCTTCTCTTTGTAGCCCCACTGGATGTAGTGGGTCGTGGCCTTACGTTCATCGACCCCGAAGGCATCTATCAGGTCAAAGTGACTGGCTGTGTACCGCAGCGGATCGAAAGTGATCGGTCTACCTTCCTTGTAACCCCACTGGATGTAGTGACGGACACCCTTGCCGGCGTCAGCCCCCAATGCCTCAATGAGATCAGGGTGGCTGGCAATATATCGAAGGGACGTCAGTTCCGTGAATGTCGTCTGACGGCGTTCCTTGTACCCCCACCGGATGTAGTGCGTCACCGACTTGGTCTCATCTAGACCAAACGCCTCAATCAAATCCGGGTGACTCGCCGTGTAGTACAACGGCTCAAACGTGATCTTCCGGCCTTCGTTGAAGCCCCAATCAAGATAATGCTGACGGGCCTTGGCGACATCGGTTCCGAAGATGTCAATGAGGTCGGGCTGGCTAGCAACATAACGGAGAACGTCGAGATCGGTTAGCAGCGGCGCGACGGTCAATGAGAGGGTTGCAGTCGCGGTACCACTGACTGACCCCGTACCGCGAATGGTGTATCGAGTTTCGGTCTGAATGACCCCTGGGGTACCGGCGATAGCGCCCGTCGATGCGTTAAATGACAACCCCGGAGGGAGACTTGGACTGACTTGGAACGTCGGAGCTCCATTGAAGTTGGCTGTTGTGAACGCGATTGGAGCGATTGCCGTTCCCAAGAAGTGCTTCTGCGTTATCGAGTCCGGGGATACTGTGGCGCAAGGCAGCGTTGAAAATGTCGTGTATCCGGGACCTGCGAACCTTGCGGTGCTTCCTAGTTGGAATGCACCTGTAACCTGATAGTTCCTGCCACAGGCCAGAGACGTTGCTGCTCCTGTAAAAGTTGTTGTTGCATTTCCCCCGACAGCGATCTTTCCGGGTGTGGCAGTCGGAAAGAACTCCGCCGTCGCGCCAACCTCTTTGACGTAAAAATACAGCGTGTACTCGCCGGTACCGTTAGCGTCAGTGGTAATGGATGCGCTAAACGACGCGGAAGTGTGAGTGATGTTCGAAACGACCGCATTCGTACCGACGGTCCGATCGGCTAGTGCAGGCTGAGAAATCGAGGCAGAGAGCAAACAAAAAAGAGCCACTCGCCTCTTACTGAAGCAGATTCGCATAGCCTCTCCCCGATGAGCACTATAGTTGTATTCCTCTCGACGTTATCGCGATTACGCCAGTCTTACCAGAGCCAGCGTTGCCTATCATTTTTAGGCCTCTGAACCAGAATCGGACACAATTTCTCAGCATTCACGGCAGGGACAGTTAACGCTTCGCTATGGTCTAACGGATGTCAGTTCCGTGAATGTCATCGGGCGGCGTTCCTTGTACCCCTACCGGATGTAGTGCGTCACCGACTTGGTCTCATCTAGACCAAACGCCTCAATCAGATCCGGGTGACTCGCCGTGTAGTACAACGGCTCAAACGTGATCTTCCAGCCTTCGTTAAAGCCCCACTTGGTGTAGTGCGAGCGGCCTTGTTCAGCACTAACCCCGTACGCCTCAATCAAGTCCGGGTGGCTCGCGATATAGCGAAGGGCACCTAAATCCGACAGCGGAGACGTCTGCGCGCGGGCAACCAACGCAGCCAACAGCATTGCAAGGAGCCCAAGCAGTCGGCAAAAAAACGACCCATTCGCTACAACCCACTACAACTCTCCGCCAAAAACTAGCGCAGAGCGGTGAGCCGTCGCAATAAAAACGCAAGTTAGTACGCGATAAAGGGCGGTATCTACCGGCCGCTACAAGACCCCGCTCACATCTAATTCTTAACGCGGGCGCGAAAAAGGACTGCAAAAACTGCAAAAAGCACGCCGAAAACACCGGACCCCAAGAAAATCAAAAGGCGCTTCGGGTGAAATGGACGTTTAGGCGGAACGGCGCGATCGACCACTTTAAATGAGAACTGAACATTGCCTCTAGCAAGCATCAGTTTTTGCATCTCCCCCTCAAGGACGCGCCCGAGCGATTGCTGAAGAGATGGGATCGTCGTTATTGCGATTTCCTTCTGGAGATACGCCACGTTTCGCTCGGCATCGCGCAGAGCTTGCGCACGCATTCGCTCGTTTACCAAGGAGATCAATCCATTCGCCCAATCAGCAGATAACGCGGGATCAGTCCATGAAATCTGTATCGTGACCGTACCACTCTTTTTGTCATCACTGACCGCAAGGACTTTTGTCTCAAATAGGTCGACAGCATCTCGCAGATCGGGGGTGTCTTCACGTGTAGTCAACCAAACCTTCTTATCTGAGTCCCACTTATCCGCAAACAAAAGCGGTAGCAGGTTATTCTTCTCAACAAACTGCCATATCAACGATCGGGATTTTAAAACTGCAAGCGGCTCAAGAGAGCCACCAGACGGCAAGTTGACGCCAGCAAGACTCGCCAGACCAGAAAACTGTGATAAAGCTCCTGGAAGAGTCCGGGCGTCGACCGAAACGACAACAGCCTCCGCCCGGTACCATTCTCGAGCAAGCAACGCATACGAAAAGCCAATCAGCAAAAACCCAATAACGATGAAAGAGAAGACTCGAAAATCTCGCCTGATTTTTCTCAAAAGCACGACAAGATCTGCGACGGCATCGTCATTGAGTGTGGAGCTCGAAAGATCATCGTTCATGGCTTAACTCACAATCCGCGAATCGCAGCGAGCGCGACAGCGGAGTTGTAAATAATCGTCGAGACAGCCTGCCAAAGCGGCAAGGGTGGCAAACGCTCCGTGTCTAGCGGCACAACAATAGTATCGCCAGGTCGAATGACTACGTCGGATCCACCGCCAAACCACCCTCGGCGGCCAGTAATAACGCTACCGTCGGCGCGAACAACATAAGTTCGTTTCGGATCAGCACGATTGGTGAAGCCACCACTCAAAGCTAAGTAGTCATCTCTTGAAATGCCCGATCGATACAGATGCGCAGTACTATTTTGGACCTCGCCGATGACAGCGACCTCTTGCTTAATCTTCGGAACAACCAACTCATCGCCGCTACGAAGAATAATGTCATCGCGAGAGCCAACACCGCGAGACAGAACGCCATCAAGATTGATGACGAGACGACCCACCGACTTGGTTTCTTCTAACTGAGCAAGTAACGACTGTGCCGCCAGCGAGGATTGAGCGGCATCGGCAGACTGCGTGACCTGACTCGATTGGATAGCAGCTGCCGCTAGATCACGACGCAGTCGTTGAGACAAATCTTTGGCCTGCTGCGACTCTCGTTCTCGCAACTCTTCTCGAGCAAAGACTGCGCCGCGGGTGAATGCCAAAGTTGATAGACCGCCGGCGCGCTCGATTACCGAGCGCAGCGTTTCGCCACGTCTGATTGGATAAATGCCGGGGAATCGCACTTCGCCGCGCAGGGTCACTGATTCACGAACACTCCACTCAGGAAGCTCCTTGATGGTTAGAACATCAAAAGGCTGCAATATGACGTCTGCAGCGGCGTCGCCACGAAGCACAGCCTCGAGATCCACCTGCAACAACTCACCGATTCGCTCTCCATCGCCACGCCGGAATCGCGATAACTCGGCAGCACCCGTGTAGGCCGCCGGATCCAACTTGCCCCCCGCTCTCAGCAAATCACTAACGCGCATTTCTGGTTCAAGAGGGTAGTCGCCCGGAGCCTTAACGCGACCGTTGATGGACACGATCCGAGTTGGGTCGTCTAGACGCGATTGACGGCGTAATTCCTCTAAAACCGGATCCAGGAGCAGACGTCGACTCGCCTGATAATCAAACACCATCACCCTATCGCGCGGCGACAACAGTAGATCGGCTGCAGAGCCAGGCGCACGTATCGCAGCCGCAAGATCAGCCGACAGGACTGTCAAGTCTTTATCGGCCGCGGACTCGCGGCGTACAAGAACGTAGCTTACGTCAGCGTTCGGCATGAGTTCGTCGAGGGTTGGGATCAAGTCCGATATGCGAAGACCCTCCCGCCAAGCCGTGACACCCGGACGAAAAACATGTCCCTCCAGTGTCACCCCCGACTCTATCGTCGGTCGAAGTCTAGCGACTCGAACGAGATCGCCATTGCTCACCACAGAGGACCTAGAGGCACCGTCATCTAGAGAAATACTCACAGCAATTCGGCGCCGATCCTCGCCATACCGTAATACGGAAACGCGGGATCCATCGGCATCCGACGTGAGACCCCCAGCAAGGTCAATTAACGAGGCGATCGTCGCACGCCCTTTCAACTCGTAGATAGCCGGCCGCTTGACTTCACCGTCAACAGCGACCGTCGGTCCAACCGGCGGAATAAAAACAACATCCCCCGGCAGTAGGGCCGCATCGGCGGCCGTATCGCCTCGAAGCAAAAGATCATACAAATCCAGCCGACGTATCAGACTACCCTGCCGTTTCAGCTGAACATCTCTCAGCGAACCGGTCGATTGGATGCCGCCAGACGCGTAGAGCGCGCTAGAAATCGTCGAGAGACCACTCACTGTATAGGCGCCGGGCTTTGCCACCTCGCCCATGACAAAAATCTGTATTGAGCGAACGTTCCCCATACCTACGCTCGCTTGGGTCCCAATTAACTGTCGCGCGACTCGAGCTTCTATATCGGCTGCGACAATCTGAAAGTTTTTTCCTGCGACACTGATCGGACCAAGCTCCGGGAAATTAATTATTCCATCCCGCGCAACAACCAACCGGAGACTCCGATTTTGCGAACCGAACAACTGCACGTTGAGCTGGTCACCCGGGCCGACAATATAGTTGGATGGAACCGGAACATCGGTGGTCGGCGCAAACGTCGAAACACGTCGACTGAAAAGCTCGTAACCGAAAGGCTTGAGCGATTCGACACCGGGCTTCGTTAACGGCAATCGTTTCAACTCGATCGCGAGCTTCATCAACGAAGACTCTGCTTGCAGCCGCGTTGAAGCCTCGGTCGCGTTGAGGCCAGCCAATGGAATCGGCCGTATTCCAGGCAACCGCAGCACCCCATCACGATCAAGCTGGTAGGGGTTACGCTCACGCACCCGCATGATTACCGTATCCAGCTTGTCGCGCTCTTCGCTAGTGTATTCAGGCGCCGGCTTAGCCGGGATAAATACGGGAGGCAGACCCTCCCCCAGCAACTGAGTTCGCGCAGGCTGCTCTTGAATATAGTCGATTGAAATTAATACCGTGTCGCCGGCAGATAATCTCTCTTCCCGAAGACCGGGCGTAACCGATGCCTCTATGGCCTTATTGTCGTCTACCGCCTCTCTATCATTTTGAGCTGCAGAACTCTGCTGGTCTTCGAGACCACCTCCGTCGGACAGCTGTCCAATCAGACGTTCACGATCGGCCGGACTCAAGGATCGCAAGAGCTCAAGCTGCTGCGATGTGGGCACCTGCGACACAGCCGGAGGCGCTCCGAGAATCGAAATCGTCAAGCCGAGTAGCGTCAGCAAAGGTCTTGTCAGTCTCATCTCAGCATCACCCTGTAGATCGTTCGGCTATCGCACCATTCAAGTATACGTGAAGCAACCTTGACCAGGACCTGGCCGAATCACTCGCCCGGCACCATCCTCGGCACCGACTCCCTGAGACGATCCCCGTGAGTCCGGCGCAAGCCCTCCCAGAGACCGCCTGGCCAGTTGTCGAGCATTCGACCACCGTCCCGATTGATCGACCGCAATATCGTGCGGTACGACCCGCGGGTATTGCGCGGCGAGTAGAGGTCGAAGGGGATATTGAATATCAGGCCCTTGTCGAAACTGCCCTCGCCAAAGACCGAGAACGGGACGTCCGTCAGAGTGACAAACGCACCTACGGACCAACCGTTCGCAAAGCGCTTCTGTACCTCGATGGTGGCACCGACATCACCCGCTAGATATCGCCCAGCGTGTAGCGTGACATCAAAGTTATGGAACGGGGTCGCCCAGTAAAGGCTGGCGTGACCCGTCACCGTCTTGAGATCGCGTACGCCAAACAACTTGTCGAACTCACGCTGCACGACACCATTGAGACTGACGCCGATAGCAACCGGCGAGTCAGGGCGCCACAAAACTTCCGCACCGACTCCAGAATACATTTCTTCGAGAATACCGCCGTAGGTCTGGTAAAACACGTTTGAGCTCAATTTACCGCGCTTCACGAGGTAGAGCTCGTCGATACCGCTCTCCCCCTCTTGAAGGTAATTTTTGAGTTCCGTTCTAACCGGCGGCAGTAGCGATGAGCCCTCGCGAGAAATACGATCAAACTGACTCTTCAAACTCTGCGACCAAGTGCCAGACAAACCCCAGCCATTGCCAAGATCCGAATCGCCGCGGATCTTGAGCGCGATCTGATACAACAACGGAAAGTCCGGGTCGAATAGATAGGCACGCGCATTAAGCCCCAGGTTGATCTCACCATTTGGGTAGCGAAAAGCCCGCCGTCGATCGGGCGATTCGATGTCGTCAGCGGTCGATACTGCCTCCGGCGCGTTGATCCGAAGCACGGGCGGCAATCGGGAGTCCGGCCGCTGGTAGCGTACAGTGTGGGTGGTCAGACCTAGCGCTTCGCCAATCAGTTCCACGCGCTCTATCTCGGCTGGAGCGTACAAATCGACGAGCTCCAAGCTCCGGCGAATCGCATCAGCCTCCAGTTGGTACGCGCGGTTGGCATAACGCACCTGCAGGGTATTCTTAGTAGTCGCCGTTTCCCGGATCAACAAGCCGGAGTCTTCAGCGTCAGCGGCCATCCTGAGCCACCAGTCCCAACCGGGGTCATCGCGCGAAACCGCTGTCGTCGAAGGATCAGAGCCAAAGCCTTCGGGTCTCTTGCGAGGGGCGTCCACAGCCGTATCGAGACGAGCCGAAAGACGCAAAGCCCACTGATTGCCCTGCTGACGGCTCAAGGCCAACGTCACACCCGGTGACGCCTCCCATTCAACACCCACACTGATGGGATCCGCATCCGGAATGGTGTTCAGCGCACGCTCTCGCGCATAACTGTCGCTGTTGTACGCGGCAACGAGCGCTAGCCGTCGCTCGGGGATCGTGTACCGAACTCCGCCAAATAGCCCAACGTCTCTTCCGCGGAACACGGAATCTGATGAAATAGTTCCGCCTTGGCCAAAGTCGGTTGGCCGAACTCCGAAACCATCATTCAACGTGGTCAAGGGGTTCTCTGCGATCGCTCGCTCGGCGAACCGACCCCAACCCATCGACAGCGATGCGTCGAGATTGCCAAACCGTTTCGAAGCGGAGACGTATTCGCCGGCCCAAACACCGGTACCCAACAGATCACGAACGCCGACGGAGATCTCAGGCAGATATTGAGACTCGTCCGTCAGTCGATACTTGACCTCAAACGACCTATCGCGATTATCGTCACAGCCGAGCGCCTCACTGGAGCCGAATTCGCAGCTCGTCCCTGGCACTGGTGACTTCTTGCGCGCATTGAAAATCGTGTAGCGAAAGCTCGCCTCGAGGCGTGGCAGCGGCTGATAGCCGATCGCGTAAATATCGGCGACGTCCTTACGAGAGTAGGTCGTTGTGAGCGTGCCCTCTTCTGACATACGACTCGTCGGAATATCGAGAATGCCACCAACGCCGAAATCATTGACCTGCGCGAGGCCGCTCGAGCTCGCGCAAAGCAACATCAATCCTGCGAT
>Ga0172372_10012353_pt1 | contig 10717 bp, 6 predicted proteins | sample LakKiv5m_2_FD_114544 | JGI IMG/M metagenome (GOLD analysis project Ga0172372, IMG submission 114544) | Freshwater microbial communities from Kabuno Bay, South-Kivu, Congo - kab_092012_9.5m | ecosystem: Environmental > Aquatic > Freshwater > Lake | place: Democratic Republic of the Congo... | reverse complement strand
GTCCAAAATGGATTTTCAGTTTGAAAACCTGGATTAAATTTGCAAAAAAAATGATTTGCTACTAAAAATAATTTTATATAAATAAAATAAATATTAAAAACATAAATAGTAACAAAATAAAAAATAAAATAATATACATTTTTTAAAAAAATTTTTGTGAATTTTTAATATCCATTTATAAACTGAAAATCCATTTTGGACATTTTTATGGAAAAGTCAATAAAAAACGAGCAATATTTCAATAATATAATTTATTCCATTTAATAATAAGAAATATTTTATTAATTAATTAAATTTGTGATTGCTCGTTTTTTATGGATTTCCAGTAACAAATTTTTAAGCAGTAAAAGATTATTTTATTTCATTATATAATAACAAAATATTTTAAAACTCATTTGCTCGTTTTTTATTGACTTTTCCACAAAAATGTCCAAAATGGATTTTCAGTTTGAAAACCTGGATTAAATTTGCAAAAAATATTTTCCTAAACTAAAATATTTTTATAAAAATATATATATTTTTTAAACGTAAAATAGCAAAATAAATTAAATTATTGATAAATTTATTAATCTATTTAAATATTTATTTTTTATTAATATGTCTTTATGTCCATCAATAATTTCTTCATAATCATTTATAATTGAATTTGGATTTTGAATAAATAAATTATCAAAGTCAATATTATAATTTTCTATATTTGGATAAAAATGTTCTAATATTTCTTTTATTGAAAAATTTCCATTTTTTGCATTTAAATATTTGTTATACTCATTTAAAAAATTATTTATTCTAATATTTGAAATATTTTTATCAACATATTTTTCATTTATATTTATTATTTCATTTAAATTTAAAAAACTATTTTCATTTAAAAAATTATTTGATGTTATATTCATTTCAAATATATGAAATGATAATTTTCTGTATGAATCATTAAAATTATTCATTAGTATTTGTTCATTTTCAATTAATTTATTTCCAATAATGCTTCTATTAAATAAGTAATTTATATTACTTTCTGAATTTAATGGTATATAAATTGTTGCTAATATTTGAATTAAAACACCAATATCAGTTAATCTCATTTCTATTCTAAATGATAAATTGTCATGGTAATTATTTAAACCTGAATTATTTTCTAAAAATGGTCCTAATAATTTTAAATAATGATTATATATTTGTTTTGAAATGAATATAAATTCATCATTGGAAGATATATCATTTAAAATTAAATATGAATCAATATCATTATAATTTATTATATTTTCATTATTATCATTATTATATAATAATTGAATTATATTATAAGCATAACTACCACGTAAGCATAATTTATAATTTAAATTTTGTATAATTTTATTAATAAATAAAGTACAAATTATTATATCTTTAGTGCAATTTTCCATTAAAAAATTACTAATATTTTCATTTTCAATTAAAATATTTTTTAAAATATTTCTGCTGTAAAATATATAATTTTCTACTGATGAATAAGTAAAATAAATAGTATTATCATCTGCATTATTTTCATAAATTGAATTTATTTTGTATAATAATTCAATAAATAATATAATGCTATCATATGATAAAAAAAAATTTAAAAATGAATTTATGAATGTAGAATAGTTTACAAATAATTTGCATAAAAAAATTTTTATTTGTTCACTATTCTCATATACATTTTGACTTAAATTTTCTAAAGAATTTATTATATATATGCAATAATCATTATATATTTTTTGATTTATTAATAAATTTGATCCATCTAAATGAATTATATTGAAATATTGTGATAAAAAATTACCAAATGATGAATAGTCATTATCATAATCAAAATTATCAAAAATAGTTTTTTTAAAAATTAAATTTGCCATAAAATTTGTTTCATTAACTGGATTATTCATTACATCTATTAATTTATTTTTAAAGTATTGTTTTAAAATGGTGAATATATTTAATTTTTTTGGATCAATTGTTTCAGGAAAATTTAAATAAATTCCACTTAGTGAATTTTTTAAATTTTCTAATTCTAATGAACTTAATTCATTCATATATTTTTTACAAATTAAACTTAATATTTCTTCACATTTTTCATTATAATCTTCAAAATTTAAACCAGTTTTAACAAGTAGTTCATCATTATTTTTTATTAATAATCTTGGTATTATACATATTAAATTATTAAAAAAAAATAAGCGATTTTCACGTTTTTTTAATTTATTTAATCCAATGCTATTATTTTTAATAGTTTCTTTAATTACATTTTTTAGATCAATTATAATTGAATTTAAATTATAACAATAAACACCATCAATTTTAATATTATTTTTAGTATTTTCCCATTTAATTTTTTTTTCATAACTTTCAAATAAAGGAATTGAAAAGTCAAATATTTCTGCATCAATATTTGAAGTTTTGTTGCTATTTATATATTCTTGTTTAAATTCAGTAAGTAACCTTATTAAAATAAAATTTACATCTTCTTTTCCCTCTTCTTCAAATGCATTTTTAAATTTTAATTTAGTACAATAAATTAATCCAATTTTATTTTTTAGAACATCATTTTTATCCATTTCGTTATTAATTTGAATTAATTCATTTCTTATTGATAAAGATTTTACTATTATTTTTTTTTTATTAAAAGGTTCTAATGGATATAAAGGAGGATTGTTAATATTCAATTTATTCATAAATTTTTTTATAAATTTATCATCATTAAATATTTTAGGATGATTATAAATTAATTCTTTTAAATAATAAATAATTTGAATACTTATGATTTCTACTAATTTATCGTAATGGTTTTTTGTTAAATTTTCGTTAATTAAAATATCAAAATCATAATCAGATTTTTTTCCTAAATATTTTTCAATCATTTCATTACTTAATTTAATGTCATCGTTTGAAATATTTTTTAAAGAAACAACATATAAATTAAATATAAAATAAAATGCTGATCCACCTTTTAAATAACATCTAAAAAATATATTATTGTAATTTTCTAAATCTATTGAATTTATATTTTTTTCTTCAGAAAATTGAACATTTAAAAATGAATTAAAATATTCATTAAATCTAGATTCATCATTGAATTCATTATAAATAAATTGTTTTATTTTTTCATAATTTTTAATATCATCAAATAATTCAGGAAACATTTCAGGAATAATTGTATTTTTTATATAAAATGAAATTTGATTTAGATTATTATATAAATTGTATATTAATTCTTGACACATTGTAATGCATTCATTTTTTACAACATTAAATGAATGTAAAATTGTAGTTGCATCAGATTTAATTAACATATAATTTGTATAATAATTTAAATTGTCATCATAAATGTTATTTATTTCATTATTCAATTTATAATTCATTAATTTATATTATTATTAAATTATATAAATTATATAATTTAATTTAAATTTAAGTTGAATTTAATAATTTAATAATAAATTTATATGTTTTTTTTTAATTAAAATATCTAAATCATCACTATTAATTTTTTCTTTAGAATCTGAAACAATTCCATAAGAATTTAGAATATAAAAATTATCATTAATTATATTTGGAAATATTATATTTTCTCCCATAAAATTATTTGTTTTTTCAATTACTATATTTTTATATAGTTTCAAATTTTTATTTTCGATACTCATAATTTTATTATATTCACCAAACCATTTATTTAATAAAAATGATTCATCAGCTGTATTCAGTTTTTCATTTATTATTTGATTTGCTGTGGAATATTTATGTATTTCATCTTTTGTTATTGCCATTTCATTTGTAATTTTTATATTTAAAAAAGTATAAGTTAAAATGCGAAATTTTTCATCTGAATTATATTGATTATTTATATTTTGAATTTTTTGAAAATTTATATTAATATCATCATTGTTCAATGGATAATATATATTAATAATTCCATTTATAATAAAATAATTATTTTCAGATTTTAATTCTAAATAAATTTTGCATGGCACTTCTATTGTTTGATTTAAATTTAATATATTATTAAAATATTCTTCGAAAAAAAATTTGTATGAATTGTAAATATAAATATATTTATCCAAATTATTTAAATTTGTAATTCCAAAAATAATATTTATGTTATTAAATTTTATATTTTCATCTTCAAATTGATTTTTAATATCAATTAATCCATCATAATTATGATGCAATTTATTTATTGCATAAGCGTAACTTCCATTTAAAAATGCAACAATTTTTTGTTCATTTAAATTAATTTCATTTATAAGTGATAATGAAAAATTTATCAAATCAAAATGTATATGTTTCATAAAATTTTCTATAAATGAATTATAATAATTTGAAACATAAATTATTTTTTTTCTTGAATTAATTAATTCTTGATATATGATAATATTATTATCTTGATAATAATTATTTATTTTATTTAAAACATCAGCAAATAATATTAATGCATCAAATTTTAAGTCAGAATATTCAAATGAATTTATTAAAATTGAATATTTAATTAATAAATCACATAATAATTCATTTGAAATATTTTTACTTTTTAATTCGTCAATAATATTAAAACATGTTTCAAATAATTTATAATTTATTGTTAAATCACAAATATAAAATGAATTTATTTTTTGAATTATATTAAAATATTGAACACCACAAGTAGTATTATATATTTCTTTCCATTCATTTGAAGTATAATTTTCTAAATTATTTATTAAATTTAAATTTTTTGCAATAATATCATAATTATTTTCATTTTTTTCAATGCAATTTACATTTTCAATTAAATAATAATAAAATGTTTGTTTTAAAATGGTGAATATGTTTAATTTTGTATTATTTATTGTTTCAGGAAAATTAAAATAAATTCCTCTCAAAATTTTTTTTAATAATTCAGTTACTTTCGGTTTTTTTTCAATAATTTCTTTGTTACAAATAAAAGTAATTATTTGTTCACAACTATCATTAATTTTTTCAATATTCAAACCAGTTTTATTTTCCAATTCATTTTCAGAATATATTAATCTGGGAATTATACAAACTAAATTATTAAAAAATAATAATCTATTTTGCCTTTTTTTTAATTTTTCAGTTTTATTCAATTCAATATCTTCATGAATCATTCGTTTGAGATCATCCAATACAATATTTAAATTATAACAATAAACATTATTTATTTTTATGTTTGTTTTTGCTTCATTTTCCCATTTTATAATTCGTTCATATGAATCATAACTTGGAATACTTACATCTATTATTTCTGCTGCTACATCAGACCCTTCTTTTAAAATATTATCATCGTTAATATAATTTATACTATTTTTCAAACATGTCATTAAACGAATTAATATGAATTTTGATTTTTTTTTACCTTTATAACTATAAATTTTTTTTTCAATATCAAGATAATTTATTGAAACATATCCTAATTTATTTTTATTTTCATCATTTTTTATTGATTTTAAAAATGTTGTATCATTTACATATTGATTAAAATTATGTTTAACTTTAAATATTTGTTTTGGATTTTTTTCAGTGTATATTTTATTAGGTTCATTATTTAATAAATTTAATTTAAAATCTTCTATAAAATCAATATTATTAAAAAAATCATCTCCATATTTATAAATAAGATCAATAAGACAAAAAGAAATATATTTTGAAGCTAATAATAATATTTGGTAATAATGATTCTCTGATAAATTTGCATTTATTAAAAAATTAAAGTCATAATCTGATCTATCTCCTAAAATATTTGTAATTTCTTCATCAGAAAGTTGTTGATTTTTTGGAAAAATAGATGAAATTAATTTATTATATGAATCAATGGTAAATATAAAAGCATTTCCACCTTTAAGATAAAATCTGCAAAATAAAAATAAATAATTTTCAATATCAATTATATCATTTGAATTTTTATACTGTATTTTTATAAATGAATCATAATAAGTTTGACTATTTTGTCTCATTTCATTTTCAATAAATTGTATTATTTTTTCATGATTATTATCAAACATTTCAGGAACGACAATTTGTTTTATATATTTAAATATATCATTATCTAAATTGTATATTTTTGATGTTAATTCTTGACATATTTTAATACATATATTTTTAATATAAGTATATTTATGTAATATTTTTGTAGCATCAGATTTAATTTCCATAAAATTTTTATAGTAATTTATTTGCTCTTTTGTTAATTCGGTTGGTTCAGGTATTTTAATATATCCTCCTTTTAAAATATTTTTTTGAAATACTTTTTTGGTTTTATTATTATTGTAATATTTTACTTTTTTGGTTTCATTATATTTCATTATATTTTATTATGATATATTTATAAAGTTTATATATTTTTTATTTTATTTTTATAAATTTTGAATAAAAAAATTGAATAAAATATATAAATTATTTATTTTTTAAATAAAAAATGACAATTGAATGTTATACCGATGCATCATATTCTAAAGAAAAATCAGTTTCAGTTGTTGCTTATAAAATTAATGATGAACCAATTCAAACAATTATTTATGAAAATGTAAAAAACACTGAAGCTGAATTAAATGGAATATTGTTTTGTATTGATTATTGTATAGAAAATTATCCATCTGAATATATAATAATTTATACTGACTGCCAAAATGCTTTTAAGCAAAATTATAGTGATAAATCAATAAATTTAACATTAGTAAAAATTAAAGGACACCAACCTAAGAGAGAAATGAATAGTAATGATTTAATATTTAAAATGGTTGATAAAATGGCAAGAAAAATGTTGAGAAGTTTGTAAAATATATTTTATAAAAGTATTTAAAAAATATTAATTATTGAATTATAATTAATAATGTCACAAGCAGAAAAAAGATTGGAAAAACTGCATGAACAAAATCTTACAGTAAATAAAACATATCCTAATTATATTAAATATAAAAATATTGTTATTGGTTATGATGCAATAAATCCTATTTATTTCGAAAGTATATAAAATGAAATAACCAAATTAAATATTAATAATGGTACACAATCAAGTCCATCAATTAATAAATATTGAATACTAATCAATATTATATTCAATATTTATATTCAGGACATAACTTTAGTGAATGTTTATTTGATGTTACTGATGTTTATAATTGGTATAAAGTAATTCAAGCAAATACGTTAAAATGTTAATTTAAAATAAAAGGAACAAAACATATTATACCAATATTTGAAGATAAAATATATTATCCAGGTTTGGAAGAATATGATGATAGTTTATATTCTCCTATCAAATGATTTTTTTTATTTAAATATTTTTTATTTTATTCTTAAAAATTTAAAAAAATATATTTTTGTAAAAATAATCATAAAATGCTTCATAATCAGTTTCTGAATCTATATTATTATGTCTTGAAATAAAATTAATTAATTTAATAAAAATTAATTAATTTACTACACTAATAAATATTATTATTAATAATTATGTTATTATTTTATATACACATTCTTCATCTAATTGAACGCATATCATCTTATACAAAATTATTATTATACTTTTTTAAACTTTCTTCTAAACCATCTAATTGAATGCCAATATCATTTAATAATTTTCCATTACCACAATAATTAAATTTACATTCATCATCAATTATTTCAATTAATTCATCATTGTTAATAATCATATTAGCAATTGTTGATAATTTATATTTGTTTACATAGGATAAATTAATTGTTTTTGGTAAATTTAAATTATCAAAATAATTTATATAATATTTAATAATTTTTATAAAATCATCTTCATATATAAAATCAAAATATTTATCTTGAAAAATTTGTAATTTTGTTTGATTTCTTTTTGATAAAAAACAAGATTTTATAAATCTATCATTTTCTTCATTTACATGAAAAATATTAAATATTCTAAAATTTATAATATTTTTATACTCTAGAGTTCTGTTATATATTAAATATTTTGAAAATCCATAATAATCATTTGGAATTGTGATCAATTCTTCTTCTTTTCTATTATTTATATCTGTAGAACGATCATATATTGCTTCTTTCAGATTTTTTTTAAAAATTTATATATTTATTTTATTTTTTATTATCAGATTTTTTTTTAAAAAATATATAAATATAAAAATAATATATTTTATTTTATCAAGTATGAATATTCAAACAATTATTATTCAAATTCCAATTGAAAAAGAAATTCCATCAATTTTATCATCATTCAGCATTGATGAAAATTATGTTATGTTACAAATTGGAATAAATGCTATTATGGAAGCAAGAAAATCAGTAATTGAATTAACAAACAAAGAAATTTATAAAAATATTTCTGAAGAATATAAAAATAAAATAAATGAATTAGAAAATGAAATTTTATTAGAAAAAAAAGTATCATATAAATCAAATGAAATAATAAAGCAAAATTATGAAGATCAATTAAATTTTTTAAATACAAAAATAAATCAATTATCTTTACAATTAATTGAATTGAATGATGATAAAAATATGAATGAATTAATAAATAAAGAAACAGAAAAAATAAAAAATAAATATGAAAAAATATTGGAAGAAAAAAATGAAAAAGAAAAATTTATTATAAATTCAGAAATTGAAAAAATAAATTATAAATATGATTTAATTTTGAAAGAAAGAGATAGAAGAGAAAATAATTTAAATATGGAAATTGAAAAAAATAAAAAAACATATGAATTATTATTGCAAGAAAAAGATAAACAATGTAATTTGTTTAGAGAATCATTTGATAATGCATTGATGAATGTAACAAATATTTCAAAAACAAATGTTAAAAAAGGAATAAAAGGTGAAACAATGTTTCAAGAATTAGCAATGGAAACATTTAAAGATTTTAAAGATTTTGATATAAAAGATAAACATAATGAATCATCTTCAGGTGATTTTCATTTACATTTTAATGAATTTGATGTTTTAGTTGATGTAAAAAATCACATGAATTTTGTTGACTCAACACAAATTAATAAAATAAAACATGATTTAAAAAGAAATTCACATATTAAATTTGCTTGGTTAATTTCTTTAGATGGTTCAATAATGAAGTATGATAGATTCCCAATAATGTGTGAATATATTAATAGTGAACAATGTGTTATATATATAAATAATTTATTAGGAGGAAATATTGCAGATAAAATGTTACGAATTGCTTGGGTAAATACTTCATTGTTAAATGAAAAAATAGAATTGTTAAATTCAGATAATGAAAATAGTTTGGAATTAAAAAATAAATATGATGAATTAATAAATTTTGTAAAAAATATAAAAACTTCAATGCGTGAAATAAATACATCAATAAATACATTAAAAAAACAATGTGATTCACTTTGTAATGTGATAAATAATAGATTAGATAATGAAACAAATATTATTTTAGAAACAAATTATTCTGCAATTGATGATTGGTGGTGTAAAAATATTGAAAAAACAGATGATGATTCACAATTAATTTCAACAAAATTATGGTATTTATTTAAAAATAATAATGAAGAATTAGTATCAAAATTTAAAATAACAACAGATAATTTTAAACAATATATAATAGCTAAATTACCAATAGAAAATTATACAATGAAAAATAAATCATCTTCAATATTAATAACAGGTTATAAATTATTAAAAAATGAAGAAATAACAATTGACAATCAGAATGAATTATTAAAAAGTGATAATAAAACTGAATATAATATAAATACTGAATTAATTAAAAATAATTTAAAAAATAAAAAAAATGCAAAAAAATGTGATAATTTATATTTTATTAGTGAAGAAATGGATAATAAAGTTTTATATGAATATAATATAAATAATTGTAATATAATAGAAATTGCAAGAGAAAATAATTTATTAGTTAATCAAATTATATCAATATTAACAAAACATAAAATAATATCAAAGAAATGTGAATCACGTGGTTATAATTTATATTTAGAAAGTGATGAATATAAATTAAAAATAAAATCTTTGAAGGTGTAAAATGATAATTGATGTGTTACAACATTTGCAAATAATATATTTATATAAAATATATATTATTATTTTAATTATTTATATTTTAATAATATGTTACTGATCATGGTCTTATTTTTATTAATGAATTATTAACAAATGTTAATTCGATAATTAAATATAATTTACTAAATATTATTAATTTGTGATTGTTTATAGTCACATTTTAAATTTATTATTTTATAAAGATAATGAAAATATATTATAAATAATTATTATATTGGGACTATTTATGGTCTCATTTTAAAATATTTTGCAATAAATTTGATACATCATGTGAGACAATATGTATCAGATTTTTTTATAAATGATAATATATTTGTGATTGCTTATGGTCTCATTTTAAAATATTTTGCAATAAATTTGATACATCATGTGGGCCACTAGGTATCATATGTTTTTACAAATGATAATATATGTGTGACTGTTTATGGTCTCATTTTAAAATATTTTGCAATAAATTTGATACATCATGTGGGCCACTAGGCATAACATGTTTTTACAAAGGGTAATATATTTGTTACTGTTTATGGTCTCATTTAAATATTATACAGAATAATGTATTGCAATGGTCACAAACGAATTAATTGTAATGGTGACACTAATAACTCTTGTATAAATGAGTAGCAATTAATTATTAATGACACTGAGATATGGTGCAAATCAAAATATATGGAAATATTAT
>Ga0172372_10012352_pt1 | contig 10717 bp, 7 predicted proteins | sample LakKiv5m_2_FD_114544 | JGI IMG/M metagenome (GOLD analysis project Ga0172372, IMG submission 114544) | Freshwater microbial communities from Kabuno Bay, South-Kivu, Congo - kab_092012_9.5m | ecosystem: Environmental > Aquatic > Freshwater > Lake | place: Democratic Republic of the Congo... | reverse complement strand
GGGCGTAAGCGCTCCTCACGCAATTGCTTGGAAACATCAGGTTGACGGAAGACCCGCGGCAGGCGGCCAACCATCCGTGGGTCATTCACGCGGAACCGCGCCTGATGGCGCGCCATGCCTGGTTGCGTTCAGCGGATGTCGAGCTTGATGCGGAAACGAAGGCCGTCCGCAAGTTGACCTTGCGCAGGACCGGCAGGCGGGGAGACGGGATCGTGGTAGTCTCCTTCACGCTCATCGAGTCCAGGCCCGTCGAGCACGCGAAATTCCGCCTCGAGGGGAACATTTCGGAGCCTTTCCAGATATTCGACAAGGACCACCACCCCGGCAGGAGGCGCGAGATCCTCACCCGCTGGCTCGGTCCGCAAGCCGAGCATTGGCTCAAGTCAAGCCCGGCGAAACATTCCCGCGGGGATTGATCCGCGCCCTTCCATCAACTTGCCACCCATTGAGCCCAGAACGGAGGCGCGAAGCACCGGAGTGAGCGGGTGATATTCAATACGGCCCACTCACTCCGGCTCCGTTGGGGGTCTCTTTCTTCAGGCATCGCTCCAGCAGCTTTTCCTTGATCGACTTGCCCCTCGCTGACATTCAACAATCTCCTTACAGCCCAGAGTTCACTCGCGCCAATCGAGTTATTAGGGACACAAATGGTTAATATAAAAGTAACGCGTGCCGGGGGTCTTGACCAATTCCATTATATCATCTTTATTATAGACATATATAAGGCGAAGGAGCCCGTGGTGCTTAAATTTGAAAAGGCTGACATCGATAAGGCCCTTCCAATAATCCAGAATGGGCTGGAGAAGTATTGGCGCATCCAGAAGGAGCTAATGGAGACAGATGTTGCCGAGGATCGCGGCTTTCAGACTAGATTCAACGCTTTCTACAAGGTGCGGCGAGATAAGGATTGGCGCTCCGTCTTCTATGATCTTCTGCAACGAGAGAAAACTTGCCGTCGGCCTTTCGCCGATGTGCTTCGGTCGCTTTTTTCCAATACGGGGAAATTCGAGGTATCCTTCGCCAGCAAACTTGTGGCCTCGGTCAATCCGGAGAAGCCGGTTATTGACTCAATCGTCCTGAAAATCTGTGAACTCAAGCTTCCCTCTCCAAGGGCCTCGGCAGAAATCCGGCTTCAGAAAATCGATGAACTGTATCGTGAACTCAGTCGCATCCAGACCGAATTTCTGGATACTGATAATGGGCGTTATTTGACAGATCGCTTCGCTGAGTTGTATCCGGGGCGGCCGGTAACGCGGCGCAAGATGCTCGACTTGGTGCTGTGGAAGACGAGGAAAGGAGCCGAATCAGGCGCTGTGGCGGACGCCGGGGCGCGATAGATTTGTGAATGGCCATGGCTCACCATGCCTTGGAGTTGCTATGCCCGTTCGTCGGGTGGCACAAACTTTCGGGATGGATGCCTCAAGAAACCGGAAAACTGGAACCTGTCATTGCGGTCTTACCAATGGCCAATGAAGGCCGTGGAAATTGTGCATCATGGAACCAATGAAAAGGTTCATCCACCGCGTTGATTTGGTGATTTCTCCTCTCTTGGTTCCACACTGTAATCTACAATTTTTTTATGCCCGAACCTAGGCAACAGCGGAAGCATCAATCTGAACGAGCGCGAACCACTCGAAAGGGTGAAGCACCAAATCGGGGAGGATCGAAGTCCCAACTCATGGGATATTCCCGCGGGAAGACCCCGTGGCCAACCGCTCCCATTTCCGGATCGACCGCGAACGCAAACGGCTCGCCGTCTTTATGGTGAAGGCACAGGACTACCGTAGCCCGGCGCGCGACGCCTTCCGCCGAAAGGTGAACAAGGCGTTGAAAAGATAGCCCCGCCGTCCGAGGTGTCGTTATCGGCTCGAAGGTCGATTCCATCCCTACCGGGAGTTTGTCCTCCCCAGGCGGCAAAAGGGGCCAAAACCCGCAATGGTCGGGCCAGTCAAAGTCAGCAAGGCCACTCTTGACACGATAAGATTGTCAGACAATCTTGTAGTGCTACCGAACTGTGAACAAGCCAGGGACCGAATGTGAATCGCCAACGCCTCGCTTTTTCGCTGGTCATGATCGTTTTGACCCTCGTGGCCTGGGGCGGTCGCTTTCCAGCGGCGGACCCAGCGGCACCGATGACCGGTTCGTCGTCGGGTCTGGATGTGGTTTTCGACAAGGAAATCCATCCGCTGCTGGCCAAAACCTGCGGAAAGTGCCATGGGAAAACGCCCAAGGACAACGACCTCGATCTCACGAGGTTTGGCAAAGCCGGGGAACTACTCGCCAAGCCCAAGGTTCTTGCCGATATCGCGGAACGCCTGAACGCCGGTGACATGCCACCCCGGGAAGCGCCCCAGCCAAGCAAGGCCGAGCGCGAGCGACTGCTGGCCTGGTTCAAGTCGGCCCTCGACGCGGAGGCGACCGCGCGGATGGGCGACCCCGGACCGGTGACGCTGCGCCGACTGAATAACGCCGAATACGACAATGTGATTCGCGATCTTACCGGAGTGGACATGCGACCGACGCGGGTGCGCGAGTTTCCCGCCGACAGCGTCGGCGGCGAGGGATTCGCGAATGTCGGGGAAGCGATGCCGGTGACGCCGGGACTTGTCGAACGCTACCATCAGGCGGCGCGTGATGTCGCCGCGCACGCCGTGCTCCTTCCATCGGGGCTCCGCTTTTCACCATCAACCGAGCCCCGGGATTGGACCGACCAGGTTCTCGGTGAAATCCGCGGCTTCCACGCGCGCCATGCCGGGCCCAACGGGGAACCGCCGCTGGCGGCCCACCTCGCCGCGACCCTCAAGCACCGCGACAGGCTCACCCGCGGCGGCGCGACCGCCATCGTGGAGGTCGCCACCGAGGAAAAGCTGAACCGGACATACCTGGCCGCGCTTTGGGCGGGGCTCAACGGCAAGTCGGCCTCCCCGGCGGAAGCGATCGCCCAGTCGAGGCAGTGGCATGAGAAAGCGGTTCGGGACGAAGCCGAGAAGAGGCGAAGGCAGACAGCTTTCGAATCGGCCAAGAAGTTGGTGGACCTACGCTGGGCCGCGTCGAGACGGGTCCTCACGGAGTCGAAAGTCGCGGAGGCGGGTTCCGTCGCATTCGAGCGAAAGGTCTCCGTCCAACCTGGCGAGATACTGCTCCTCACCGTTCTTCCAAACCAAAATCACGGTGCCGACAGCACGCTCATCGAATGGACGGTTCGTGAAACCAACGGTGAAAAGCGAACCTGGAACATCGCCGATGTGGTGCCGAACCTGCTGAAGGGGAACCCATGGCCGGACAAGCATGAGGCCCGTTGGAGCTTCCTGGAAGCGGGCTCCACCCCGGTTTTCCTGACCGACTATCGCGACGGCTTCGCCGGGCATCCCGGACTGAAATCGTGGAGCAACGGTTCCGAACCGTCGGTCTTCGTGAACTCGGGAGCGGAACCGATCAAGGCATGGACGACCCTGCCCGCCCGATCGGTCTTCGCGCATCCCGGCCAGAAGAGAAATGTGGCCATCGCCTGGACGAGTCCCGTCTCGGGTGAGTTGGTGGCCACGGGCCGCGTTGCCGATGTCCATCCGTCCGGTGGCGACGGCGTGTCGTTCGAACTGTCGCATGTCGCGGCCCCGGAATTGGGAAAGGCGCTTGCCGAGATGGGCAACAGGCCCATGGTTCGTCCGGATGCGGGCCTGCCGCCCGACATGCTGTCCGTGGTGCGGGAAAAGTGGCGTGAAGCCACCGCCGACCCGGCACCGGTCATTGCGGCGATCAAGGCCATGCAGGACCAGTTGTTTCAAGGAAACTACGGGAAGAACGCGGCCATGGCTGTTGGCAATGGGTTTCCAGCCTGGCAGGATGTGCGCCGCGAGGTGTCCCTGGAGAGGGTTCAGGGTGCCGCCCGTGAACCGCTGTTCCGCATGGTGTCTTTGCCCGCCCAGCCGGACACATTCGTGGTTTGGGACCGGCTGCGGCTGGAGGGTGGCGACGGGCCGGCATTGGTGTTCGCCGAGCATCCCGAATGGGGCGCGGCGATCGAGCAAGCCTCCGGACTCAGGTTCGGCCAACATCCCAAGGGTCGCGGGGTGCCAAAGTCCGCCCTCGTCACGGCCGCCGGTGCCGAGGTCGTCATCGACCTGAGAAAACTGCCGGCGGAGATCCAGAAGGCGCTCACGCTGCCCCGGTTCCTCCGGGCGGATGTGAGCCTCGATGAGGCGAGTCCGGAAACAGCCTCGGTTCAGGCATTCCTGATCGCCGCCACGGGTGGAGGGGGCAGGCTGGCCGAACCGGTCGCCAAGGCGACGCAGGGCGATCCCCTGGCCGCGCGGATCGCGCATCCACGCGTCGCGGCGGAACGGGCCAGGCCGGCGGCGGAGTTCCGCGCGCTGTTCCCGCCAGCGGTCCTTTTCCAGCCAATCATCCCGCGAGACGCGCAAGGGAGCGTGTTCCTCTACCGCCGCGAGGACGAACCGTTGCGCCGACTCTTGCTTGATGACGCCGGCCGGTCGGAGATCAATCGGCTCTGGAGCGAGCTGGAGTTCGTGAGCGAGCAGGCGCTCGCCACCCCGATTGCCTATGAAGGACTCGTCCAATACTACCGGAAGCCGAACGACGGCGCCCGGATCATGTTCTTCTACATCCAGGAGTTCGAAAAGCAGATCAAGCGGGAGGAGAAGGCGTTTCTCGAGGCCCAGGCCGCGGCGGAACCAAGGCACCTCGAGGCCCTCCTGGCATTCGCCGCGAAGGCCTGGCGTCGTCCGCTCGACGCGGATGAGCGCGCTGTGATCCTCGCGTCGTACCACGCCGACCGCAAGGAAGGCGTCAAGCACGATCCGGCATTCCGGGCCGCGCTTGCGCGTGTCCTCTCATCGCCTTGGTTCCTTTACCGGGTCGAACAGCCGGCGGCCGGGCCTCGCTGGGGGCCGGTGTCAGGCGCGGAACTGGCGACACGGCTCAGCTTCCTCCTTTGGGATTCCATTCCCGACGACGAATTGCGCGCGAAAGCCTCGAGGCTTCACGAACCGAAGGTTTTGGAAGAGCAATTGCGCCGGATGCTCAAGGACAGCCGGGTGCGGGGCATGGCGGAGGAGTTCGGCGCCCGCTGGCTCGGGGTGCGGGACTTCGCGACCAGCCATGGCCGCAACCTGAAGCAGTTCCCCGAATTCACCCCGGCGTTGCGCGACGCCTTGGCCGAGGAGCCGGTGAGGTTCTTCGAGGATCTGCTGCTGAACGACCGTCCGGTTGCCGACCTGATCGACGCCGACGCGGTGGTCGTGAACGAAATGCTTGCCAGCCATTATGGAATTCCGGGCGTGAAAGGGGCGAAATGGCGCCGGGTTGAGAAAGTGGAAGTCCATGGCCGCGGGGGCCTGCTCGGTTTTGGCGCGGTGCTCGCCAAGCAGTCGGCCGCCTCCCGCACAAGCCCGGTCAAGCGCGGGACATGGGTGGTCCAGATTCTGGGTGAGCGCCTGCCCAAGGTTCCGCCGAATGTGCCGCCGCTGCCGGAGACGCCGCCACCCGGGCTGAGCGTTCGCGAGATCACCGACCGCCACCGCAAGGACCAGGCCTGCGCCAACTGCCACATTCGCATCGATCCGTACGGCATGGCGCTGGAACGGTTCGACGCGATCGGCCGGCTGAGGCCCGCCCGGGAACTGAAGCCGGGCGACACCAAGGCAACGCTCGCGGATGGAAGGGAAATCGACGACTTCGCCGGGCTAAGGAAGTATCTGGCGGGCCCAAGGCGGCAGGACCTGCTGCAATCCCTGGCCAAAAAGCTGGTCGGCTACTCCCTGGGCCGATCGGTCCAGTTGTCGGACCGCAAACTGGTTGACGAGGTGGGCAGGAGCATGGCCGCAGGCGGACGCTGGTCGGATGCCCTTCTCGCCATCGTTCAAAGCGAGCAGTTTCACTCGATTCGTCCTGAGGCCGTCACGGTAAAACCCTGAGCTTGAAAGCGGAACCCACGAGGAAAAACCATGAACGCCAAACCGGATTCGAACATCACACGGCGCACCATGCTGCGTGGCCTCGGTGTGTCGATGGCCTTGCCATGGCTTGAGTCGCTGCCGTCCGCCGTGGCGGCCCCGAGCGGTTCCCGACCGCCTACCCGCACCCTGGTCACTTTCACCGGCATGGGCTTCCACTCGCAGCACTGGTGGGCCAAGGGCGAAGGCGCTCTCATGGAACTCGGGCCGTGCCTCAAGCCGCTTGAACCATGGAAGGATCGGCTGGTGTTCCTTCGCGGCTTGTGGAACGAGCAGGCCAACAACGGTGTCATCCACTGCATGCAGACGGGGAACATGCTCAGCGGCGCCGTGATGTCCAAGACCGAAGTGCGCACGGGCGTGAGCTTCGACCAGTTGATGGCGCAGCGGATTGGCGACCGCACCCGGATTCCGTCATTGGTGCTGGGCTGCGAAGGCCCGATCCCGGGCCTCCAGGATGGCCATCCGTTGCTTTACAGCTCGCACATTTCCTGGAGCACGGCGGTGTCTCCGACATGGACCGAGACGCGTCCGGCGCTGGCGTTCGACCAACTCTTCCGAACCGACAGGAACCGCGGCGACCGGCGCGTTGTCGATGCCGTCCTTGAAGACGCCAAGTCACTCAGGCGGCGGCTTTCCGTCTCGGACCAGCAACGGTTCGAGGAATACCTCGGGAGCGTCCACGAGATCGAGGGACGCATCAAGCGGGCGGGCAAGGAGAGGGATACCGGAGCCTGGAAGCCCACCCTCGCCTCCCCGGACCGCCCCCGGCCTGCCGACGGCATTCCCGCGGAGATTCCCGAGTACTGGAAACTGATGAACGACATCATGCTGCTCGCCTTCCGCACCGACACCACCCGGATCGCGACCCTCAAGTATTGCAACGACGGCTCTGCCGAGACTCACACGCACTGCGGGGCGAGGGATCAACATCACCAGATGGCCCACACCCAGCCGAAAGAACTTGTTCCCCTCAACCAGTTCTTCATGTCGCAACTCGCCTACCTCTGCGAGCGGATGTCGGAGGTGAAGGAAGGCGACAGCACGCTGCTCGACAACACCGCGATCATGCACTGCTCGAGCATGCTGCACGGCAACCATGACTCCAAGCAGTTGCCGATCATCCTGCTAGGCGGGGCGGGGGGCAAACTTCGCGGGGGACGGGCGCTCGATTACCTGAATTCGCCAAACCGGCGCATGTGCAGCCTGTTTCTCCATCTCATGGATTGGGGCGGCCTGGAACTCGACCGATTCGGAGACTCCAACGAACGACTAACTGGCATCTGATCGGTTCGCGGGCTGGAGGCCGGAATAGCTTCCGCCCTTGGATCCCCCCAACAGACAACCCACGGCAGCTTCCGGGCTCTGGGGGCGTGGCCGGTCGGCACGCCGGAGGTTCCCAACCTTTTCCCCATCATGCCCTGTCTGCTGTGCCCATTTTATTTCTGCCATTTCATCAGCCGACGGATTGCCGGCGCCGCAAAACCCGTGGGAAAGCCGAGAATCGCGGCAAGGTTCAGGGGCGCGACAGGCGAGCCTTGAATGGCTTCATAAAAAGAGAGTGGAGTGTGGGAGGCCAGCCACTCCCTCGGCAATCGCGGAAAGCCCGCGGATGGAATCCCCGGGGACATGAAAAGCCCGTTCATTGAGAAGCGGAGTGCGGCATGCGCAGTGAAAACCAGGAACGCGCCGTGCTGGTCACCGGCGGCACGCGTGGAATCGGCGAAGGGGTGTCGAGGCATCTCGCATCCCTGGGATATCGTGTTCTCGCGGCGGGCATCAGCCAGGATGAACGCGATGCATTCACGCCGCAGCATGGAATTGAAACCGTTCTGCTGGATGTCACCGATGAAAGCTCCGTCTCGGCGCTGGTCGCCGGCCTTCCGAAACTCGCGGGTCTTGTGAACTGCGCCGGTATCCTCCAACGAGGCGGGGCCGAGTTCGAGATTGAACGCTTCCGGCGGACAATCGAGGTGAACCTGGTCGGCACGATGCGCGTGTGCCTCGCGGCAAAAACATTGCTCGCGGCGGGAGGGGCCATTGTCAACACGGCGTCGATGCTCTCTTTCTTCGGTTCGCCTTTCGTCCCAGCCTATTCCGCGTCCAAGGGAGGCGTCGCGCAACTCACGAAAAGCCTGGCTGCTGCCTGGGCCGCCGACGGCATTCGCGTCAATGCTGTCGCTCCCGGTTGGATCGAAACGGAAATGACTCGGCCCCTCGTGGAGGATGCAGGCCGTTCAGCGGCGCTCATGGCTCGCACGCCGATGGGCCGCTGGGGGAAGCCCGGCGATGTCGCCGGCGCGGTGGCTTTCCTGCTCTCGCAAGAGGCGAATTTCATCACGGGTGCGATCATCCCGGTCGATGGCGGCTACCTGTGCTTGTGATGATTTTTTCCGGCCGTTTGTTCAACGCCGATCCGGAGTTCCAGGCACCGGCCCTAATCATGGCGCAAGGGAGGATATGAGATGTCGGATTCCGACAAGTGGGTTCCCTACCGGCATAGGCAACCGGCCGAGTCGCCGCCTGAACTGCTGGTGCCGAGCGTGATGCCGACCGATGAGCGGGTATGGGTTCCGGTCGAACAGAATGTGTGGTTCCGGCCGCTGCTCATGTGCGTGTCGCGCGGTTACTGGTGCAACCTGCTTCGCGTGCGGCGGTCCGGCGTGCTGTCGCGGCATCGCCATCCGCTGCCGGTTCACGGGCTTGTCCTGAAGGGAGAATGGCGATACCTCGAGCACGACTGGATCGCCCGGGAGGGCAGCTATGTGTACGAGACGCCGGGCGAGACACACACGCTCGTAGTCGATCCCCATGTGGACGAAATGATCACATTCTTCCAAGTGAACGGGGCGATGATTTATGTCGACCCCGACGGTAATGTCACCGGCTTCGACGATGTGTTCACCCGCCTTGAAAAATGCCGGAATCACTATGCCGCCTGCGGCCTCGGCAGCGAATACATCGAGCAGTTCATTCGTTGAAAGTGTTTGGAGTTGTCGATTTCCATCCGAAAAAAGCCCATGGCACGCGAAAGCCATTCAACCTGAATACTGGGCGCAGCAATTCTTGGTTTGCAATCACGCCATGGTCTCAAAACTGCGGGCAAAATCAGTTTCGGCAGCAACCACTTCTCCAGACTGCTGTCATGAATCGTTGTCATTTCAACAGAAGTTGAGGGTTATTGTGTTGGGATGTCATTTACTCCCGGGCTTTGCGGACGGAGGCCGGATACCCATGAATCGCAGCCTTGCCATCCTTCCCATGGTGCTGATTCAGGCGTCGTGGGTCACAGGCCAGATTTCGTCCGATGAATTGGACGAGGCGCCGTCCTCCGTCCAATCGCGCTTGGCCGCAGGCGACGGGAACAAGGATGGATCCCTGAGTCTGGAGGAAGTTCGTGGCCACCTCGGGCTCGTGGCCCAGCCGACGAAACGGAGTGGCATCGAACCGGCGCCGAAACCGCGCACCGAACTTCCACCGAACTCCAAGGCAAGCGATTCTTCGCCAGAAAACAAACCATCTTCGGCACCTTGGGTAACACCATCTGTGCGGGCGACCCGCGTGGAACGCCTCACCTTTGAAAGCGCCGCGGCCAAAACCACCGTGAGCTACCACATCTACACGCCTGAGCTTTACGGCCAGGACAAGGAGCGACGATTTCCGGTGCTGTATTGGCTTCACGGGTCAAGCGGCGGCTTGCCGGGGATCAAACCGCTCAGCGAGTTTTTTGACGAAGCGATCCGCAAGGAAAAAATGCCGCCCGCGCTTGTGGTGTTTCCCAACGGCCTCGAACTCAGCATGTGGTGCGACTCAAAGGATGGCCGGGTGCCAATGGAGACCGTCGTGGTCAAGGAACTTTTGCCTCACATCGACCAATCGTTTCGCACGCTGGCAACCCGGAATGGAAGGATCCTGGAAGGATTCAGCATGGGCGGTTACGGGGCGGCCCGCCTCGGGTTCCTTTATCCCGAAACTTTCGGGGCCATCTCCGTGCTGGCGGGTGGACCGTTGGACCTGGAATTCCAAGGCCCCCGCGCGAAGGGCAACCCGGCCGGCCGTGAGCGGATCCTCAAAAACACTTTCGGAGGCGACCTTGAGGATTTCAAAGCCAAAAGCCCGCTGACCGCGGTGTCGAAAGCCGGGGCGAATCCAGCGGCGAAGCCCAAGGTGCGTGTGGCGGTCGGCAGCCGTGACTTCACGGCGGACTTGAATCGAGCCTTTTCGGAACACATGCAAAAGCACAAGTTCGAGCACGATTTCACGCTTGTGCCCGGCGTTGGACACGACACGATGGCCCTCCTCAAGGGACTCGGGGAATCCAACTGGAACTTCTACAGGGATTCACTTGCCAAAAAGAAGAAATGAGGCAAGTGCGGCACCGCGGTTGATTGGATGCCCTTGATGATGGCAATCGTCAGCCGACGCCCAATAAACCTCATGGCCGGTTCATGCCGTTGTCTCGTTGGCTGAGTGCCGACAAGAACGGGTTTTCATGTCCCATGAACTGGCGAGGGACAAACTGGAACCGGTTCCGCATCAGACAACAACCTTGCTCCTTGATGATGGAACCGGCAAAAGGCTACCCCCCGCCCCACAACGCCTTGCTCCGCCTGGTGAACATGCCTGCCGTGAAGTGGCCCGTTATGGTGGTAGGCCCATCAAATAATGTAATTTGATTGTGGGCCCCGCGTTATCAAGGTGTGCCCGGTCGATTTGCTGAAACCAGGTGGGCGCAGTCCGTTGAG
>Ga0172372_10012351_pt1 | contig 10718 bp, 6 predicted proteins | sample LakKiv5m_2_FD_114544 | JGI IMG/M metagenome (GOLD analysis project Ga0172372, IMG submission 114544) | Freshwater microbial communities from Kabuno Bay, South-Kivu, Congo - kab_092012_9.5m | ecosystem: Environmental > Aquatic > Freshwater > Lake | place: Democratic Republic of the Congo... | reverse complement strand
GCCTCCGTTCACCACCCGGGGAGGGCCCCCCGTGACCCCAGAGCAGCGCGAGACCGAGCAGAGCGTCGCGGCGCTGGTGGCCCCCGACATCCTCGACCTCCTCGAATCGGATCCGCGCGCGGTCGCGACGGAGACGGAGGAGCTGCATCCGGCGGACCTCGCCGATGTGGCGGAGCTCCTCCCGCGCGCCTTGATCCCGGTGCTCCTCACGCATCTCCCGGCGGGGCGTGCGGCGACGGTGCTCGAGTATCTCGACGAGGAGATCCGTGCCGAGGTGCTGGAGGCGATGGACCCCGAGGTGGCGGCGACGCTGCTGGAGCGGATGACGCCGGACGAGCGCGCCGATGCGCTCGAAGAGATGGACGAGGAGACGGCGGACGAGCTCCTCGAGGAGTTACCGGAGGCGGCGCGGCTCGAGACGGAGCGGCTGCTCGAATACGAGGCGGATACGGCGGGCGGCCTGATGACGACGGAGTTCGTCTCGGTCGCGGAGTCGGCGACGGTGGAGGAGGCGCTCGCGGCGGTGCGCGGGATCGCGCGCGCGGGCCGCCGAGAGGCGATGGGGACGGTCTACACCGTGGACGAGCGGGGGACGCTCACCGGGGTGCTCTCGTTGCGGGAGCTGCTCGCCGCGCCCGAAGGGGCGCGGGTGAGCGAGGTGGTCTGGACCGAGGTGGTGACGGTCGAGGCGACGGCGGACCGGGAGGAGGTGGCGCAGCTCACCTCGAACTACGACCTCGTGGCCGTCCCGGTGGTCGACGAGGGGCGGCGGATGCTCGGCGTGGTGACGGTCGACGACGTGATCGACGCGATCCAGGAGGAGCAGACCGAGGATGTGCAGAAGTTCGGCGGTCTGACCGCGTTGGAGGATCCCTACCTGCAGAGCTCGGTGGGGGATCTGCTCAAGAAGCGGTTGCCTTGGCTGTTGGTGCTCTTCGTGGGGCAGATGTTCACCGCGGCGGCGATGGGGTTCTTCGAGGGGGCGTTGGACACGGCGGTGGTGCTCGCGCTCTTCATCCCCCTCGTGATCAGCTCGGGTGGGAACTCGGGGTCGCAGGCGACCTCGCTGATCATCCGCGCCTTGGCGCTGCAGGAGATCGGGACGCGCGATTGGTTCCGCGTGCTGCGGCGCGAGCTCGTGCTGGGGCTCGCGTTGGGGTTGGTACTCGGGCTCGTGGGGTTGCTGCGCGTGATGCTCTGGGAGTGGATGGGGCTCTACGAGTTCGGGGCGCACTATGAGCTCCTCGCGCTCACCGTCGGCACGACGGTGGTGGGGGTGGTGCTCTTCGGGACGCTCACCGGCGCGATGTTGCCCTTCCTCCTCAAGCGGATCGGGTTCGACCCCGCGAGCGCCTCGGCCCCCTTGGTGGCGACGTTGGTCGATGTGACGGGGGTGGTGCTCTACTTCACCGTCGCCCTGGCGTTGCTGCGCGGCACCGTCCTCTGAGACCGGACCGATCGTGACGGAGCGGCGGGCGACGGGGTTGATCCTCCTCTCGGCGTGCGCCTTCGGCTCGCTCTCGACGGCGGTGGTGCTCGCCGATCGCGCGGGGGTCGCGTTGATCGCCCTGATGGCGTGGCGCTATGCGCTGGCGGCGCCGCTGCTGGTGCTCGCGGCGGGTGGGTTCGGCGCGCTCCGCATCCCGCGGCGCGATGCCGTCGCGCTCCTCCTGCTCGGGGGGACGGGGCAGATGGTGATCACGACGATGAGCTTCTCCTCGCTCCAGTGGCTCACCTCCGCACAACTCGGCTTCCTCTTCTATACCTATCCCGCCTGGGTCGCGTTGTTCATGGCGATCGGCGGGGTCGAGCGGCTGACACGTGGGCGGGTGGCGGCGCTCACGTTGGCGCTCGCGGGGATCGCGATGATGGTGGGGCGGCCGTGGGCGAGTGCGATCCCGGCGCCGGGGCTCTGGCTCGCCTTGGGGAGCGCGGCGATCTATGCGGGGTATATCCCCCTGCTCCGCCGGATGCGCGGGCCGCATCCGGCGGCGGTGGCCTCGACCTATGTGATCACCGGGGCGGCGATCTCGCTGAGCGGGTGGAGTGCGATGCAAGGGACGTTGTTCACCAACATGACGCTCCCGATGTGGGGGCTCGCCCTCGGTTGTGCGGTGATCGGGACGGTGGTGGCCTTCATCACCTTTCTCCGTGGGCTCGAGGTGCTGGGGGCGGTGCGCACGGCGATCCTCTCCACGCTCGAACCCTTCTGGAATGCGATGCTCGCCGCGGTGGTGCTCAAGCAAGGGATCACCCCGATGACGATCGCGGGGGGCTCGGTGATCATGGGGGCGATCGTGTTGCTGCAGCGGTCGGCGCACCCCGCGATCCAGACCGACGCCCCGGCCCCGGAGTGATCCGCAGATGACGCGAGAGCCCATGCCGACGAGTGGTGACGCGAAGCGCCTGACGCAGGGGACGGTGTACACCCTGCTCGCCGCGGCGGGGTTCGCCTCGGTGAGCGTGCTGACCTCGTGGCTCACCGCGCGGGGGATCGCGCTGCCGACGGTGCTCCTCTGGCGCTATCTGATCGCGGCGGTGGTGCTGACGCTCTGGGTCGGGACGCATCGGTCCCAGCGGATCCCCTCGAACGAGATGCTGCGTTTCGTGGTGTTGGGTGGCGGGGGGCAGGCGTTGGTGGTCTTCCTCGCGCTCTCCTCGCTCGCGCACATCCCCGCGGCGACGTTGGCCTTCCTCTTCTATACCTATCCCGCGTGGGTCGCCGTCGCGCAGCTGGTGCGCGGGGTGGAGCGACTCGATGGGCGACGGGCGGGGGCGTTGGCGCTCTCGTTCGGCGGGATCGCGGTGATGGTCGGGGTGCCGGCACTCGCCGCTGATGCCGCCCTCGATTGGCGCGGCGTCGCGCTCGCGATCGGGGCGGCGATCCTCTACGGCGCCTACATCCCGATGATGCGCGCGCTGCAGCGCGATCACCCGGTGGCGCCGACCTCGGCGTATTCCAAGATCGGCGCCGCGCTCGTCTTCCTCGTGTTGAGCGTGGCGCAGCGCGAGTTCACCTGGCGGTTGGGGGCCGATGCGTGGGGGATCCTCGCGGTACTCGCGCTCGTGAGCACGGTGTTGCCGAGTGTGTTCTTCTTGATGGGGCTCGTGCGGTTGGGGCCGGTGCGCACCGCGATCATCTCGACGATCGAGCCGTTTCTCACGGCCGTGTTGGCCGCGGTGGCGTTGGGTCAGGGGATGACGCCGCCCACGGTGGTGGGCGGGGCGTTGATCGTGAGCGCGGTGGCGCTGTTGCAGTTCAGGCGCGACCGCGTCGCGTAGGGCGCGCTGGGCTCAGGCGCGTACGGCCGCCGCATCGGCGGCGCGATTCCGACGGAAGAGGATCACGCCCCCCGCGACGGCGATCGCCGCGAAGCTGAACCACTGCGCCGCGTACGAGCGGTGCGGGCCGGCGTCGATGGTCGGCAGGGGGAGTCGCTTGGGGACGCTGTCGGCGCGCGCGGCGGAGTCCGAGGTCATCACGAGCTGGAACGGAAGCACCGGCGCGCCGATGCGCGAGGTGAGCGCGGCGCGATGCACCGCGCGCAGCGGACGCGCGGGATCCCCCGGAGGGGCGGCGCCGGAATCGGCCAAGGGGATCAGATAGCCGGTGAGGGTGAGGGTGGTGTCCCCCTCCTGCCACCGCGCCTGGTCGACCGTGCTCGCATCGGGGGAGTAGACCCACCCGCGGATCACCGCGACGGCGGTGTCGGTCCCCTCGCGCACGAGCGGGGTGAGGAGATGGACGCCGGGGGAGCCCTCGCTGGCGCGGGTCGCGAGGACCTGTTCGCGGTCGTAGCGGAAGCGGCCGGTGACGGTGACGCGGCGCCAACGGAGCACCGCCGAGTCGCGGGGGACCTCCTCGAGCGGGAGGGGCGCCGCGACGAGGCGGTCGGCGAGGCCGGCGTTGAAGGTGGCGCGCTCCTGGTGACGGGCGAGCTGCCAGAGCCCGAGCCGCACGAAGAGGGCGGCGCAGGCGAGGGGGATGAGGAGGCCGAGGAGGGTGCGGAGGCGCACGGGGGGTCGCGGGTCGGTAAATGAGGGGCGTGCGGTATTGCTAGAACGCTAACCGGGGGACAGGCTAGACCATCTATGAGTCAGCCCCAGCAGCCACCCATGCGTCTTCCGATCCTGGGGGCCCTTGCCCTGGCCCTGAGCCTCCTGAGCTGCGGCCGCGAGGTGACCGGCCCCGGCGGGGGGGGATGGCGGGGGCGGTCCAGCTCCGCCCGATCTTCGGTGCGGTGCAGGTGAGCGAGCGCATGGCGCCCGTACAGGTGAGCGGGTTGGTGGAGTTCGTGCGCGTGCGGGTGGTGCTCCTGCGCGCGAATGGCGATACCGCGGTGAGTCGCGTGGTGGAGTTCCCCGCCGATTCGCAGAGCATCGCCCTGACGCTGCCGGTGGTGCTGAGCGCGAACGCGGGGAGCGAGGGGGAGACGCTCGACGCCTCGCTGCGCTTCGTGAACGCGGCGGGGGACACCGTGTTCCGCGGCGGGCCGATCCCGGTGCAGGCGCGGGTCTCGGGGGCGCCGACGACGACGCCGCCGGAGATCCCGGTGACCTATTCGGGGCCGGGGGCGACGGCGGCGGCGATCGCGATCGCCCCGCGGACCGTCAGCGGCGGCGCGGGCGCGACGGTGACCTTCGGGGCGACGGTGCGTGATGCGCAGGGGGGGACGCTCACCGGGACCCCGGTGGCCTTCCTCTCCTCCGACACGACGCTCGTCCAGGTGGGGCTGCGCACCGGGGTGGCGACGCTCCGCGGGCTCAAGGGCCAGGCGATGGTCTACGCGACGACGCTCACCGGGCAGCGCGACAGCGCGTCGGTGACGGTGGTGGCCCCCCCCTCGCATCTGGGGTACCTGACGCAGCCGGCGAAGGTCGCCGCGGGGACGGTGCTGCCGGCGGTGCGCGTCGCGGTGCTCGACGCCGCGCGCGACACGGTGCGTGGCGCCGTGGGGACGATGCGGGTGGCGCTGACCGGTGGGACGACCGGGGCGGTGCTCGGCGGGACGACCCGGGTGATGGTCGAGGGGGGGGTCGCGCGCTTCGGTGACCTCATGGTGGATCGCGCGGGGAGTGGGTATCGCCTCGTGGCGACGCTCGACTCGGTGCCAGGGGTGCCGGCGGCGACGTCCGACACCTTCTCGATCGGGGAGGCCCCGCTCCCCTCCAATGGCCCCCCCCTCCTCTATGTGGGGACCGAGGTCGCCTCGCTCGGCGTGGGACGCACGGCGCCGATCACGGCCTACCTCTCGAACCCGGCGCGCGAGACGACGACGATCACCCTGCGCTCCCGCAGCGACTCGATCGCGCAGTGGACGACGGCGACGATCGCGATCCCCTTCAACGGGACGCAGGGGACGGGGACCCTCTCGGGACGGGCGAGGGGGACCACCTAGGTGGTGCTCGAGAGCGCGGTGGGGAGCGACTCGATCCAGGTGACCGTCGATTCGGCGGGGATGCGGTTCGGGCCGTTGCCGACGCGCCTCCTGGTGACCGACACGATCCGGACGGTGATCGCGCTCGACGCGCCGGCGCCGACGGGGGGGCTCACCGTGACGGTGCGGTCGGCCGACCCCGCGCGCGTCCGCGTGGCGCCGGGCTCGGGGACGGGGGTGCTGGAGCAGCCGGTGCCGGAGGATTGGGCGACGCTCCAGGCGACGCCGGCGGACGAGGGGGCGCTCCTCGCGCCGCCAGCGGAGACGGCGACGCTGACGATCCCCGCGGGTCGCCTCACCGCCCAGCTCGTGGTGGTGCCGATCGCGGCGGGGACCGATTCGACGGCGACGGTCGCGCTCACCGCGACCGCGACGGGGGTGAGCCGCGCCGTGAGCAGCGTGCTCCCGCTCCCGCCGGTGCTCGACCTGCGGTGCCTCTACTGCGAGGTGGCGCTCGGGCACGCCGATGGGATGCAGCTCTGGACCCCTGCCCCGCGGCGGAGCCCGCTCGTGGTGCGGCTCTCGACCCCCGACACCGCGATCCTGCGGGTCACCGATTCGATCGTCACCGTCCCGGTGGGGGATTACTACACCGACCTGGCGCGCGCGATGGTGGGGCGGAGCCTGGGGACGGGGCGGTTGATCGCGACCGCCGCGGGGTTCACCCCCGACACCGTGGAGGTGCGGGTCCGCACGGGCGCGGTGCAGCTCGCCTCGTACAACGGGGCGGAACTACGGGTCGGCACCCAGCTCGACCTGCGGGCCGCCTTCGGCTGGAGCGAGCAGGAGTACTTCGTGATGAATGGCGCGCCACGCGCCGATAGCCTGGTGGTCACGATGACGAGCAGCGACACCCTCGTCGCCGTCCCCGAGTTCACGCGCCGCGTCCTCCCCGCCGGCGCCTACGACCTGCGCCTCCCGGCCGTGGGCCGGCAGCCGGGCCTCGCGATCCTCACCGTCTCGGCGCCCGGCTATGCGCCGGGGACCTTCGCCGTGGAGGTGACCGATGGGGTCACGATCTTCCTCGACGCCCCCGCGACGACGGGGATCGGGATCAGCACCCCGGTCGTGATCAATGCGCCGAGCTTCACCGCGACGCGCCTCACGGCGATGGAGTTCACCGTCACCTCGAGTGACACCGCGGTGCTGCGCGTCCTCACGCCGCGGGTGACGTTGGCGAGCGGTCGGACCTCGGTGGAGGCTCGGGTGGAGGGGCTCGCGGCGGGGAGTGCGGTGGTCACCGTGCGGCGGGATGGCGTGGCGGTGGCGTCGTTCCCCACGCAGGTGCGCGCGCCGCAGCTCGCGATCCCCTCGACCCCGGAGCGGCTCGAGGCCGGCGAGGCGAGCGAGGTGCTCGTCCTCACCGAGGCCGATGTCTCGCGCTCGACGACGGCGCTCCTCACGGGGACGCTTCGGTCGACCGATCCCGCGGTGCTCCAGGTGACCGACTCGGTGTTGCGCTTCGTCCCTGGCGAGTTCGGCGCGGTGGGGGTGGTGCGCGGGGTCGGTGGGGGGACGGCGCGGCTGATCGCGAGCGCGCCGGGCTATCCCGCCGACACCTCGGCGCTGATCACGGTCGGGGCCCCGCGCCTCGTCGTCCCACTCGACTCGGGGGCGGTCCGCCTGGGTCCTGGGATCACCTGGTCCCTCCCGGTGGAGCGGCAGAGCGCGACGCTCCCGGCACTGCCCTTCACCATCGCGGTGACGGGATCGGCGGGGGGTGCGCCGGTCATCGCCACCGACACCTTCCCCGCTGGCGCGCGCACGCGGACGATCCGGATCCGCGGGGGAAGCGCGACCGGGACCGACACGGTGCGCGTCAGCGCCGCCGGTCTCGCGGTCGGCACCTCCCTGCTGCAGGCCGCCCCGTCCTGGTTGACCCTGGCGTCGGAGACGACCGTCCCCGTCGAGATCGGGTTCCAGGTGGGGGGTGGGCTCGCGATGACCCCGGGGTTCTTCGACGATTCGGCCACCGTGCGTCCCGTCGCGAGCACGACGCTCCGCTATCGCCTCGTCTCGCTCGACACCGGGATCGTGCGGATCGTCGACGACACGCTCGAGATCGCGGCCGATGCCTCGTTCGCGACGCGCCTGGGACGGGCGCGTGGGCTACGCCCCGGCACGGCGCGCCTGACGGCGACGCGCCTCGGGAGCGGCGGCCCGGTGGTCGACACGATCGCGGTGGAGGTCACCCCGTCCCGTCTCTGGCATACCGCGATGATGGGGAAGATCGAGCTCGGGATGCAGCAGCGGACGGAGGATGGCGAGGTCTACATCAGCCGCAGTTTCCCGGCGAGGACCCCGACCTGGGTGCGCCTGCAGAGCTCGGCGCCGAGTGTGGTCAGCGTCCCCGACTCCCTGCTGATCCCGGCGGAGGAGATGGGGGCGAGCGTGGTGATCACCGCACGCGATACGGTGGGGACGGCCCGCATCACCGCGCAGGCGATCGGACAGGAAGGGGCGTCGTTCGACGTCACGGTGACGCGCGCCCAGATCGTCGTCTCGAGCTTCGGCGGGCTCGTGGCCGGGGGACGCCTCGACATGGAGGCCTTCGTGATCGCCGGGGGACCGAGTGAAAACTTCGGATGGCTCATCCGCCGTCACACCGCCCCGGTGACCTTCCGGTTGACGAGCAGCGACACGAGCGTGGTGCGCTGGGCGAGCGAGACGGCGACGATCCCCGTGGGGGCGCCCTGGGTCGAGCTCACGGCGCGCGGGGGACGGGTGGGGACGAGTCGGGTGGCGGTGGAGGACCCGCGGACCACCTTCGCGCGGATGACCGGGGTGGAGCGGACGATGGAGGTCCGCCCGGGGATCCTCCAGGTCACCGGGGGGATGGAGATGTATGGGGGGCTCCCGCTCCTGCAGGCGGGGGTCGGCCTCACCTCGACGCCGCGTGGGCTCGACGTGCAGACGAATGGCGAGCGGTCAGGGCTCACGGTGCGGTTCCGCTCGTTGCGGAGCCGAGTCGGCTTCGCTCCGGATTCCCTCGTGCTGCGCGGGTATTGGGAGATGCACGAGGAGGGGGATAGCGCGACGATCGGGGTGCGCGGACTCGTCGCCGGGGTCGACACGGTCGAGGTCAGCGCGCTGGGGTATCGTCCCGACACGATGGTGGTGCGCGTCGACCAGGGGTATCTCGAGCTCGCCGAGCCGCTGGCGACCACGACGCTTCGGACGGGGGACTCGACGCTGGTGCAGCTCGTCTTCCGCGCGCCGAACGGTGACGCGGCGCGCGTGACCGAGGCGATGCTGTTGAGCATCACGACCTCGGCGACGCTCGCGGTGAGCGGGACGGGGGTGAGTGGGGGGACCCCGCCGCTGGTGACGTTGGCGGTGCCGGCGGGGGCGACGCAGGCGCAGTTCTGGGTGAAGGGGGTCACGGCGGGGGCCGCGCGGCTCACCGTCGCGGGCCCCGCGATCCGGATGTTGGAACTCCAGGGCGCGGTCCGGGCGCCATGAGCAGGATGACCCTCTCTCCGGTGCGGGCGATGCGTGGTGTGACGATCGGTGTGGTGCTGCTCGTGGGCCTCGTCGCGGGGGCCTCGCGCGCCGTGGGGGCGCAGGGGGCGGAGGCGACGCGAGTGCGCTCGCCCGAGGCCTCGTATCAGGCGCCGGCGGCGACCCGCGGGTCGGGGCCGAACGGCGCGACGATGCGGTGCAAGGACGGCTCGCATCCGGCGGCGAATGCGCCGGCGACGGCGTGCGATGCGCGCGGTGGGGTGTTGGTGCGGTATCCGCTCGTGGTGGTCCCCGCGGCGGTGCCCGCGGGGGAGCGGGAGCGGGTGATCCCGGTACCGGCGGGGGCGCGACCGCGTGCGGGGGTGCGCGATGGTGGCGCCACGGCGGCGACGGCGCCTGGGGGGACCGAGGGGACGGGACCGCAGCGCGCGGTGCGTCCACCGGCTGATGCGACGTTGCTCTGCGGGGATGGGACCTATGTGCGCGCCGACACGACGAGCGCGCGGTGTGGCGCGCATGGTGGGGTCAGGTTGCGGTTCCTCAGGCGCGGGACGATGTAGCTTCTCCCGTATGGCCTCCTTCCGCGCGAAGCTCCTCGACCATCTCGGCCTCCACCGCCCCGAGCTCCGCGCCTGGGCGATGTACGACTGGGGGATCTCCGGGCAGACCGTCGTCGTGATGACGGCGATCTTCCCCGTCTTCTTCCTGAGCTATGCGGCGGCGGGGCGCGACGAGGCGAGCGCGCTCCAGTGGTATGGGATCGCCAAGACCGCGGCGGCGATCGCGGTGGCGGTGATCGCGCCGTTGCTCGGCGCGGTGGCTGATTTCCGCGCGGCGAAGAAGCGCTTCCTCGGTGCCTTCATGCTCCTGGGGGTGGCCTCCACCTCGGCGATGTTCCTGATCGGCCAGGGGCAGGTGCTCCTGGCGTCGGCGTTGCTCGTGCTCTCGATCGCGGGGGCGACGGCGAGCACGACCTTCTATGAGGCGTTACTCCCGCATATCGCGTCGGAGGAGGAGATCGATCGCGTCTCGACGGCGGGGTATGCGTTGGGGTATGTGGGGGGCGGGCTCCTGTTGCTCGCGAACATCATGATCATCCAGGACCCCGGGATGATCGGGCTCCCCGTGGGGGAAGGGCTCACGCCGGAGCAGAAGAGTCTCCCGGCGCGGTTGGCGTTCCTGAGCGCGGGGCTCTGGTGGCTCCTCTTCTCGATCCCCGTGCTGCGGAAGGTGCCGGAGCCCCCGCGCACCCTGGAGCCCGATGAGCTGCGGGGGATGCCGGCGACGCGGGTCGCCTTCACGCGGCTGGGCGAGACGCTCAAGGAGCTGCGGGGCTACAAGCAGGCCTTCCTGCTGATGGTCGCCTTCACGATCTACAACGACGGGATCCAGACGATCATCGGGATGGCGGCGGCGTATGGGAAGACGGTCGGGATCGCCGACAAGGATCTGATCGCGGCGATCCTCTTGGTGCAGTTCGTCGGGATCCCCTTCGCCTTCGCCTTCGGGTTCGTGGCGAAGTGGTTGGGGGCGAAGCGCTCGGTGCTCTTCGGCATCGTCTCGTACGCGGGGATCTGCGTCTATGCGTATGGGATGGACACCACGCGGGAGTTCTATACGCTGGCGATCCTCGTGAGCATGGTGCAGGGGGGGACGCAGGCGCTGAGTCGCTCGCTCTTCGCGTCGATGATCCCGAAGCATAAGAGTGGGGAGTTCTTCGGCTTCTTCAGCGTGTTCGAGAAGTTCGGTGGGATCCTGGGGCCGGTGCTCTTCACGTTGGCGATCGGCGCGGGGGAGAGTTCGCGGACGGCGATCCTG
>Ga0172372_10012349_pt1 | contig 10719 bp, 11 predicted proteins | sample LakKiv5m_2_FD_114544 | JGI IMG/M metagenome (GOLD analysis project Ga0172372, IMG submission 114544) | Freshwater microbial communities from Kabuno Bay, South-Kivu, Congo - kab_092012_9.5m | ecosystem: Environmental > Aquatic > Freshwater > Lake | place: Democratic Republic of the Congo... | reverse complement strand
CCTGCAGGTGGTAAGGTGGTGAATGTTTATAATAAAAACTTCAAGGAATCATTGACGATTTCTACTCCACTCATGCTTACTTGGGGTGCTCAAGAAGGGAAAGACTTAAATACGAATGTTGCCAATGGCAAATATACGATGGCGTTGCAATTTCCAAGTGAAGCTTATAATACTCCAGAAGCAGAAGCCTTTTTGAAATCCTTCCGTGAAATGGAAGCAAAGGTAAAGGCGGATGCACTTGTAAATTCCAAAGAATGGTTTGGTAAGGTAATTACCAGCCCAGATGTAATGGAAGAAAAATTCAATCCGCTGTTAAGACATCCGAAAATTGAACGTGGCAGTGCCGAATATGATTATAGCAAGCCACCCACACTTACCGTGAAAATTCCTGCTTGGAAGGGCGTGTGGCAATCAGAGATTTTCGATGAAGAAGGTAATCCATTGTTTCTCAAGGGAAAGACACCGGATAAGACACCTCTTGAATTCTTGAAACCCAAAACATTTGTGATTTGTTTAATTCAGTGTGGTGGATTATGGTTTGTCAATGGAAAAGTTTCGATGACTTGGAATTTGAAGCAAGCCATTGTACAGGCACCTAGAAAAAGTGCCATTCAAGAAGGCACATGCTTTTTAAAACCCAAGGCAACCGAACTCGAATTAATGCGTTCCTTGCCAGAACCAGACGAAGGCATCGATCCAGAAGGTCCTGTTGTCAGCACCTATGTAGAAGATGACGAGCATGAATTACCTCCTCCAGTGCCTGTCGAAACTGCAAAACCAGTGCCAGTGCCTGTTCCAGTGCCTGTTGTGGAACCCGAACCAACCCCCGTAGTTGTCCCCGAAAAAAAACGCGTGATTGCCAAGAAGAAGCCAGTTGCTTAAAACCTAAGAAAACCCTAAGAAAAACCTAAGTGAAATCCGAATAAAACCTAAGAGAAATCCGAATAAAACCTAAGAAAACCCTAAGAAAAACCTAAGAGAAATCCGAATAAACCCTAAGAAAAACCTAAGAAAACCCTAATTTTTTTAATTGTTTAATATAGTAGGCAAAACGATGTTAAATTTATACGTGAGACCATAATAATCAGATGTCTCCCATACTCCGGATATTTTTAATACGAAGATGTATTCTTCGCGAGGAATTTCAATGTCTTGAAATATTTTTATACTTCCCCGTTGAATGTGTTCATATATTTTAAACAAGGGTGTTTTCCCATTGTTATACATTGATTTATATTTGTTCAAAATATTTTCTTCGATTTGTTTCAAAGAATTCACCACATCTATATATTTATATAATGAAAAACAGTATTTACACTTGTTGTAATATTTTTCACATATGACATCATTGAATGCAAACCATATATATATACCATTTAATGTAATATCAGATGCATATATAATGCGTATAAATGTTCCATTTTCAATGATATTATTTTTTGTAGGTTCGCAAAAAAATACATTTGTTATATCATGCTGTTCAATAGTAGTTGCGATATTCATACATGTGTAATATTGATATATCTAAATAATTTAATTAAATAATTAAATGTCTAATTAAATGTCTAATTAAATGTCTTAAATGCCTAATTAAATGCATCTGATTGTATTATAAAGATTTCGCTGTATTGCTACTATAATAAACAAATACAATGAAATGTGGAGAGATACATTTTGACGAATATTTACAAAAAACCAAACTTCATCCAAAATTAACCCAAATATATGATACATTTCCGGCCAATCTATGCGATTTTAAAAACATAATCTTTTATGGACCTCCTGGTTGTGGTAAATATACACAAATGTTGCAATGCATCCAAAAATATAGTCCCAGTCGGTTAAAATATGAAAAAAAAATAACTGTGGTATATAATCAACAACCTAATACGTTCAAAATAAGCGATATACATTATGAAGTGGATATGTCACTCTTGGGATGCAATTCCAAAGTATTATGGCATGAAATTTTTCAAACAATTATTGACATTATAAATGCCACCACGGAAAAAACAGGTATCATTGTCTGTAAATGTTTTCATAAAATTCACAATGAATTGTTGGATAATTTTTACAGTTATATGGAAAAACCAATGAAAGGAAGCCATATATCTTTCATTCTGATTACAGAAAACATCAGCTTTATACCAGATAACATATGCGAATGTTGCGAAATTATACCAGTGGAACGTCCCACAAAAACCGCCTATAGTAATTGTGGCATGAAACTACCAAAAAATTGGACATTGGAAAATATTACAAATATAAAAATGTTGTCAGATATATTACCGCCAGTTAGGGACCCAAAACACAAAATTACATGCGATAAATTGTTAAAAATGATGTTTTCATTGGATTCATTTCATTATTTACACTTTCGCGACACCATTTATGATATATTTATTTATCATTTAGATATTGGTGCATGTCTAGGATATATTCTGATAAGTTGTATCGAGCAAAAAAAAATTCCACCCGACAGTATGGACGACGTATATATTGCCTTGTTTTGTTTTTTCCAATATTTCAACAACAATTATCGAAGTATTTATCACATGGAGAAATATTTATTGCAATTGATGAAAATCATTCATCATCTATAATTCACTCACATCTTCACCTATCCTCCTATCCTCACTTAAAATCAATGTATAAAACGAAGTTATGACACTTCTACATATGGGACAATTTTCTGATTTATTATTCCATTTTTCAATACATTCAATACAATAACTATGATTGCATGTGCTTATTATTTCACACATTTTATCGCAACAAATAGGACACGTATCAATAAAAGATGACTTTGTTCCAACGATTGGGATGGGTTTATTTATTTTAATCGTATATTTATTATTCATGCACTGAAATTCATATTTTGCTGGGTTTATTGAAACAAACCATTCCAATACTTTTATATGTCTATTTATACAAGCATAACGAAACGAATATTCGTTGGATATAGAAATATTGATGCTTGGTTTGATTTCATATAACCATTTAACCACATCCAAATGTCCATTTCCACATGCAAAACGAAATGCATATTCATTGGACGCGGATACATCTATACTTGGATTTATTTCGTATAACCATTGTGCTATCGGTAGATGTCCATCGCTACAAGCACCTGCAAATGCATCTTCTAGTGTAATTATATCCGTCGCAATGGTTGGATATTTTTCGTATAACCATTGTGCGACAGGTAAGTGTCCATCGCCGCACGTTCTAACAAAAGCATTTATCATCACATCCATTGATTTGTGTGGTTTGATTTCGTATAACCATTGTGCAACATGTAACTTGCCATTTGCACATGCACTACGAAATGGATAATCATTGATTGCTGATATATTTATACTTGGTTGAATTTCGTATAACCATTTTACTATTTCTATATGTCCCCTACAACAAGATTTACAAAAAGCATATTCATTTGATATAGAAATATCAATGCTTGGCTTGATTTTATATAACCATTTTACTACTTCCAAACGATTATTTACACAAGCTTCGCCAAACGCATATTCATCAAGTGCAGAAATATTTATGGTTGGTTTGATTTTGTATAACCATTTGGCAACCTCTATATGTCCATTTTTACAAGCACTACGAAATGCATATTCATATTCGAGAGAAATAGGAATAGTTGGATAAACTTCGTATAACCATTGGGCGACCTCTAAATGACCATTTTCACAACTCCATTGAAATGTATGGATATTTTTTGCGACGAGATTGGGTTGAATAGAATATAACCACTTTGCTTGTTCTATATGACCATTTTTACACATATAAACAAACACTTTATCTATATGTGCCCTTGGCGAAACGCTAGGAGGATTTACCATTATGTGTTTTATTGTATTGCAATAAAACATATTCATTTTTTATGTGGTCTGTCGTGTTTTATCCCTAATTATTCCAGGGCCATCTATATTTTGTTGGATTCGTCACATTTCTATTATATGAACGATAATTCTGCATATATAAATGCATGGGAGACAGAATCGCATTATTGGTTTGTGTAACAAAAAAGAAATTATTGTAATTGTTTGGAATACCTCTTCGATACGTGATTGCGCTTGTGCGAATGGCCATATACTATATATATACTATTGTAAAATATACTGTTGTAAAAATATACTATTGTATTTTTTCCTTTTTTTCTGCTCTTTCTCTCATCTTTTTTAAGCGCTTCATGCCATCAAAATGGTTGTTGATATAATCAGGGTCTTCACCAACTAGTTTTTCTATATCTGTTTTATTAGCACAGACAATGTCTTGATATAATTGCTCTTCAACGCGTGCAACCTGCGCATCTTTACTATATTTTTTCTTTGCAATATATTCAAGTATAAATTCTAGTTCATCCAAGTTTCCCATTAAGAAATCATTCGACACACTGTTATAATAATTTATTTTTTCTTGTCGAACCTTTTCAGACATATTTCTTGATTTTTTTGGTTGTTTCAGTTTCGGTTCTTTTGTGGCGATAATGGTTCTGGTTTCAGTCCCAATAATACCAAATTGTCGTGAGTTAGTTTCAAGGTTGTCATGTTTTTCTTAGACGTTGTTTTTCTTTTGGGAGAAAATGGCATCTTTTTTTGTTTTTGGGACACAATTGCCAGATTTGGGTGGATCTTGCCCCTTATCCATTTTTACACCTCATATAAATGATTTAGATAAGAAACCTTAAGATAAAACGGTATTTAAAAATTGGGACAAATTTTCTTGGGTAGGTTTGGCATCAAATTCAATGACCTGGCCATCTTTCAATAGCCGAATAGTTGGATACCCTTCCACATTATATTGTGACATTAATTTATCTACTTCTGCCGTTTCTTCTGTGCAATTTACTTCTGTAAATAATATTTTATATCCATGAATGGATTTATTTTGATACTCTGTTTTGAGAGAATTCCAAACAGGTTTTGCCGTTTTACAATGTGGACACCAATCAGCATAAAAGAACATTAATTCGGCTGTCCCTTTTTGAGTATCTTCCGAATATTGTTGTTCATTATTGGCGTTGTATTTAGAACTAGGTGACACATAATAAAAATAAAAAAATACAGCAATAACTACAAAAAGCAAAAATACCATGAGTAAAAGTAAGGTGGAAGAACCAAACCCAAAAGCAGATGACCCTGCTGTTTTAATCCAAGAAGAGGAATTGGCGAGAGGTTCTTCAAAATGTACATGTCTTAAACTCATATTATTATATATTGGACAAATATTTATTTAACCATCAACGCAACAAATGTTCGGCAAAAAGAGTAAATTAGTAAAAAACGTAATAATATGTATTCCCTTTCACTTCCACTTCCACTTCCCTATGTTATTTTATTTTTTATCATTTTGTTCTTTGTATTACGTCTCTACTTGAATGCCAAATACGGATTTTGGATGTATCAGCCCGTATTTCATGTGTATGATATTGGATATTTCTTTACTTCACCACGAATTATATCGCGCGCTTTACCTTTAAAGAATAAATATACCAATTTTGCAGATATTCAAACAGTGACCTTCTCTCAATTAACCTCATTACAATTACAACGTTTCACTCATTTTGTTCAAACTGAATATTTACAAAATGGAGACAATACTTTTTCACCCACCCTCGCCGAAATAACTCCTTATTTTCATGGACATGTTCAACCTTCTTTTTTTTCCTTTTTTAGAAAATCCGTCACATGGATAAAAAAGGATACAACGCGCGTCATGGATCATAAAATAATAGGAATTATGACCTCGCGCCCCGTATATCTATTCCTTGGAACACCTGTTCGCATGAATGCATATTACGTGGATTATTTATGTGTTGATAAACTTTCGCGAAAAAAAGGCATTGCACCTCAATTGATACAAACACATCATTATCATCAACGTCATCAGAATAAGAATATTGCAATATCTATCTTTAAACGAGAGAATGAATTAACGGGCATTGTTCCCTTATGTGTCTATTCGACCTATGGATTTTCTCTCGAATCATGGATGACACCCATTCCCTTGATTGCCAAATATACATTGCTAAAAATCAATGCGCAAAATATGCATTTATTTTGGAACTTTTTTCAAGAAACGCGTGGCAAATTTGATGTAACGATTCATACAGAACTGGCAAATATAAACGATTTACTTAAAACAGAAAATATATATATTTATATCCTTATGAAAAATCAGGTTCAGGTATTGTGTGCTTATTTATTTCGAAAAACATGTGTCTATATTGAGAGAAAAAAAGTATTGAGTTGTTTTGCCTCTATATGTAATATAGGTACGGATATGACAGATACAGATGCCGATACCGATACAGATACAGATACAGATACGGAATTATTTGAAAAGGGTTTTTATCATTGTTTGTCACAAATAATAGCGAAACATTCCTATACATATTTGGCAATGGAAGAAATTTCCGATAATTTTCTCTTGGTGAAAAATATTAAAAAAAAATATGGAAAGCCTCAAATTGTAAGTCCCACTGCCTATTTCTTATATAATTATGTGTATCCAACCGGACTTTCTTATAAAACATTTGTTTTGGTGTAAAATCCATCGGTGACAAAATAGGTCAATATATTATACAGAATATACGTAGAAATCAAAGACAACATTCCCAAAAAATATAAAAATCCAGAAGTAGTTTTCGATATTTGGTGTTCGCCAGTAGATATGCTGGAATATACTAGATACACTTGCAACAAAAATAAAATAACAGTAACATTGCTAAATGTATAATAATCTTTGGAAACCTGTTCATGGATGATTTTGCTTTTATTGACGATAATCACATACATAAGAATAGCTAAAATACATAACATAAGAATAAATGGAAAAAATCCAGTCAAAAACATGGATAACGAAGATACATGCATGACATTCAACATTCGTGTTATCAATGTAAGAATGCCCATTGCTAATAGGGAATATCCCGCCAAATATGAATTCAAACACGTATTGCCAGTAGAACAAAACCCAATGATAAAAGCTACTATGCTTGCGATGAAAAATGCTTTATATATACTTGCATACCAGGCGGCGACCATATATAAAACAGATTTTTTATTTCAACATTCACCAAACATTTCCTAACCCTCCTAAAAATTCACTTGCCGCAACAGGCTCAAATTGTTCTTGACTTTGTCCAGGAGTTGCCGCACCTACTAAAGGTGTCGTATCTTGTTTATACATGGAATTATAATTTGGTGTAGATTGTGGTGCTAATGAATTTTGCATTTCGTTTGTAGGCAAGGAACTAATAGACGTTCCTTCATATAAGGATTGGGTAATGGCTGGATGTGTCATAGGTGAAGAAGAGGATGGTTTTACAATGACTACATTCGTATTGCCTCCATTGCTATTTTTGCTATTTTTGGACGACGACGACGACGACGATTTTTCTCCCATTTTTCCTTCCCATAATTCAACCAATCGTTCGCTTAAAATACTTACTTTTTCACCTAAACGGGTTTGTAAACTGAGCATAATCATCAACATGGCTAATATAACATATATAACTTGGAAGTCAGGATATTTCTCTTCGCTATAGGTGGGAAGATAGGTAACTATACGATGAATGAAATACAGCCCTAAAAAGGTGGCAACAATTTGTAATATAATTTCTGCGGCAATTTCCAGACTTCCTTTTTTTTCATCGGCTTCTGGAACATATCGTCCAATGGTTTTATTAAGAATAACCACTGGAAGAATAGAAAGCAGTGAATATTGCAATATATTGGAAATTTCACATTTCGTATCTTTATCAAATTGAAAAACATGACTAAAAAAGTTTTTCTTTGTTTCTAAATCGTCCATATGATGTATTGTTAGAAATTAAATTATTCTATTTCTTTCCTTTTTGTTTTTATCCCTTTTATCCCCTTTTTTATCCTTTTTGTGTTTGTCTTTGTCACCTTTTTCGTTCTATTTTGCCGTCGTTGTCTTTTACCACCCCCACCACGAAGCATGCCATTATATACACGATTTTTCATTTGATTTGACAAAGGAAGCAATGGATATTTTGTAGGATTACTATCGTGCAATTCATTCATTTCGCGTACTATATCGTCTATTGCTTCTTCTCTTTGAATAAAAAGCATTTTGATTGTTTCATTTGTATATTCCGGGAAATCTTCCAAATCATCATCATAATCGTCGCCGCCACGGAATAAATTTCGCAATCTTGTAACAAATTTACTGGGGTTCTTTTGTATCTGTGAGTTCGAGGTTGAGGTTGTAGAAGGCGAGGTTGAGATCGTGGGCGAAGGCGAAGGCGAGGGTGGAACAGGGGGTGGCGAAGAAGGTAAAAAGGAAATAGGCGTGGAAGACGCAGAACTACCGGGCGTCCAATCCGTCCAATCAGTTTGCATTGAATTGGAAACTTTATAATTTCCACATGCCCAACCATAATATGGATCCGCATATTCCAACTCGGATATATACTCATTGGCGGTGGGTGCGTTACATAATAATTTCAAAGCATCCGTATATTGATGATTTGCGCAAAAAGTGCGAAATTGTCGCATTGCATCTGGTGGAATTTTCGTAGTTCTTCCAAAATCAATAAGTAATGGATGTCCTTTTACACCTTTAAAATACGTAGTATCTTCTGGGTTGTATAATAGATTTCCTCTATGATGGTCTCCATGCGTGTATTCCGTATCTAATGCCAATTTAATCAGTAAAAATAAACATTGCATTCTGGCAATGTTATAAATATTTTTAGGCAAATTATATAATGTATTGTATTCATGTGGTGCGACTACTTCCATTGCAATCAAGCCTATTTTTAAGTCTACTGTTTGACCAATCTTTTCAAAAATTCTAAAAAAATTCATCATTTTCATGGCAGTTACATTTTCCTCATCCGTGGGTTCTTTTAATTCATCGTAATGAAAAATATCGCTAAATACAATTGCCGGACAAATGGGTTGTAAATAATTCATTGTTTTCATAAATATGTCGGTTTGTATATTGATTTCATTTTTAAATTCTTCTTCTTCAATGAACATTAATTTCAGCGATTTTTTAAATGGTTCAAAATCGGGGTCATCCTCCATATTTCGAATAAGACACAATTTAAATACCAAACTACTTATGGGGGTACCAAAAGTAGGACCCGGGTTCATGCTTAAGTAAGGCACTGGAACTTCATTTTTTAATTTGGAAATAAAAACCATTCCAAACGAACCTTTTGATATCACGTCAATAGTTGAATTTTCTAGATAACTAGTAATTACAGAGACATTATTTTCACGAGGTATCATCATGCCTCCTTTATATTTTTTTGTAATCTTTTTGCCCATATATAATAATTATAATAAAACATTACAGAAACTAGATTACTAAAACTAGGTAAAAGCAAGATAAAAAACAAATAATTATAAAATACAAAAATCAGTTATAAACGGATAATGTTTAGCCTTTTTTATTTTGTATATATATATTAAATGACGATTGACTTGTTTGGATACAAAATAGATTTAGAAATAATTATTTTAATCGCATTGTTGTATTTGATTATTGTAGTTCATACATTATCATGTGTTACTAAAGTGGAGGGTGCATCAGAATTTATTTTGGAGAGCTTTTCTACCATTAAAAACGATTTATTAGGTCGTAAATAATGTATAATATGCCTCAGCAAATACATGACAATTGTTATGTATTTGCATGTAACGCGCATAAATGGGTTGCATTGTTATAATTTTTTTATTTCAATCCTATAACCAAGTAAATGCAATATGCTGAAAAAATCATAGAACATTTGCCTCCTAGTATTCGAACTACTACTCATCCAATAAAACTGGACTTAATTTTAAGTGGAGGTGCATTTAATGGTGGGTATATGATGGGTGCATTGTATTTATTGAAAGAAATGGAGAAATGTCGCTATATTGAGGTAAAACGAATATCTGGATGTAGTATAGGGGCACTTCTAGGACTGTTCTACTGGATAGATCGTTTGGATATTTTAGAAAAATTGTATGACACTATTTTGACAGACATTCGAAAGAAAAGCAATTTGTCGATTATTTTATCCTTGAAAAAACTGTTGGGCAACTATTTGCCAGAGAATATATGCGATATTGTGAATAAAAAAATGTACATTACCTATCACATGATTCATGGATATCATTTTAAAAAACGTGTAACATCTACCTATACTACAACAGATGTGTTGTTAGACACAATTATACGGTCATGTTATCTGCCTTTTGTCATTGATTATCAGCCATTGTATAAAAACAAATATATAGATGGATTGTTGCCTTATTTTTTTCGTGGTTCCTCAACGAGAAAACGTTTATATATTAATGTATTGTCCTATGACAAGTTTATTTATTTCATCAATATAACAAATGAACATAGTCCAATGCATCGTATATTAACGGGATTAACGGACCTTCATCATTTTTTTTGTAAGGGCGATAATACTCACATGTGTAGTTATCTAGAAGACAAATGGACAATAAATAAGGTGGAATATTATCTCTATATTTGGCTGGAAAAACTGGCATTATGTATATTATATATTCTTTGTCACTTACCTAAGTCGATACGACAAGGAAGAATAGAATATTTATTGACCTTTTTTTTGAAATATTAACCAAACCACATTGTTCCATCCATATTTTGGGTTTAAAAGTTTTCATTGATTTCAAATATTTCGTCTTTTTTATTTGCCAAACTATATTCTGAAATTTT
>Ga0172372_10012348_pt1 | contig 10720 bp, 9 predicted proteins | sample LakKiv5m_2_FD_114544 | JGI IMG/M metagenome (GOLD analysis project Ga0172372, IMG submission 114544) | Freshwater microbial communities from Kabuno Bay, South-Kivu, Congo - kab_092012_9.5m | ecosystem: Environmental > Aquatic > Freshwater > Lake | place: Democratic Republic of the Congo... | reverse complement strand
TATCCCGATATTTCAAGCTCTTTTGCAATTTTGAAAAGGTCAACGATTTTTTTTGATTGTAAATCTGAGATGTCCATTGGCATATTTATTTCCCTTTTAGTTTCTGTCTAAGGTATTTCAAAGAAATTTAGGATTTTGAAAAACAAAAAATGAGTTCAATTAAGATTGATTGGAACAAGTGGTTCACTTAAATATTACTTTGATTGATTGAATTTGATAATAATTTTGATTTAACCTGCCCTAATATATAAATACTTCCTAATGCAACCAAACATTCTCTGGAATTTTTATTTAAAATAAAATTCCTAATGAAATTTTCTGGATTATCAAGCGGTTCACTTTTTACACCCGATAAATTAGCTATTTCTGATAACTCATTTTTATCGGCGCACCTTTCGTAATCGATAGAAATAGTATAAATATGATCAAATTGATTTGCTAATTCTTGAATGGACTTTTCATAATCTTTATCTTTCATCGAACCATATAGCAGAATTTTCTTCTCATATTTTCCCGATTCCTTTTTAAATTCGGTCACAAAACTTTGCACACCTTCAAAATTATGTGCTGAATCGAAAATTACTTTTGGGCAATCGTTATATATTTCATAACGGCATTGAATTTTAGAATTCAATAATACATGCTTGATTCCTCTTGAAATTATTAAGCCTGAAATATCATTTTGTGTTCTGCTTACGGTAAGAATTGCTAATGCAGCATTGATAAGCTGGTGTTCACCTCTTAAAGGAGTTTCATAAATTCTAAAAAAAACATTCCCGGTTTGTAAATCCACTGAATGAGTGCTCCTTTTTATAAAGTCTGAGATGAAAAAAAATTCTGAGTTAGATTGTATGGATTTCTCTTTAAATATAGGTTTTACTTCCTCAGCTACCAAACCGATAAAAGCTTTCGAATTAGATTTTATAATTTCACACTTCTCTTTAGCAATTGATATCAAACTGTTTCCAAGAATATTAGTATGCTCAAGACTTATTGTGGTTATGATCGAAGCTACAGGATTAATAATGTTGGTTGCATCCAATCTGCCGCCTAGTCCGGTTTCAATTACAGCATAATCAACATTGTTCTGAGCAAAATATAAAAAAGCCATTGCAGTTGTAAGTTCAAAAAATGTAACTGGATTTTCTTTCATATAATCATTAACTAAGTTCATAAAATAAAGTATGAATTCATCCTCAACTTCTTTCCCATTAATTCGGATTCGTTCATTAAATTTTATCAAATGTGGTGAAGTGTATAACCCTGTTTTCATTCCGGCTTCCATTAAAATACTCGCGATAAAAGAGGAAGTGCTGCCTTTTCCATTTGAGCCAGCAATATGATAACATTTAAGTTTCCGTTGAGGATTCCCGATAAAATTAAGAAGATTGGTGATGCTATCTAACCCTAATTTTATTCCAAATTGATGAAGTGAGAATAGCTTTGTTAATGCATGTTCAATTTTCATTCAACAGATAGGATTTTGTTAAGTCAGAAATATTAGAAATTTTGCATTGGTTGCAGTATTGAATTAATCCATCAATTATTTCCATTCCAGCATTTGGATTGATAAAATTAATTGTTCCCAATTGAAATGCTGATGCTCCACAAATCATAAATTCGACAGCATCCTTCCAATTAGAAATTCCACCAATTCCAAGAATAGGAATATCAACGCTCCTGCTTATTTCCAAAACTTTTGCTAAAGCGATTGGCTTTATCGCGGGTCCTGAAAGACCGCCTGTTATGTTTTTGATTTTTGGCATATGAGAATAAATATCAAATGAAGTTCCAACAAGTGTATTAATAGCACTAACAGCATCAGCTCCCTCATCTTTTGCAGCTTGGGCGAAGTTTTTTATATCACTATTGTTTGGTGATAATTTAATGATTAATGTTTTTGATGTAACTCCGCGCAATTTATTTGTTATTTGCCTTACATAATTCAGGTCATTTCCAAATGACAAACCTCCATCTTTTACATTCGGACAAGAAACATTTATCTCAAAAGCCTTTATAGTTTCTTCGGGATCCAGAATTCTTACGCACTGTTCATATTCTTCAATACTGCTTGCGGCTATATTGCAAATTACGGTTGAATCAAGCCTTTGCAAGAAAGGAATTTTATTTTTAATAAATTCATCAACACCAATATTAGCAAGTCCAATTGCATTCAACATTCCAGAAGCAGTTTCAACGATACGTTGTGGGGGATTTCCTTTTCGAGATTTTAGCGAAATTGACTTTGTAACAATTGCTCCAATTTTACATAAGTCAGTAAATTCAGATATTTCATTGCCATAGCCAACAGTACCTGAAGCAAGAATTACAGGATTTTTTAATTCTAACTTCCCAATTTTTACTCTAAGATCTGCATTCATATTTTAACATCTCTTATATTAAACACCGGACCATCTTTGCAAACAAGAAAATAACTTCCATCATCATTCTTTTTTTCTATTGGACATCCTTGGCAGATTCCGAAACCGCAAGCCATTGCACTCTCAGTAGAAATATCGCAATCTAGATTTTTCCCCTCGCAAAATTGTTTTACTGCACGTAGCATTGGTGTCGGTCCGCAAGCTAATATTTTAATATCATTAGGAGAATTATCATTAAAACTATTGCTAAATAATTGCAAAACTGTTCCTTTAAAACCTTTGCTTCCATCATCAGTCGCAAATTTAACATTCACTAATCCAAAATCAGTTACATAATCTTTTGAGCGCCCACCAACGAATGATGAAATTTCGAGTCGATCTTGATATTGTTTTGTTAAATACGGGAATGGAGCTGAACCAAGCCCACCTGCAAGAATTATTAATCTCCTGATGCCAGAAGGAATTGTAAATCCATTTCCAAGCGGGCCTAATATATCGAGAATGTCTCCGTTTCTTTTATGACTTAGAATTTTAGTCCCTTCTCCGTGAACATCAAACATAAAATAAATTATATCATCTTGAATATTACAAACACTAAAAGGGCGACGTAAAAGTGGATAGCTAGTTTCACTTACTTTAATATTGCAAAACTGCCCGGGTCTAATAGTACGAGCAATTTTCGGAGAGGAAACTTCAATTAAAAAAATATTCGGAGTCAATTCCCTTACGGATAAGACCTTTCCTTTTTCTATTATCAAACCATCATCCTAAATTATTCTGTTCGATTGCTTTTATTTTATCAAGTCTTTTTTGATGTCTTCCACCTTCAAAATTTGTAGTTAGCCATTTATCAATTATTGATTTAATCGCATCTTCACCAAGCGTTTTGGCACCTATAACTAAAATATTAGCATCATTATGATTTCGTGCACTCCATGCTGAAAATTCATTATAACATGTTGCGGCTCTTATACCTTTGAATTTATTAGCTGTTATAGAAGACGGAATTCCGGTGGCATCAATCATTATACCAAAATCCACTTCACTTGATAAAATTTTCTTTGCAACAAGAGAAGCATAATCGGGATAATCGCATGGATTATTATCAAATGTACCAACGTCAATAACCGTTTTTCCAATTTTATTTAAGTAATCAATCAAATTTTTCTTAATTGAAAATCCTGTGTGATCTGATCCAATTGCTATTTTGTTATTTGAATTTAATTTATTATTCAGAACAGAGTATTCCGAATATTTAATTTTAATTTTGGCTGAATTAATTTTATCTTTTGCCAATGGTGTCAGAATTGTGGATTTGGACAATATTATTTCTGATTGTCCTGATTTTATTAATTTAATTATTTCTGATTCGGTAATAACTTTCTTCATTAGAGTAAATTTAACTTTTTATTTAGTTTAAGATAATCTACAACAAGTTTTACATCCTGAGCTTTTTTTCTATCGCAAACAAGAATAGCATCATCAGTTTCAATGACAATTAAATTTTGCACACCAACTACTGCAGTGAATTTTTTTGTGCTTACATAACTATTGAGAGACTTAACTGAAAATATTTCTCCTTGCTCAACCATTCCACTATCGTTCTTATCTGATTTCAAATAAACTTCTTCCCAACTGCCAACATCACTCCAATCAAAATTACTTTTCATCAAAAAAACCTGTTTGGATTTTTCCATAATACCATAATCAATTGATATACTTTTCAATTGTCCATAAACATGAGCCAATGTTTTTTCAAAACTTTTAGTTTCTACGCCTTTAGCAATTGTGTTCAAGCCCTCATCAAGCTCCGGCATAAGATTATTAATTTCTTGTAATATTGTTTTGGTTTTCCATATAAACATACCCGAATTCCAAAAGAAATCACCGGATTCAATAAATCGTTCTGCTGTTGTGTAATTTGGTTTTTCAGCAAAAGTTTTAACTCTGAAAATATTTTTATCGCTAATTTGATCATCAATCTGAATATATCCGTAACCTGTTTCTGGTCTTGTCGGAACGATACCAAATGTAATCAACCCATCATTTTCATTGATAAAATTACTTGCTGAATTAATCGTCTCGTGAAATTTTGCAACATCGTTAATTAGATGATCTGCAGGCAATACTAATGTTATAGCTTCTTTATCTTTATGATTAATAATTACTGATGCCAAGCCGATTGCAGCGGCGGTATTTTTCCCAAATGGTTCGGCTATGATATTTTCATTTGGAACGAATGGTAATTGCTTAATGATTTCAACTTTTTGGATTTGATTAGTAATAACAAAAATATTTTCATTTTTGATCAGTCCATTCAATCTTGCAGCGGTTGATTGGATCATAGTGCTTTCACCAAAAATCTTTAATAATTGTTTTGGTTGTTTTTCTCTGCTTTTAGGCCAAAATCTAGATCCAACTCCACCAGCCATAATTACAGCATATAGGTTCATTTATTCTCCATCACATTTTATTAATTTTTTCAAAAAAATTTTCTGCTAAGTTAAGATAATTAGTAATATCAACATCCTTATTTTTTATTGTTGCAACGATCACAATTAAGCTAGCTCTGAGGCTTTCAATTAAATAGTCATTAGGTTTAATTTTTTTTTCGCCAAGCAAAAAGAAGGCTTTGGAAATTGCTTTATGCATTTTTGCCAATAAAGTAAAACTCATCGCTTCTGCAAGTTTTCTATGTTCATCCATTATTTCTGAGTACGATAACAATTCATCTTCCGAATAATTATCGAGTAGCATTCTTTCAAGTAAATTTTCAATACTTTTAATAGGCTTCATTGCGCGCTGTTGAAATTCTTCGAAGTCAAGTTCAGAATCTTTAGCAATATCTTCAAAAATAATTTCTTCTTTAATTTTATCTGTGTCTTGTTTTGCTAAAAGTTGCCCATCTTCACTTACAATCTTTAATTCTTCTTTTTGCAGCTCAACAGAATCTTCTTCTTGATTATATCGGGCTAAAACTGATTTCATTGTTTCGCTGGAAATATTATCGAGAGATTGATTTAGGATTGGAATTATAATATGACTGTGAGATTTAAAGGTTTCAGAAATTGAAAGGAGATCAATTCTATTATTTTTTAGATAATTCAATATTTCAAATAACTTTATCCCAAGCTTCGATAATTCAGTGATTTTCTTTAAGTCACAGATTGCCAGCTCGAGGTCTGAATTTTTTTTGATAAAATCTTTTAATATAGAAACAGTTTCGATTTTATCAGTGTTCAATCGTAGATTGTTTGCTGATACTTCAATAACTTGAATTATGTATTCTCTGTTAAATTGTCTCATTCTTCAATATAAAATCGTGGGACTCTTTTGCTGATATTGCATGTAATTTCATATGGAATAGTTTTGAGAATTTTGCTCCAATCCCATGCGTCAATTCTTTGATGAACTGAGTTTCCTAATAAAATTACTTTATCATTTATTTTGACATTTCCATCTGTAACGTCGATCATTATTCTGTCCATAGTGACTCTTCCGATTTGCGAGAACAGTCTGTCGTTTACAATCACATTAATTTTATTTGATAGATTTCTGATAATTCCGTCCGCATAACCAATAGGAATACTTGCGACCAAACTATCGCGTTGAGCAATAAATTTTCTGCCGTAACTGACAGATTCACCTTTTTTTACATTGCGAATTGTGCTAATATAACTAATTAAATTCATAACTGGTTTTAGAGAGATTTTTCTGTCAAGGTATTCGGCAGGTGGGTAGCCATAAAGAGCAATCCCTGGTCTAACCATATCAAAACGAGCATTCGGATGATTAATAACTCCAGCGCTATTAGCAGCATGAGCTACTCCAAAATTAATTTTTGAATTCCTTAATTTTTCTAGCAAACCATTAAAATTTGAAATCTGCAAATCAGTATATGTTGTATCTTTTGAATCAGAACAAGCAAAATGAGTATAAATACCATCAAGAAGTACATGATCAATTAAAGATATCTGACGAATTATCTTATCAGATTCATTATACTCTAACCCTAATCTTCCCATTCCCGTGTCAACATTTACATGAACTTTTAGTTTTGACGAAAGTTTAAGTTTTCTTAATTGCGATAAATGCTCTTTTGAACTTACTGTTGTAATTAATTTGTATTTCTGATAGTATTCAATTTCTTCTTCAGAAAATGGGGAGAAGAGTAAAATATTTTTTTGTGTTATTCCAGATTCTCGCAGTGCAATTCCTTCTTCAAGAAGTGCAACGCCAAAATAATCTGGTGAATTAGTACCCAAACTCATTAATGATTTTGCACATTCAATCATTCCATGCCCATATGCATCGGCTTTCACAACTGCTAAAATCTTTTTCGATTGTGATTTGTTTTTTAATTCTAAAAAGTTATGTTTCAAATGTTGAAGATTAATTTCAGCAAAAGTTTTCCGCATTTTTTTAACCTAAATAAAATTCTATAACTAAAAATAAATCAATAATACTTTATAAAAAACTTTTTACTAAATTTTCATCACAAAATGAGGCGAAAATGCTAGGTGTTATAATTCCAACCTAGAAGGGAAAAAAATAAAAAAGTATTATGGAATAGTTACTGGAGAAGAAATTCTTGGGGCAAATATTTTCAAAGATCTTTTCGCTGGAATTCGTGATATGTTGGTGGAAGGTCGGCTTCATATGAAAAAGAATTACGTGAAGCAAAAGAAATTGCACTTGCTGAGATGATGGAAAATGCAAGATTGATTGGAGGTAATGCAGTCATCTGTATAGATCTTAATTACGAAACTTTAGGGCAAAATGGAAGTATGCTTATGGTTTCAGCAAGCGGAACAGCTGTTCTAATAGAATAATTTTTAGCGGTTAAATTTTTTCCCCAAATATTGAAATCGATAATTAAAGATTTTTTCAAGTTTGTTTTTAACAAACAAAAAGTGGATGATTCTGCCAAAAAATCCAAATGGTAAAGAATAATGAACAATATCTTCCATTATTGTTTTTGAGCCATGTCTTGCTATTAAATGTTGGTGATACCAAAATTTATATGGACCGAACCGCTGTTCATCAATAAAAAATCTCATGTGTTCAACAACTTTTATTCTGTGACCCACCTTAATTTTACAAAAGGTAGAACTTCTATTTGATAAGTAATTATTTCTCCGGTACAAACTTTTTCCAGTAGTTCTGAAGTAATTAAAAACTTTAAATCTTTAGGTGTAATTTCATTAAGATTACTTGGAATAGCCAAAAATTTCCAATTTTACTCTAAAGAAGCATTTAAAGTTTGTCTTTTTCTAATTTATAAATTTTCATATTCTTTTATAACAAAACTTCTAACCCACATTTTAAGTTGCAAATCTTTAGGAATTGATTCAATATTTAGATTTGGTTGAAATTTCATTACTTAAATTGATTTTGCTATATTTGCACTCCAAAAAATAAGGTTTGTTTATGAAAATCCTCAAATCATTGAATGATGCACAAAAAGAAGCAGTTACATATAATTCTGGTCCACATATTATTGTGGCTGGTGCTGGCTCAGGCAAAACTAAGGTGCTGACTCACAAAATTGCTTATATAATTGAAGAAGGAATTGAACCAAGCTCGATTCTTGCATTAACTTTTACAAATAAAGCTGCTAGTGAAATGAAGGAAAGAATTCATGATTTAATCGGTAGTAGTAAATCTAAACAAATCTGGATGGGAACTTTTCATTCGATTTTTGCAAGAATATTGAGAAAAGAAGCAGATAAGATTGGGTATAAAAGCAATTTCTCAATTTATGATAAAGAAGATTCGGTTTCTACTGTTGCAAACATGCTCGAAGAATTCAATATGACAAATGATAATTTAAATGCCTCGCAGGTTCATCATAAAATTAGTCAGATGAAGAATAAAATGGTTTATCCCGAAGAGTTTGAAAAAAACTTTGTTGAAAATTCATTCGATAAAAAAGTGGCTTTTCTATATCCAAAATATAATTTAAGGCTGAGAGAAAATAATTCGATGGACTTTGATGATCTTCTACTTAAACCAATTGAATTATTAAATGAAAACAGTAAATTATTGCAAACTTACCGTTCACAATTTAAATATATTCTTGTTGATGAATTTCAGGATACAAACCATGCTCAATATGAATTACTAAAAATATTGGTTCATGGTAAGACAAAAATATGCGTTGTTGGTGATGATGCACAAAGTATTTATGGATGGAGAGGTGCAGATAATCGTAATATGCTAGATTTTGAAAAAGATTTTGCAAAGACTAAAATATTCAGGCTCGAACAAAATTATCGATCGACAAAGAGTATCCTCTTAGCTGCTGATTCTATAATTAAAAAGAATTCAGAACAAATCAAGAAAACACTTTGGACATCTAATGAAGAAGGTGAACCAGTCACGATTATTCGAAGCTCTGATGAAAAAGATGAAGCTTTTTTAGTTGCAAAACAAATTAAAAAAGAAATCACTACTAAAAAACTTTCGCTTAACGATATAGCTATATTTTATCGAATCAATATTCAATCACGTGCATTGGAGGAAGCCTTGAGAAGGGAAAAACTTCCATACAAAATTGTAGGTGGTGTTGAATTTTACCAAAGAAAAGAAGTCAAAGATTTAATTGCATATTTAAGAGTTTTTATAAACCAAAATGATGAAGAGAGTTTGCTTCGAATTATGAATTTTCCACAGCGGGGAATTGGTAATACTTCGATTATTAAAATGATCGCATTTGCGAGAAAACTGAATCTGAGTTTATTCAAAACTATGGCGCGAATCTTTGAAGTGATTGAAGTTAAAGAAAGAATTCAAAAGAATGTAAAACAATTTAAAATTCTGCTTGATAAGTATGTTGAGTTGAAAGATAAACTTTCAATCTCAGAACTTACTTCTGCCTTGGTTGACGATTTGGGAATTCTAAAATTGTATAAAGAGGAAAACACTCAAGAATCGATGCAGCGCTATGAAAATGTAGGTGAACTACTTTCAAGCATTAGGCAGATGGAAAAAGAAAATCCTAAAACGACACTCGAAGAATTTCTTGGAGAAGTTTCACTTATGTCTGGAGTTGATCGAATGAATGGAAATGATAATTCGCTGACTTTAATGACAATTCATAGTTCAAAAGGACTAGAATTTCCAGTCGTCTTCGTAACTGGTTGTGAGGAAGATATTTTCCCTCTGCATCGAAAATTTGACACAGATTCTATTGTTGATGAAGAACGTAGATTATTTTATGTGGCGATTACCAGAGCTCAGAAAAAGGTTTATATTACCTACGCAAGGTCTCGCTACAGATTTGGAGAAGTGGCTTACCAAAGCCGCTCACGGTTTATTGATGAATTGGATGATTCAGTCGTTGAAGAATTAAACGGACCTTATGGCAAACGTTCTGGGAGAAAGAAAAAATCATTTTATGATGAACTTTATCAGCATGGTTACGATTATGATTTCAGTCAAGAGCAACGATCGCTTCGTGTTGGAAGCCGTGTAACGCATGATATTTTTGGGACTGGTAAAATAATTGCTATTTCTGGTGCTGGTGATATGCAGAAAGTTACAGTTGCTTTCGAGACAGGTGTTTCAAAAACATTATTATCGAAATTTGCAAATCTTAAAATTGTATAAATAAAAGGAGTAATATGAAGATTGGAGTTCTAACTGGTGGTGGCGATTGCCCCGGATTAAATGCCGTTATTCGTGCAGTAGTAAGAAAATCTTTGCAATTTGGTCATCAGGTTTATGGAATTAAAAAAGGCTGGAAAGGATTGCTCGAGAAAAATTATGAGGAGTTGACCTTGGATTCAGTCTCAGGAATTTTACACGTTGGCGGTACAATTCTCGGTTCATCCAGAACGAATGTTTACAAAATTGAAAATGGCGAAGAGACTGCGTTGCGAAATATGAGAGAAATGGAATTAGATGCACTTGTTGCAATTGGAGGTGAAGATACATTGGGAATTGCGGCAAAACTTTATAAATCTGGTGCAAATGTTGTTGGTGTTCCAAAAACAATTGATAATGACTTGAATGCTACCGATTACACATTTGGATTTGATACTGCTGTAAATATTGCTACAGAAGCAATTGACAGGCTGCATTCGACAGCAGCTTCACACGAGAGAGTTTTGGTTGTTGAGGTAATGGGACGACATGCTGGATGGATTGCATTGCATTCTGGTTTAGCTGGCGGCGCAGATTATATTTTAATTCCGGAAGTTCCTTTTGATATAAACGATATTATCGATGCCGTTAAAAGTCGTCATGCACGCGGTAAAAAATTTAGCATTATTTGTGTCGCCGAGGGAGCTAAAGTTAAAACAGAAGAAAATACCGATCAAGATGGTTCATTTGTA
>Ga0172372_10012344_pt1 | contig 10722 bp, 9 predicted proteins | sample LakKiv5m_2_FD_114544 | JGI IMG/M metagenome (GOLD analysis project Ga0172372, IMG submission 114544) | Freshwater microbial communities from Kabuno Bay, South-Kivu, Congo - kab_092012_9.5m | ecosystem: Environmental > Aquatic > Freshwater > Lake | place: Democratic Republic of the Congo... | reverse complement strand
GCGAACCAATACGTGGACCAGACCGCGCCGTTCAAGCTGGCGAAAGACCCCGCGCAGGCCGCACGCCTCGACGAAGTGCTCTACAACTTGGTGGAAAGTTGCCGCATCCTCGCCGTGCTGCTGCATCCCTTCATCCCCGGCACGGCGGCGAAGATTTATGCCCAGCTCAACCTTTCCGGCGCACCGGACAAACTGGCGCTCGCCGAGTGGGGCGGACTTTCGGCCGGTCAAACCATCGGCGACCCCGCCGCCCTCTTCCCGCGTCGCGACCAGCCAAAGGCTTGAACCTCAAATCGGCGATTGAACTGGAGTGAAAGCACAGAAACCACTAACCGGCACTGACCTGCACTAATCCCGAATTCCGAAATCCGAATTCCCGAAACCCGAAAGAAGCCCGAAGTCCGAAGTCCGAACTGAGCTTCAGCCGGTCATGTGAAACAGTGCTGGTCGGCCACCTTCCCAAAGGCGGCGGTTCGGGCTTCGGGCTTCGGATTTCTTTCGGATCTCGGATTTCGGACTTCGGACTTCGGGCTAATACAGGCAGCCCCTTCCGCTTCCCCTGCGTGGGGAGTGAGTTTGGCTGGAATCCATCAGTGCAGGTCAGTGCCGGTTAGTGGTTTGCGATCCTACCCTTGGTTCTCCTTCAACCGCCGGATTCGGTTGAGGGGCGCAGCGCGCGTGCTTTTCCTGCGCGACAGCCCGGCGGCCGTTGCGCTAGCCTGCGGTCATGTTCCAACTCGGCTTCGTCTCCGCCATCCTGCCGGAACTCACCCTCGACCAGGTGCTCGCCTTCGCCGCCGCCGAGCGGTTCCGGTGCGTGGAGGTGATGTGCTGGCCGGTGGGCCGGGCGGAGCGGAAGTTCGCCGGGGTCACGCACCTTGACGTGGAGGGCTTCACGCGGGCGCGCGCGGAAGAAGTCCACGCGTTGTGCGCCAAACACCAAGTGTCGCTCACCGCGCTCGGCTATTATCCCAACCCGCTCGACCCGAACCCGGAAGTTTCCAAGGTGGCGGTGGCGCATCTCAGGAAGGTCATCCGCGCCGCCGCCCTGCTCGGCCTCAAGAACGTCAACACCTTCACCGGCCGCGACTGGACCCGCAGCGTGGACGACAACTGGCCGCGCTTCCTCAAGGTGTGGCGGCCGCTCATCGCCTTCGCGGAGGACCACGACATCAAGGTGGGCATCGAGAACTGCCCGATGTCCTTCACGCGGGACGAGTGGCCGGGCGGGAAGAACCTTTTCACTACGCCGGCCATCTGGCGGCGGGCGTTCAGCGACATTCCGTCAAAGCACTTCGGCCTGAACTACGATCCTTCCCACTTCGTGCTCCAGCACATGGACCCGGCCAGCCCGCTGCGGGAGTTTCGGGACAAGCTCTTCCACTTCCACGCGAAGGACGTGCAGCTCCACCGCGACCGGCTCAACGAGGTCGGGGTCTTCGCGCACCCGAACGAGTGGCACACGCCGCGCATCCCCGGCTACGGCGAGATGGACTGGGGCCGGTTCATGGGCGCGCTGATGGCGACGACCTATCGCGGCCCCGTGTGCATCGAGGTGGAAGACCCGACCTTCGGCAAGACGCTCGCCGGCCGGCAGGACGCGCTGCGCGTCGCGGGGAACGTGCTGCGGCCGTTTTGCCCCTGAACAACGCGCCTCACCGCTCCTTTGCTTTCAAATCCAACTCCTCCTCTTCGAGCAGGATTTCCAGCATTCGCTCGTGCCGGTTCAAAAAGTCCTTGGTGATGCGGTAGTGCTCCGTGTCCGTGTAGGCGATTTCGCGGATGCCGTGCTCGCCAAACTCGTAAATGCGCGCGTGGGGATAGGCCAGCAGGATGGGCGAGTGAGTGGCGATGACCAACTGGCTCCGGTGATAGACAAGCCGGTGGAGCAGGGTCAGCACGCTCAACTGTCGTTGCGGTGAGAGCGCGGCCTCCGGCTCGTCGAAGAGGTAGATGCCGCCGCCTTGCAGGCGATTGGACAGTAGGGCCAGGAATGATTCGCCATGTGATTGTGCATGCAAAGAACGGCCTCCATAGGCGCGGAACGGTGGCCCACCGCCAGGCTCCTTTTCAGCCAGTTCCACCTCGGTTGCGAGATTGTAAAAGCTCTCGGCCCGGAGGAACCAGCCGTCCGTCGCTCGCCGGCCAAACACGCGCTCCGTCGTGATAAACTCGTGCAGCGGTGAATGGGTGGCGTGGGTATTGACCTGATGATCGCGGCTGCCACCTTCGGCATTGAAGCCCAAGTGGACCGCGACGGCTTCGAGCAGGGTGGATTTGCCCGAGCCGTTCTCTCCGATGAAGAAGGTGACGGCTGGGTGAAGCTGTAGCCTATCAAGCGAGCGGACAGCGGGAACATTGAACGGATAGGCGTCAAAGGAGGGAACATCTTCCCGCTTCAGTCGAATGCTCCGCAGATAACCGCCACCTGCAAAGCGAGGTTCCGCTTCGGGGCCAAGCGGCAAACGGGCCTGCTTTGGGCGAGACGTGGATTTCACGTTGAGCGCTGCGAGCTTGATTCAAATCTGCTCGAAATAACGCTGCTTCTCCCAGTCCGTCACGGCGTTGCTGAACGCCTCGTGCTCCAGCCGCGCGTGGTGCGTGTAGAAGTCCACCACGTTGTCGCCAAAGGCGGTGCGGGCCAGCTTTGACTTCTCGAACAGATCGGTCGCGTCGCGCAAGGAGCTGGGCAGGCGAGCAAGCTTTGGGTCCACGTAGGCGTTGCCGTGATACTCGGGGCCGCAGTCCAGTCCCTCGCGCACCCCAGCCATCCCGGCGGCGAGCATCGCGGCGAAGGCGAGATACGGGTTCGCGTCCGCGCCCGGCATCCGGTTCTCGATGCGGAACGAGCTGCCGTGTCCCACGACGCGGAAGCCGGTCGTGCGATTGTCCACCGCCCACGCCATGCGCGTCGGTGCCCAACTGCCGGGTTGGTAGCGCTTGTAGCTGTTGATGGTCGGCCCAAAGAACAGGCACAGCTCCGGCGAGTATTTCATCAGGCCGCCGAGGAATTGTCTGAACAGCTTCGAGCCGGTTCCGAGTTTCGGGTTTGGAGTTTGGAGTTTGGAGTTCTTTCCGCGTTCCGCGTTCCGCGCTCCGCGTTCGTCCCAAAACAGGTTCCGCCCGCGCTCCCACAAACTCATGTGAATGTGGCACGAGTTGCCGGCCTCGCCCGGCGCATACTTCGCCATGAACGTCACGGCCTTGCCGTGCTGCGCGGCGATTTCGCGCACGCCCTGCTTGAAGAGCGCGTGCATGTCCGCCATCGGCAGCGGCGCGGCGCAGGTGAAGTTGATCTCGTGCTGGCCGCGGCTCCACTCGCCCTTGCTGCTCTCCACCGGCACGCGCGCGGCGCACATGCCGTTGCGGATGGCGCGCATGAGCGGCTCGTCGCGCGTCGGCTGCATGAGGTGGTAGTCAATCCGGTAGTCGCTCGACGGCTGAAGCTCGCGGAAGCCGCCCGCGCGCGCGGCCTCGTAGGTCTGGTTGAACAGGTAAAACTCCAGCTCGCTCGCGCAGACACAGGTCTGGCCCTGCTTCGCGAGCAAGTCCAACTGCCGCCGCAGCACCGAGCGCGGCGCTTCCGCGACGAGCGCGCCGTCCTCGCGCGCGAGGTCACACAGCACGAACGCCGCGCCCGCCTGCCACGGCAGCACGCGCAGCGTCTCCATGTCCACGCGGAACACGAAGTCGCCGAAGCCTTTCTCCCAGTTCGCCACGTTGAAGCCGTCGAGCGGATCCATGTCGAGGTTCACCGTGAGCAGGTAGTTGCACCCGTGCGTCCCGTGCTTCACCACCGAGTCGAGGAAGAAGTCCGCGCGGAACCGCTTGCCCACGAGCCGCCCGAACGGGTCGGGGAAGGCGACGAGGATGGTGTCGAGGTGGCCGGAGCGGACCTGGCGGCGGAGTTCGGCGAGGGTCATGGCGGGTAAAACGTAGTGCGTAAAACGTAAGGGCGGCTGGCGGCACTATGGCATGGGAATGTTCGTGAGCAATGGTTCGGAGGGATAATCCGCTTCAAGATCAGGAAGAACGGAAGCGATGCCGTAGGGTGCTGGATCTTCACGCAGCACGGTTCCGCGTTGGTCGGGAACCATGACCAGCAGCAGGCGGATGATTTCGGTCAACAACTGGATTCGGTGGGTTGAGACCGCTTCGCCCAGGATGTGCCGGCCTTTGTAATACCAGCCGCGAGCCTCACGAGCAGAGCCGAGTCCGTATTCGTAGAAACGCGCCCGATCCTTTCCCGTTCCGCGCGAATAGCCCTCCTCAATGTCAGCACTGACCGCACCTGCCGAGCGGTTGAGTTGGTCAGCGAGGCTGATGGTCCGCCTGTCACCAAGCAGCTTGGTCGAGTCGCGCCAGGCCAACTCAGCCAAGAACAGTGCGAACCGGTAAGCTTTCGCGTTCCAGACCGAATCGCCGCGAATCTCCGCCGGCACCGATTTCTCCCACTCCGCGTAGTTCATACCCAGCGCCCTTACGTTTCACGTTTTACGTTTTACTCCGCCACATACACATTCTTCACCTCCGTGTATCCCTCCATCGCCGCCATGCCCAAGTCGCGGCCCAGCCCGCTCTGCTTGTAGCCGCCGAATGGGGCTTCGACGTGGACGCTGCTGTGCGAGTTGATGCTGAGGACGCCGCTCTGCACGGCGCGGGCGACGCGGAGGGCACGGCGGATGTCGTTGGTCCAGATGGAGCCGCTCAGGCCGTAGGGCGAGGCGTTCACGGCGCGGAGCATCTGCCCTTCGTGGTCGAACGGCACGATGCACACGACCGGGCCGAAGATTTCCTCGCGCCAGCAGCGGGTGGACTTGTCCACGTCGAGCAGGACGGTGGGTTCGAGGTAGAAGCCTTTCGCGGACGGACGCTTGCCGCCGCAGCCGAACTGCGTGCCGTGCTTGCGCGCGTCGGCGAGGAAGTCCTCCACGCTCGCGCGCTGGCCGGCGGAGACGAGCGGGCCGAGTTGCGTCGTGTCCTGCGCGGGATTGCCGATGACCAGCTCCTTGGTGGCGGCGATGAAGCGCTCGGCGAACGGCTCGTAAATGCTTTGCTCGACGAACACGCGGCTGCGGGCGCAGCAATCCTGGCCGGTGTTGGCGAAGACGCTCATGGGCGAGGTGTCGGCGGCGCGCTGCCAGTCGGCGTCGGCGAAGACGATGTTCGGCGACTTGCCGCCGAGTTCGAGCGAGACGCGCTTCAGGTCGCGCGACGCGAGTTCCATGATGCGCCGGCCAATCTCCGTCGAGCCGGTGAAGGAAACCTTGCGCACGAGCGGATGCGTGACGAGCGCGTCACCGATGGCGGAGCCAGGGCCGGCGAGCACCTGCAACACACCGGGCGGCAGGCCGGCGGCGTGGGCGAGTTCGCCGAGCCGGAGCGCGGTGAGCGGCGAGAGCGACGCGGGCTTGAGCACGACGCAGTTGCCGGCGGCCAGCGCAGGCGCGGCCTTCCAGCACGCGATGGGGAAGGGGAAGTTCCACGGCACGATGGCCGCGACCACGCCCATCGGCTCGCGCAATGTGAAGTCCAGCCCGCCGCGCGCGACCGGGATGGTCTGCCCGCAGAACTGGCCGATGGCCCCGGCGTAATACTCGAAGACCCGCGCGCCGAGGCCGATTTCATCGCGCGCGTCGCTGATGGGCTTGCCGATGTTGGCGCATTCGAGCTGCGCGAGTTCCTCACGATGCTCGCGGAGGACGCGGGCGATGTTGAACAGAATCTCCGCGCGCTTGCCGGGTGCGAGGTTGCGCCAGCCGCCTTCCCAAGCGCGCTGCGCGGACTCGACGGCGGCGCAGGCATCGGCGGGCGACGCGGCGGCGACTTCGGTGAAAACTTCCTCGGTCGCGGGGTTGATGAGTTGCATTGGAAGAGCGTGTTTCGTGCTGCGTGTTCCGTGATTATGCTTCGGGCATTGGCACGACAGCCAGGAGCGTTTCGAGTTCGGAAGGTGGCGGAGTGGAAACACCAGCGACAGGCTTTGTCGTGTAAGGGACTTCGTCCTCATGGAGCGAGTAGCCGCGTGTGACGGGGACCGTGGAGAGCAGCAGGCGGATGATTTGCGTCTCCAGTTTCATCCGATGGTCGGCTACGACGTCGCCCAAGAGGTGGCGCGCGTTGAAATACCACGTCCGGGTTTCACGCGCGGAGCCGAGCGCATACTCGTAGAAACGCGCGCGGTCTTTCGGGAATCCCCTTGAGTATCCCTCGGAGATGTTCGCCCCGATGGAGCCGACTGCGCCGATGAGTTGCCCCGCCAACTCCCTTGTGCGCGAATCACGGAAAAGCTTTGTCGCGTCTTGCCACGCCAGGTCTGCTGCAAACAGTGCCAGCCGATACGCCTCCTGGTTCCATAGCGGGTCGTCCGTGATTGTCGCCGGAACATCTTTCAACCACTCGTGGTAGTTCATGGCTTTGACATCCCTTCAATAGTCACGGAACACGGAGCACGGAGCACGCCTCCGGCGGGCCTCTGAAACGCCGGTTTTCCAGCCCGAACCAAACAACCAGCAGCAGCACAACCGTGCCGCTGACAATTTTCACGGCTTGCTCGTTCGGCGGCTGCATCCCGATGACGATGAGGAAGACGCAGCCGAGCGCGGACACGACAGCGAGCGGGCGGTAGAGCCGGCCGATTTGCCACGGGCCCATGCGCGTCCAGGTGCGGCCGTGCGCGAGGAAGCCGGCGGCGACGGGCAGCACGTAGCTGATGTAGAGGAAGATGACGCACACCGCCGCGATGGTCACGTAGGGCACGAGGATGGTGAAGAGCGCCGCCGCGATGGCCGCGAACCAGACGGCGACGGAGGGGGACTTGCTGGCGGCGTTCACGCGGCGCAGCGCGTCCGAGAACGGTAGCCCGCCGTCACGCGCGAAGGCGTAGGTCATGCGCGATGCGGACGTGAGCGCGGCCAGGCCGCAGAGGTATTGCGCAGCGATGATGAGCGATAGCAGCCCGGACGCGAGCGCGGGCGGCAGCGCGGCCTTCATCGTCCACGGCACGACGTTCGCGCCCTGCGCGACGCCTTCCTTCACCGAGGGCATCGCGAGCAGGATGGCGCAGATCATCACCCAGCCGAACACGCCCGACACCCACACGGAGCGCACGATGCCCTTGGGCACGTTCAGCGCAGCGTTGATGGTCTCCTCGCTCGTGTGCGCCGAGGCATCGAAGCCCGTGATGGTGTAGGCCGGCAGCAGGAAGCCCAGCGCGAAGAGCCACGGCAAGTTGTCCTGCTTCGGGAAAACTGCGCCGCCCTCCGGTAGTCCGCTGAAGTTCGTGAACGTCCACAGCCGCGCCCACTCGAAGTGCTTCGTCGCCAGCAGCAAGGCGACCGTCAGCACCGCCGCGACTGCGAGGATGAGCCAGCCGCTGAAGTCAGTGAGCTGCGTGGTGAGATGGATGCCGTAGTGGTTCAGCAAGCCCTGCGAGAGCGTCATCAGCACGATGACCGTGGTGCGGACGGTGGCGGTGTTTGCCTCCGCCGGCACCCCGAACGCGGCAGTGGCGAAGTCGTAAGTCCCCGCGTTGATGGCCGCGAGCACGGTGATGAGGCCGGCGAGGTTGAACCACGCCGTCACCCAGCCGCACGCGCGCCCGCCGAGGATGCTGCCCCAGTGATACAGCCCGCCCGCCGTCGGGAAGGCGCTCGCCACCTGCGCCATCGTCGCGGCGACGCACAGCGAGAAGAGGCACACGAGCGGCCAGCCCAGCCCGATGTTCGCGCCGCCCGCGCTGCACAGCCCGACATGGAACGACGTGATGCCGCCCGCGAGGATGCAGATGATGGAGAGCGAGATGGCGAAGTTCGAGAAGCCGCTCATGCGGCGGGACAGCTCCTGTTCGTAGCCGAGCTGGCGGAGGAGGTGCTCGTCGTCGGGGTGGTGCTCTGTGGGCATGGGCGTAAAACGTAATGCGTAATGCGTAAGGGCGCGGCTACAGCGCGGCTTCGTAGAGGGATCGCAAGTCTGCGGGTGTCACGGGCACGGCGTTGGTCTTGTGACACGGGTCGTCCACGGCTTGGGTGACGAGGGCGTCGAGTTGCTCCGGCTTCACGCCGTGGTCGCGGAGCTTGGTGTTCAGTCCGAGGGTGGCGAGGAATTCGCCGATGAACCCGATGGTGCGCTCGTCAGCCTCGCGGTCGGGGCATTTCATCACTTCCAAGCCGCACGCGATGCCGACACGGCGGTAGAGGCCGGGCTTGCGCGCGGAGCAGAACTTCATGCCGGGCACGAGACAGAGTGCGTTCGCGAGGCCGTGGTGCATCCCGCAAATCGTCGAGAGCGGGTGTGCGAGCGAGTGGACGACGCCGAGGTCTTTCTGGAACGCGACCGCGCCCATCGCGGCGGCGACGAGCATCTTGCCGCGCGCGTCGAGGTCCTTGCCGTCGCGCACGGCGCGGGGCAGGGCGTCCACGATGAGCCGGATGCCTTCGAGCGCGATGCCGTCGCACATCGGGTGAAACGCCGGACAGGTGAAACTCTCGATGCAGTGCGTGAGCGCGTCCGCGCCGGTGGCGGCGGTGAGTTTCGGTGGCAGACCGACGGTGAGTTCGGGGTCGAGGATGACGAGCTTGGCGAGCAGTTCGGGATGGAACAGCACGGTCTTGCGCTTCGTGGCGTCGAGCGTGATGACGGAACTGCGGCCCACTTCGCTACCGGTGCCGGCGGTCGTGGGAATGGCGATGCACGGCGCGAGGCCGGACCAGTCCGGCTCGTCGTAGAACTTCGCGAGGTCGAAGCCGGGCCGCTTCACGAGCAGCCGCGCCGCCTTGCCTGCGTCCAGCGCGCTGCCGCCGCCGATGGCAACGACGCCGTCGCAGTGCTTCTCCTGAAATAGCGCCGCCGGTTCGCGCACGTCGGACTCGATGGGATTCGGATGCACGCCGGAGTAAAGGAACCAGCGGCGGTTGCGATTGTCCTCACCGAGGGCGGCACTCAGGGCGCGGAAGGCATCTGTGTCCAGCAGGCCGGCATCCGTGACCACGAGCGGGCGTTTGATGCCGAGGAGTTTCATTCGGGCCGGCAGCTCGCCGAGCGTGCCTGGACCGAAGAGAGTGGGCGTGGGGAAGGAGAACGTCGCCACGGGTGAACTCATGGCCGGAGTGTGCGCGACGCCTCCGTGACCGTCGAGTTTCGTTTGGGCGACAAACGCGGTGGCGGCGGGCATTCGAGTCTGCAATTGTCCGCCCATGCGAAACGCGAACAAGTGGATCCTTGGACTGGCCATGCTGACGGTTTGCCTCACGTTGTCCGCAGCGGCAGACGACGCGAAGACGGCCACGATGCTGCGGGAGCTGGGCGGGCAGGTCACCGAGGCCGGTGGCGTGGTGACGAAGATTTCCTTCCGCGACTGCTCGAAACTTGCGGCGGGGGAGTTTGCGGCCATCGGCGGACTCAAGTCGCTCAAGAGCCTGACGCTCTATGGAAGCTGCAAGGGGCTGACGGATGAGACGCTCGCGCACCTCGCCGGGCTGACGGCGCTGGAGGAGCTGGGCACGGACGGCATTCAGGTGACGGACGCGGGGCTGAAGCATCTGGCCGCGCTGCCGAACTTGCGGACGGCGTCGTTCTTCCACATCGCGTTTCCGGACAAGGGTTTTACCGGCGCGGGCTTCGCGGCGTTCGAGTCCCTGCCCAAGCTGGAGCGTCTGACGGTCGCGGGCACACCGTTCAACGACAAAGGCATGGCCGCGGTCGCGGAGTTGACGCAGCTCAAGGAGTTCCGCACCTGGCACACGTATCAGACGCAGGCGGGCAACGAGCATCTCCTCAAGCTCACCGGCCTGCGCTCGCTCATGCTCGGTCAGCGCCTGCGCCAATACGGCGGCAAGCCCAACGGCCTGAGCATTGACGACGCCACGCTCGCCACGCTGGCGAAGCTGAATTCCTTGGAGTCGCTCGGCCTCGACGAGGTCCGCCTCACGCACGCCGGCCTCGTGCAACTCAAGGCGCTGCCGAACTTGAAGAAGTTGACGCTTCAGCGCGCGGACATTCCCGAAGCCGACATCGCGAAGCTCCGCGCGGACCTGCCCAAAGTGACCATCGAGTGGAAACCGCTCACCGAGGACGAGCGCAAGAAGCTGGAAGGGATGCTGAAGCCCTGAGTGCCGGTCAGTTTGGCAACTGGTTCAGTGTGTGCCAGAGCGTGTCGTGCTGGAGCGGTTGGCCGCTTACGCCCCGCAGGCCGGCGGCGCGCAGCGTGAGCACGGTGCCGGGGCGGAGGCCGGCAACTTGCAGACGCACGGTGCGGCCGTCGGGTGAAAGCTGGGCCGAGGTGATTTTCAGCGGGGTGGCGGGCGGCTCCGGCGCGGGCGCGGCCTCGGGCGTGTAGGTGTGCGCGGTGAGTTCGTAGCTGGCGGGCTTCGCGGCGGCGGCGGGCGAGGCGGGCTGGGTGAGCGTGAGTTCGAGGGCGTCGGCGAGGGCTTTTACGGTGGCTATCTCGAAGGGAGTGGGACCAAGGAGTCCCATGCGACCTACCTGTCCTATCCCGCTCTCCGCCGAACCCGCGAAGTAGAGCTGCCCGCCCGTGCTCACCGCCAGACGGGTTGCGCGCAAGCCCAGCGGCTTCACCAGCGGCCACGCCGTGCCCTGCCACTCGCCGTTGACCTGCTCCAGGCTCGCGCGCAGCAAACCGCCTTCGCCGTCGGCCACGATGATTTGTCCGGCGAACGCGCCCCAGCTCTCCGGCGCGACCGCCAGGCCGTCCACGCGCTTTGC
>Ga0172372_10012343_pt1 | contig 10723 bp, 9 predicted proteins | sample LakKiv5m_2_FD_114544 | JGI IMG/M metagenome (GOLD analysis project Ga0172372, IMG submission 114544) | Freshwater microbial communities from Kabuno Bay, South-Kivu, Congo - kab_092012_9.5m | ecosystem: Environmental > Aquatic > Freshwater > Lake | place: Democratic Republic of the Congo... | reverse complement strand
TATACCCGTTCAAGGGAATTCGTTTAACCTGGTAGCGGGATTCAACAACTTAGCAGCGTCACGTGAAAAAATCGGACAGGCATTTCAGGGTGCCCGCTTGAGTCCTTTTGTGTGTCGGATGAGAAATGGTACCTATACCTGGTTGGGCGTCACTTATCACATAGAAAAAAAATACCTGGGTGCCCATGCGATACACGGATTAATGTATGACTCCGTTTTCAATGTTATCGAGACGAGGTCAGATGAACAATCGGCAACAGTTGTCTTGGTTGGAAGCTATGATGGCGCTGATCCGGGTTATCCCTTTCCTTACCAAGTAAGATTGGAATGGGTGTTGAGGAAGGAATCAAACTTAACAGTTACATCTACGATATGGCATGAAAACGAAGAAATGATTCCTATAGCAGAAGGTTGGCATCCATATTTTACACTGGGTGGAAGGGTAGATGACTGGGAACTGCAGTTTAACACCAACAGGCAAATGGAATATGATGCCGACTTGTTACCAACAGGACAGCTAATTGCTGATGATCGATTTCTCTCAGGTTGTTTGCTGGAGGGTATTCATCTGGACAATGGATTTGTTTGGTCTGATGATGAGGAACAATTTTATAAGTGCGTTATAAAAAGCAAGGAAATCGAATTAACGATACTACCTGATAAGTCTTTTCCCGTCTTACAGATTTTTACCCCTGATGACCGCAAGAGTATTGCATTGGAAAATCTGAGCGGCGCACCCGATAACTTTAATAACCAGCTTTTATTGATTAGCTTACCTCCCGGAGAACATCGGGAATTTTCAACCACTTACAGGGCGCGTACGATACTATGATGCAAGGGCTATCACACTGATCTCTACATTAACTCCCTTGGGTAACCCTTTCACGGCAACGGTTTCACGAGCAGGGTACGCTGCGGTGAAGTAGGAACCATACACTTCGTTTACAGCAGAGAACAATGACATGTCGGAAAGAAAGATGGTTGTTTTCACTACCCGATCCAAACTGGTTCCGGCTGTATGCAGAATAGCCGTCAGGTTTTTCATCACCTGATGGGTTTCTGACTGGATGTTTTCCTGTTGAAGTTCGCCGGTCTCCGGGATGATCGCTACTTGTCCGCTTACAAAGACAAATCCATTGGCTTTGATGGCCTGATTATACGGCCCAATAGGAGCGGGAGCACTGATTGTGTTGATGACTTCTTTTGCCATAATAAAAAATATTCAGCAAATTGAATACATTTCAGTGAACCCGCCAACCTATTTTTGTTTTTTATAAAAACTATTCAAACAATGCACCTGGTAATAGACACTTCCTTGGAAAAAGCACACATTGCTTTGTTAGAGGGAAAAAGCTTACTGGCCCACCGGGAAAATTCCAATACAAGGGACCACGCTGGCTTTGTTCCAATTGCAATTGGTGAAATATGTCTGGAGGCAGGTATTCAATTGGCCGACCTGACCGGAGTGATTGTTGTAAATGGACCGGGAAGCTATACCGGTTTAAGGGTGGGCTTATCTGCTGCCAAGGGTATTTGTTTTGCTTTGGAAAAACCAATGTACACAGTTTCAACACTGCAATTGATGGCTGCCGCTTTGATAAGATATGCCCAGAAACAAGGAATCATTCTCCACGACAAAAGCTTGTTCTGTCCGATGATAGATGCCCGGCGCATGGAAGTATTCACAGGTATTTATAAAAAAAACTTAGAGGCGGAAAGAGCGCCCTTTGCATTCATAGCTAATGAGAATAGCCTGAAAGATATGATAGGAGATTCCCCATTTATTTTTTCCGGAAACGGTGTTGGCAAATTAATGCACCTCTTACCATCTGGTGCTATTGCCTTTCCCGGTTTCTGTTATGAACCGGAAGACATAATTTTTTTATCTTATATGAATAAAGCGGGAGCAATTATTTCGGATGTAGCTTATACAGAACCATTTTATGTCAAGGATTTTTTTAATCCAAAGGCAAATATTTAAAATTATTATACATTTAATTCATTTTTATATATATTAACAATCAAAAAAATATATAACTTTAGCAATAAGGAAGTTTTCACCCCCCAAAAACTCTAATTATTGTTATGAGCCAATCATTACAATCGATCGAATTGTCGAATGGAAGTGTTCCGGTTAAAGTCGATTTTGTACACTCGAAAAAGGCTGCCCTGATTCTCCGTTCCATCAACCACAAGCTAAGGCAACAAATCATTAAGCTTCTGGATGATAGTCAGAAAATGACTGTTACGGAAATTTATGTGAAGTTGCGATTGGAACAATCTGTTGCTTCTCAGCATCTCGCTATTCTGCGAAGGGCTGGAATTGTTGCTACCACCCGCGATGGAAAGTTCATTTATTACTCTGTTAATTATGCCCGCCTGGTAGAGGTAGTAAAGTTTGTTGAAACATTGGTCACCTGATTTTTTGTAATTTTGATGCTGAATCAAGCATTCCAATTAGATTGGAATTGCTAATCAATTGCATTTAAATTGTCAGGTTATGTTTATTCGCCAACTATATACCGGATGTCTGAGTGAAGCTGCCTATTTCATTGAAAGCAATGGGGAAGCTGCTGTTATTGACCCATTGAGGGATATAGAAGCATACCTTGATCTGGCACGTGAGCGAAACGCCACCATCAAATATATTTTTGAAACCCATTTCCATGCTGATTTCGTCAGCGGACATCTTGATCTGGCAGAGGCAACAGGTGCTACCATTATTTACGGTCCCTCTTCGGTTACCAGCTTTCCGGTTCACATAGCACAAGACGGAGAAATTTTTTCCCTGGGAAATATTCGGCTGGAAGTTTTGCATACTCCGGGTCATACCATGGAAAGCAGCTGCTATCTCTTGAAAGATGAGCAAGGAAAAAATCATGCAATTTTTACTGGTGATACACTTTTTGTAGGCGATGTAGGGCGACCGGATCTGGCACAAAAAGAAAATGTGATTACCATGGAAGATCTGGCAGGTATGTTATATGATAGCTTGCAAGCGAAGATCATTCCTTTGGCAGACGATGTAATTGTTTATCCGGCACATGGTGCCGGTAGCAGTTGCGGTAAAAATCTGGGACCCGAAACTTTCAGCACAATTGGCGATCAGAAAAAAACCAATTATGCCCTTCAGCCTCAGACAAAAGAAGAATTTGTTCGCGCAGTAACAGAAGGACTGGCAACTCCTCCACAGTATTTTCCAATCAATGCCTTAATCAACAAACAGGGGTACAGTAGTCTTGATGATGTATTGAAAGCCGGACTTCATCCTTTATCTGTTTCCGATTTCAAAAAAGCGGCTATTAGCGAAAACACGGTTATTTTAGATACCCGACCTTCTACAGAATTTCCGCAGGGATTTGTTCCCGGATCTATCAGCATCGGACTTGATGGTCGCTTTGCAGAATGGGCAGGTAGTCTTCTTTCCTTCAAACACCCTATTTTATTGGTAACTGCTCCAGGTAATGAAAAAGAAACCATCATTCGTCTGGCACGTGTGGGTTTTGATAAGATGATTGGTTATTTGGATGGAGGCTTTGAGGCCTGGCAAAAAGCAGGAGAGCCGATTGACATGATCATCAATGTTGAGGCTGATGAACTTGCCATGGATATACCATTCGATGATAACCTGGTTATAATTGATGTTCGCAAAGAATCGGAATTTGCGAATGGCCACCTGAAAGATGCTATCAACCTACCACTGGATAGTTTAAAAGATCCGGGCTCAATGTCTGACCTGGATGACTCGCAAAATGTATATGTGCACTGTCTAGGTGGTTACAGAAGTGTCATAGCAGCATCCCTCATTAAAAGAGAAGGGTTCCATAACATAAGAAATATAAGTGGCGGTTGGAATGCAATCAGCCAGTTGAATGATAGGTTCACCATAGTAAAAGAGCCGGCTGTACTGAACTAAACAGTTCCTAAACAATAAAAAGTTAGGATAAAAGTTTTTGCCTGGAATCCTCCGGTTTATATTCCCATTTCCAACGGCGGTGACTCCATAAATAATTAGAAGGATTGGATCTGATCGCAGTTTCAAGGTAACGAACATACATTTTAGTCAGTTCTCCCTCTGCTAATAAGCGGGGTGTTTCCGTTATTAACTCATAATGGAGATGATAATAGCCCCGCTTCGGTTGCTGAATACTGATGAAAATAACGATTGTATCATTGGCCCTGGCTCCGCGTTCGGGACCGGAAGTGAATGCGGTTACTTTATTAAAAAAAGACACCCAGTATGCTTTATCAATTCTTGCCGGATTCTGATCTGCAACCAATCCTAGCGCATATTTCCCGGTAACATAATCGCGAAAGCGATCCCTGAACTCAGAGGCGGGAATTAAGATCGTGTTGAACCTTTTGCGCATCTGATACATGATTTTATCGAATGCCTTACTGGTAAATGACATATAAACTCCAACAAATGGGAATAAGCTTTTTCGTGCCACTCCCAGATTAATCATCTCCCAATTGAAAAAGTGGGCTGTATGTAACTGCACGTTTTTCCCAGAGTAGATATATTGATTCAATACTTCAACATTTGAGCTAACCCTCTTATCGAATGTTTGGTCAGACATGGATATAAGCTGAATGGTCTCAACCATTGTATTAACAAACTGATGATAAAAATCTTTTGCAATGCGTATTCTCTGCGCCTCTGTTTTCTCGGGAAATGCAATCAATAGATTACTCATAACTACTTTTTTCCGATAGCCGACAACGTAATATGCAATGACATAAAAACCATCCCCCATCAGATACAATAAACGGTCTGGTAATAGCGAAAGGAGGTACAACAAAGAATAATATATATAAAACATATTCTGTGAATCAATGTACCCAAAGATACATAGTATCAGTAAGCGATATTTTTCAAAAATCAGAGTACAATGTTCTGAAGCAGTGAGCTCTTTTCCCTATGATCGGTATTATAATGCAGTCCCCTGCTTTCTTTTCTGAATTCTGCTCCTTTGACTATCAGATAAGCGGAGGTTATCAGATTGCGTAATTCACAGAGCTGCGGCGAGAGCCGTGTTGTACGATACAGTGCTTCTGTTTCTTCATACAACAAATCCATTCGCCGCATCGCCCTCTGCAATCGCTCATCTGTTCGAACAATCCCTACGTAATCACTCATGATTTGCTGCAATTCTTTTTTTGTTTGAGTAATCAAAATCATTTCCCGTGGCTCAGTGGTACCTTGCGCATTCCAATCTGGGATATCTTCTCGCCAGTTTATTTGGTCAATTTGGTTCAAACTATTTTCATACGCCCGGTGTGCAAATACCATGGCTTCCAGTAAGCTGTTGCTGGCGAGTCTATTTGCGCCATGTAAGCCTGTACTGGCACATTCCCCGCAGGCATACAAGTGATGTATGGATGTTCTGCCCCAGGCATCGGTCTTGATACCACCGCAACTATAGTGAGCAGCAGGTGCTACAGGTATCATATGCTTCATCACATCAATGCCTATACTTTTACACCTTGCTTCAATATTAGGGAAATGCTCTTTAAACTTTTCTGCATCCATGTGCCGGCAGTCGAGATAAACATGCTCAGTTCCGCCTACTTTCATTTCATTATCAATCGCCCTGGCTACAATATCCCGTGGCGCCAGGTCTTTTCGTTCATCATAATGAGACATGAATGCTTCGCCCTTTTTATTTCTAAGGATACCGCCGTCTCCCCGCACCGCCTCCGTTATCAGGAATGAGGGGGATACTCCGGGTTCAAACAATCCCGTTGGATGAAATTGCATGAATTCCATGTTCTCAATTCTTCCTTTTGCCCGATAAACCATAGCAATACCATCTCCGGTAGCAATTTGCGGATTAGTAGTTGTTCGATATACTTGTCCGCAACCACCACTTGCCATCAATGTAATTTTTGCTACTATTTTTTCTGTTGCACCCGTTGTCAGATTGAGCACATAAACGCCATAGCAGGTAATATCATTGCTGGATTTGGTAACCAGATACCCCAGGTGATGCTGAGTAATGATATCTACTACAAAACAATGATGCAACAAGCTAATGTTGCTTAATGTTGACATTTCCTTTAGCAAAGCACGCTCCATTTCTTTACCGGTAACATCTTTGTAATGAAGTATTCGATGAACACTGTGTCCGCCCTCTTTTCCTAAACTATAATCACCTGAGGCAGTTTTATCAAATTCTGCCCCATAATGGATGATTTCCCGAATTCGTTCGGGACCTTCATGAACTACCAAGTTCACAATATCGGGGTTACAGAGACCGTCACCGGCAATCAGGGTATCAGCAATATGCTTTTCAAAGCTATCCGTTGATTCATCCCACACACCTGCAATACCACCCTGGGCATATTTGGTATTGGTTTCATCTGCCTGCGTTTTGGTTATCACAGTGACAGATTTGTTGGGAAATCTTCGGGCTACTTTGATGGCGAAGGTAAGTCCGGCAATACCGGAACCAATTACTAAAAAATCTGTTTTATTGGGGTGAATCATTGTCGTACTAGTATCCATTGGAATCATTGAATGCCTGACACTGGCTCAATCCATGCATCATTTTCTTTTAGAAGATTGATCAATTCCTGTACAGCAATTTCGCTGTCGATGTTGCGTTTCATGATGTCTTTTCCTTTGTATAATGTAATTTTTCCAGGTCCGCTACCGACATAACCAAAATCTGCATCTGCCATTTCACCCGGACCATTTACGATACAACCCATGATGGCAATTTTTACTCCTTTGAGGTGATGGGTAACCTTCCGGATGCGGGCTGTTGTTTCTTGCAAATCAAAAAGGGTGCGGCCACAACTTGGGCAACTGATGTATTCTGTTTTCGAGATACGGGTACGGGTGGCTTGTAATATTCCGAAGGCAGTTGCATTCATGAATTCCTCAGGTCCGTTGAGCTGAACATAATTTCTTCCGCTGGTAGCTGTGGGTTCTTTACCGGCAAGTTCATAGCTTTCAGAAGTCATTCCCAGAGAGATCCCATCACCCAAACCATCTAATAGCAGTGCTCCACATTCTGTTGCAAAGTGTATCAGGTGCTCATCTGTTGTCAGATGATTGCTATCACATAATAGTATAACCGGATTATTAATTTTTTGATTCATCAACTCCATAAACATTCTTCTTACAGCAGGCATTGCATTTTTCGAGCGACTACTGAGTGCTAAAACAACTGTTGGGTCATTTGCCAATTCGTCCAGACCGGTAAAATCATTGATCCCGGTATCATCACTAAAGCAATCAACCATTACTACATTCATGCGATTACTTTTGTGTTCAGCCGATAAAAATCCACTGGCACCGAACAAAGGCACATAAGATGGATGGTTCGCTATTTGTTTCCAGGTTGCGGGATATACCAACACGCTCAGAGTACCCGGCAATTCAAAATCAAGAATTGTATGTCCGGTAAAAACATAATCTGCAGCTGTATCACTGATGTTCCATTTATCGGTTGAAGCATCATAGTTATATCCAACTTTTTGAAGGTCTGCGGGCTTAATATTTTTCAGGTGACTTAAGTCTGCTATAACAACAGGCACCTGTTGATGGCCGATATTGCCAACTGCAAAAGAGGTTCTTCGTTGGTAAGAAAAGGGATCATAGGGAATTCGTTGAATCGCCGGTATCGAAGAAACTTGAGTCAAAGGAAATGTGTATCTTTTTACCAAGTCCTTACAAACAGGAATTTCGAATTCGGGGTCTTCAGTCAGACTAACTCGAATTGTATCTCCAATTCCGTCTTCCAGCAGGGTTCCTATACCTGCAGCACTTTTGATTCTACCATCTTCACCATCTCCTGCTTCTGTTACACCCAGGTGAAGGGGATAACATTCTCCAAAAGAGCTGAACATCTGTTGAACGAGGAGCCTATAGGCCTGGACCATCACTTGGGGATTACTGGCTTTCATACTCAGAACAATCTGATGAAAGTTTTCATCCCGCGCAATGCGTAGGAACTCCATGGCACTCTCAACCATCCCAGTTGGGGTGTCTCCATAACGACTCATGATGCGGTCACTTAAGGACCCGTGATTGGTACCAATCCGCATGGCAGTTCCATGTTCTTTGCATATCCGAACAAGCGGTGTAAATTTTTCACGAATTCTTTCGATTTCCTCCAGGTACTCAGCATCAGTATAATCAATCTGCTCAAATTTTTTCTTGTCCACATAGTTTCCCGGATTGACCCTAACTTTTTCTACGATGCGGGCTGCAATTTCTGCAGCATTGGGTGTAAAATGTATGTCAGCCACCAATGGTGTGTGGTAACCTCTCTTGCGAAGTTCATTCTTAATCTGCAATAGGTTCTCGGCTTCCTTTTTACTGGGTGCTGTAATTCGAACCAGTTCAGCACCCGCCTCTATACATCGAATGGACTGTTCAACAGTTGCCAGGGTGTCCATGGTATCGGTAGTCGTCATGGTTTGTACCCTGATCGGATGGCCATTCCCCATTAACAAACCTCCAATAGAAACTTCTTTTGTTTTGAGGCGACTGATAGACGTTAAACTATTACAATAGAGTTGCATACATTAAAAGTTATATAACACCGGAGATAAATATTGGTTTTATCTATCGGTGGTTATTTCTTTCCTTCCAGGAAGCCCTGTTGCCGTAAAATATTTTTCAGCAGGGATAGTTGTGTTTCCTGTGTTTCTTCTCCTTGATTTCTCTTTGTATGAATAACAAAAAAATAAGGATGCTTGTTTTCCTCTACCCATCCCATTATCCAAGCAGATGTAATTCCTTCTAGATTTTTTTCTCTGGAAAGAAAATATGCCAACTGAAATGTGGCATTGCTCTCCCTGATCAATAATTTTTTCACAATCTCCTGGCTTCTTTTTTGGAAAGGCAATTGATTAAAATATAATTTTTTGATCAGTCCGAGTTGCTCATCTGGCGTTATGGTTAAGGAAGACTGACCGGCCTGATCTACCGGACCAATGATTTTTTTAGATCCATATTGTAATGTATCGAGAATAGATTGAAGTTTTTCTTTTCCGATGCTGCGGGCAATGGTTGAAAAAAATGAACCATCACTTTTTATAAATGCAGTATCGGCAAACAGGTTGAGGGTGGCAGAGGTATCGATAAGAATAGATGAGCGTTCATTGGGTATTACACCTGTCTCTAACCCTGCTATGAAGAGGATGGGGTATAAGGTTTGATCGGGGGAATAAGCGGAATCGCGATAGAACTTTACGTTGTAGAGGGTGAAAGTTCCGGCACCATTGAGAAACATTCCGTAGGTTCCTTCCACTTTCTCTTGATCAAAAAATTGACCAATGGAATCGTCCACGTGAACGTTATTGGGTGAGCATGCCGAGAATACTGAAATTGCTATTGAAGCCCAAATAATAATAGCTATTTGATAAGAGCGAACAAAACCCATTTTCATGTAAATTATGTTTGCGCAAAGGTACAGCTAAACAGGTAAGCCGGAAGGCGAAAATGAGCTATTTCAATACACCGAGTTGTTTCCCCACCCTGGTGAAAGCTGCTATGGTGGTATCCAGGTGTTCGCGGGTGTGTGCAGCGCTCAGCTGAACGCGTATTCTAGCCTGTCCCTTTGGAACAACAGGGAAAAAGAAACCGATCACATAAACTCCTTCTTCCAGGAGTGCGGCTGCAAATTGCTGGGAGAGTACTGCATCATAGAGCATAATGGGTACAATTGGATGGTCTCCGGGTTTGATATCAAAACCTGCGGCAGTCATCTGTGTACGAAAATATTGGGTATTGGCTTCCAGGGTATCTCTAAGCTCGGTGGTCTCTGTCAACATGTCCAATACGGCAATTGATCCGCCAACGATACTCGGGGCAAGGGTATTAGAAAAAAGATAGGGCCTGCTGCGTTGGCGCAACATTTCAATGATGGCTTTTTTACCCGAAGTAAATCCGCCACTTGCACCACCCAGGGCTTTGCCCAGGGTACCCGTTATGATATCTACCCGACCCATTACATTTCTGTATTCGTGGGTTCCACGACCTGTTTTTCCAATAAATCCTGATGAATGACATTCATCGGTCATGACTACAGCATCGTATTGATCAGCAAGGTCACAGATTTTATCGAGCTGAGCAATGGTGCCATCCATGCTAAAAGATCCATCGGTAACTATGATTCTTGACCGGCACCCGGCTGCTTCCTTGAGTTTTACCTCCAGGTCATTCATGTTGTTGTGTTCATAGCGAAAACGTTGTGCCTTACACAACCTTACACCGTCAATGATTGAGGCATGATTGAGGGCATCACTGATAATGGCATCCTGTTCCTGAAACAAGGGTTCAAAAACACCTCCGTTGGCATCAAATGCAGCTGCATAGAGAATAGTATCTTCTGTTCCAAGAAAAGCAGATAACTTTTGCTCCAGCTCCTTGTGAATGTCTTGAGTACCACAGATAAAGCGTACACTACTCATGCCAAAACCCCTGCTATCAATGGTTTTATGAGCTGCTTCGATTACCCGAGGATGTGAAGAAAGTCCAAGATAATTATTAGCGCAAAAATTCAATACCCGTTTACCGTTCACCAATATTTCCGCACCTTGTTCGCTGGCAATGATGCGTTCTTGTTTAAAAAGTCCGGCCTGCTTGATTTCTTCCAGTTCTTTTTCGATTCGATTAACAAATGCTTGGTTCATGCTATTCTGTTTGATCGTCAGGATATTTTTTACAGAATTAATTTTCTATGCCCAATAATTCGACTTCAAAGAT
>Ga0172372_10012342_pt1 | contig 10723 bp, 12 predicted proteins | sample LakKiv5m_2_FD_114544 | JGI IMG/M metagenome (GOLD analysis project Ga0172372, IMG submission 114544) | Freshwater microbial communities from Kabuno Bay, South-Kivu, Congo - kab_092012_9.5m | ecosystem: Environmental > Aquatic > Freshwater > Lake | place: Democratic Republic of the Congo... | reverse complement strand
CGCGACCGACAGCGCGAGCGGGATCGACGCGGCCGAGGTGTTGCCATGGTCCTGCACGGTCACCACCACCCGCTCCATCGGCACCTGAAGCCGCGCGGCGGTGGCCTGGATGATCCGCAGATTGGCCTGGTGCGGCACGACCCAATCGACCGCGCCCTCGTGCAGGCCGGCCTTGCCCAGTGCCGCCTGCGCGGTCGCTGCGAGCTTCTCGACCGCGTGGCGAAACACCTCGCGCCCCTGCATCCTGAGATGCCCGACGCTGCCGGTCGAGACGCCGCCATCGACATAAAGAAGGTCGCGATACCGCCCGTCGGAATTGAGATCGACCGCGAGGATGCCGCGGTCGTCGGGCGTGCCGGCCCCCTCCGCCGCCTCGAGGACGACCGCCCCCGCCCCGTCGCCGAAAAGCACGCAGGTGCCGCGGTCGGTCCAGTCCATCAGCCGCGAGAAGGTCTCGGCCCCGATCACCACCACCCGCTCGGCAAGCCCCGCGCGGATCAGCGCATCGGCGTTGGCAAGCGCGAAGACGAAGCCCGCGCAGACCGCCTGCACGTCATAGGCAAAGCCGCGCGTCATCCCGAGGCCTGCCTGCACCATCGTCGCCACCGACGGAAAGGTGAGGTCGGGGGTCGAGGTCGCGACGATCACCGCGTCGATATCCACTGCCCCGAGGCCCGCATCGGCAAGCGCCGCCTGCCCGGCGCGGACGGCAAGATCCGAGGTCGTCTGCCCCTCGGCCGCGAAATGGCGCCGCTCTATCCCCGACCGCTCGCGGATCCATTCGTCCGAGGTGGCGAGGCTTTCCTCGAACGCCGCATTCTCGACCACCCGCTCGGGCAGGTAGTGACCGACGCCGCGGATCCGGGCGCGGCGCATCAGTTCGCCCCACCGGCCCGCGGGACGGGCGCGGACGGCACCGCGCCGACCCCCGACATCCCCGACACCCCGGCCTCGGCGAGCTGGGCCACGAGCCCGCGCTGAAAGTCCGACCGCGCGAGGCGGTGGGCGAGGTCGATCGCGGCCGCGACCCCGGTTGCATCGGCCGAGCCGTGCGATTTGACCACCGTGCCGTTCAGCCCCAGAAAGACGCCGCCATTCACCCGGCGCGGGTCGATGCGGCGCTGGAGGCGGCGCAGCGACGTCATCGCGAGGAGCGCCGCGATCCGCGACCAGATCGAGGCGCCGAAGGACTCGCGCAGGAAGTCGCGGATGAGCCGCGCCGTCCCCTCGCCGGTCTTGAGCGCGACATTGCCGGTGAAGCCGTCCGTCACGATCACGTCGATGCGGTCCGATGGGATGTCGGTGCCCTCGACGAACCCCGCGCAGGCAAAGCGGCCCGCGGCCGCGCTGGCCGCGATCAGGTCGAGCGCTGCGCGCAACTCGGGGCGCCCCTTGTTGTCCTCGGTCCCGACATTGAGGACGCCGACCCGCGGCGCCGCGATCCCGAGCCCGTGGCGGGCATAGGCCGCCCCCATCAGCGCGTATTGCGCGAGGTCGGGGGCATCGGCGCGCACATCGGCGCCGACATCGAGCATGACGTTGAAGCCCGCCGCCCCGCGCGAGGGCCAGAGGCAGGCGATGGCGGGCCGGTTCACGCCCGGCAGCTTGCGCAGGCGGATCATCGACATCGCCATCAGCGCGCCGGTATTGCCGCACGAGACCGCGACCGCGGCCGAGCCGTCGCGCACGGCCTCGATCGTGCCCCACATCGAAGTCCCCTCGCCGTGGCGCAGGACCTGGCTCGGCTTGTCGGTCATGACGACGACGCGCTCGGCGTGGCGGATGACACAGCGCCCCGCAAGCCCGGGGTGCTGGCCGAGGATGCGGCGCAGATCGGCCTCGGGGCCGTTGAGGATGAAGTTCAGATCAGGCGCCGCGCGCGCCGCGAGGCCAACGCCCCCGAGCACCGCCTCGGGCCCGCGATCGCCGCCCATGGCATCGATCGAGAGCACGACGGGCCCGACCGTTGGCGCGGGGGCGGCGCTGCGCGATGTGCCTTGTGCCATGGGGCGCGCCCGGGCTGCGGCGGCGATGTCGGCCCTCAGGCCGCGTCGTCCTCGACCTCGACCTCGGCGGCCCGGGCCGACACCTCGCGGCCGTCGTAATGGCCGCACGAGGCGCAGACGTGATGGGGGCGTTTCAACTCGCCGCAGTTGGCGCATTCGTTGGGGTTCGCGGCAACGAGCGCGTCGTGGGCGCGGCGCATGTTGCGGCGGGACCGCGTCACTCGGTTCTGCTGGACGGCCATGTCTCTACCTCGGATTGGGGGACTGGCCCCTGCGATTCGTACGGAAGCGCCCCAGAAGCGGGCGCGAACGCCCCCCGGCCGGACCGGCCCCCGCGAGGCGCGGACCATAGAACTTCTGGCCGCGCGCGCAAGCCCTTTTTCGGCGCGCCGCCCCTCAGCCCGCGTCGTCGCCCGCGTCGTCGCCCGGTGGGCGCAGGGCGCGCAGCGCGGCGAAGGGGTGGACGTCGGCATCGCGCAGCGGCGCTGAGCCGGGCGGGCCGAAGGCGGCCTCGCCGAGCGTCGCGCCCGCGGCGCGCGGATAGTCGGGCAGGCCGAGCGCGAGCGCCTCGGCCGCGACCGCCACCAGGTCGATCGCCTCGGGAACGGGCTCGACGGTGTCGTCCTCGGGCATCTCGCTCTCGCCCGGGGGGACGTCAGGCATGTCGGCGACATAGCGGCGCAGCACCGGCGCATCGAGCGTCGTCCAGACGGGCTCGAGCGTCACGACGCAGGGTTGGGCCGCGCGCGCCCCGAGCCGGGCCTCGAGCACGAGGTCAGCGGCCCCCTCGGGGCGCAAGGTGCCGCGCAATTCGAGCCGTTCGAGCGCGAGCAGGCCGAGGTCGCGCGCGACCGCGGCCCGCGCCTCGGCATCGGCGAGGAGCGCGACGGCGCGCGCGCGTCGGCCCTGCACCTCGGCGCTGCGGATGATGGTCGGGGGGTGGGCCATCGCCGCTCCCTTGCGTCCTTGAACCTCCGGCGCGCGATCGTGTAAGGTGTCAGCCGGACGGTCCCCGCTTACGGGGCGCGCGGGTCCGGGGCAAGAGGCAGGGCGGCAGGCGGCATGGGCATCGGACGGACGGGCCGCGCGGTCGCTCTGGCAGGGCTGGTGGCGCTTGCGCTCGCGGGCTGCGCCGAGAGGGTGCGGACGCATGGCTACGCGCCCGACGCGGCGGCGCTGGCCGAGCTTGTCCCCGGCACCGACACGCGCGCCTCTGTCGTCGCCAAGATCGGCCGCCCGTCGACGGCGGGCCTCATGCAGGGGGGCGACTGGTTCTATGTCCAGAGCCGCTGGCGCGATTTCGGCGCGCGCGCGCCCGTCGAGATGTCGCGCGAGGTCGTGGTGGTGTCGTTCGACGGGCAGGACGTGCTGCGCGAAACCGCGCGCTATGGCCTAGAGGACGGCCGCGTCGTGCCGATCTCGCGCCGAACGACCGATACGACGATCCGCAACGTCAGCCTGATCCAGCAGCTGCTGCGCAACGTCGGCAACATCCGCGCCGACCAGCTCGTGGACTGAGCGCCGGGCCCGACGCCCCCCGATGATCCCGCCCGACGCCGGAGCGCGCCGGCCTCAGCCGCGCAGGATGCGCCTGCCCGGATAGCGCGCGGTCTCGCCCAGCATCTCCTCGATCCGCAGGAGCTGGTTGTATTTCGCCAGCCGGTCCGACCGCGCAAGGCTGCCGGTCTTGATCTGGCCGCAGTTCATCGCCACCGCGAGGTCGGCGATGGTGGCGTCCTCGGTCTCGCCCGAGCGGTGCGACATGACCGACCCGTAGCCCGCAGCCGTCGCCATCGCCACGGCCTCGAGCGTCTCGGTCAGCGTCCCGATCTGGTTGACCTTGACGAGGAGGGCGTTGCCGCAGCCCTGCGCGATCCCCTGTTCGAGGCGCACGGGGTTCGTCACGAACAGATCGTCGCCGACAAGCTGCACGCGGTCGCCCAGCCGCTCGGTCAGCATCCGCCAGCCGTCCCAGTCATCCTCGGCGCAGCCGTCCTCGATCGAGGCGATGGGGTAATCGGCCGCGAGGGAGGCGAGCCAGTCCACATTCGCGGCCGGGTCGAGGTCGAGCCCCTCGCCCTCCATCGCATAGCGGCCGTCGCGGAAATACTCGGTCGCGGCACAGTCGAGCGAGAGCACCACGTCGCGGCCGGGCTTGAAGCCGGCCGTCTCGGTCGCCTTGAGGATGAAGTCGAGCGCCTCGCGCGCCGAGCGCAGGTTGGGCGCGAATCCGCCCTCGTCGCCCACGCCCGTGCTGTGGCCCGCGGCCTTCAGATCCTTTTTCAGCGTATGGAAGATCTCGGCGCCCGTGCGCAGCGCCTCGGAGAATGAGGGCGCGCCGACGGGCATGATCATGAATTCCTGGATGTCGATCGGGTTGTCGGCGTGCTGGCCGCCGTTCACGATGTTCATCATGGGCACCGGCAGCACGCGGGCCGAGGTGCCGCCGACATAGCGGAAAAGCGGCTGGCCCGCCCATTGCGCCGCCGCCTTGGCGACCGCGAGCGAGACGCCGAGGATCGCGTTCGCCCCGAGCCGGCCCTTGTTCTCGGTCCCGTCGATCTCGATCATGGCGCTGTCGATCGCGACCTGCTCGGTCGCGTCGAACCCCACGAGCGCCTCGGCGAGTTCCCCGTTCACCGCCTCGACCGCCTTGCGCACGCCCTTGCCGAGATAGCGCTTGCGGTCGCCGTCGCGCTTCTCGACGGCCTCATGCGCGCCGGTCGAGGCCCCCGAGGGCACCGCGGCGCGGCCCATCGTGACGTCCTCGAGCGTGACATCGACCTCGACCGTCGGATTGCCGCGGCTGTCGAGGATCTCGCGGGCGTGGATTTCGCTGATCGTGCTCATCGGTCGGCTCCTCATGGGTTCGCGCGCGATCTAGCGCAGCGCGGCGGCGGAAGAAAGGGCGCGGATACGCTCGCGCCAGAGGGCATAGAGGCCCGCCGCCACGATCAGCCCCGCACCCATCAGCGTCGCGCCGTCGGGACGCTCGCCCAGCAGCACGACCGCGATCAGCAGCGCGAAGACGAGGCGGACATAGCGCAGCGGCGCGATCGCCGAGACCTCGCCCGCCCGGATCGCGATGATCATGCACAGATAGCTTGTCATCCCCATGACGGCGATCGCCGCCATCATGCCGGACTCGGCCGGGGTCAGCGCCCGCAGCGGCGGGCCAAGCGGGAGGATCGCGACGCCCGCCGCCGCCACGGCGCCAAAGCCCCAGGCCGCGAGGCGCAGCGAGGAAACCTGCGCCCCGATCCGCCGACTGGCCAGATCGCGCAGCGTCATGCCCGCAACGCCCATGACCGCCCAGAGCGCGTGGGCGTCAAACGCCTCGCCGAAGGGCCGCAGGATGATGAGCACGCCCGCAAGCCCCGCGACAATCGCCGCCCAGCGCCGCCAGCCCACGGATTCGCCCAGAAACAGCGCCGCCCCGAGCGTCACCGTCAGCGGCAGCGCCTGCAGGATCGCCGAGGCGACCGAGATCGGCACGAGCGCGAGCGCGGTGCAAAACCCGATGGAGCCGATCATCTCGCCCAGATTGCGCACGAGCACCGCCCGGCCGAAGAACGCGCGGTGGAATATCCCCTCGCCGCGCCAGGCGCAGATCAGCGCCAGCACGACAAGGCCCACGAGCCCGAGCACGAGCAGCAGTTGCGGCAGCGCGAGCGTCGCGCTCAGCTGCTTGATGAGCACATCCTCGATGGCAAAACCCGCCATCGCCGCGATCATGAGGAGCGAGGCGCGCAGGTTGTTCATGGTGCCTCCGGGGGATGGGTGGGTGCGCCATACGCCCCGCCCCCGCCCCTCGCAAGGGCGCTGCGGCGCGAACGCGCTGGACGCGGGCGCCGCTTTGCGGCATAGCAGGGCGGTCTGCGGAGGGTTGCGCGATGTCCTTTCTTGCCCGCCTCGTCACCTGGTGGAACGGCCAGACGCTCGGCACGCAGCTCTGGACGATGCGCAACGGCGTCCTCGTCGGGACCGACGCGCAGGGCAACCGCTTCTATCGCACGCGCGACGATGCCCGCCGCTGGGTCATCTATGCCGGCGAGGCCGAGGCGAGCCGGATCGCGCCGGACTGGCACGGCTGGCTGCACCGCACCTGGGACACCCCCCCGACCGAGCGCCCCCTGCCCCGCAAGGCCTGGGAGAAGCCGCATCAGGAAAACCTGACCGGCACCCCCGCCGCCTATGCCCCCCCGGGTTCGATCCGGGCCGGCACCCCCGCGCCCCGGCGCGATTACGAGGCCTGGGTGCCCGAATAGGTGGGCGGGGTGGCACGCGAAGCGCGCAGCGAGATCCTCGCCGGGCTGGCCGTTCTGGTCGTTGCCGTGGGCTTCGGTCTGCACCTGATGCGCGCCGCAGGCCCCGCCGCCCCGGCCGAGGGCTATGAGCTGACCGCCGCCTTCCGCGCGGCTGACGGCGTCCGGATCGGGACGGATGTGCGCATCGCGGGGGTGCGGGTCGGGTCGGTCACGGCGCTCGACCTCGATCCGGCGACGTTCCAGGCGGTGGCGCGGATCGGGCTGCGGGCCGATCTGGCGCTGCCCGCCGACACCGCCGCCATCGTCGCGACCGAGGGCCTGCTGGGCGGTACCTATGTTGCGCTCGTGCCGGGCGGCGCGCTCGAGACGCTCGGGCCGGGCGAGGCGATCCTCGACACGCAAGGGTCGGTCGACCTCGTGACGCTCCTCATGAAGGTGGTGGGCGGGGAATGATGCGCGCGCGCGCGGCTGCCTTCGCATGCGGCGCGATATTCGCGGCCGGGGCGGCATTCGGCCAGGCGACGCCCGAGGCCCCGCCTGCACCCGGGGCCGCGCCCGGGGCCGCACCCGCCGGGGAACCCGCGCAGACGCCCGGCGCACTGCCGGGCGCCGACGGCGCCCCGGTGATCGAGATCCGCGCGGCCGAGACGGCGGCGCGGCCGGTGGCGGTGCTGCGCTGGCTCGACAAGGTCTCGGGCGAGACGGCGGACCTGCACCTGCACGATGCCCTCCCGCAGGCGCGCGGGATCATGGAACTGACCGCGACGGGCTGCCGCGTGCCCGCCGACGATCCGACCTCGGACGGCTTCGCCCATGTCGTGCTGCGCGATCTGCGCGACGGCGCGACGCTCTTCTCGGGCTGGATGGTCGCGTCCTCGCCGGCGCTGAGCGCGCTCGACCACGCGCGCTACGATGTCTGGCTGCTCGGCTGCGCGATGGAATAGCGATCGGGCGCATAGCCCGGCGGATCGATCCGCGCCTCCCCCTCGAGCGCGGCAGCAAGCAGGCGGTGATACTCGGCCCGCGGCACCTCGCGACCGCCGAGCGAGGCCAGATGCGGCGTCAGGAACTGCGTGTCAAAGAGCGTGAACCCCCCCGCCCGGAGCCGGTGCACGAGCCATGCGAGCGCGATCTTCGAGCCGTCGCGCATGCCCGAGAACATGCTCTCGCCAAAGAACGCCCGGCCGAGCGCGACGCCGTAGACCCCGCCCGCGAGCCGCCCGCCCGCCCAGACCTCGATCGAATGCGCCGCCCCCTTGCGGTGGAGGTCGAGATAGAGGGCCGCGATCGGCCCGCTGATCCACGTCGTCTCGCGCCCCGCGCATCCCGCGAGGACGCCGGCGAAATCGCGATCGAGCGTGACCTCGTAATCATCGCGCCGCAGCCTGCGGGCGAGCGAGCGCGAAATGCGGAAGCCCCCGAGCGGGATGATGCCCCGCCTGCGCGGATCGACCCAATGGATCTCGGGATCGTCTCGGCCCTCGGCCATCGGGAAGATGCCCGCGCCATAGGCCCAGAGCAGATCTTCGGCGGTCAGCCGCCGCATCGCGCACCCGTCAGCCGAACTGCCGCTCGAGCCAGCGTTCGAGCCAGTGGATGGAATAGTCGCCCGCCTGGATGTCGGGTTCGGCGAGCAGCGCGTGGAAGAGCGGCACGGTCGTGTCCACCCCGTCGACGATCAGCTCTCCGAGCGCCCGGCGCAGCCGCGCGAGCGCCTCTGGCCGGTCGCGGCCGTGCACGATCAGTTTGCCGATCAGGCTGTCGTAATAGGGCGGGATCGCATAGCCGCCATAGAGCGCCGAATCCATCCGCACGCCAAGCCCGCCCGGCGCGTGAAAGACCTTGACCCGGCCGGGGCACGGGGCAAAGCCCGGGATGCGCTCGGCGTTGATCCGCACCTCGATGGCGTGGCCGTTGATCTCGAGCTCTTCCTGCACAAAGGACATGGGCAGGCCCGCCGCGACACGCAGCTGCTCGCGCACGAGATCGACGCCGAAGATCGCCTCGGTCACCGGATGCTCGACCTGAAGGCGGGTGTTCATCTCGATGAAGAAGAACTGCCCGTCCTCATAGAGAAACTCGATCGTGCCCGCGCCCGAATAGCCGATGCGCGCGACCGCGTCGGCGCAGGTCGCGCCGATCTCGGCGCGCATCGCGGGCGTGATGACGGGGCCCGGCGCCTCTTCGAACACCTTCTGGTGGCGGCGCTGGAGCGAGCAGTCGCGCTCGCCCAGATGGACGGCGCGGCCCTTGCCGTCGCCGAAGACCTGGATCTCGACGTGGCGTGGCCGCTGGAGGTATTTCTCGAGATAGACCTCGTCGTTGCCGAAGGCCGCCTTGGCCTCGGCGCGCGCGGTGCGAAAGGCGACCTCGAGCTCATCGGGCGTGCGCGCGACCTTCATGCCGCGCCCGCCACCGCCCGCCGTCGCCTTGATGATGACCGGATAGCCGATCCCGGCCGCGACCGTGCGCGCGGCCGCCATGTCGGGCACCGCCCCGTCCGAGCCCGGCACGCAGGGCACGCCCAGCGCCTTCATCGTGTCCTTGGCGGTGATCTTGTCGCCCATGATCCGGATATGCTCGGAGGAGGGGCCGATGAAGGTGATGTCGTGATCCTCGAGCGCCTGCACGAAGGCCGCGTTCTCCGAGAGGAACCCGTAGCCCGGATGGACCGCCTCGGCGCCCGTGATCTCGCAGGCCGAGATGATGCGCGACATCGAGAGGTAACTCTCGGACGAGGGCGGCGGGCCGATGCAGACGGATTCGTCCGCCATCCGCACATGCATCGCATCGGCATCCGCCGTCGAATGCACCGCGACCGACTTGATGCCCATCTCGCGGCAGGCGCGGATGACGCGCAGCGCGATCTCGCCGCGGTTCGCGATCAGGACCTTTTCGAACATCCCCGCCTCAGTCGATGATCATGAGGGGGGCGCCGTATTCCACGGGCGTCCCGTCCTCGATCAGGATGCGCCGGAGCGTGCCCGCGCGCGGCGCCGGGATCTGGTTCATCGTCTTCATCGCCTCGATGATGAGGACGGTCTGCCCCGCCGCCACCTGCGCCCCGATCGCGACGAAGGGCGGCGTGCCGGGTTCGGGCGAGAGATAGGCGGTCCCGACCATGGGCGAGGTCAGGCAACCCGGGTGCTGGGCGGGATCATCGCTTGGGGCGGGGGCGGGGGCGGCGGCGACGGCGGCAGGTGCCGCGGCCTGCGCGACCACGACCGGTGCTGCGGCGACCGGCGCGGCCGCGACGGGGGCAAGCTGGCGCGCCACGCGGACCTCGAGGCTGTCGTCCTCGCCATATTCGCGCTTGACCGAAAGCTCGCTCAGCCCGTTTCGGTTCAGAAGCTCGGCGAGCGCCTCGATGAAGGCCACGTCGACGTCCTGCGGATGCTTGCTCATGCCGTCCTCGAAGGTTCCCGCGCCCGTCTGTCGCGGGCGTTCCGCTCCCGCTTATAGGCCAGCGCGGCCGGGCTGAAAAGCGCCGAGTTGGCCCTGCCCGCCGCGCACCACCCGCCACATTTTACCGTTTGATAAAATACGCGGGCTGTGGCAGCCTCCGGTTCAGGAAACCCGCGCGAGGGAGCAGACCGTGACCACCGCCGCCCCGAATCCCGCCCCTAATTCTCCCCTGACCCCCGGCATCGTCGCCGGCCGCCTGCCGGCCGAGGCGCTGGCCGAGAACTTCGGCGACATCGCCCCCGTCCTCGATGCGCACGAGGCGCGCGTCGCCGCCGACCGGTGCTATTTCTGCCACGACGCGCCCTGCGTCACCGCCTGCCCGACGGCGATCGACATCCCCCTCTTCATCCGCCAGATCGCGACCGGCACGCCCGAGGCGGCGGCCCGCACGATCCTGTCGCAGAACATCCTCGGCGGCATGTGCGCCCGCGTCTGCCCGACCGAGACGCTCTGCGAGCAAGCCTGCGTGCGCGAGGCGGCCGAGGGCAAGCCGGTCGAGATCGGGCGCCTCCAGCGCTTCGCGACCGACACGCTGATGGCCGCGGGCGTCCACCCCTTCAGCCGCGCGGCACCCACGGGGCGGCGGATCGCGGTGGTGGGGGCGGGGCCGGCGGGGCTTGCCTGCGCGCACCGCCTCGCGATGAAGGGGCACGAGGTCGCGCTCTATGACGCGCGGCCCAAGGCCGGGGGCCTCAATGAATACGGGATCGCGGCCTACAAGGTGGCGGGCGGTTTCGCCGCCGACGAGGTCGACTGGCTCATGCGGATCGGCGGCATCACGCTGCATGGCGGCCAGTCGCTCGGGCGCGAGATCACGCTCGAGGGGCTGCGGGCAAGCCATGATGCGGTGTTTCTGGGCGTCGGATTGCAGGGCGTCAACGCGCTGCGCGCCGAGGGCGAGGCGATCGAGGGCGTGCGCGACGCGGTCGCCTTCATCGCCGATCTGCGCCAGTGCGCCGACCTCTCGGGGCTTCCCGTCGGGCG
>Ga0172372_10012339_pt1 | contig 10723 bp, 10 predicted proteins | sample LakKiv5m_2_FD_114544 | JGI IMG/M metagenome (GOLD analysis project Ga0172372, IMG submission 114544) | Freshwater microbial communities from Kabuno Bay, South-Kivu, Congo - kab_092012_9.5m | ecosystem: Environmental > Aquatic > Freshwater > Lake | place: Democratic Republic of the Congo... | reverse complement strand
GAGTTCGCCGTTCACATCCGGCCGAATGCGTTGCACGTAGGCCTCTGCATCGCGGCGTAGCAGCAGTTCGAACGGCGTGAACTCACCGCTCGAATCGATGCCTAATTGCGGCGCCACGTCGGGGTCTTTTTTTGACGACTCTTCCGTTTCGAGCACGATACGCCGACCCTCGATCCAGGCCTCGATCGCCAGGCCCTGCGGGAGTATGCGCGGACGCAAGGCATCATCCACCGCCGGCCGCCACACACCGGCGCGCGGATCGAACCACGCAAAGGCGTAGCCCTCGCGGTTCACACGAACGCCATAGTGGCGGGTCTCGAGCTCCGCGCGGTCGCGTGCGTAGTCAAGTACCGCGCGTAGCCGATTCGCTTCCTCTTCAAGGGACCGATCGCGCCCCACGACGCCAAGGGCCAGTACGGCACCGCCGATCATCAAGCCAATGATGGTGATGACCACCAGCATCTCGATCAGGGTGAATCCTGGCACGCCGCAGCGGCGCACGCGACATGGCGGGGTCGATGAAGCGATCAGTCGACCGCGTCCCAGTTGCCGATATCGTCGCCGCCCTCGACGCCATCCGGGCCAAAGGAGTACAGGTCGTACTCGCGTCCGCGGGTGCCTGGGTAGCGGTACTGATAGGGGTTGCCCCAAGGGTCAGCCGAGACACGGGCGATGTAGCCGCCATCCTTCCAATTACGCGCTGTGGCATCGTCCGGCTTGGTGACAAGTGCCGTGAGGCCTTGCCCCGTGCTCGGGTAGCGTGCGGTGTCGAGCCGGTACATGGCGAGCGCCGTCTCGATGGTCTGCAGGTCGCCTCGCGCCTTGGTCAGGCGGGCGTCGTCCACACGTCCCATCACCCGGGGCACGATAAACGCGGCAAGCAGGCCGATGATGACCACGACGACCATGATCTCGATCAGCGTGAAACCTCGCGTGCGGACGCGGGATCTGGATACTCCGTGCACGTGCTGCTCCTCTGCGGCCAATGGGCGAAAAAATCCCACACCGGATCATAGCAAAGCGGGATTACGGCACTGCGACGCGAGCGTCCGTATAATCCGCCTCGGTAAAGCGGTGCTGTGGCACATCACGAGGGGGAGGAGGGATGTCGGTGGCCTTCGTTTTTCCGGGACAAGGTTCCCAGTCGGTCGGGATGTTGGCCGGACTCGCAGAACTGCATCCCGTGGTGCGCGAGACCTTCGAGGCCGCCTCGGGTGCGTTGGGCTTCAACCTTTGGGCGCTGGTGCAGAACGGTCCGGCCGAAGCCTTGGCGCTGACTGAGAACACCCAACCGGTGATGCTGGTCGCGGGGGTGGCGACATGGCGAGTATGGTGCCTCGCCGAGGGACCTCGTCCTGAGTGGGTCGCCGGGCACAGTCTCGGTGAGTTCACCGCGCTTGTTGCGGCCGGAGTGCTGAATTTCGAAGACGCTGTGCGCCTCGTCCGCTTCCGCGGCGAAGTCATGCGCGATGCCGTGCCGGATGGGCAGGGGGGTATGGCGGCCGTCTTGGGCTTGAGTGACGCCGACGTCGAGGCCGCCTGTGCCGAGGCCGCGGCGGGCGAGGTGGTCGAGGCAGTCAACTTCAACGCTCCACAGCAGGTCGTCATCGCCGGTCACACAGCGGCGCTCAAACGCGCCATCGACACCGCCAAGGCGCGGGGTGCCAAGCGAGCCTTGCCGCTGCCCATCAGTGTGCCCTGCCACAGTAGCCTGATGCAGGGCGCGGCGCGGCAACTGCGCGAGCGCGTGCAAGCGGTCACGCTATCGGCCCCCACGCTTCGATTCATGAGTTCGGTGGATGCCGAGGAGTATCGCGAGCCGGCGGCGATCGCCGATTTGCTCTACCGACAACTGGCGAGCCCCGTGCGTTGGGTGACCACCGTGGACGCCTTGCGCAAGCACGGCGTGCGGCAATTCGTCGAATGCGGCCCGGGCAAGGTCTTGGCGGGTCTCGTCAAGCGCATCGATCGGACGGGCGAGATCGCGTGTTATGCCCTCGAGGATCAGGCGTCGATCGAGTCAGCACGCACCACATTGCAGGGTGGCGAAGCGTCCGCAGGGGGCGAACGATGAACTCCGTTTTTGCAGCGAACGCACTGGCCGGGCAGACGGCTCTGGTCACCGGTGCGTCGCGCGGCATCGGCCGCGCCATTGCATCAGCGCTCGCCGCCGCGGGGGCGCGCGTGATCGGCACGGCCACTCAGGCTGCCGGTGCCGAAGCGATCAGCGTGGCGCTGGCCGCTGTCGGCGGTCGCGGTGCCGTGCTCGATGTATCGGATGCCGCCTCGGTCGACGCGCTGTTGGCACAACTTGATGCTGCCGGCGAAATGCCCGGCATTCTCGTCAACAACGCCGGCATCACCCGAGACAATTTGCTCGTGCGGATGAAACCCGAGGATTGGGATGCGGTAATCGCCACGGATTTGACCTCGGTGTTTCGGCTCAGCCGCGGCTGCCTGCGGCACATGATGAAACAGCGGTCCGGACGCATCATCAGCATTACCTCGGTCGTCGGTGCCATGGGCAATGCGGGTCAGACCAACTATGCCGCCGCCAAGGCCGGAGTCATCGGCTTTACGAAATCGCTCGCCAAGGAAGTGGGTAGCCGGCAGATTACGGTGAATGCGATCGCTCCCGGTTTCATCGACACCGACATGACTCGGGCGTTGGATGCGGCGCAGCGCGAGGCCTTAGCGGCCGGTATTCCGCTCTCGCGGCTCGGCGAAAGCGAGGACATCGCGGCGGCTACGGTCTTTCTGGCTTCCGCCGCTGGAGGCTACATCACAGGACAAACGTTGCATGTGAACGGCGGGTTGTACCTGTCGTGATGTGCTTTTCTGCAACAGCGTTGTTTTTTGTAGACAAAACAAACTCTTAGCCATCGACGGATGGCATCAGGTGTCGATCCCGCCTACAATGTTCGCCCGGCTGCGCCAACCGCGCTCCGGGCCACACAGGTCGTCAAGAGGACATTTATCAGATGAGCACTGTCGAACAACAAGCCAAAGCCATTGTCGCCGAACAGTTGGGTGTGAAGCTCGAGCAAGTCACCAACGCCGCATCGTTCGTCGATGACCTCGGTGCCGATTCGCTCGACACCGTGGAACTCGTGATGGCTCTTGAAGAGGAGTTCGAGACCGAGATCCCGGACGAAGATGCCGAGAAGATCACGACGGTCCAACAAGCGATCGACTACGTCACGGCCCGCCGCAAGGCCTGAAGCCGTTCGACTCCAACGCCGGGGTCGGCCGCGTGCTGGCCCCGGCGTTTTATTGAATTCCTGTCCGATGCAGTCCCAGAGGTGAAGCGTCCGTGAGCAAGCGTCGCGTGGTGGTCACTGGTCTTGGCATCGTGTCGCCGGTGGGTAGCACCGTCGCCTCGGCTTGGGAGTGCGTGCTTCGCGGCGAGAGCGGCATCGGGCTCATCACGCGTTTCGACACGACTCAGTTTGCGACTCGCATCGGCGGCGCCGTACGCGGTTTTGACATCGCCGCGTACATGAGCCCCAAAGAAGCGCGCCGTATGGACGAGTTCATCCACTACGGCGTGGCGGCCGGCGTGCAAGCGGTGCAGGACTCCGGGCTCGATCTTGCCGCCGAGGACACCCGCCGTTGCGGCGTCATCTCGGGAGCGGGCATCGGTGGCCTTCAGACTATCGAGTCTGAGTTCGAGGCCTTTCAAACCACGCAGAGCCCGCGCAAGATTTCGCCGTTTTTCATCCCGGCCTCGATCATCAACATGATCGCCGGGCACTTGTCGATTCGTTATGGCTTGCGCGGCCCGAACCTCGGTGTCGTCACGGCCTGCACGACTTCGACCCACGCGATCGGCCTTGGCTATCGCACCATTCAGTACGGCGATGCCGACGTCATGCTCGCGGGCGGCGGTGAGATGTCGACCACGCGGCTCGGCATTAGCGGCTTCTCACAGGCGAAGGCACTGTCGACTCGCAACGATTCGCCCACGGAAGCTTCCAGACCCTGGGATCGCGATCGCGATGGTTTCGTCGCCGCCGACGGTGGTGGGGCCATCATGCTCGAGGAACTCGAGCATGCGCGTCGACGCGGCGCACGAATCTACGCCGAGCTCGTCGGCTTCGGCATGAGTGGCGACGCGTATCACATCACCGCGCCGCCGGAAGATGGCGCCGGGGCACAGCTCGCCATGCAGAACGCGCTGCATGATGCCGCACTCGATCCGTCGGCTGTGCAGTACCTCAACGCGCATGCGACATCAACGAACCTCGGTGACCGCGCTGAGACGGTCGCCATCAAGAGCGCCTTCGGTGAGCACGCAAGATCGCTCGCCGTCAGCTCGACCAAGTCGATGACCGGACACTTGCTCGGCGCGGCCGGCGTCGTCGAGGCCATCCTCACGATTCTCGCGATCCGGGACCAGGTCGCACCGCCGACGATCAACTTGCACAACCCCGACCCCGAGTGCGACCTCGATTACGTGCCGAACACGGCGCGCCCGATGACGATCGATGTGGCCGTGTCCAACTCCTTCGGCTTCGGCGGCACGAACGGCACGCTGGTGTTCCGCAAGTTCCAGGGCTGAGTCGCACGGTGGCGTGGCGGCCGTTTACACTGCACGAGTGCGCGCGATACGCCCCTTCCTCATCCTGCTGCTCGGTGCCCTGACCCTAGTCGGGGGAGTCGGGTTATGGTGGCAGCAGGCGCTGCAAGCGCCGGGGCCCCACGCCGAAGAAATACGCTTGATCGTGACGCCCGGAGAGAGCGTGCGCAGTGTCGTGACCGATATCGCCGCCCAGGGTGGATTTCGTCATCCGGGGCTCGTCGATCTGTGGGTGCGGCAGGTCATGCGGCCGAGAATTCACGTGGGGCGGTACGCGATCCCGCCGGGCGCTTCGGCCGAACAGATCCTGCAACAGCTGGTCGAGGGCCGTGTGCTGCTCGAGTCACTGACGATCATCGAGGGCAGTCGGTTTCGCGATTTCCGTCGGGCACTGGAGGCCCACCCGGGCGTCGCAGTCACCTTGCGGGGTGTGAGCGATGCAGAGGTCATGGCCCGTCTGGGTCGCCCGGGGCTGCATCCGGAGGGGCGTTTCTTTCCTGATACCTACCGCTTCGCCTACGGCACAGCCGACTTCGAGTTGCTGAAACTGGCTGAGCGGCGCATGCGGCGTGAACTCGACGCGGCGTGGCGCGATCGCGCCGGTGATTTACCGCTGGCCGATCCGGCGGAATTGCTCACTCTCGCTTCCATCGTCGAGCGTGAGTCGGCGCTGGCGAGCGAGCGGCCTCGCGTCGCGGGGGTGTACGTGCAACGACTGCGCGAAGGGATGCGCCTGCAGTCCGACCCGACCGTGATCTACGGGCTCGGTGATGACTGGGACGGCAACATTCGCACCAAAGATTTGCGCACCGATACGCCCTATAACAGTTACACGCGCAAGGGTTTGCCGCCGACGCCGATTGCCTTGCCTGGTCTTGAAGCCTTGCGTGCGAGTAGTCGTCCCGACATCACGGGCGAGTTGTTCTTCGTGGCGACCGGCCGCCCTGATGGATCGCATGTGTTCTCTCGAACGTACGCCGAGCATCGCAAGGCGGTGCAGGCCATGCTCGCGAGGCAGCGAGCGGCCGCACGGGAGGGTGGATCGTGAGGGGGCGTTTCATCACGCTCGAGGGCATCGAGGGCGCAGGTAAATCCACGTTGGCAGTGGCGCTTCGCGATGCCTTGCAGGGGAGGGGCTTGACGGTCGTGTTGACGCGGGAACCGGGCGGCACGCCGCTGGCCGAGCGCTTGCGAGAGCTCGTGTTGACGCGTGGCGAGGAGCGCGTATCCCCCGAAGCCGAAACCTTGATCATGTTCGCCTCTCGCGCCGTGCATCTCGACAATCTCGTTCGTCCTGCGCTCGAGCGCGGCACATGGGTCATTTGCGACCGGTTCACCGATGCCACTCGGGCTTACCAAGGTGGCGGACGCGGCGTGAGTACAGAGTTCATCGAGCAACTCGCGCAAACCGTACACGCGGGTCTCGAGCCCGATCTGACGCTGCTGCTCGATCTGCCGGTCGAGGAGGGCCTGCGGCGTGCCGCGCGGCGGCGGGCGGATCGCGGCGATCACACGGATCGATTCGAGAGCGAGACCGTGGCGTTCTTCAGTCGCGTGCGCGAGCGCTATTTGCACATCGCCGAATCCGCCTCACGCTGCGAGCGCATCGATGCACTGCAACCGGCGCAGCTCGTGCAAGCCCAAGCACTTGCGGCCGCTTTACGTTTGCTTGAACAGCGCGCATGAGCGATCCGTCACGAGTCATCGCCGAGTTGCCGCTGACCGCATCGCTGCCCTGGCTCACGGCACTGCAAGCGTCATTGGAGGATTCGATCATTCGAGACCGACTCGCGCATGCTGTGCTCATTCAAGTGAGTCCGGGCCGGGGCGGCGATTGGCTCGCTCGTTGGTTGGCCGCACGACTGTACTGCAGCGCGTCGGCGGCGCCGCGACCCTGCGGCGAATGCCTCGCCTGTCGGCGCGTGGTCGGTGGCGAACAACCCGATCTGCTGTTCATACAGCCTATCGAGGACTCCAAAGAAATACGCATCGATCAGGTGCGTGAACTCACCACCCAGCTTGCGCTGACGAGCCACGCCGGCGGACGCAAGGTGGTGATCATCACACCCGCCGACAAGCTCAATCGCGCCGCGGCCAACGCCTTGCTCAAGACCTTGGAGGAGCCCACCCGAGGCTCGCTGCTGTTGCTCGTGACCGGTGAGCCGTCACGCCTGCCGGCCACGGTGCAAAGTCGTTGCATGCGACTCGTGGCGCCACGGCCCACGCGTGCGGAGCTGGTGGCGTGGCTGCGCACGCAGTCGAGCGGCAACACCGATTGGAACGCCGTGCTCGAAGTGCTGGGCGATGAGCCGCTCGTGGCGCTCGGTGCGCAGGGCGGTACGCTTGAGGCGCTACGTCACGAGACGCATCGTGCCTTGGAGGCTGCTGCGCGCGGTGGGCTTGACCCGGTAGAGACCGCTGAGCTTTGGGGCAAGGAAGCCTATGCCGAGCGATTAGCCTGCATCGAAGCGTGGCTGCTCGCTCGTTTGCGCGAATGGGCGAGTGGCAAAGCGGGTATCGCGCCTCGCGCCTGGTTCGAGGCTTTGGATGAGGCCCGCGAAGCCCGTCAGTGGGCGGACACACCGATCAATAAGCCTTTGGTACTCGAGCGCTTATTGTGGCGCCTTGGCAGTCTCGAGTCGGCTCAGCGCAAAAGATCCCAGCCTGCATCCGGCGTAAATCGCGGCCCGTAACGCTCAGCGAGTTCCTGCAGTCGCGCCACGCACTGCGCGATGCCGCGGCGGCGCGCATCCTGCAGCGGACCGCCGCGAAACGGCGCGTAACCTGAGCCAAAGATAATGCCGGCATCGACGAGCTGCGCATCGCTGACCACGCCCTCGCGCAGGCAGGCTACCGCTTCGTTGGCGATCGACAGCAGCAACCGATCCTGCAGATCGGCGAGCACTTGCGGTGTCGCGGCATGGCTGACGAGGGCGGCTGCGGGGCGTTGCACTTTGCCGTCTTGCCAGCGATAAAAACCTTCACCGCTCTTGCGGCCAAGCTTGCCATCCCCGATGCGCGCTTCGATGAGCGAGAGCTCCGGTAGCGCTCGGCCCGTTGCACTGGCTACGATCGCCCCGACGTTGCGACACACATCAAGCCCGACCATATCCGACAGCTCGACGGGCCCCACCGGCATGCCAAAGTCCACGGCCGATTGATCGATGGTGTCGAGCGGCACGCCCTCGCTTGCGGCGTGCACCGCCTCGAGCATGTAGGGCGCGAGCACGCGGTTAACCAGGAAACCCGGCGCGCTGCGACAGGGCAGGGGTAACTTATCGAGTTGACGCGTGAACGCTACCGCTCGGGCGAGAATGGCTGCGGGCGTGTCGCGGGTGTGTATCACTTCGACCAGCGGCATCTGCGCCACTGGGTTGAAGAAGTGCAGACCGACCAGACGATGCGGGTCGCGCAGGGCGCCGCGCAAGGCTTCGAGCTGAATGGATGAGGTGTTGGTGGCGATCACCGCGTCGGCGGGCAACTGAGTATCGAGCTGGCGATACAGCGCCCGCTTCGCTTCGACATTTTCGACAATGGCCTCGATGAGCACATCGGCAGTCGCGATACCGCGACCTTCGGCATCAGGGCGCAGCCGCGCGATGACCGCCTCGCGCTTCGCTTTATCTTTGATCCTGCGTTCGAACAGTGGCCTGACGCGCTGAATCGCCGCCTCGACAAGTCCGGCGTCGCGATCTTGCAGCGTCACATCGAGCCCCCGCAGGGCACACCACGCAGCGATATCGGCGCCCATGACGCCAGCACCGACCACGTGCACGCGCGTCGCCGCTGGCAGAGTTTTGTCGCCCGAGGCCTTCAACTGATCCTGCAGCATGAACACGCGCACGAGGTTGCGCGAGGTATCCGTCAGAAACAGACGGGCGATCGAGTCTGCTTCAGCCTCGTAGGAGGCCCGACCACGCGCGCCGTATCGACTCCACAAATCGACGATGGCATAGGGGGCCGGGTAATGCTCGCGGCGCGCCTTGCGAGCCAGTTCGCGCAGTACGCGACGACGAATGATGGGGCGAAGCGGCGCAAGCGACAGAGCCCGTAGCGCCAGCGAGGCTCGTCGCCGCGGCGGGTTTTGGTCAATGAGTTCCCGCGCTCGTCGCTCGAGTTGTTCGCGATCAGTACACAGCGCATCGATGAGCCCGAGTCGCAAGCCCTGCGCTGCGCGAATGGTGCGCCCTGTGAGCATCATGTCTAGCGCAGCCGGACCGCCGATGAGTCGTACTGCGCGGACGGTTCCACCAAAACCCGGATGGATGCCGAGCAACACTTCGGGCAAACCCAGCGAGAGCCGGCCGTCGTCGAGACCGATGCGGTAGCGACAGGCGAGGGCGAGCTCGAGACCGCCGCCCAACGCGAAACCCTCGATCAGCGCGACCGTCGGACACGGTAGCGCTTCGAGCGCATCGAGAACCTGCTGGCCGCCACGTATCAGCAGCCGTGCCGAGTCGAAGTCGGTGAGCGCGGTGAATTCCTTGATATCGGCGCCAGCCACGAAACTGCCTGGTTTACCTGAACGCAGGATCAGACCGCGTGGGGGCGCTGCGTCGAGCGCCTGCAAGTGCACAGCGAGTTCTTCCATCACGGCGCGCGAGAGCGAATTGGCGGAGGCACCCGGCCGATCGAGGGTCAGCGTGGCGACGCCGTCGGCATCGCGTTGCAAGGTCCAGTGGGTGCACATGTCAGGCGGCACTCGCTTGCGAGACTCGGTTGATCTTGAAGTCGCAGATGATTGGGCGATGATCGGAGTAACGGATATCGGGGACGCGAAAATCCAACACTTCGATGTCGCGGCTGACCAACACGAAATCGAGCTCGAAGCGTGGTCGGGTCGAGGGAAACGACGGCAAGCCGAGCGCGTTGGCACTGCGCAGACCCGCGGCGCGCATGAACAGGAACAATTCCTGCTGGCCCGTGAAGGTATTGAAATCGCCGGCGACGATCACGGGCTTGCGCGCTGCCACAATGAGATCGTGCAGGTGCGCCAGTTGTTCCTGACGATGCCGATATTTAAGTGACAGATGCACGAGGAAGATGCAGACATCGTCGAGTTCGATTTCGATGATCAGGCGCTTGATGCCTTGCCGGAAGTAATGGAAACGCTCACCCTCGACCCGCGGTGCGGCGAGCAAGGCATTGCCTTGTTTGCGCACCACCGGGACCAACTGGTTGAGAGAGGCAGAGCCATACTTGCACTCGTAGGCGGTGTAATGCCCGATGCGATCGGCAATGTAATGCGCCTGGTTCACAAGGCCGCTGCGCATCGAGCCGCTGTCGACCTCGAGCAGACCGACGATATCTGGGTCCTGTGCCCGCAGGAAATGCGTGATGTCGTCGAGCACGCGTGGCGAACTGCGCAGATAGCCGGCGCCGGGCAACGGCAGATGGAACGCGGGGCCGGTGCCGGTGGCGTAGCGGATGTTGTAAACGACGAGACGCAAGAGGATCTCCGCGGTGGATGCGCTATGGTACGCAATGAAGGGCTGAACTCGAAATGCGCATAATGTATATTATGTTAAATTACGAATGGAGACGAAGGCGACCATGCTGCTCATCCTGAGCGCGATGCCGCAGGAAATCGAAGCCCTGCTTCCCACCCTCGATCCCGTCAGCCGAATCCAAAGCGGCGGACGCGAGGTTGCCGCTGGGCGTTTCGAGGGATTGCCGGTCACCTTGGCATTTTCGCGCTGGGGCAAGGTCGCTGCAGCGGCGACCGCCGCGCACCTGATTACCACCGCGCGTCCGTCACGCGTGCTCTTTACCGGGATTGCTGGCTCCCTCCGAGATGATCTCGGTATTGGCGATGTCGTCCTCGCGCGTAACCTGTACCAGCACGACCTCGACGCCTCACCGTTTTTCCCGCCCACCCACGTTCCGCTGCTGAACACCGCGGCTTTGCCGGCCGACGCGGCGTTTACTGGGCAACTGCACGCCGCGCTCGATGCGTTCATGGCCGAAGATCTCGAGCGAACACTGGGCGAGCAAGCGCGGCGCCTCGCCCCCAACCGGCGTAGCGTGATCGGCGATATCGCCACGGGCGACCAGGTCATCGGCGATCGCGCCTCCCGAGAGCGTGTTCGCAGCCGTGTTCCGAGCGCCGTTTGTGTAGAGATGGAGGGCGCCGCGGTCGCGCAG
>Ga0172372_10012338_pt1 | contig 10724 bp, 6 predicted proteins | sample LakKiv5m_2_FD_114544 | JGI IMG/M metagenome (GOLD analysis project Ga0172372, IMG submission 114544) | Freshwater microbial communities from Kabuno Bay, South-Kivu, Congo - kab_092012_9.5m | ecosystem: Environmental > Aquatic > Freshwater > Lake | place: Democratic Republic of the Congo... | reverse complement strand
ACTACATAGCCGTCGATGTGCGTGCCGAGGACGAAGGTGCAGGTCCCTTCATTCCCGGCGGGATCGAGAGCGGAGTCGTCTGATTCAGGTGCAAACGTCAGGTCCGAGCCTGGAACATCAGGGGGCGTGTGCGGCTGTTCGTCAGCTTCTGCGATCGACAGGTGGTCTTCGGGGAGGAAGCGGAAGACCTTCCGAACAGAGACATGGCCGTTCACACGCAAGCGTTCAGGAATCGCCTGCGCGTATTCTTCATTGTCAGGCCGGTAGTGCAGTAAAAGCCGATCCCCCTGCAGCTCGAATTTGAGCGTGCTACTCATCGGAGGCCTCCAGTCCGGTGATTTTTTTTAGTGCCTTGCCGAATTTGGGGTAATTGACGCGCACACCGTCGTCGAGGTCGATGGTGAGTTGTTGAGTGGCGAGTGGATAGAGGGTTTCGCGTTCGTACTCTTCCAGTTCCGCAAGAACCTTGCTGAGATTTGTGATCTCGCGGAGGGCCTTTGTGCGGGCGGCCTGAGCGACTTCCGTGCTGATGCTGACTGCTTCAAGGCGACTCTTTTCGGCGGTAAGTTTTGCGCGGTATTCGCGAAGGTAATTGTTGAGCACGACACTGACGGTATCGGGGCGATAGCGGTGCATGTAGATCAGGGCATTGAAGCTGCCGCGGGGGCTGGAGAAGAGCCAGTAGATGGGGCGTTTGCGGTAGCGTTTGACATGATCGCTGTAGAATTCGCTGACGAAATAATCGCGGATCGAGTAGTTCCGTTTGCGTTTGATATTGAGTCCCTGCTCGATGAAGGCCATGTTTTCCGCATAGTGCTCTTCACCGAAGGCGACTTTCAAAAACTGGCGAAAGCGATCGATGATATCATCCGTGAACCAATCCCCATCGAGCATGGGGATGACGTTGTCGGCATCGGCGGGAAAGACGGGTTCCGGAATCTGTTCCAGGTACTCGCGAAGCGTTTCTCCCTGGTTGGCGAGGATGAGTCCGGGCTTGTCCAGGGCGTAACGGCCGAACATGCAGCCGACCGCGTACGAGACCAGTTCGCGCATCGTGTCCGCCAGCAGCAGGGCCTCCAGCTCTGATTCGGACTTGTCGCTGCCATAACGGTAATGCGGGTTGCAGTTCAGCGTGATCTCGCTGAGAGGGACGTCGGGTGTGAGTTCGTGCTGGAGGCCGTAGGCATTGATGAAGATGCGGTTATTCCGTGTTTCGAGTCGTTGCAACTCGAGGGTCACCCTAGTGCCAGACTCACGCACCTGTCTGTAGGCACCTTCAAGTGACAAATGATATGAATTGCAAGTAACCAACGGAAGGGTGGAAAAGTCACGGGAAATCTCGGCAGCACCCCAGTCTTTCAGAGCAATTTCGACGGCTCGTAGGATGAGTTCCGAATCAAATTCGGCGGGGGTCTCAATTGACGGGAGTAGGCCAACACTGCCTACTTCAACATTTAGCGTTGGGCTGATGACGTCCATGACTGCATCAACAACGCGGGAATGTAGAAACCCAAGAGTTGCTGCAATGTCAGACGTGTCTTTGCAGACGATGCCTCCACCACCCCCGCCAAAATACGAATTCTCCACGAGCCGGCAAGAGAATCCACTGCCGGAGATTGTGCTGTACGTTATTGTGGGCAGCTTGTAGAATTCGAACTTGCAGCCGCTTGACTTAGGAAATTGCCACAAATCGGCACACCATTTGAGGGAGTATAATTCGTTGCCAGCCCATCGGCGGATTCCACCGCCTTTTGCGTATGGAACCCAATGCATATTTTCTTTAGTCGGCTCAAACCAGAATCGCACAAAACGAGTGTTATCGCGTGTCTTGACGCCTTCATTTATGATCGCGATGTCTCTCAATCGTCGGCCTGTCGACATGTATTTGCGCAGTCTTTCGCCCCATCTGTAAGCGATAATTCCTCCGGGCAGTTCTTCAAAATCGCCAGAAGATGCACGATACACAAGTGGCGGAGCGATCCGTTTTATCGCTTCTCTAAGGGTGTTCTGCTTTGCAGCTTCACCAAGCGGAGATGTCACGTCGATAAAGATTCCGTGGACCTTAGGGTTGGGATGAACCTCGAAGGTAAACGCTGTCACGCCAACGACCTCCCCGCTTATGGTGTCGAAGGCTCGTGTGCCAAGATGTGCCATGCTACGGATTGAACACCTTGCAGAAATAAGGCGACGGAGTTTTTCAAAAGACGCAAGAGTCATCCAGCCTTGCATGGTGACCATTGACACGGTTCCCCGGCTGGTCGAAAGTTCAATACATTGCTGCATAAACGCGGAAAAAAGATCAAACTTGCAGACGGGATACTCTGAGCTAATCCAGGCTGCAAGCCCTTCCCCCATATTGCCGACCCCCATATATGGGGGATTCGCCACGAGCACAGAATATCCCGGCGTCAGAAATTCCGCCTGCCTGAGCACCTGCAGCACCTGATCGTGCGTCTTCTGCACATACAGCGAGCCTGCCGGGGCCAGTTCTTCCAGTTCCGCTCGAAGTGTGGCGGGATCCTTGATTGCGGGTCGGATCAGCGATCCAAAGTTCTTTGCCTCCTGAAACTGTGTGAGCGTTTCCAGCGCAGCGTCGCTGAAGCGATTTCGACCCGCGTAGTCCAGATAGTCATCAAGTTCCGCCTCTTCGATGCTCACGTTTTGCAGCACACAAATCTGCGGGACTACAGGACGACTGAAGAATCGGCGTTGCCGGGCGCGGGCTTTCATTGTGAGCGCGAATGCAGCGAGGGCCCCTGCCCTGTCGTCGATTTCGATCCCATACAGGTTGTGTGTGAGAATTCGTTGAGGGATTTCGGAGGCTTCGCAGCCTGTTTCTTCGTAGATTGCATAGAGCAGATCGAATGCGTAGGTGAGCATGTGTCCGGAGCCACAGGCCGGGTCACAGACGCGGATTTCTTCCGGGTGTTCGATGCGAAGAAACTCGGTTTCCTGCTGTTCCGGGCGAATGTAGTACTCCATTTGCGCGGCAAGTCTGGATTGCGGGTGATTCAGCATCCAGAGCCGTCCGAGGGAGTTTTCGACGAGGTAGCGAACGATCCAGTGGGGCGTAAATAGCTGGGTGGCTGCGGGGATGTTTTCCGGCGTGATTTTTCGATTCTTTTTGAGGCCCTCGAAGACTTCGTTCTTTTTCTCCGAGATGTAGAACTGGTAGAGCCAGCCGATGACTTCGACGTCCTGGCAGGCTTCGGGGGTGAGTGCTTCGCGGGTGTAGGCGAGGATGGAGGTTCCTGAGAGCAGGTCATCGGGCATGAGCAGTTCGGTGTAGTCGTCAATTTTCTGGAACATGAAAGGCATGGTGCCATTCCAGAAGTTACAGGCGGCGACCACCAGGAGTCGGTAGGCTTCGCCCTGGGGATCGGGGCTGGGTGCTGAGCCATTGAGGAGTGCTGTGATCTGCTGGCGAGCTTGCGGGGGCACGGAATCCTCGTCGATGTGACCAGCTTTCGCCTCGGCGAGGATTTCCGGCTGGAACTGGCCGGGGAGGGGTGACACGACGCCGGCTCGCGAGTAGCGATTGACATCCATGAAGCGGAGGGCGCAGAAGCGATTGAACCACGTGTAGGCGACGGTTGCGACGGTTTGATCGTGGCCGGAGAGGGCCACGGCTTTTTCGAGATTTCTGACTGCCTCCGGGTGTTCGCGGCGCGCAGCGCTGCTGGGTTCGAGGACAAGTTTGAGTCGGGCGTGAACCTGTTCGATGAGTGCGCGACGGGCGAAGGTGGAGAAACGCTGGAGGCGGGTGGTGTCCATAGGATTCAGTGTGGCTGGGAGTCAGTCGAAGAGAGCCGTTTTGCGGGCCATTTCGGAAAGCTCTGGTTCCATGTTTGGATGTTGAAGATGTGACAGGATCGAAGCGGATGTCTTTGCCATCGCGACGATACTTTACCGGCGGGGGAGAGCCTGCGGGCGAGGTCGTCTGAGAGGCTTTGCAGAAGTTCGTGTTCGAGAGTGACGAGGCAGAGGTAGTGAACGTGTTTTGAGAGTTTGTCTTCAGCCCAGCGGTAGAAGAATGTGTCAACGAACTTTTCGGCCAGCGTGTGGGCAAGCGTCCCGTTTTGGATCTCGCGGTGAAAATCGGCGATTGCTTCAGGACGCGCCCTTGGGTTTGCTGGATCCTTGAGTTCAACAAAGACTATATCCAGAGGAAATTCGACCACAAAGTCGACTCGGTGCATGTCACTGATGCCGTGATAGTTCGGGTGGTTGCGATCCATTTGGTCGAAGATGATGGCATCGAGTGCGTCGGTGAATTCGATTTCGATTCCGCGTTCTTCAAGTTTCATTTGCCGAGTCCTCCCATACGGCGAGTCACATGTTCGCGAGTGAGGTCGGCGAAGGTTGCGGAAATGGCATTTGGCGCGATTTGAAGGTAATTGGGCGTACTGTCCGAACAGATGATGCGACCGTCACCGCGGTAGAGGGAGTGAAACAGGACATGGTCTCCTGATGCCTGATCCATAAGCAGATCGAAGCACTTCAAAAGCACATAGTCATGGGTGGACAGAATGATTTGCTGGCCCTGCCGGGCGAGTTCCAAAAGGATTTGAACGAGGTCTTTCATAAGCCGTGGATTCAGGTTGGATTCAGGTTCATCCCAGATCAGCGGACCGGAGATACCGGGCTGAATCGCACCGGTCTGCAGCAAGCGGGCGAGAATTCCGGCCTTGCGAAAGCCTTCGGCCATGGCATTTGCAGAGTATTCTGAGTTTTCGGTCTTGAAGGTGACTTTTCCGCCTCCGTAAAAGTGAAAACGTCCGCAGCAAATCCGTTCGAGTTCTTCGATCGCCCATTTGGATTTGGGATGCAAAGATTCGGGGCGGATTTCGGGAAGATCAAGCAGCAGGCAGAGGTGGTCATAGGTGCTGTCGAAGGAGAGTTCATACTTGTTGTAGAGGCTGGCGAAGCCCTTCATGAATGAAAGCACTTCCTTGGTTGGGATAAATACAGGTTCGCCGGGAAGATGTGGCGGTGGGGGGGAGTGTTTCACGTTCACAGAACGCGAGTTATTGAAGAATTTGGCTGAGAAGCGATGTGTGTTGGTGAATTGCGCAGCGATTATGGCATGGTCGGTAGCGCCATGGTGATGCATCTTTCCGAGGCGATCGTCGAGCGGAAGGAAGAGCCGGATGAGGTTTGACGCGAGTATTTTTTCGAAATCCTCGGTCGATTGATCCGGGCTTTTGGCGCGTGCAGTGGCGGCATGGGCGAGTGCCCATGCCGCTTTCAGCAGGTGAGTCTTTCCTGTGCCATTTTCACCGATGATGACGTTGACACCGGGCGACAAGTCGAGGGTCAGTCGCTTGAAGGACATGAAGTTGCTGATTTCCAGTCTCTGGATCATAACTGGATCTTTCTGCCATCGCGGATGTGTTCAAGGAGTGCGGAGCGAAGTGCGTGGAGGTACTGGTCGACATCAGCCTCGTCAGCGAGCCAGGCTTTGCGGAGTTCTGTGCGGACCTGGCGGAGCGGGATGAACTGGGTTGTTGTTTCGGCGACCTGCATTGGCTGGCTGGTGGCAGGGTGAGCGAGTGCGGGGTCGGTGTCACGGTATGGGGCGGGGGTTGTGGCGACTGGTGGGGGAGCAGCTTCGGTGAGTTGAGTCAGAAGCCGCTGGTAGTCGAGTTCTTCGAATTGTCTGAAGCGATCGCGGACGACAGCAATGAGCGATTGCTGTTGGATTTGAGTAATGACCTGCTGGAAGGGGGCTGTGAGTGCAGTTTGACGTTCGGTTGGAAGGGCAAGGAATTCCGGGATGGTGGTGAGTCGTTGGCGGAGTTCGTGGATGGCGGTAATGGCCGCGTTGACTTCAGTGGCCAGCTGGGCTTCGATGGCGGAGCGGGTTTGTTCGAGGAGTTGTTTGAGTTGCTGCATGCGTCCGCCCCGGAAGCACTGGGGGTCATTCAGGGCAGCCGTGAATTGAGCGGGTGCCGGGTGATTGAGTGAAGCGAAGTTTGGCTGTTGCTGATGGAGGAACGAGCGGGCCTGATCATAGATTTCCTTCTGCGGCCCGGCCATGAAGCTGCGGACGGGTTCGAGGACATTTTCCCGAAGGTCGAGGAGCGTATTTTCATGTTTGGGCAGATCGGTGAGGAACCATGCCGCTGGTTTGGAGGCGACATCTTCGAGCCGTGGGATGGCGGTCTGCAGGCAGCTGAGGAATGGGTACTGGGAAGTCTGGGACGCGAGTGTTGTGAGTGTTGTGAGTGACTGCTGAAAGGCGGCGGCGGTTTCACGGGCGATCGCGCGGGCCTCGGTGTTTCGTGGAGGAAATTCAAAGAAGTCCTCGAAGAACGTTTTCAGGGCTCGGGTTTGTGAGGCGGTGAATTCGAGCTGAGGTTCGAGGACGATATTGGGGTGTTCATGGGTGTTGCGGAGTCCGCGTTCGAGTTGGTCCTGTTCGAGGAGTTGACTGTCGCGGCGGACTTCGACGCGCCCACGGGCGCAGAGGCAGGCGAGATTGCAGAGGATGGCTGGGTAGTGCCAGCCGTAGGGTTTTCGTTCGAAGCGTTCGAGCAGGTGTTTGAGTGTGGTGCGAACACCGGAGCGGGCGTTGGACTGGAGGAAGGCGAGGACTTCCTGTTCGGCTTCGGAGAGTGAAACGACATCGTTGCCATAGAGTCCCTGGTCGGCTTGTTTGAGGCAGCGGGCGATGTCGTTTTCTGTCCATGCGGCACTGCGCAGCATAGCGGCATTGGGGTAGGTGCGTTCGATCAGATCCTGGAAGCCTCGGGAGATGCGTGTGAGGGGATCATCCGAGTGATGGTGAATTTCGGAGCCGGCAAGGAATTGTCGGGCGCGTCCGAGGAGTTGTTGGAGGCGTTGCTGGAGTTCGGCCTGTCGTTCGCGATTTTGCTGGCTTTTTTCGGCGAGGATGCGTTTGACGGCATCCTGCTGGGTGATGGAGATGTTTTGGCGGATGTATTTTTCGGTGCGTTTGTAGAGAAGGAGATCGCGAACCAGTCGATCATCCGGGGGGAGGACGACGAAGAGTTCGTCGCGTCCCATGCTGACCATGCGGAGGATGGATTCGTTTTCGGAGTGTTCGTGGAAGGGTGTGATGACGTGGATTGCGAGTTCGGCTTCGCGACCGTGGAGTCGATCATCGAGTCTGCGTGAGAATGGGTAATCGCGTCCGTTGTTTTCCGAGCGGATCTTTCGGTTGCGGATGATTTGGTCGAAGATGAGGGATTCGAGTTCGGCGGCGACATCAGCGGCATCGACATCGGTATTGCGGATTTCCTGTTCGACATCCTTTTCTTCGTCGGTGAGGAACTCGTGAATTTCCCCGCGGCGCTGGATGTAGGCTTGTTGTTCAAGGAGGCTGAGGGCTTCGTCGACGCGTTTTCTGAGTGCTGGGAGATCCTGATTGAAGCGTTCCAGCATGAGGACGCAGAGGTTGCGTGGGGTGGCTTTGAATTCGCGGACGTACTTGACGAGGAAGAGTGTTTTGAGGACTCGGATGGCGAAGGGATCGGGGAGGTGATTTTCTGCCTGAATCACAGCGCGCTGGATGTTGGATTTGAGGGATGTGCGGATGCCTTCGAACATGAGGTCAAACGTTGCCAGCTGCCCTGGCTGGTGTTTACCGATGTGAATGGCGACCTGTTGAAAGACACCGAGCATGGAGCGTTCGCCAACGGAGCTGTGGCGGCCTTCGAAGGCATTGTGCTGAGAGAGGTTCTGGATGGCGGACTGGAAGAGCGCGAACTGCCAGGGGATGAACGGGTAGCACTGAATGAAGTGATCGCAGTCGGTGAAGTTGCGGTAGGTTTGAGAGCCGTCGCTGAAGTCGAAGAGAGTGCGAAAGTTATTGGATTGCTGTTGGTAGAGGTCTGCGAGGAGTTTTGTGGCGGCGGCTGTTTTGCTGAGGAGTCGTTTCTGAATGACTTCGGCGACATCGGCGCTGGTGAGTTTCATGCGATTGAGAAATCGCGCCTGAATTTTGGAGAAATCGTGAGCTTGTCGGCGGGTCATTTCACCGACGACGGAGGCCATTTCTTCCTGTGCGGTGACGATGATCCAGGCCCGTCCGCGGCAGCGGGTGGCGAGACTTTCGGCGATGGTTTGCAGGTTTGTCATCAGTTTGACGTTGTCGGCGATGTACTGCCCGACTTCGTCGACGAAGAAATTGAGCCTGAAGCCGGTGGGCTGTCGGTTGAGCCATGCTTCGACCTGAGCCGCGAAGTCTTCGATGGAGACGCGATGCTGGGTGCGGTATTTGTCGAGGATGCCGGCTGCGGATGCGGGATCGGAACCGGTGGCAGCGGCATAGGCGGCAGCGATGTGCGGGGCTTCAAGGAGGGCTTGTTCGCGACCGGTCTGCCAGGGTCTTCCGGAGCTTGCCTGGTAGGCGGCTTGAAACTTCCCCAGCAGTCCGCGGCCGTCGAGGTCGCGTTCGAATTGTGCGATGTGCCCCTGTTTGCCGTAGTAGCCGCACAAATCGTCGAAGACTTTGACGAAGACGGCGAGCAGGGCGTCGATTTGTGTTTTGCTGATGACATCGGCTTTTTGGTCGATATTGAAAAGGATGCTGCGAGAGGGGATTGCGACTGCCCTTTGAAGGTCTGCGCGGAGGAGTTGGTTATCGCCGCATTTGGGAAGAAACAGTTCAAGTGCGCTGATATTGCTGACAGAACGATTTTCGAGGAGCAGTGCCAGCATTTTGAGCAGATGTGATTTCCCGGACCCGAAGAAGCCCGAAATCCAGACACCGTTTGCCCCGGCGTAGTTGTTGTAGGCGCTGAAGAAGGCTTCGAGGCGTCGTTCTACCTCGTTGGTGAGAACATATTCCTCGATTTCATTGCGGAGGCTGGCATCGTCGTCGGCTTTGATGACGCCTTCGATGGGCCGGTCAACGGGTTTCAGGAACATGGAACTGAGGGTAGTCACGGGAGACCTTCTTCAGACTTCGCAGTGGAAGATATTGAACGCGCGGTAGTACTTGTCGTCGTGGAGCCTGGAGAACAGATCCAGAGACGCACCGGTTTCGAGAGAATGGGTGTAGGCTCCAGGGAAGAACATCACAGTTGGTTGTCGGGTGGCGGTGCTTTGCAGGTTATTGAGCACATTGTGGGAGCGGATGAATGGAAACACCTCACCGACACCGGAAAGGAAGAGGACCTGGCAGGTGGAGTTTTCGAGTTCGTCGGCGATGGCGGGGATCAGGTGATGTTCCGGGTCGAGGACCCCTTGAAGTAATTCCAGGAGTTGTTCTTTGGAGACGGTTGGCTCAATTTCGAGGATTCGGCTGAGGATATCCCGTTTTTGGAGCAGTTGGATGGAGAGATTGTAGAGGTTGATTTCGAGGACGTTGACGGAGGCGAGTTGCAGGTGGGCGACGAGTTGTCGTCGCATTCGGGCCATTTCGACGGCTTCTTCGGCGCGATAGGGACAGATGAAAAAAGGAACTTCGTTGCCGAGTCCCTGGCGAGTGAGGAACCGCTGACCGGAGATGACGGCGAGCAGGTGGTTGAAGCGGTCCTGCATGGAGGCGAGCGAACGTTCAGAATTCACAGCGGGAGTTCCTGCGGGTTGGGCGGAAAGGCGGGGAAGAATCGCAGATCGTTTGGAGCAGTTTCGAGCAGGAGTTTTGTGACGGCCGGGCAGGGAACGTCGAGGGCGAGGGTGTCAGGCGGGTGGAGGAGTTTGGATTCCCGGAGCATGCGAAAGAGGACCTGGCGGAGTTTGGTTCTGGTGGTGGAGCTGATTTGGTCGAGTTCGGGGTGCCATTCAGCGCGGCGGTTGAAAAAAGCGTCGAAGTCGTGGGAAGAAACGCTGCGGAGGAGTGAGTGGCAGCGTTCGCGAAGGACTTCCGCGGTGAATTCGGCAATGAATAGATAACGGCGACAGACGGCGATCCAGAGGAGTGCGGCCTGCTGAGCGGGGGGGGCTGTACTGAGGAACCGCAGTTCCGTCGAAGTGAGTGTTTTGAGCCGCGTGGAGATTTCGATGTAGGTGCGTTGAAATGCGTTTTGTGTGCGGGACTGGAAGAGGTTTTGGGAGGCCGCAAATTTGCGGGTGCGAGACCAATCAGTGAGCTGCAAGTAGAGCTGCGCGAGGGCGCTGGAGTGGACCAGCAGGAGTCCACCGGAGGTGAACGACATGGAATAGCGAGTGCGGTTCATGGAATCGAAGGCGGTTGGTGCCGAGTCTCCGTGACATTAGTGTTGTTTTGGACTTGCGGCAATAGCTTACGAAATTGAGTGGGTGAAAAACAGTCTGGGGGAATTGGGTACGGCCGAAAACAGAACAAGGCTGCATCGACGGGTGTCGCGTGCAGAATTTTGCCGCACGCCCCTGATGTCTGGATACCGGGTCACGACGGCATGGTAAGGAAACGGAGACCGAGAAGCCAGGAAACGCTGAGCGCCCGGGGATGCAGCTGACCGTCCTGATCGCGGGGAACTGAGGCGATTATTCACTGTCGAGTCACTTCCAAGAGATGAGCCTGCGTGCCCGGTTACGCCGTTCTGTTTCGATCCAGCGTTTCAGTTCTCCTCCTGGTATCAGCTGTTTTTGGCGGCGAGTGTAGCGCCCTACTTAATTTTTTCCCTCCGGACGGTAACATGTGGCAGCTATAGGGTGCTGGGGGGAACACCACTTTGATCCTTCTTCACCTGAGTGCCCGCCGGCGACCGGGCCGCAGTGCAAACAGCCGCGGACTCCCGTCCGCGGCTGGTTTTGTGTTCGAGCATCAGCGT
>Ga0172372_10012337_pt1 | contig 10724 bp, 7 predicted proteins | sample LakKiv5m_2_FD_114544 | JGI IMG/M metagenome (GOLD analysis project Ga0172372, IMG submission 114544) | Freshwater microbial communities from Kabuno Bay, South-Kivu, Congo - kab_092012_9.5m | ecosystem: Environmental > Aquatic > Freshwater > Lake | place: Democratic Republic of the Congo... | reverse complement strand
ATGTAGGTGCCACCACGCAGCGTCAGTCCCGTCTTGAGTGTCGGAACCCAACCAAGAAATGTTCCGGCCATACCATAAGTTGCGCTGGTGTTTGTCGCCGCGTCAAACGTCAGCAGGTGCGGTAGTGCCGTGCCTTTGATGCCTGCGTCTAACAAAATCGTATCTGATGCGCTTGCCTTAATGCGGATTTCCTGCCGACCGTTCTGGACGCTGTAGCCCAAAACGCCGCCGACGCTCGGATATTCAAGCGCCTGCGCTTCGTCGTCTACATAGGTTGCTACCGTGCCATCCCCAAGCTGATACGGCATTGTGATAACCTGCTGCCCTTGCCCTTGAGCAAAAGCCAACCGCCAGCCTGCGCCACTGTCCAGCATTTGCGCCACGGTGCGCGCGGTTATCGGATTGTCTGGTCCGCCACCAATCAGCGTCAGGGGCGACGAAAATGGCTGGATGCACTCACGACCAAAGATAAAAGCCCGTGCGGCGGTGTTAGCGGTAGTCTGTCTATACGCCACCCCGCGCTTAGTAATGTCGCTGAGGTCCACAGGAGTCACGCTGCCATCAATTGCCGTCTCGTCGGGCAAGTGGCGAATGAGAGTGTTGAACAACGCGCCTTCAATGCGCGTTAGGAATTGATAGACGGCCCAGTTGCCGTTGTTATCTTCAAAATAATGGTAGATGCCTGCTAGGCTGTCTTGCGCGGCACTTGCCCGTTGCACGAACAGCGTCCACAGGCCGGTAGTATAGTCGGTCGCAGCAGGCAAATCCCACCGCACCCCGGACACGCCGGTGGTGGCGGCAGGCGGTGATAAGCTGAATGTGCGATACCAGAACAGGATTGGAGGGTTGTTCGTAATCAGACCTTGCGTTGAACTTACGTTGCCGATGGTTGCAGGCGCAAATGTGCTTTGGCCATCAATCGTGGCATGAATGGTAGAAAGGCTGGTGAAAACACTTGCGCCGGTGGTGAACGTGTTGTTTTCAAAATAATCGGTGACGCGGGTTGGCGGGTTTAGGATGCCGATTGGCTTTGACCCACCTACTTTGTTTTTTATTGCGATCACCCAATACTGACACCTAACGCCATTCGCCACGCCGCTTACATAATCATAAGCCGGTGTTGCGCCCGCAGTGAATTGCGCTCTGCTCGCTACGATGACGCGCTGTGCGGGTGACGAAGTAGCGGAGTTGTCTTGCGCGCGGCCCACAAGAAAATCTTCGCCCCAGAAACGGTTGGGAGTTTCAAAAGCCGCAGAGCCGGTGCTAGTGAAAACTGTCAGCAGCAATGCGTCAGGTTCAGTGGTGGTGACGCTGGGCACGGTATTGACGCGCGTTTGAGTGCCCTGATCTACTCGCGCGCTCACGTCAATCCATGACTGGTCATTAACGTCAGGCGCGCCGCGAACAACCCATGCCTCTGCGGTCCAAGCGGCATTCGCGCCGTTGCTGACTGTTGGCGCGCTCGGCAAGGTGGTGCCATCATATTTGTGCCACCAAATCTGAGAGCGCATAGACGTTCCAACGCGCGGCGGATCAACACCGTCAAACTTTGTCCAACTGCCTGTAGTGCTGGTCAGGTCAAGCGCGGTTGCTGTGGCGGTCTGGTTGCTGGCGCAGACCATAATATAGTCGCCAGCTTCCAACCCGTCGGCTGGCGTGAACCATACTTCAAATGTAACGCTGGTGGAATTAACGCCCTCTGTGCCAACCTGATAAACAGCCGGGAGAACGTAAGCCATTATCTCAGGCCCTTCACTTGCAGCACCACGCCAGCCGCAATAGCGCCCAGCACCGCAACGGTGATAGTCTGCACCACCTGCTTCCAGACTGTGCGTTTTGCGGATCGCCAAGCCTCCAGCAAGCCGCGCAACTCGGTCATGTCCTTGCCAGCGTCAGCATCATGAAGGCCGATTGATTCCAGCGCTTCCTTAGCGCCACGCCTGGCCGCCCGTGCGATCATGTCTTCAATGACCTCGGGCGACATCGCGCGTCTTTCTTCAGGCATGGCAATTCCCTTAGATGCGTTCGACAATGCGGAAGGCGCGCGATGATAGCGGCAGGCTTGTCCGAACTACTGCCGCATCTTCACCTGGCACATTCATCGCCCCCCAAAGCGCGCGGCGGTTGCGCTCCGCCAGGCTATCCGTCAGCTCCGGTATCCAAAGCGCATCGCCCGCCGCGCCAAGCAGCCGCACCATTTCGCGGTGTTGATTTCGCGCTTCTGATGTGGAAAGCGAAGGCAATGTGAAGGTTGCCATGCGCGGATTGGCGATGGCCGGCACAGGGAATTCCGCACCCGTCAAAAAATTTCTGTCGCGTCTATCTAGCATCACGCGGCCTTCCTGGATGCCATACGCCATACCGCGCGCAACGCGCCAAAGCGCACCGGCGGCCAAGATACCAACATCAACAGAAGCAGCCGCATGGGCCAGGTCAATCCGCAGATAGCGCGCGGTCACTGGCGCCGAAAGCGTGACAATGACATTGCCCATGCCCTCATCGGAAACCTCAGCTGCAATGGCGCTGGTATCCGCAAGCGTGGTGGCGAAATTTGCCACATTGGCAAGGCGCAGCCGTATCGTAGCGCTAACGTCAAGCGTGGTGGAAATCAGCGCCGCGCAATCCACCGGCACGGCGGCAAGCATGTCCACGTCAATCGCCACCGCGCCGCCAACCAAGCTCGCCCGGCGCCTGGGCTGAGGGTCTTGCAGGTTGCCAATCGGCATGGTGGCCAGCGTCGCCTGCGCTGATGTGACTGTGCCAGCCGCCACGCGGTCCTGATACAAAAACGCAGCCGGCATTAGCCCGCCCCCCACAGTGTGATTTCGATGCGGCGTTGCGTAAGGCTTTCGCGCCAGCCCACGACAACACCCGTGAAGCCTTGGTCAAGACCAAAAGCCGGATAGGTGATGCGCCCGATCTGCCCTATCTCAATTTGCCCAAGATATCGGTCTGTCACCACGCGCACCATGCGCGGCCCAGCTTCCAGGACGGCACGCCATTTTTTTGCTCGCGCCAGCGCATCGGGCTCTGTGAAATACGCAGCCGGAAAAGTGATTTCACGTTGCTGCGCCACCCGCGAGGTTATGAGGCCGCTTTCCGCGCGGGCAAAACTGCTTTCCTGAGACAAGCGCTGCCGATCCGCCGCCGCCACAGCGCCCGCAATATTTGATAGCGGCGAATAATTCCGAGACCACCGCACGGCCACAGCGCGCGGCAAAGGACGCATCGTGGCAGGCAATGGCAAAGGCTCGCAGGCCAGAATGCAGGATGATGGCAAGTCCAATTGCGCTGCGTCAGTCGCCAAGGGATCAGCCAAGCGCAGTTTTCCGCCCCGCCCGCCTGCAAGCATGGCGCCAGTGCCGGCGAGCATATCCTTAGCCGCTGCAAGCGTCGTCGTGGCGGTCGCGCCTTGGTAGAAGCCAACCGTGCCCGGCAGGTCAAATTCAGCAAAGGCCCAGGCGTCCGCGTCAAACTCGGCTGCCACGAAAGCGCCACCAAGCGTTTCCAACATGCGGCGCAAAATGGCGGCAGTAGTATTCACATAGATCGGCGTGGTATCGCCGCGCAAATCGGCGGTCACGTCGCCATCTGGCGCGCTGCCGAGCTGAAACATGCCGAGCGCAGGCCAATCGCGCGCCTGCCCGACCGTAGGCGTTCCGGTGACAATGGTTTGAGACACGCCGCGAATGCGGATGGTGTCATGCCCAGCGATTGCGCGCCAATGGCTTTGATATGTCGGCAGGCTGCCCGCACCAAGATCAATGTTGCCCAGAAACGCCGGGCCGATATTGAAAACCTGCCCAAGCGTGACAGGTTTGGGGCGACCCTTCAATTCTGCGGCGCCTTCCTGCCCGCCTGTGCCTTGATAGAGCGTCGGCTGCAATTGCGTCGCCATGCGCTCCGTCACATCACCTAGCGCCAACCTGGCACGGAAATCGCCGCCCCGTTCCACGCCGCGCAGAATTCCAATGAACGGCAGGCTGGCGGCAGCAAGGCTGGTGCCAAAATCACTCGCGCGCGGATTCAGCACCGGCAAGCTGAGCAGCCGCACGGCACGACCATCGGCAACACCATAGCGCGCCAGATCGGCAGCGAAATTATCACCATCCGCCAGCGCGATTTCCGAGACTGTCAGCGCCACCCTGCCACCGACGGCCAAGGCATCCGCAGCGGATTGGCCGATTTCGATATCCTCCAGAATGCGCGGTTCATAGAAGGCCAGCGCCGGGGTATCGCTCGGCGCCGAGACAAAGCCGGCCGAGGCCAGGCACAGCGTCGCGATTTGCTCGGGCGCGACAAAGGCATGCGGCAGAAAGGCCGGCGCCAACATGCCAAGGGCGTCAAAGCCGATCATAGCCCAAGGCGTTCCCGGTTGATGTTGAAGTTCTGTTTGATCTCCGCGATCACCAGCGAACGGTTGTAGATTTCCACCGCCGCAATGCTGCCAACAAAAAAGCCCGAGTTGGCCGAGGGCCAGCCCCCCAGGGTTTGCCCGCCAATGCGCCAATAGCCATTAAAGGGCTGCGCTCCCGTGCTGACATTGCCGATGACCTGCCCATTCATGCTGAGCAGCATGGCGCCATTGTTGAAGGACACTACAGCGTAGCGCCATTCATAATCAATGACATTGCCGTAGACGAAAGTGAATGTTCCATCGCCTGGATGGCCCTGGCCCCAGCGCAATTGGCCGGCGGTATCGACATAAAAATGCCGATCATAAAAAGCCGACACATTGATCTGCTGTGTTTCCAGCCCGATCAGCTTGCGCCCAAGCGCGGCGGAGGTACGGAACCAGACGCCGACGGTAAAGCTTTGCGGGATGGAGATCAGGGTGGTGGTGGTGAGGTTGGTGGTGCCGTCAAAATTGATCGCACCATCGGCAATATTCGTGGGACCGGTCAGGGTGCCGTGATTGCCGTTGCCGCTCAGATCCGTGAAGGCCAGACCACTGCCTGGGTAACATGCCGGATTGGCAATATCAAAATGCAGCACCAGCCCGTCGCTAATGATGCTTGGCGGCGGTACATCCTTCGGGGTGCGAATGGCGATTTCGAGCAGCAGCACGGTGGCCTTGGGTTGCGGGCCAAGGATCAAGCTAGGCCGTGTTGCCAGCGCTGCATTGGACATACTGCCGCCGAGAAATGCCGGCGCATCCATGGCGCGCGCGTCATCGCCAAGCATTACAGTGTGGCCGCGTGCAGCCAGGCCGCATCTATCTGCGCGTCAGTCATGCCAAGCGCAGCGCCAATCGCGACGATTAGCGGATGCTGGCGCTGGAAGGTGGTTGCATATTCCCACTCGATAAGCGCGGCTTCGCGTTCCATATCGGAGCCGGGCATCGCGGCAATCGCCGCTTCAACTTGCGCGCCAGTCAAGCCTAGGCCGCGCAGCGCAAGGCGAAGCTGGCGCGCAGTGATTGTGGACAGGCTTCGGCGCTGGATTGCCTGAGCCTTTACCGGATCAATCGTGATGATCATAGCGTCACCTTTTCCAATTCCAAAACCTCCGCCTTCATTTGTGCAATGCAGGCTTCAAAATGGGTTATGGACGCGGCGCGATCCGCCTCAAACTGTCCAGCCTCGGTGGCATCATCCGGCAGTTCTTTTGCTTCGAGCAAAGCAATTTCTGCGCTGTATTTTTCTATCCACCAGCGCTGCGGCCCAAGACCATGACCGTCTGGGCTGCTGAAATCCGCAGTCCAAGCATCGCGATATGTGCGATCTTCGGGAATGGCAGATGCATCAATGATGCGATACGGCACACCGAATGGCACATCCTTGCGCGCAATTTCAGACAGCGGGAGGCCACAATCAAGCGGGCGCATGATCGCAATTGAAGTTAGGTTTGGGAAGATGATGACTTGCATGGGTTACCTCGCAATTGAAGTTAGGTTTGGGAAGATGATGACTTGCATGGGTTACCTCACAACTGCAACACAGATTCGTTCGCGATCATCGGGCAAGCTGCTAAGGCCACCCGTCAATATGCGTAGGCTAGATGTTGTGGGAGCATGGCTGTGGTGTGGCGCGACCAACTGTGCGATATGGGCACCCGACACACCTTGAACAGTGCCAAGAACAGCATAATCTGCATCCGGCATGGCATTGGTGAAGTTGATGGTATAATCGCCAGTCCCATTATCTGTAATGGATGTCACATTTCCAGAAGCGCGTATCGCCACCGCGCCGGTGCCGTTGAAGTTCACCCAAGCGCGGACCCCAAACGCTGTAGCGACTGAGCCGTATCCATTGTTAAATTGCAAATCGCCTGTTGCGGTAATTTCGAGCCGTCTCACGCCATTGGTTGAAATGGCATACCGATCAGCGCCAGGATTATAGGCACCAGTATTTGGATCGCCAGAAAAACTATGCGCGGGCGCTGCATCTGAACCGGAAGATAATGTTTGAAGTGTTGCAGGCACTATGACTGGCAATCCGTTTGCTTTTTGAAACGCCACTACGCGCCAATTGCCGCTGCCTTCGCTAAATGCCAGCGCTGTATCGCCTGCCGCAGTGGTGATATTCTGCGCGCCTGGCAAGATTAGCGAAGTAGCGTTATGTGTAAGCGTCAGCGCGCCAGCAAACCGGATCTGCCGCATGCGGCCATCTGCAACTGTGCCAAATGACGTGATCGTAGTTGTGCCGGTAATCACCACCTTGTCAGAATTGGCGGCACCGAGGGCTGTTGTAGCAGCACTTGCGACGCTAACTGATGGTGAACTCATTATGTCAAACGCTGCGCCCGCACTTATCGCTCCGATGAGCGCCAGCCCTAACACTGAAGCACTGAACACTCCAGCATACCATGTGCCAGAAACGCGCCGCACAAATGCCATGCCACCAGCCTGCAACACCAGCGTCGGGCTGCCATTGATCGTTTCCGCACCGTTCGGATCAAGCGTGAGCGCCGCCGTGCCCTGGTTCAAAACCATGAAGCCTGCGCCAATCGGCACGGTTGCCACCGCCGGGAAATTCAAAGTTGCCGCCGATGAACCAGTAAACACCACCGTATTGCCGACATCCGCAAGCGCGAGTGTAGCTGTGCCGGCGATGCTCACCACCTCATGCGCGGCAGGATCAAAGGCAGTGAAGACATCTTTGGTGCCAGCAGGCAATGTGACTAAGGCGTTCGCATTAGACGATGCAAGCACAGTCGCGCGCGTCAGGCTGCCAGGGTTTCCCCCGTCGAAATCGCCGAGGCCAATTTCAAAACCTGTCGCCCATGAAATGACGTATTGCACTCGGCGAGATGACACGCCAAAGGCTGCTTCAAAGCTGCGCGCATTGGACGCGGCGGCATTCAGCACTAGCGTTCCGGTGCCGCTTGTGTCAGTGCTTTGTTTTGCGCGATAGGCAAGGATCGGCATGTTTCACCCCGTTCAGGCAGTAGCGCGGGCCAAGATTGCTTCATTCTGGGCAGTTAGCCGACGCAATTCAGACAGCAGGCTTTCCAACACGGCGGTTTGTTGTTGGCCAGTGGAAAGCACTGCCAATTCAAGCCGATCAGCGCCGCTGACTTGCGCTTCCAGCATCGCGCCAAGATTGGCCGGATCGCTGCCAGGTGCTGCCGTGCGAAGCGTCCGCGCGACATCGGCAACTAGCTCCGCGAAGGAACCCGACACGCCCAAAAAATCCTTGGCGATGGGCAGCGCAATTTGCGCCACGCGCGCAAACTCGGCCAATTCATCCGGCGTTGCGCCATCTAGCAAAGGCTGCTGCGCTGCTGATAAAGACGCCAGCGCAGCACCATAGCGGGCTTCAAGCGGCAGGGCGCCCAGATCGCCAAGGACTAGGCTTTCAAGAAGGCCCTGAGTGATGCCGCGCATTTGGTTATCAAATTGGCGCATCACGGCAAGTCGTTCATCGGCTATGGTTTGCTCTAGTGCAACCACGCGCTGCACATACTCCGAACCCGTTTCTTCAAGCCCAAGCTGGAAAAGTTGCTCACGGAAGCCGCGCAATTCGGCTTCCGCCTGCAAGTCAAATTGCCCCAAGCCCGCGCCGCGCGTATCGCCTGAAAGTGTCATGCGTCGAATGCCAAGGTTCCGGTCAATAATGTCCAGATCGCGCGCGCGATCGGCTTCAAGCTTGGCGATGCGTTCCGCCCGCTGCGACGTAAGATCAGCTTCGCTTAATCCAAGATCACGCGCCTTGGCGATGGCGTCGTCATAAGTTTTAGTCAGCGCATCTATTGCAGCCTTGAAAGAGCTGCTGCGCTCCGCCGCCGTGCCGAGAGGTTCAAAGACTTGCGTAACAAAATCTGCCGCCTGCAATGCCTGTTCAAGATTGCCGCCGCGCCCGGCGATGGTGCCGAAGGCGGTCATCTGATTAGCGTTGCTGCTACGCAATTGCGATACGAGCGCAGTCATGGACAATTCGCGCGGCGAGCTTGAGGCGGGGCCAAAGCCTACCGCATGCTGTCCAGGTGCAGCAAAAGTTAATCCGCGCGCCGCGGTTTGCTGGTTAATGGCGTCGAGCTGCTGCTGCACCTGAGCCCTTGCACCAGCCTCATCAAAACGCTTGCCGGCCGCACTGGTGATGATCAATTGGCCGTCCGCATTCACGCCGAGGAACACATCGCCGCCAGAGCGTCGAGCCATGCCACTTCGTGTCGGGCCAAACATGCCGCCTATCGCACCGCCGACCGCGCCGCCGATAATTGGGCCAGCAGGGCCAAGGACAGGAATCAACGCAAAGCCTGCCGCCGTGCCAAGACCAGCGCCAATGGCGCTGCCAGTGGTCGGATCAGCCGTGCCGCGCATTTGACCTGTGAAGCTGCCTGCCGCCATGCCAGCGCCAAAACCCATGGCAGCAGCGCCAAACGCACCTCCGATTGTCATTGCACCAGCGTTTGCTGTGCCGGCCTGTGCCGGTGCAGTTGTTGATGGGCCGACGCCGGGCGAAAAACCTGGAAGTCCGGAAGGTGGACCGATGGCTTGCACGGTTACTGCACCGCCCGCATTGCCAGCAGTAGATGGAAAAAAGCCACCGGATTGCGAGTAAAACGGCATAGAGAGAAAGCCAGCAACACCAGAAAGCAACCCGCCACTGGCGCCACCTGTAGCCGCACTGGCGCCACCACCGCCGCCGACCGATGATGCCAGTTGCAGCATCTGCCCAGACTGCCCCGCGGCACCCATCAGCGTTGGTCGCGATGAACCAAATACTGCATTTACCAGCGGATTGACAATGGCAAGCTTTGCCATATCCGTCGCAACGCTTGCGATGACTTGGCGGGCGATGGTGCCCCAGTCAATCACCGCCCTTTTACCAACAGCAAAAGCGGTGACGATGCCCGAACCAATCCGATCTAGCGCATTCTCGCCAATGCTGGCCATGGCTTCGCGCGATCGATTGGCAAATTGCTCCGCTTCCTGCCGCGCGCGCTGCATTGCTTCAGACGCGCGGCGCGCTTCCGGATCAAGCTGGCCGACCGCGCGATTATATTGGTCTTGCGTGATGCGGCCAGCCGCCTGCGCCGCTTCCAGGGCACGCACCTGTTCGGCAAATTTTTCATGCTCGCTGGCAGCACTTTCGGCCAGCGAAATCCCACGTTCAATGAGCCGCTGCGCATCGCGATCCGTCTCGTTCGCGCGCGCTTGCGTTTCAGTCAGTTTAGCCAGCGCTTCATCGCGCGCGGTATCCGCCAAGGTTCGCAGCCGGGTTGCCTCAGTCGCGTCAATGATGCCTCGACGCGCCAGATCATCAATCTGTTGCACGCGCTGCTGATGTTCGGCTTTGGCGCGGCGGTCTTTCTCCAGCGCATCTTGCAAATCAGAAAGCCGCCGTTCAGCCGCCTGCCGCTGCGATGCGATCTGCCGCTGTTGCGCCGTGAAGGTTTCCGCATCACCGGCTTCCTGCGCTTCCCGTTCAAGGCGATTGCGCTGTTCTATAAATTGCTGAAGCTCGCGGATCGCTGCTTCACGCTCGCTTGCCACAGAGGCTCGCTGGCGACGCAACGCAGCTACCGCAGGGTCTTGATCCGCCACACGTTGCGCCAGCGCCAGCCTTTGATCCGACAATCCCTGTGGGATCAGGTTACTGCGCGCAGACTCAATCGCAGCGTCAACATCCCGCAACCGCGCATCAAGCGCACCAACATGCTGCTGACCGCGATCATACCCCGCTTCCGCCTGCTCCATTGGCGTGCCCAGGCCTACTGCGACGCGCCCCGCATTCAACGCCAACGCCGCCGCCTGGGCTGTGCGCGCAATCCCCTGAGACAAGCCAAGCGCCCGGTCCAGATCGCCCAGGAAGCGCGCCATAGACTCGCCGAGAATGGAAAAAGCGCGGCCCATGGTGATTGGCATTTGATCGAAAGTAGCGCTGATCTGTTCGCCAGCCCGCACCAAAGCGGGCAGCACAACATCGGCCGTCAGCTTACCTTCCGAACCCATCTTGCGAAGTTCACCGACGCCGACGCCCAGGTTGCGCGCCAGCGCCTCCGCCAGAGTCGGCATGTTTTCAAGGAGCGAGCGAAGCTCATCACCTTGCAACACGCCAGAGGCCAAAGCCTGGCCAAGCTGCATGACAGTGGCCGAGGTTTCCTGTGTGGTGGCGCCAGCGACAATGCCGGCTTGCTGCACGGTGCGCACCAGGGCAAGCACTTGGTCATTCGTCGCGCCAATGTCGCGCGCAGCAATCGCAAAGCGCGAAAATGCTCCGGCGCTTTCAGACACTGCCACGCCAGTCCGCTGCGAGAGCTGAAACAGGTTTTCATAT
>Ga0172372_10012331_pt1 | contig 10728 bp, 7 predicted proteins | sample LakKiv5m_2_FD_114544 | JGI IMG/M metagenome (GOLD analysis project Ga0172372, IMG submission 114544) | Freshwater microbial communities from Kabuno Bay, South-Kivu, Congo - kab_092012_9.5m | ecosystem: Environmental > Aquatic > Freshwater > Lake | place: Democratic Republic of the Congo... | reverse complement strand
CCACTTGAATCCTGCGAAACCATGAATAACAGCTGGGGCTTTAATATCATGGACCACAGGTATAAATCATCCAAAAAACTTATACACTACCTCGTAAATGCTGCGGGCAGGAATGCCAATTTTCTGCTTAATGTAGGCCCTATGCCTGATGGTACTATACAACAGGAATTTACAGATACACTTGCCGTTGTAGGGAAATGGATGAAAACATATGGTTTCACAATTTATGAAACAAGAGGGAATGTTTACCCTCCTGCTGAATGGGGAGTAATGACACAAAAAGGTAGGGAGGTCTTTCTTCATATTTTACAGCCTCCCGGCAATTCGTTTTTATTTTTGCCAGGATTTAAGGAAAAAGTTACGGGCATTCAATGTCTGAATAATGGCAGAGCTGTACAGTTTAAAACCCAGAAAGAAGGCAGTTTTATCTATCTAGACGGTTTCGTCATGGATCCGGTGGATACTATTTTAAGATTACAGTTAGGAAATTAATGCTAATCAATATGACAATGATAAATAGAGCTTTGAGGCTATTATATACGTGTATCTTTTTTTTGTACGCAGATGCTGACGTCATTTGCCAGTCTATTAAGTTGACAAAGGTGTCATCCGGCTTTACAAAGCCGGTTGATATCAGTACATCCGGAATCCATGATGATCAGCGTATTTTTATTACAGAAAAAGATGGCAGGATAAAAGTGCTGTTGAAAGATGGAACTACCCTTTCGAAACCGTTTCTGGATATTGATGCCCGGGTAAATTCATCTGCCAATGAGCGTGGACTGCTGGGACTTGCCTTTCATCCCCGGTATTCTGAAAATGGCTATTTTTTTGTTCATTACACCAATAACAGTGGTCATAGTACCATATCGAGGTTTAAAGTAAGTCCGAATGACGAAAATCTGGCATTGGCTGAAAGCGAAAAAATCCTCCTGGTGGTTAATCAGCCTTTTAATAATCATAATGCAGGGGACCTTGCTTTTGGCAAAAACGGTTTTTTATATATAGGCATGGGAGATGGCGGAAGTGGAGGTGACCCCGGAAACAGGTCTCAGAACCCGCAACAATTGCTTGGCAAGATGCTTAGAATTGATGTGAATACAGAAGATGCTCCTTATCTGATTCCATCAACTAATCCTTATGCAAACAGTCCGGATACACTTAAGGAAATCTGGGCATTTGGTCTTCGGAATCCATGGAGAATCAGTATGGATACACTCTTAAATGAATTATGGATTGCAGATGTGGGTCAGGATCGCTGGGAGGAAGTAAATGTCGCACATGCAGACAGAGGTGGACTAAATTATGGCTGGAGATGTTTCGAGGGCAATGCCGTTTTTAATTTTTCAACATGTAATACTGCTACTTCTTTTTATTCACCTGTACATGTTTACGCCAATCAGTTTAATACAGGATGTTCTGTTACCGGTGGATTTGTGTACAGGGGTAATGAAATTCCGGAGCTCAAAGGTCAGTACATATATGGTGATTTTTGCACTGGTATTTTCTGGAGTATTTCAAAAAAGGAGGATGGTTCTTATGTCAACAATCAGATTGGTGACTTTGAAGATATGGAATTTGCTACCTTTGGTACAGATCATTCCGGTGAAGTATTTGTAGCCGGGCTTGGCAACGGTAGCATTTACAAAATACAGGGTATTCCATCTTTGGTCGGCCATGCCGGGGCAGAAGATGGCTTCACGGTTTTCCCCAATCCTGTAACAAATCTGTTGACCCTTAAGTCCACTTTTAAAGCGGGAGATCAACATCACTGGATTATCAATGATATGCTACGAGGCATTACACTTATGCCGGCTGTATTATACAGTGATGGTAATACTGCTGTACTGGATGTACAGGATCTGCCTGCCGGAAGTTATACAGTTCGAAATTATTCAAATAACAAGTCATTCTTATTTATTAAGCATTAAAAATTAGCACGGAGAAACTACTTATGGTACGAGAGGGGAATGTGTATCCTCCAAAGGATTGGGGTGTCATTACCCAAAAAGGGAAAGACCTGTATGTCCATATTCTGAATCCGCCTGTGGAGTCTTTTCTTTTTCTTCCCGGTTTTCAGGAAAAAGTAAAATCTGTCTATAGCATGAATCCTTCCAGGAAATTATCCTTTTCTGTCCAAAAGGAAAGGGCCTTTATAAACCTGGATGGATTGAATTTTGATCCCATTGATACCATACTGCATATTAGGCTAGAGTAAAAAAATATTTTTAACAGATCTAAAGTGCACGTGACATATTATTCGGAAAGCACATTTTTTATAGCCTGTAAATAGGAGTAACCCCATTCTGTGTCGGGTTCGAGATAATTGCTTTCAGCCCATTCATTCCATGATTTGATAAAGACAAACTGTCTTATCTTAATTATGCGTACCCTCGTCTTTAAAAAGATGACATTAGTCGTCACATTAGTAAAGGATAAAAGCCTTTTTGTACCTTTACTAAACATAATGATTTATGATCAGATTTATACCTTTTTTATTTTTGACAATTCCATGGATTTCTTCATTTGCACAGGGAACGAATATTCCGGTATTTGATAATTCCGGAAAGATAATACGTATTTCTAAAGCGTCAGATCATATCCGGCTGGATGGTCATCACGATGAGGAGTCCTGGAAGAGGGCGGAGTTCCACGGGAATTTCTGGATGAAATCTCCCAGCAATGATTCTCTTGCTGATCCGGCTACAGTTATCTGGCTTACATATGATGAAAAATATTTATATGTTGCCACAAAGGTTACGGCTACTCCGCAGGGCAATATAGTTCAGTCGCTTAAGCGGGACATTGGTTTAAGGCTCGGAGACGGAATTGGAATCGTTCTGGATCCTGTAAATCTGAAAACCAACGGATTTTACTTTTCACTAACGCCATACAATTCGCAGACGGAGGGTCTTATAGGCAATTCCAATGACGATATTTCATTTACTTGGGATAATACCTGGTATAGCGAAACTAATGTGTACGAAGATTACTGGACGGCAGAAATTGCCATACCGTTTTCAATACTGCGCTATGACGAAACAAAAATGGCCTGGGGTATAAATTTTATCAGGGCTGCACGATCAGAAAATGAATTTCACACCTGGACGCAAATGCCCCTGCAATTCAGGGGGACAGATCTCGGATATACTGGCACCCTTCTTTGGGACCAGCCCCCGCCTAAAGGGGGAAGTAAGGTGTCAGTAAATCCTTACGCAAGTACATCTGTCTCCAATGATAAAGCAAATAATTCAGGTACTAAAGGTGGTGTAAATGCAGGTGTGGATGCCAAGATAGCGCTTAATCCGGCCATCAATCTTGATCTGACAGTAAATCCCGATTTTTCAAATGTGGATGTAGATCAGCAGGTTACCAATCTGACCAGATTTTCTATTTTTTTTCCTGAACGCCGCGTATTTTTTCTCGAAAATGATGATCTTTTCTCCGGGTATGGCATCCCCCCCGTTCGCCCATTTTATTCCAGAAGGCTTGGGTCCAAAAACGGCGTTTCGGTACCCATACTTGCCGGGGCGCGGGTGACAGGTAATCTTTCCAAACAATTTCGTTTTGGACTTATGAATATCCAGACTGGTAGAAAGGGCGGTAATGCCGCAGATAATTTTACCAGTTTTACTTTCAATCAGCGCGTACTTGACAGATCTGTTGTAAGTGGTTACATCAACAACCGGCAAGCTTTTCAGAGTGATGAGGAAAAGCAGGCCGACCCACTGGGCGCTTTTGGTCGAAATGCAGGAGTTTCTTTTGGATACTCTTCCAGGTCAGGGGTAATTCAGGGTTGGGCAGGTGCTAATGCCAGTGTAAAGCCCGGAATCAGCGGCGACACTTATTTTGGCAATGCCGGTGGAGGTTATTTTGGTCAAAATTTTACTTCATTTATTGATTACACCCATTTGGGTGATCAATACTTTGCAGACATGGGTTTTGTCAACAGAACAGAAAACTATGATGCCGAGCGCGATACGGTCATCAGGGTTGGGTCAAGATTTTTTTATAACGAAACCGGTTATACCTGGTACCCTAAATCTGGTCCCCTGAACAAATACAGTGTTTCTTCCAATAATTTTCTGGCTTTCGACGACTCCGGCAAATTCAATGAGTTGTCTGTAGTGGCGCAGGCTGTTTTTGATTTTCGTAATGCTGCCAGTATTACACTGGCGCACAATATAAACCGCGTTAATCTGCTTTTCCCGTTTTCTTTTGTTGAAGATGAGGAGGCCAAGCCCCTGCCAGCAGGATTATATGATTTTCAGACCACAGAGTTGATGCTCGTCTCTGATGTCCGTAAAAATTTTGTACTTGGCCTTGGTGGTGCATACGGTACCTTTTACAATGCAAAATACAATAAACTAACGGCTTCCATGACAGCCCGCCACCAACCCTATTTTTCAATGACAATTACAGCAGAATACAACAATCTTGCATTTCCCCAGCCTTACGGCAATCAGGAATTCTGGCTTGTAGCTCCCCAGATCGAAATAAATTTTTCCAATTCTCTTTTTTGGACAAGTTTTATTCAACTCAATACACAAGCGGATAATTTTAATATTAATAGCAGGATTCAGTGGAGGTATAGACCGATGAGTGATATATTTCTGGTTTACAGCGATAATTATTTTTCCGAAGTTCCAGTATTTAATAAAGACAGGGCGCTGGTAATTAAATTTAATTACTGGCTTAATATCTAATTGGTTTATATCCGCTTGGTTAATCGGTTTAGAGGGGTTAGCAAAAGTATTTATTTCACACTGTACTTTGTTTTGTTCAGCCTTTCAAAAATTATGAGCTTTAAAATCTTTGGAGTACGGTCAAAATAAGGATATACTAATAATATCATTTGATACTATCATAAGTAATTGACTTTATTTGTGTAGCCAAAAAATATTATTGCCAGCTTTTTACTTTCCGCTGGAAACAGGTATATTTTCACCGTAGAGATAATTTATTAAAGGCCGGATATAAAGTCTGCCGGTAACATGAAGGATTTCAATATAGGTGTCCCATATTTTTTTTAGTTCGCGGATTTCCGTTGCCTTTCTGGTAAGTGATTTTCTTTCTAAACGTAATAATTTGAAGGGATCTGCTTTCCCAGAAGCGACAATTTTATTTTTTAACGCTTGCCACATCGGGTCACTGTCAGCATCCTTCCATCTCTGCCAGGTGATGTAACTATTGAATAATGCGTCCCTGAGCTGCATAAATTCCACATGCATGTTGGAACTATCCGCCCTGCCTTCTTCGAGAAGTTGTTCTTGCCGCAAAGAAATTTCCTTCAGTTTAAGTGAGGCAGAACCTCTCCAGGGAATGAGCAGGCTAATACCGAGTGTAAATCTGTTTTGCAGCAGCAAATCATCTCTGACGGTATACCTGGCCTGAGCAAAATCCAGTAATTTATGGTTTTCCGCCCTGATCAGCTGAGCGGAGGAATGCAGATAATTATATTCCGGGATGATTTCATTTTTAAAAGCAAACGATAACGTATCCACCTTGGAAATTATCTTTTCTGGTGTAATCCAAAGGGCATCTCCACTTACGGACAAGGTATCAGCACCAACAATTTTAGTTGCTTTGAGCCATTGGTTATAGGCAGCTTCCCGATTTATTTCATGATCTCTTTTTTCCTGCTGGAATTCGAGGTAATCTGTCAGGTCAGTCTCCCGCCCGCTTTCCAGGATTCTCACATACAAACTGTCTTCTTTGTCCAGCAGTGTTTTTTCTGTCTCTGTCAACTGAAGCTCCATGACACTGTAATGCCAGTCGGAGAGCGCCTTGTAGGTGCGGAGTATGGCAGGTTGCCAGAAACTATTTCTTTCATTTTCTTTCCAGATAGCATAGCTTCGAATTTTATTTTTCTCGGCCCTTTGTTGTCCAAAACCATTAAATGTTGCGCGGGATAAAAACTCCTGTCGGGAATACAGCAGCCTGTCAGTTTCGGAGCGAAATTCAATCTTTTCCACGAGGGGTATCCCGGCATTTTCTGCTCTATGGAGTTGTGGTATCCATGTATTTGATGGCTGGCTCAGGTCGGAAAGAGATGACAAAGCACGTCCGGCTGTCTGAGCTGTCATGCTGGTTCCGGATATGAACTTCAGAACAATGAGGATAATGGTACCTCTGAGACAGATCATTTTACTGATATTTTAAGAACCTCTTTCTCAAGAAAGGAATGTTTTGCAGGTAGATGGATAAAAACTTCAACACCGTACTGTTTTACGCTGGCTACCTGTCTGTATTTTTCGGGTATTTCTACAATTTTCACCCCTTTTCTGCTAACGATTCCGGATATTTCATGTTCAGGTAGCCACGCTTTTTTTACAATCACCGTATCCCCTGGCAAGATATTGTGGTGGTGTCGTTCGTCTATGTAAGCGATGATATAGCCGGGTGTTTTTTCTGACAAGCTGATCAGGCTGCTAAATGCCTCGGCATACGCTCCGACGTTTAGTGTAAAATCGTTTACAATACAGTCAAATGGTGCCTTAAGCAAAAATCCATCCCTGGTGCGTTCGATATAATCAATTTCTTCATCCATAGCGATTTTTTCAACATCCTGTTCTGCCGGCATAGAAAGCCACCTGTCGAATTCTTTAAGCTGTTTTGCGTAGGTTGCTTTTTGCTGTTGTATTTCTGATTCTATGGCAGCCAGCTGCGGGTTGGGTGATTTATCAGACGAGGGCAAAATACTTTGATAAAACGAAACTTCCTCTTTCAGGGCATCTCTTTTGCTTTCAAGTGCCGCAATAGTTGATTCCATTTCGCTCGTTAATGCCGCTTTTTTGGATTTAATTTCCTGGTATGACCATTTAGAACGTATATCCAGTGCCTTCTGCTCCAGCCTGGCTTTGCGCTCGCTCAGATCCATGCTATTGCTTGAAACTTCTATGAGTACTGAACCTGCTCTAACAACGTCCCCGTTTTGCACAAAAACAGAATCCACCATAACATCCAATGGCAAGTTAAGGGATATTTTGCGGCTTTCGGCATATCCGATAAAATTTGCAGGACCGGATTCCATCTGCCTGTTTATCAGGTAAAATATCCATATTCCAAGGGGGAAAATTAGCCAGTACAGGAAGTTCCATTTTATCATATCATGCACATTCAACTGTTAATACCGGAATTGGTTCCGTCGTCAAAACTAATCCGCGTAACCTGTACGCCGGGAATTTGTTCCAGACTGTCTTTTACTTGATTTCCTGCCTGCACATCGCTGATTACAAAAGTATATTCATATTCATTACTTTTGGTAGCATCCGGTAAGACAATCACACGAAAGCGCACAGGTGTCAGATGAGAAAGATAAGGTGACATACATGCTTCGATGTTTTTTTGAATTTCCGGAGATGCAGGCACTTCTATACGTATGCTGCCACGAATGGCATATCCTGCGTCGAAAGGACTTATTTTCAGCATAAATATGAGAAAACAAAAGAACATTGTTCCAATAATGGCATTGGCAAAAGAGTGTACGCCACAGGCTATGCCAATGGCCATAGTGGCAAAAAGGAATGCGATGTCGCGGAGATCGGAAATATTAGATCTGAAGCGTATAATGGCGAGGGCACCAAATATTCCAAAACTAAGGGCCAGACTGTCTCCAATAGACTGCATGATGATAGCGGTAACGAGGGACATGAGAAGTAGTGCCTGAATAAAACTGGGTGACTTCCTTACCGGCGCTGTTGTTTTATCATAAGTAAATACAAGTAGCAGGGATAGGAGTAATGTCAGTACTATGGCAGATAGCAATACCGGGATTTCTCCCTGGATGGTTCCGGTAAGTCTTGAAGTAAAATCAAAAAGGTCTTTCACGTCCAGTATATAATTTCTGTAAGAATAAGATTACAAATTTAATAAGTGTTGAAAGTTTTATGTGTACTTATTCTCGCTTACCACAATTTTATTTAAATTTTGATTTTTTAGAATGAGCGTTTGTGTTCCCATTCGAACTTTTGTTGTAATCCTGAATATTACTTTTATTATTTATGTCTTACTTTTTTTCCTCCAGGGGAAGCTTGAGTTTTAAATTTTATTTATTTAAATGATGAGCTTTTGTGTTCTCATTCGAGCTTTTGTTGTAGACCAGAATCTGATCTTATATCATCCCTGCCATACTTTTTTGCTTGAGGTAGGGGAGGGAAGTTTTAAAATTCATTTTAATAAAATAAGTTTTGGAGCACCTAATGGTTACTTCATATACTGATTTTCTTACTTTTTTCCTCCAGCTGAAATGAGCATGAGGCCATTAAATTTATAAAAATGTATGACTCATGCGAATTCCATTTGGCATTAAATCAAATTACGCAGCGCGTGATGAACTATAATCAACAAATGAAAAAAAGTAAGCAAAAAAAAGCCGCGGCTGTTTTTATTTTTTAACGCCAAAATTCCTCAGAAATTACTAAACAAAAAAACTCGCCCCTGGTGGTTTATGGTTGTATCAAGTTTACTGATTAATTGTTTTCCGGCTTTGAATTATTGGTTCGTAAGGGCTCGTACAGTTTTTTGTTTTTTACGGAATTTCTGAGTTTTTTGTCTAAAATAAAAAAGGCCGAAATTTTGTAAATGATTGATTTTTAGACATTAATATCTCCCAATTCCCAAACGCTAAAATATCCTAGGACCTAGGTCATAGGTCAACAAAGAAGCTATCGCTGTACATGACGTAGGATTGTAAAAAATCCCAGGTCCTAGGTCATAGGTCCTAGGTCAAAAAAAATGCCGGATTTTATAAGTTAAATTAATTGAGTCAAAGACAATGCCCTCAACGACTCAACAAAGAACGACTCAACCTTCTCAACCAGAACCAGAGTCCCAGGTCAACAAGAGGTCCCGGATTAGCTTGTAACGATTATTTAACTTATCAAAGAATCCATATGTCCAAATCAATTGGTTACGAAGAGCCTGACAAATTAATAATTATTATAGGACATCCATTTGATAATTTCTTTAAAACTTGCTTTTTTTCCATACATCAGGATGCCAACACGATAAATTTTTCCGGCAAGCCAAATCAATACAATGGTAAAAATCAATAGCAAAACCATAGACAGGACTATTTCCCAAACAGGCGGACCAAAAGGAATCCTGACGGGCATTACAATAGAGGAAAGCAACGGGATCATCGATGCGTATACTGCCAGACTGCTGTCCGGAGCGCTTACAGCACTAAACCCTATATAAACTGCGGCCAGCAGTGGCAGCATAATCGGCAGGGTCAGGGATTGGGCTTCATTGATGTCTTCACCCACTGCAGAACCTACGGCTGCAAACAAGGCTGCGTAGGCAAAATATCCAAGTAGAAAATAATATAACGTAAGCGGAATAATAGCCCACCAGTTTAAGGCCTTAAGTTCTGATAATATCTGCAAAATTTTATCCTGTTGGGATAGGATCTGATTAGCCGCAGGATTGGCTGTAATCTGCCGGGCACTTTCGAGGTCAATACCATAAGCTGCCGTACCTGCTATGAATATAAGGGGTATAAGGATCAACCATATGCCTATCTGTGTAATTCCTACCAGGCCAACGCCAATCACCTTGCCCATCATAAGTTCAAATGGCCTTACAGATGAAATTAGTACTTCTACAATCCTGTTTATTTTTTCTTCCATTACAGATCTCATCACCTGTGAACCATATAATGTAATAATGAAAAAAAGTGCATAACCCACTATACCCCCAATGACAGAGCTTATGATGGTCGTCATGGAACTGATTTCCTTTTGTTCCAGAATTGATTCTGGGGTTATGGAAATATCTGTATCCAGATGTTTGAGGACTTTTTCATCAAGATTATATGCCTTTAGTTTTTGTGCCCTGACATGTGTTGCCAGCACGTCTTCAATAGCTGCCATTTCGTCAATGGCAAGCTGCTCATCAGAGTGATAGTTAACTTTGAAGGATGATGCACTGTCGACTGGAAGGGCTGATATTTCAAGAATACCATGAAATGTTCCTTGACTATATTCCTTCTTTATTTCCCCCAGAGATTTCTCGCTGTAGGAAAATTGCAGATTGTTGGTAGATGCAGGTTTGTCAGACAGCAGGTTGACAGGATCTATGACCACAATATTTTTTGTTTTATCAGACCCTGTATCCATAATGAACCCCATGATCAAAAAAAACAATACAAATCCTACAGGGGTGAGGAAGGTCGTCAGTAAAAATGCCTTATTCATAACCCTTGTCAGGTATTCCCTTTGAGTGATCAGCCAGATTTTATGCATTGCTTTGTGATACTTTTTTGATGAAAATTTCATTTAAAGTGGGGAGGACTTCATTATAGTGCTGAATATCCATGCCTGTGGAAAGTAAATTTTTTAATACTTCAGCAGATGTGGCACCTTCCTTTAATTGCAGCACAGCCACTCCGGACTGACTGGATTTTATGTCAAATAATTGGTTTGAAGCCAGCATATCTGGACCGATACCTGAATACTCTATTCTGAAAATATTTTCTTTATAGGCTTTGCGAATATCGGCAACAGAGCCATCCAGAATTTTCCTGCCCTGATTGATCAGAATAATCTGTTCACATATTTCTTCCACCTGCTCCATCCGATGGGTGGAAAACAATATACTGGCACCTTTTTCTTTCAACTGATATATTTCATCCTTAATAAGATTGGCATTAATTGGGTCAAGTCCTGAAAAAGGCTCATCTAGAATGATGAGCTTTGGTTCGTGGATAATTGTAGCTATGAATTG
>Ga0172372_10012330_pt1 | contig 10728 bp, 10 predicted proteins | sample LakKiv5m_2_FD_114544 | JGI IMG/M metagenome (GOLD analysis project Ga0172372, IMG submission 114544) | Freshwater microbial communities from Kabuno Bay, South-Kivu, Congo - kab_092012_9.5m | ecosystem: Environmental > Aquatic > Freshwater > Lake | place: Democratic Republic of the Congo... | reverse complement strand
TTCGGACTCGAAGCGGTAACCCGCCGCAGTGAGTCGTGCCCGTAGCGCTTCGTGATTTTCGATGATGCCGTTGTGCACCACCGAAACGGCTGCCGCCGCGCTTGCCGAAGCGTGGGGATGGGCATTGGTTTCGTTGACGCCGCCGTGGGTGGCCCATCGCGTGTGGGCGATGCCGGTTGGCGCCTGAACCCCCTCTTCGGTGGTTCGCGCCTCCAGGTCGGCGACCCGCCCCACTGCGCGGACCCGCTGAATGTCACCATGGTTGAGCGCGATACCCGCCGAATCGTAGCCACGGTATTCGAGCTTTCGGAGGCCCTCGATCAGGATCGGCACGACATCGCGTTGCGCGGCTGCGCCAACGATTCCGCACATTGGAAATCTCCCTACCCTTTGTTGCGGGCTGGGCGCTTCCAGCCTTCTATGGTGGTCTGGCGGGCGCGCGAAACCGTGAGGCGATCGGCGGGCGCATCGCGTGTGAGGGTGGTGCCCGCGCCCAGGGTTGCGCCCCGGCCAACGCGAACCGGCGCAACCAGTTGCGTGTCACTGCCAATGAACGCGTCGTCTTCAATGACGGTTCTATGCTTGTTCACGCCGTCATAGTTGCAGGTGATGGTGCCTGCACCGATATTGACCCGTGCCCCGACCTCGGCATCGCCCACATAGGCGAGATGATTGGCCTTGGAGCCCGCGCCAAGCCGGGTGGCCTTCATTTCCACAAAATTGCCCACATGGCTGCCTTCGCCAAGCTCGGTGCCCGGCCGAAGGCGTGCGTAGGGTCCAACCCGTGCGTTGACGCCCACCATCGCGCTGTCGAGGTGCGAGAAAGCGAGGATCTGGGCGCCATCGGCAACCGACGTGTCGCGCAGAACGCAGTGGGGTCCGATTGAAACGCCCGACCCCAGGGTCACGTTGCCCTCGAACACACAGCCCACATCGACAAAGACATCACGCCCGCAGGCAAGCGAGCCGCGGATGTCGATGCGGTCGGGATCGGCGAGCGCAACGCCTGCCTCCATCAGCGCGTCAGCCTGGCGGCGCTGGAATATCCGCTCGAGCTGTGCCAGTTGGGCGCGGCTGTTGACGCCCAGCGTTTCCCATTCATGTCCGGGCTGGGCGGTGGTGACCGACACGCCCTCGGCAACCGCAGCGGCGACGATATCGGTGAGGTAGTACTCGCGCTGCGCATTGTTGTCAGACAGGCCCGCCAGCCATCGGCGAAGCGCCGGGGTGGGCGCCGCCAGAATGCCGGTGTTGACCTCGCATATGGCGCGTGTGGCCTCGTCGGCGTCTTTGTGTTCAACGATTCGACGCACCGCGCCATGGTCGCGAACAATGCGGCCATAGCCCGTGGGATCGGTCAGATTGACGGTAAGTAGCGCAAGCGCGCCAGCCGTGGCCGGTGCCACCAGATGGGTGAGTGTGGCCGGTTCGGTGAGCGGCACATCGCCATAGAGTACGAGGGTGGGGACCGTGTCGATGAGGTGGGGCAGCGCCTGCATCACCGCGTGACCGGTGCCGCGCTGCGGCGACTGTAGCGCCCAGACCAGATCATCGGCAGCCAGCGCGGAGGGCACCGCATCGCCCCCATGCCCGTAGATCACCACGATGCGGGAGGGCGATAGCGCGCGCGCGCGCTCGATCACGTGGGCAAGCAGGGGGCGACCGGCAAGCGTGTGCAGCACCTTGGGCAGATCCGAGTGCATGCGCGTGCCCTTGCCCGCAGCGAGGATAACGATGTTCATGTGCCGATTAGAATAGGGGCGTGCAACCGAAAAAGCTTAGCACGCGGGTAGGCCGCGTCTGCGTCTCGCTGATCGCAGTCATGCTGCTTGCGGGATGTACCGTTGCCCGGCTGGGTTACGAGATGCTGCCCTGGTTTGCCCTGTGGCAGATCGAGCGCCATCTGTCGCTTGATTCCGCGCAGCGCAGCCTCGCAGGCGAGCGCCTCGACAGCCTCCATGCCTGGCACCGTCAGACCCAGATGCCGCGCTATGCCAGCCTGATCGAAACCGCCGTAGGCCGGCTTGATTCACCGCTTGCGGCATCCGATCTGGGCGCCTGGCGGTCGCAGATGTTCGGGCTGTGGCAGGCGCCCGCCGAGCGCCTGGCCCCCGACCTGGCAGACCTCGCGCTCACCCTGCGCCCGGCGCAGATTGATCGCCTGGAGCGAAGGCTCGCTGACAGCACCGCGGAGCTGCGCCGCAAGACGCTTGGCGGTTCGGCCGCCGAACGGCTGGAGGCTCGGATCGAGCGCTGGCAGGAACGCATGGAGTGGCTGTTGGGCGATCTCACCGCCAGCCAGCGCGCAGAGTTGAGGCGGCTGGCGGGCGAACAGCCCTCCGATGAGGCCGCCTGGCTGGATGAACGGCAGGCGAGAAACGAGCGCCTCGTGCGTCTGGCTCGCCGAATCGAGCAGGAGCGGCCGAGCCGCGAGGAGGCGATCAACTGGAGTGCGGCCCTGCTGGCAGGGTTCTGGCAGAGCGAGGACCCGGCGCGCGCGCGTCGGCTTGCCGCCAATGCCGACAACGGTGATCGGGTCGCTGCCGCCATGCTCAACACGGCCACCCGCAGCCAGCGCGAACACATGCGGGCCAAGCTTGGCGATATCGAACGCGATGTGATGCGAATGATCAGCCGGGCTGGGCGGAGCTGAACGGATTCAGCGAGCCCAGACCAGAACCAGCGCCGGCAGCAGCTGCGTGAGGGCCATGGCGATGACCAGCACGCACAAAAGCGCCACCCAGCGCCGCATTCGCCGCTGCTCGGTCATCAGCGCCTGAAGGCGCGTGTGATGGAGGCTGTCGGTTCGGCCGCGGTCAACCTGTGCGGCAAGCGCTGCGTGCACCAGCCGCGGCAACTGCGGCAGCGTGTTGGCCCACTGCGGGGCCTCGGCGCGAAGCCGCCCGACGAGGCCAGCCCATCCCAGCTGCTCGTTCATCCAGCGCTCGAGGATGGGCTTGGCGGTGACCCAGAGATCCAGGTCGGGGTCGAGCTGACGCCCCAGGCCTTCAATGTTGAGCAGGGTTTTCTGGAGCAGAACGAGCTGCGGCTGGATCGCGACATTGAAGCGCCTCGATGCCTGGAACAGCCGCATCAGCACCAGACCGAGCGAGATTTCGCGCAGCGGCCGATCAAAGAACGGCTCGCAGCAGGCGCGCACCGCGCCTTCGAGCTCTTCGACACGCGTTTGTGCCGGCACCCAGCCCGACTCGACATGGAGCTCGGCCACGCGTCGGTAATCACGTCGGAAGAAGGCGAGAAAATTCTGGGCGAGATAGTTCTTGTCGAACTCCGACAGCGTGCCCACGATGCCGAAATCAAGCGCAATGTAGCGGTTGAAGTCATCACCTGAATCGCCCACCAGAATATTGCCCGGGTGCATGTCGGCGTGAAAGAAGCCGTGTCGGAACACCTGGGTGAAAAAGATCTCGACGCCGTCGCGCGACAGCTTTTTCAGATCAATACCCGCCTCGCGCATCCGGTCAATCTGTCCAATCGGAATGCCGTGCATTCGGTCCATGGTGAACACGCTGGACGTACACCAGTCCCAGTGCACTTCGGGGATTCTGAGCAGACGGGAGTCGGCGAAATTGCGGCGCAGCTGCGCGGCGTTGGCGGCCTCGCGAATCAGGTCGAGTTCGTCATGCAGATAGTTGTCGAACTCGTCGATCACCTCGAGCGGACGCAGGCGCCTCGCGTCGGCCGAGATTCTCACCAGCAACTGGCCGATGGTTCGCAGCAGCGCGAGGTCACGCTCGATCACCGGCCGCATGTCGGGCCTGAGAACCTTGACCGCGACCGGTCTGCCGTCTTTCAGGCGTGCGAAATGCACCTGCGCGATGGAGGCCGAGGCGATCGGCACGCGATCGAAGTCGTCGAACAGCTGATCAATGGGCTGACCCAGGCCAGCCTCGATTTCCCGCACCGCGAGTTCGCCCGGAAAGGGCGGTACACGGTCCTGCAGGCGCGCGAGTTCGTCTGCGATATCGGTGGGCATGAGATCGCGCCGCGTCGAAAGCACCTGCCCGAACTTGACGAAGATGGGCCCCAGGCTTTCCAGCGTGCGACGCAGCCGCTCGCCGCGCGGCGCTTCGAGATGCCGGCCAAGCCGGAGCAGTCGCGCAAACGCAAGCAGCCAGCGCGAACCAAGCGTGGCGGCCGCCCCCTGCGCGGCGATCTCGTCGAGCCCGAAACGCCAGGCAACAAACAGGATGCGGATGAGACGCAGCGTACCCATGATGCGCGCTCAGCCCGCCTGCCCGGCATCGGCAGGCGCTACCGTCCTGGCCCGCTCGATCAGGGTGATGGGCAGGGCCTGCTGATGGGGCTCGGCGTGAGACTCGAACACCGGATCGACATCAAAGCCGATATCGCCCTCGGGATCGGGCTTGCCAGAGGGCTGGAGCGATTGGAAATCAAACAGCGTGCGATCAAGCAGATGCGACGGTGCAATCGACCCCAGCGCAGAAAAAATATGTTCGGTTCGCCCCGGGTGGCGCTTGTCCCATTGCCTGAGCATCTCGGCAACCTCGCGCCGCTTCAGATGTTCCTGCGAGCCGCAGAGATTGCACGGAATGATGGGGAACTCGCGCCATGCCGCATAGGCGATCAGATCGTGCTCATGCACATAGGCAAGGGGACGGATCACCACATGCCGGCCATCGTCGGACACCAGCTTCGGGGGCATGGACTTGAGCTTGCCGCCGTAGAACAGGTTGAGAAAGAAGGTGGCGAGGATGTCGTCCCGATGGTGACCGAGTGCAATTCGCGTGGCGCCGAGCTCGGAGGCCACGCGATAAAGAATGCCGCGTCGCAGCCGCGAGCAGAGCGAGCACATGGTCTTGCCCGCCGGAATGACCCGGGTCACGATCGAATAGGTGTCCTGGTTTTCGATGTGAAAAGGCACGCCGATCGAGCGCAGGTAATCGGGCAGAACATGCTCGGGAAAGCCAGGCTGCTTCTGATCAAGATTGACCGCAATGATCTCGAACTTCACCGGCGAGCGCTCACGCAGGGTGAGGAGCAGATCGAGCATGGCGTAGCTGTCCTTGCCGCCCGACAGACACACCATCACGCGATCACCCTCACCGATCATGCCGAAGTCGCCAATGGCCTGGCCGGTCTGGCGAAGGAGCCGCTTGTGAAGCTTGTTGCGCTCGCGCGCCAGCCGTTCGGCGTTCACAGCGCTCTCCATTGTTCGACGCGTACCGACGCCAGTCCCGGCATCGGGTGGGGCTTGATCACGCTTACCTTGAGAGCCCGCAGACCTGGCAGCTGTGCAATATCGTCGAGCAGGCTGGAACAGAGTGATTCAACGAGCTTGAAGCGGCGGCTTGCCGCGGTTCGCTGGATGGCCTGCATCACCGCTTCGTAGTTGACGGTGCCCGCGAGTTGATCATCGTGCGCGGCGGGTGAAGTGATGGGGACAAACAGCTCCACCTCGACGCCGATCTGGCGCGGCTGGCGCTGCTCGTGTTCGTAGACGCCGAGCAGGCACTCGACCTGGGCGCTTTGCACCACAATCCGATAGCAATCGGGAAATCGTTCGCTCATCATCGCTTCATTCAGATTTCATGGGCTGGCGAGGCCTGCACCGCCGTCGACCGCGATCACCTGTCCGGTCACGTAGTGCGCCTCGCGAAGCAGAAAAAACGCTACCTGCCCCATGTCCGATCCGTCACCGATGCGCGCAAGCGGAATCGCCGCTTCGATACGCGAGCGCTCGTCGGCGCTGAAGGTGTTGTCTTCCGGCCAGGTGAGCGATCCGGGGGCGAGGGCATTGACCCGCACGTGCGGGGCGAGCTCAAGCGCAAGCGAGCGCGTGAGCGAAACCATGCCGGCCTTGGCCGCGGTGTAGACCGAAAAGCCCGGCAGCGGCCTATCGGTTCGCACATCACAGACATTGACGATCGCGCCTGCCGAGGCACGCAGCGCAGGCGCCGCGTACTGGCTGCAGAAGAAGGCCGCCTTCAGGTTGCCATCGATCAGGTAGGCCCAGTGCGCCTCGTCGACCTGGCCAAGATCGGATCGGACAAAGGTGGATGCGTTGTTCACCAGACCGTCCAGCCGGCCCTGCCAGGCAAGCGCAGCGTTGACCGCGGCCGAGCAGCCCTCTGCGCTCGCCAGGTCGGCCGTCACGGCAAATGCCGACTGGGGCCGCAGCGCGTTCAGCTCGGCGCAGAGTGCCTCGGCTTGCGCCGCTGATTGCCGATAGTGGATGACCACGTTGCAACCGCGCGTGTGGAGGTGGCGCGCCATGCCGGCGCCGATACGGCGTGCGGCACCAGTGATGAGCACAACGGGGGCGGTGGACATCGGCAGCAAAGGGTTGGATCGTGGGGGCCTGGATGGTGGAGGGGACGGAGCGCGGGTGGGCGCCCGCCCGCCGCAGCCGGCCCCGGGCGCTCGGCGCGCTGGCAGTGTAAAGCATCCGGGCGCGGGGCTTGGCCGCGATATGACGCTGACCGCGATCATGAACGTCGTGCGGGCGGGTGGATAATCCGCGCCATGTCCATGGCCACCTCTCAATCAGCACTCCCCGAGCCCGACCCTGGCGAGCGCGAGGTCTCGCGGCAGGTCGAGGCGCGCGTTCGCGAGGCCATTGTCCGCGCGGGCGGGGCCATAGGCTTTGACGAATACATGTCGATTGCCCTGTATGAGCCGGGGATCGGCTACTACGCCGGCGGTCGCCGAAAATTCGGTGCGGCGGGCGATTTCGTGACAGCACCGGAACTCACCCCGCTGTTTGGTGCCTGCGTGGCCGCGCAACTGGCGCGGTGGCTGGCTGTGGCGGCGCCCTGCATCTGGGAGTTCGGCGCCGGGTCGGGAGAGCTGGCTGCGCAGGTGCTGGCTGAGCTCGATGCGCTGGGCCATGACGCGGTCGAGTACCGCATCATCGAGCTGTCGGCGGAGCTCCGCGCGCGCCAGCAGGCCACGCTTGCCGCAAGACAGCCATCGGCACTCGGGCGCGTGAAGTGGCTGGACGCGCTACCACCCCGGATCGATGGCATTGTTCTCGCCAATGAACTCCTCGATGCCTTGCCGGTGCGCCTGTTTGCGCTCGAGGAGGGCGCGATATGCGAGCGGGTGGTGCGGCAGGCGCCTGCCTCGGCATCGCCTGCAGCGGGCCTCGTCTCGTCCGCTTCCTTGCGAGCCGATCCCGCGAGCCTGGCAGCGCCTGGCGCTCCATCCGGTCTGCGGCTCGCCAGACGCGCTGCCGATGCCCGATTTGAGGCGGCGGTGAGGGCGAAGCTCGCGCGGGCCGGTTGGCCCGATGCGGCGCCCGATGCGGCCCCGGTCGCGGCCCCGGTCGCGGCCCCGGTCGCGGCCTATCACGGTGAACTCGGTGAGCAGGTCTCGGCCTGGGTGTCGAGCGTTGCCGAGCGGTTGGGAAAAGGCGTGATGCTTCTGATCGATTACGGATTTCCCGAGGCCGAGTTCTATCACCCCGCGCGCGCCTCGGGCACGCTCAACTGCCACTACCGCCACCGCTCGCATGCCGACCCGCTATGGAGCCCCGGGCTCTGCGACATCACTGCGCATGTCGATTTCAGCGCCGTGCATGACGCGGCCACCGCTGCCGGACTCGCCTGCCTGGGCTATGGATCACAGAGTGCATTTCTCCTCGGCTGCGGGCTCGCCGAGATGTTTTCCCAGAGATTGTCCGACGCAGAGCCGGCTGCCCGCATACGCTCGGCCCAGGCGCTTCAGCTTCTTCTGTCCGAAGCCGAGATGGGCGAACTCTTCAAGGTGATTGCCTTGGCCTCGCACCCCGAGTTCGAGCCCCTGCTCACAAGCGGCCGGGATCGCCGGGCGGTGTTTGACCGCTGACCGCTCCCCCGGGTCGGCTACGGTCGGGCAGCCCGCGATTCGCGACGGGCAATCCAGAGCGATGCGGTCAGAATGACCGCGCCGCCCGCGAGCGTCGTGTGCGCGGGCACGTCGCCAAAAAACACCCAGCCGAGGAGCGACGCCCAGAGCAGGTCAAGAAAGCGGACCGACTGGGTGGCCGAGATGTCGGTGCGGTGAAACGAACGCGTCACGGCGTATTGACCGACGTTGCCGAGCACGCCTGAGAGCAGCAGCAACAGCCCCTGGGACAGCGTGACAGGCTGCCACTGATAAAGGGCCAGGGGCGCTGAGAGGAGGGTGATGGATGCGGCCTGCCAGAGCACGAGCACCGACGGTCCGTCGCGCCGCGCAAGGCGCTTGCTCATCAGCATGGTGCTTGCAAACATCGGTGCCGAGGCGAGCAGCAGCAGCATGGCGCCCGCGTTGGATCCGCCGAGCGCTGGCCCCACCACAATCAGGACGCCCGTAAAGCCGATCCCCGCAGCGATCCAGCGTGCCGCCATCATGGTCTCGCCCAGCAGAAGGCCGGCACCAAGCATCAGGAAAATCGGCGTGGTGAAGCCAATCGCCGTGGTGTCGGCAAGGCTTACCGAGGGCAGTGCGATGAACCACATGGTGAGTGCAATGGTGTGGATCAGTCCACGGAGCAGATGACCAGGCAGGTCCCCGGTGCGCCATCGTGAGTGCCCGGCGCGAAGCGCAAATGGCACCATGAGTGTGAATCCCGCGAGATAGCGCAGGAACAGGGCCTGCGCAGGCGCCATCTCCTGCGTGAGGCTGCGGGTGATCGCGTTCAGCAGGCACAGGATGACGCCGCCCGCGGTGGCCCACAGCATGGCGCGCAGCACCGGGTGGGCGCGGTCGAGGCGCCCCGGCGGGGAGGGCTCAGGCACGGGGCGATCAGTGCTCATGGGCCGGCATCTTCATTGCCCCGCCGCGCCGCCCTACCGGTATTCCAGGCAGGACGGCCGCGCACCAGACCGGGTGCGATAATCGGCCGATGATCAAATGGCTGATTGCCACCGTGCTGGCGCTTGCCCTCTTTTCCGGGTTGATGCCCTTCCTGAGGCGCTTTGGTATTGGACGCCTGCCAGGCGATTTCAGCTTCAAGCTGTTTGGCCGGGAAATCTCGCTCCCCATCATGTCGACGGTATTGCTGTCGATGCTTGCGGCCGGCATTGCTCACCTGCTCTGAGGCTCGCGCGTTGGTTCAGGGCAGCACCACCACCTTGCCGGTTGCGCGGCGCGCAAGCAGATGTTCGAGCGCGCGCGCGCCCTCGGCCAGTGAAAAGCGCGCCGAGATGTGAGGGTTCAGCTTCCCCTCGGCAATCCAGTCGAACATCCGTTTGACGTCGGCGTGAAAATTGGCTGGCTCCAGTTGCGTGTACTGGCCCCAGAACACGCCCACGATGGATGCGCCTTTCAGGAGCGCGAGGTTGAGCGGCATCCTGGGAATCTCGCCATTGGCAAAGCCGATCACCAGATAACGGCCCCGCCAGGCGATCGAGCGAAAGGCGGGCTCTGCGTAGCCCCCGCCCACCGGGTCGTAGATCACGTCGGGCCCACGCCCACCGGTGATTGCGCGCAGGCGCTCGCGCAAATCCTCGCTCGAATAATCAATGAACTCATCGGCACCGTGCTCGCGGCAGACCGCCAGCTTCTCGGCGCTTGAAGCGGCGGCGATCACGCGCGCACCGAGCGCCTTGCCGATTTCGATGGCGGCAAGGCCTACACCGCCTGCGGCACCGAGCACCAGCAGGGTTTCGCCTGCGCGAAGCGCGCCGCGATCGGCGAGCGCGTGATAGGAGGTGCCATAGGTGAGGAGAAACGCCGCGCCGCGATCGAAATCAAGGCCTGCCGGCATCGCGATGGTGCGTGCCGCGGGCAGCTTTACTTTTTCCGCGAACGCACCGTAGGTGACCGACCCGATGACCCGGTCGCCAATCCGGCGATCCGTCACATTCCGTCCGATCGCGCTCACCACACCCGAGAATTCGGCGCCCGGTGCGAACGGCAGCGCGGGCTTGGCCTGGTACTTGTTCTGGATGATGAGCACATCGGGAAAATTGACGCCGGCCGCCTTGACATCAACCACCACCTCATCGGCCTCTGGAATCGGGTCATCGAGGTCGTCGTAGACAAGGGTCTCGGGCAGGCCGTGCTGTCGGCAAAGAAGCGCTTTCATGGCGAGGGTTCCTGAACGGAGGAAGTGGGTGAGGGCGTGGGCGACGGCATGGGCGAGCCAGCCCCTCGGGCGCGGGTATCGAGACAGGCGGCGAGCGCTTCGCATCGTGCTTCCCGGAGCGCGGCCTGAATGCGCGCGGCGAGATCGTGCGTACCGGCCGCACGAACGGCGGCGGCGATGGGCCCGGCGGCTACGTCCTGCATCGCGGTTATCAGCTCGCGCCAGCGCGCTTCGGCCGCGTCGACTGCGTCGCAGCGCGCGTGGCCTCCCCCGGCCCGATGCGCGCGGGCCCGCACCAGTGCGAGCGCACGGGCTGGCCGGCGCAGTGCATCAAGCGCCTCCAGATGTTGAAGCACCTGTGCGGGGTCTGGCGCGGTGTCGAGATCGGGCTCCGGGTCCTTGCCCTGATCAGCGAGGAGGCGTGCCAGGTCTGCGCAGGCTACCGGCACGCGCAGTCGTTCGCTTCGTGCGCGCGCAACGCCGCTTGCACCAGGCGGAGCGATGGCCAGCGCATAACGGATTTCGAGCGTAGCGCCACAACGCGCGGCCGCGTCCAGCGTGGCCACATCAATCTCATCGGGCCCGGGCAGCAGCCGCTGTAGCGCCCCGCAGTCACGAAGCACCTGAAACATTCGCGAGGGCTGCGCTTCCATGAGACCGCGCGAGAGCTCCTGCCAGACCCGCTCAGGCAC
>Ga0172372_10012328_pt1 | contig 10729 bp, 10 predicted proteins | sample LakKiv5m_2_FD_114544 | JGI IMG/M metagenome (GOLD analysis project Ga0172372, IMG submission 114544) | Freshwater microbial communities from Kabuno Bay, South-Kivu, Congo - kab_092012_9.5m | ecosystem: Environmental > Aquatic > Freshwater > Lake | place: Democratic Republic of the Congo... | reverse complement strand
GTCAGCCGCGCGGCGCGAGCGCCGCTTCGAGGCGTGCGGTCACGGTGGGCAGGTCGCCCTCCGCATCGATGCTGCGCAACAGCCCGCGCTGCTCATAGAAACCGACCAGAGGCCGGGTCTGCTCGTCGTAGACCGAGAGCCGACGCGCGACCGTCTCTTCCTTGTCGTCGGGACGCTGCATGAGGCGCGGCGTCTCGCACTGGCCACCGCAGGGCGGCGGCGACGGCGGCGGCGCGGTGTGCACATTGAAGACGCGGCCGCAGTCCTGGCAGGTACGACGGCCCGAGATGCGCTTCACGAGCAGTTGCGAGTCCACATCGAACAGCACCGCGGCGTCGAGCGGTTGGCCGATCGCCGCGAGCATCTGCTCGAGGCCTTCGGCCTGCGGCACGGTGCGCGGGAAACCGTCCAGGATGAAACCACGGACGGCATCGGGCGCGGCGAGGCGCTCGCGCACCATGCCGAGGATGGTGGCGTCATCGACCAGCTGACCGGCGTCCATGACGGCCTTGGCGCGGCGGCCGAGCTCCGTGCCGTCGCGCACATGCGCGCGCAGCAGGTCGCCGGTCGAGACCTGAGGGATGCCATGACGCTCGACGAGGCGCTGCGACTGGGTGCCCTTGCCGGAACCCGGAGCGCCGAGGAAGACGATTCTCATGTACTGCGGGACCTCAGGCGTCCTTGCTTGGGTGCGAGGGCGCACGGTAACCGCCCGTTCCCGGCAGGTCAAATGCTGCGCTATCCTGCCGCCCCATGAAAAAGCCCAGCCGCAAGGCCTCGCCGAAGGCCGCCCGTCCCGCCCCCCGCAACGCCTTCTACGCCCAGTCGGGCGGCGTCACCGCGGTCATCAACGCCTCTGCCGCGGGGGTCATCCAGACCGCAGCGCGCTACCCGAAGCACATCGGCAAGGTGTACGCCGGCCGCCACGGCATCGTGGGCGCGCTGCACGAAGACCTCATCGACTGCTCGAAGGAGGACAAGGCGACGATCGAGGGCCTCAAGCACACGCCCGCCGGCGCCTTCGGCTCGGCGCGCTTCAAGCTCAAGGGCCTCGACAAGAACCGCGCCGAATACGAGCGGCTGATCGAGGTCTTCAAGGCCCACGACATCGGGTACTTCTTCTACAACGGCGGCAACGACTCGATGGACACCGCGCACAAGGTCGCGGAGATGGGCAAGCAGTTGGGCTACCCGATCACCTGCATCGGCGTGCCCAAGACGGTCGACAACGATCTGCCCTACACCGATTGCTGTCCGGGTTTCGGTTCGGTCGCGAAGTACGTCGCGATCTCGACGCTCGAGGCCTCGCTCGACGTCGCCTCGATGGCCAAGACCTCCACCAAGGTGTTCGTGATGGAGGTGATGGGACGCCACGCCGGCTGGATCGCGGCCGCGGGCGGACTCGCCGGCAAGGGCCGCGACGCGCCGCCGCATGTCATCCTGTTCCCCGAGATCGCCTTCGATCCGGCGGCCTTCCTGGCACGCGTCAAAGAAACGGTCGAGCGGGTCGGCTACTGCGTGATCGTGGTGTCCGAGGGCACGGCCTACGCGGACGGGCGCTTCCTCGCCGACGCCGGCACCAAGGACGCCTTCGGTCACACGCAGCTGGGCGGCGTCGGCCCGGTGGTCGCCAACATGGTGCGCGAGGCGCACGGCTACAAGTACCACTGGGCGGTGGCCGACTACCTGCAGCGCGCCGCGCGCCACATCGCCTCCAAGACCGATGTCGAGCAGGCCTACGCGATGGGCAAGGCGGCGGTGGAGCTCGCGGTGACGGGCCACGACGCGGTCATGCCGATCGTGGTGCGCAAATCCTCGCGGCCCTACCGCTGGGCCGTGGGCCATGTCGAGCTCGCCAAGGTCGCCAACGTCGAGAAGAAGCTGCCGCGCGATTTCATCACGCCGGACGGCTTCGGCATCACCGAGAAGTGCCGCCGGTACCTTCTGCCGCTGATCGGCGGCGGCGACCCGCCGCCCTACAAGGACGGCTTGCCGGTGTATGTGAAGATCCGCGGCGCCGCGGTGCGCAAGAAGTTGCCGCCGTTCAAGCCGGGCGGCTGACCCCGCCCGCCGCCGCCCTCCGAGCCCGCCGCGGCGGGCCGCACGGCCCCGGGCGGGGGCTGTGTTACACTTCGGCGCCTTTTTTCAGGGGGGTTTTTCACTCATGGATGCCAATCTCTGGCTGTGGGTCGCTATCGCGGCCGGTGTTCTCGCAATCATCTACGGCGCCGTCGCGGCGGCCGCCATCAACAGACTGCCCGCCGGCAACGCGCGGATGCAGGAGATCGCCGGGGCCATCCAGGCCGGCGCCAAGGCCTACCTCAACCGCCAGTACTCCACCATCGCCGTCGTCGGCGCGGTGCTGTGCGTGTTGCTCGGCCTCGCCCTCGACTGGGCGACGGCGGGCGGCTTCGCGGTCGGCGCCATCCTCTCGGGCATCGCCGGCTACATCGGAATGAACGTCTCGGTGCGCGCCAATGTGCGCACCGCGGAGGCGGCCAACAACGGCCTCAACGCCGCGCTGCAGGTCGCGTTCAAGGGCGGCGCCATCACCGGCATGCTGGTGGTCGGCCTCGGCCTGATCGGCGTCGCGGGCTACTACCTCGCGATGCGCGGCGTGGTCGGTGATGACCACGCGCTGCGTTCGCTGGTCGGCCTCGCCTTCGGCGGCTCGTTGATCTCGATCTTCGCGCGCCTCGGCGGCGGCATCTTCACCAAGGGCGCCGATGTCGGCGCCGACCTCGTCGGCAAGGTCGAGGCGGGCATCCCCGAGGACGACCCGCGCAACCCGGCCGTCATCGCGGACAACGTCGGCGACAACGTCGGTGACTGCGCCGGCATGGCCGCGGATCTCTTCGAGACCTACGCGGTGACGCTGGTCGCCACCATGCTGCTCGGCGGCCTGATGCTGGCGAGCCCGGACGGCGCGTCGGTCATGTACCCGCTGGCGCTCGGCGCGGCCTCCATCGTCGCCTCCATCGTCGGCACCTTCTTCGTGAAGGTCTCCGACGGCGGCAAGATCATGAACGCGCTCTACAAGGGCGTGATCGTGTCGGGCGTGGTGTCGGCGGTGGCGTTCTGGTTCATCACCCAGTCGCTCATGCCCGACAACTTCGCGGCGATGTTCGGCTGCACGCTGATCGGCCTCGCGCTGACGGCGGCGATGATCGTCATCACCGAGTACTACACCGCCACCGAGTTCAGCCCGGTGCGCAAGGTGGCGGAGGCCTCGCAGACGGGCCACGCGACCAACATGATCGCGGGCCTCGGCGTGTCGATGAAGTCGACCGCGCTGCCGGTGCTCGCGGTCTGCGCCGCGATCTGGGGCGCGTACACGCTCGGCGGTCTCTACGGCATCGCCATCGCGGCGACCTCGATGCTGTCGCTCACCGGCATGATCGTGGCGCTCGACGCCTACGGTCCGATCACCGACAACGCCGGCGGCATCGCCGAGATGTCGGGGCTCGACAAGAAGGTGCGCAACATCACCGACCCGCTCGACGCCGTGGGCAACACCACCAAGGCGGTCACCAAGGGCTACGCGATCGGTTCGGCCGGTCTCGCGGCGCTGGTGCTGTTCGCCGACTACACCCACAAGCTCGAGGACGCGGGCAAGCTCGTGTCGTTCGAGCTGTCGGATCCGGCGGTCATCATCGGCCTCTTCATCGGCGGTCTCGTGCCCTATCTCTTCGGCGCGATGGCGATGGAGGCCGTGGGCCGTGCAGCGGGTTCCGTGGTCACCGAGGTGCGTCGCCAGTTCCGCGAGATCCCGGGCATCATGGAAGGCACCGGCAAGCCGGACTACTCCAAGGCCGTCGACCTGCTGACCAAGGCCGCGATCAAGGAGATGGTGGTGCCCTCGCTGCTGCCGATCCTCGTGCCGGTGGTGGTCGCCTTCGGCATCAACGCGCTGATGGGTCCCGGTGAGGGCATCAAGGCGCTCGGCGGCCTGCTGATCGGCACCATCGTGACCGGTCTCTTCGTGGCGATCTCCATGTGCACGGGCGGCGGCGCCTGGGACAACGCCAAGAAGTACATCGAGGAAGGGAACTTCGGCGGCAAGGGCTCCGAGGCCCACAAGGCGGCGGTCACCGGCGACACCGTCGGCGACCCGTACAAGGACACCGCGGGTCCGGCCATCAACCCGCTCATCAAGATCATCAACATCGTGGCGCTGCTGCTGGTGCCGCTCCTCTGATCGGTCACCAGACCTTGCCGCTCTGGTCGAGCCGCAACCGCCAGGAACCGGGCGGCGGCTGCGGGTCGTCCGGCGAGCGCGGCGGGATGGTATCCAGCGCGTTCGGGTCGGGCACGAAGAGCCGCCAGGACTGCGTCGGTCGCTGCGCGGCCCACCACAGCCCACCGAGCCCCTGCGGCACGGCGCGCCGCTCGGGCAGGTCCGGCGGCTCACGCCGCGGGCGGATCACCACCTCGTCGAGCTCCGTCGTCCAGGGCGCGTAGAGCTCGGCGGCGGAGACGAAGCCCCGCAGGTCGCCCAAGCGCAGGTCGAGCTTCGGAGCGGCCGAGGAAGCCCCGGAGGCGCTCTCGGGCGGCGATGGCGCGCTCGCGTGGGGCGCGGGCGCCTTGTGGGTCGCGGTCTGGGCGAGCAGCGGGGCGTTGAAGCCGGCCGAAAGGCCGCAGGCACCGAGCAGGGCCGCCGCGACGCCGCGCCAGGCCCTCGACACCCCAAGTCCGCTCGCGTCCATGGGCTCGAAGGTACTCCCGCGGGACCTCGCATCCAAGCCCACCCGGACCCGGAAACCCTCCTATCCCGTCTTGGCAGTCGTGCGGAAAAGCTTTAACTTCCCGGCCCTCGAAAAGGACTCTTGACCATGCAGACCGAGATCGCCCGCGATCAGATGATCCACCAGCAGTTGCGCGCCTGGCATGTGCTGGACCAGACCGTGCTCGACACCTTCGCGCGGGTGCCGCGGGACCGCTTCGTGCCACCGGCCTACGCCGAGGTCGCGTTCGCCGACACCGAGATCCCGCTGGGCGGTGACGACCACATGCTCGCGCCCAAAGTGGCCGGCCGCATCGTGCAGGCCGTCGCGCCGCAGCCCACCGACCGCGTGCTGGAGATCGGCACCGGCTCGGGCTATCTCAGCGCCTGTCTCGCCGCGCATGCCTGCAGCGTGCGCTCGCTGGAGATCCGGGCGGACCTCGCGAAGAACGCCGCGGAGAACCTCAAGTCAGCGGGTGTGTGCAACGCTGCGGTGGAGCACCGCGACGCCTATGCGCCCGAGGCGCTCGGCAACGGCGTCTACGAGGTCATCGTTCTCACCGGTTCGCTGCCGGCGCGCGACGCACGCTTCGAGGAGCGCCTCGCCCCGGGCGGCCGCCTGTTCGTCGTGCTCGGCTCGGGTCCGGTGATGGAAGCGAGCCTCGTCACGCGCGCCGCGGACGGCTCACTCACCTGCACGGGTCTCTTCGAGACGGTGCTCAGGCCGCTCGTCGGCGCGCCGCAGCCGCCAAGTTTCCGTTTCTGAGGGGCACAGCAAGATGGTCGCAGAGGTCACCGTCGAAGAGCTGAAGGCGCTGGTCGATGCCGGGCGCAGGCCGCGGGTCATCGATGTGCGTGAGGCGCACGAGCTCGAGATCTCGAGCCTGCCGTTCGCCGAGCACATGCCGATGGGTGAAGTGCCGGCCCGCTACACCTCGCTCGACCCCGAAACCCCGCTCGTGGTCATGTGCCGTTCGGGCGGCCGCAGCATGCAGGTCGCCCGTTTCCTCGAAGCACGCGGATTTCGGTCAGTGAGCAATCTGACCGGCGGGATTCTGGCCTGGGGGGAACGAATCGACCCCTCTTTGCGTCCATACTAGCGGTCGGCTGTCCTGTCGGGCCGCCGACTGTTATACTTACATATAACACCATCCGAGGTTCTGGTTCCATCATGAAGCGCGCTCTCGTGCTGTCGCTCGGCATGCTGATACTCGCCTCCGCCGCCCGTGCGGAGGACCTGAAGGCCGTCTACGAACGCGCCCTCGCCAACGACCCGCAGATCCGCGAAGCCGACGCGCTGCGCCGCGCGTCGCGCGAGTCCAAGCCGCAGGCGCTCGCAGCGCTGCTGCCGCAGATCTCTGGCTCGGCGAGCCGCACCAAGGCCGATACCAGCACCAAGGGCCAGTTCCCGCAGGAGATCGAGCAGCCGACCGGTTCCGGCAACCGGGTCGTCGTCAATTTCATCTCATCGAGCGACTCCAAGCCCGAGACCGACCGTTGGAGCCTCGATCTGCGCCAGAGCGTGTTCGCGTGGGACAACTGGGTGGCGCTGAAGCGCGCGGACCGACAGGTCGCGCAGGCGGAAGCCGACTACGCGGCCGCGCAGCAGTCCTTGATCCTCCGCGTCTCCGAAGCCTACTTCAACGTGCTCGCCGCGCAGGACGCGGTCAGCGCGCAGCAGTCGGCGCTCGAAGCGATCTCGCGCCAGCTCGAGCAGGCCGAGAAGCGCTTCGAGGTCGGGTTGATCGCCATCACCGATGTGCAGGAAGCCAAGGCCGCACGTGACAGCGCCGCCGCCGCCGTGATCGCCTCCAAGCGACAGCTCGCGAGCACCGAGGAGCTGCTGCGCGAGATCACCGCCGAGAAGTACGCCTCGCTGGCGCGGCCCGCTGACGCCATGCCGCTCAAGAGCCCCGATCCGGCCGACGAGGCGCAGTGGATCGAGCGCGCCATGGACCAGAACCTCGCGCTCGTTTCGAGCCGTCTCGCCGCCGACATCGCGCGCGACAACGTCCGCGCCGCGTTCGGCGGCCACCTGCCCGAGGTCGACCTCGTCGCGAGCCGCAGCAACACCGACCAGACGAGCCCGATCGATTTCTCGAGCGGCAACAAGGGAGTCCGCACCAACGACACGGACGACACCACCTACTCGCTGCAGCTGTCGGTGCCCATCTTCTCGGGCGGCGGGACACAGTCGCGCGTGCGCCAGAGCGAGTTCCAGTGGCAGGCCGCGCGCGAGCGTCTGAACCGCGTGTCGCGGCAGACCGAGCGCCAGACCCGCGACGCCTACCTCGGCGTGTTGAGCGAGATGTCGCGCGTCACCGCGCTGCGCCAGGCACTCGAATCCAGCCAGACCGCCCTCAAGGCCACCGAGGCCGGCTACGAGGTGGGCACCCGCACCGCCGTCGACGTGCTCGAGGCACGGCGCGCGTTGGTCCAGGCCGAGACCAATTTCTCGCGCAGCCGCTACGACTACATCCTCAACGTGCTGCGTCTGCGCCTCGCCTCCGGCACGCTCGACACCGCGGCGCTGGAAGAGGTCAACGGGTGGTTGACCGAGGCTCCGGCCGCCAAGCCTGCGCCGTAGTCGCCTACGGCGGCGACGACGATCCTGCGATCAGCGGTTCGAGCAGCGCCATGAGGCGCTGCAGCGTGCCGCGGTTGCGCTCCACCAACGCCTGACCTAGCGCGCCGCGCCGCGCACGCTCCGCCGGATCGCGCGCGAGCCGCAGCAGCGCGTCCGACAGACCGGCGGCGTCCTGCACCTTCTCGGCCGCGCCCTCGGCGACCAGCGCATCCGCGATCTCCTGGGCGTTGAACACCTGCGGCCCGGTGATGGACGCCACCGCCAGCGCCGCCGGCTCGAGCAGGTTGTGGCCGCCGACGGGCACCAGACTGCCGCCCACGAAGGCCGCGTCGGCCGCTGCGTACCAACCGATGAGTTCGCCGAGCGTGTCGAGCAGCAGCACCTGCGTGTCGGGCGCGGCGCTGGCGCCCGTCGAGCGACGGACGGCGCGCACCCCGCGCGATGCCAACATCCCCGCGACGGCGTCGAAGCGTGCCGGATGCCGTGGCGCGACCACCAACAGGTTCGGGATGCCCGCCGCCTCCAGCGCACGCTGCGCATCCAAGGTGGCGGTCTCCTCGCCTTCATGTGTGCTGCCGGCCACCCACAGGAAACGGTCGGTCGCGGCGTGTGCCGCCCGCCACCCGGCGCCGCGCTCGCGGATGTCGGCGGGCAGCGCGAGGTCGAACTTGATGTTGCCGACGACATGCGTCTTGGCAGGGTTCGCGCCGATGGCGCGGAACCGCTCGGCGTCGCCCTCGCCCTGCGCCGCGATCACGATGCCGTGCGAGAGCGTCTCGCGGAACAGGCTCGCCAGCATGCGGTAGCGGCCGACGGAGCGCGGCGAGATCCGTGCGCTCGCCAGCACGAGCGGGATGCCGCGTCGGCCGCAGCCGCGGTAGAGGTTCGGCCAGAGCTCGGTCTCGAGGATCACCGCCACCCGCGGCTTGACCCGCGCGAAGAACCGGCTGACGCTGCCGGGCAGGTCGTACGGCACATACCGCACATCCACCGAGTCGCCGAACAACGCGCGGGCGCGCGCGGCGCCGGTCGGCGTGACCGTCGTCAGCGTGAGCGGGATGTCCGGGAACCGCGCGCGCAGCGCCTGCACCAGCGAGGCGGCCGCCTGCACCTCGCCGACCGACACCGCATGCACCCAGATCGACGGCGCGGCGGTCTCCGGTCCGAAACCGAAGCGCTGGGTCAGCCCCTCGCGGTAGCTCGGATCGCGCAGGCCGCGCCAGACGAGCGCGAGCCAGGCGAGCGGCGCCAACAGATAGATGGCGACGAGATAGACGATGCGTATCACGCGCTCAGACGACCGGTCGATGCGGCGGACGGACATCGCGGTAACCCGCGAGCAAGGCCGTCCACAGGGTTTCGTTGAAGCGTCCGGCGGGCAGCGGATCGCAGACCTTCAGGATCGAGCGGCGCAGCCGCGCGAGATTGGCGTCGCACCACAGACCGGGCTCGCGCAACCCGCCGCGGTCGAAGTCGATGAGCCAAACGCGCCGGGAACCGTCGAGCAGGATGTTGTGCGCGTTGAGATCGGCGTGGAACACGCCATGCTGATGGAACCGGGCGATGGTGCGTCCGACCTCCAACCACTCGTGCACGGGCACCATGCCGAGCGCGAGGGCCTCCGCGAGCGTGCGCGCGCCGGGCACCAATGTGGTGATCAGGTCGCCGCGGTAGAACCAGCCCTCGCGACGCAGCCGCGCAGCGATCGGCGCGGGCACCGGCAGGTCGTTGGCGTAGAGGTAGACGTTGAGCAGGAACTCGCTGAGCGGGCGCGATCCGAGCTCGCGGCCGTACCAGAACCGGTCCTCCGACAGCCGCGCGGCGAAGCCGCCGCGGCGGTAGTGGCGCAGCGCGAAACTGCGCCCGCCCTCGTCGATGAACCAGGTGCTGCCGCGGCCATGGCCCGCGCCGCGCAGCGCGCCGCGGGCGGCCCACCAGTCCGGCTCGAACCACAGCGCGCTGAAATTGTCGGCTGCCAGAGGCTCATATAGGATGACATCGGCGCCGGATTCCTCGCGTCGGATGCCGGGACCGATCACGCGCCAGTCATACATCCCGTCCTCGCCTCCTGCTCGCCCATGACATCGATACCGCAGCCCGACACCGTGTGCCTGTTGCGCCTCTCGGCCATCGGCGACACCTGCCATGTGGTGCCGCTGCTGCGCACGCTGCAGCGTGCCTGGCCCGGGACGCGCTTCACCTGGGTGATCGGCCGCCTCGAAGCGCGGCTGATGGGCCTGCTGCCCGAGGTGGAGTTTATCACCGTCGACAAGCGCGCCGGGTTCGGCGGACTGCGGGCGCTACGCCGAGCGCTGGCGGGCCGTCGCTTCGACCTGCTGATGCATCTGCAACTGTCGTTGCGCGCGAGCCTCGTCTCGGCGGCGATCCCGGCGCGACACCGGCTCGGCTTCGACCGCGCCCGCGCCCGCGAACTGCAATGGCTGTTCACCGACGAGCGGATCGCACCGCGGCAGCGCGAGCATGTGCTCGACAGTTTCATGGGCTTCGCCGAGGCCTGCGGCGTCACCGAGCGGGTGCTCGCCTGGGACCTCCCCCTGCCGCCGGACGCCCTCGACTACGCGCAGGCGTTGGCGCCCGAGGGCCGGCGTACGCTCGTGATCAGCGCCTGCTCGAGCCACAGCTTGCGCAACTGGCTACCCGAGCGATATGCCGCGGTCGCCGCGCATGCGGTCCGCCGACACGGCATGCAGGTGATCCTCGCCGGCGGCCCGGGAGCGGTGGAGCGCGGCATGGCGGACGCCATCCGCAGCGCCTGCCCGGAGCCGCTCGTCGACCAAGTGGGCAAAGACACCCTGCCGCAGATGCTGGCACTGCTGGCGCGTGCTGACGCGCTCATCGCGCCCGACACCGGCCCCGCCCATATGGCGACCATGGTCGGCACACCCGTGCTCGGGCTCTACGCCGCCACCAACCCCGCGCGCAGCGGCCCTTACCTCTCGCGCGAGTGGTGCATCGACGCCTTCCCGCGCGCCGCCGCGGAGTTCCGCCGCAGCACCCCGGAGCGGCTGCCCTGGGCCACCAAGATCGAGCAGCCCGGGGTGATGGCGCTGATCGGCGTCGAGGAGGTCTGCAACCGCCTCGACGCCCTGCTAGCATCGCGCCCATGAAAGACATCCTCGTGCCCATCTCGCCCGGCGAGCTGCTCGACAAGATCACCATCCTGCGCATCAAGTCGGCGCGCATGACCGACGAGACCAAGCTGCGCAATGTGCGCGTCGAACTCGCCGCGCTCGAACAGACCTGGCGCGACAGCGGCAGCGCGGTCCCTGAAGTCGCCGCCGATGAGGCCGCGCTGCAGCGGGTCAACGAGGAGCTCTGGGACATCGAGGACCGCATCCGCGACAAGGAGCGGGCGCAGGAGTTCGACGCGGTGTTCATCGAGCTGGCGCGCGCGGTCT